>Ga0255780_10000104_pt1 | contig 77732 bp, 67 predicted proteins | sample 071ome_32_FD_179978 | JGI IMG/M metagenome (GOLD analysis project Ga0255780, IMG submission 179978) | Coastal salt marsh microbial communities from the Groves Creek Marsh, Skidaway Island, Georgia - 071405AT metaG (version 2) | ecosystem: Environmental > Aquatic > Marine > Intertidal zone >... | reverse complement strand
ATTCCCTTTATCGATCGTCTTTATTCCTATATCTTTCTATTCGTAACAAACTCCTAACCAGATTACTTTTCTATGGATCCCGCTGTTCTTTTCCAGACCACCATTATTCCTGCCGGCCTGTTCCTCATCATGATGGGATTGGGACTTACCCTTTCCATTGATGACATTCTGCGCATTATCATCATGCCCAAGGCCGTAATCACCGGGCTCATTGGGCAGCTGATCCTGCTGCCTCTGGTCGCTTTTGGCCTGGCCTTCCTGATGAACCCAGCGCCGGTCATTGCCATAGGACTCATTCTCCTGGCGGCGTGTCCAGGGGGGATCACCTCCAATGCCTATGTATTTGCGAGCCGCGGAGATATAGCCCTGTCTGTCACCCTGACCACTGTGGCCAGCCTGTTTACCGTTTTCACCATGCCCCTGCTGGCCACCATGGCACTAACCCTCTTCGCTGAAGGCAGTGACACGGTTTCAGTCCCTGTAAGCAACATGATGCGCAGCCTTGCACAACTAACCATCCTGCCAATTGCACTGGGTATGGGCGTCCGTAAATTCAAACCGGCTTTTGCTGAAAAGATGGTTGAACCGGTGCGCAAGATGGCGATTGGAATACTGATCATGGTGATTATTACCAATACCTACTTCAGTATCGACACGCTCAAACAGTATATGCTGCAGGCCGGCGCTGCCGCCCTGATACTGAATATCACCTGTATGACGATGGGATATGGACTGGCCCGCCTGACACGTCTGAATACTGACCAGACCATCTCCATCACCTACGAAGTCGGACTGCAGAACCTGTCGCTGGCCCTTGTCCTGGCCAATACGCTGCTGGGCGTGGCCGATTATGCGGCAGTGACCCTGATATATGGTTTCTTTATGAAGTTTACGGCGCTGAGTTTTATGGCATATGCAAAGAAATTGAGGGGTAAGGAAGAAACCGCGGGAGAAGCCGCCTCGGTATAAGGAAAAATATTGGGATGAGGGGATGAGCAGTATGGTGACGCAAATATGGGAAAATGATGGTTAATGGTTCTGGTGACTTGACTGAATCCGGTTCAAAAACCGGATCTGACAGTCCTGCCCGAACCGTCGTCTTTTTATCCCTATGAACTTTTATCCGTCGCCTTTTATTCCTGTAACCCCTCGTTCATCTTCCTGACTTTATCCTTCAAGGCTTCCTTGAACGCCGCCAGTTTTTCTGCCACGTCAGCATCAAAAGCCCCGATCATCTCCGCGGCGAGAATACCGGCATTTTTTGCCCCATTCAGCGCCATAGTGGCCACCGGAACACCATTGGGCATCTGCAGAATGGAGAGCACAGAGTCCCAGCCATCAATCGAGTTTGAGGACTTGATAGGTACTCCTATGACTGGCAGCGTCGTCAGCGACGCCACCATGCCCGGCAGGTGGGCAGCTCCGCCTGCACCGGCAATAATACAGCGCAACCCCCTCTCGGCCGCTGTCTTGCCATAATCAACCATGGCTTCTGGAGTGCGATGTGCAGAAACCACGGAAATCTCGGTCTCAATACCAAATTCAGCCAATGCATCGGCAGCCTGTTTCATGACTTCAAGATCAGAACTGCTACCCATGATGATCCCTACTTTGTGTGTACTGCCAGTTGTATTCATGCAATCACCCTGATTACCTTTTTTACCTGCTCAATTTTCTCACGCAGGCGATTTATATCTTCATCTATTATCGTCACATGGCCCATCTTGCGCTGGGGGCGTGTCTGTTTTTTTCCGTAGAGAAACAGGCTTGCTCCATCAATAGCCAGCAGGTCATCTAGCCCGTCATAGACTGCGGGACCGGAAAAGCCCGAAGCACCTAGCACATTTACCATCGCAGAGGGCATGATGATATCCGTTGCCCCTAGGGAAAGATTCAGAATGGCCCTTAGGTGCTGCTCATATTGCGAAGTGATATTTGCATTAATGGTCTGATGACCACTGTTATGGGGGCGCGGGGCCACTTCATTAACCAGTACCTGGCCATCCCTGGTTACAAACATCTCTACTGCCAGCAGCCCCACAATGCCAAGATTTTCCACCACTTGACGGGCAGTGGCTTCAGCACTGGCTTCAATTTCCGCAGATACATCACTGGGTGCAATCAGGTAATCCACCAGGTTATGTTCCGGATGAAAAACACATTCCACAGCCGGGAATACGGCAATCTCTCCCCGTACATTGCGGGCTGCAATGACGGAAATTTCCCGGTCAAAATCCACCAGCTTCTCAAGTAGCCCCGGAGCATCAAAGGCTTTCTCCAGGTCATCAGCACTATCAAGTCGCTGTACGCCTCCGCCATCATAACCACCGGTTCCCAGCTTGTTGAATACTGGCAGGAAGTCAAGATGATCCTTGACACTTTCCCGATCGTCTACGAGCACAAAATCTGCCGTAGGAATGTTGTGATCGCGGTAAAACTGTTTCTGAAGACGTTTGTCCCGAATGATTTCGATGACGGCAGGTTGGGGATATACCGTTAGGCCTTCTTCTTCCAGTTTTTTCAGGGCAGCAACATTCACATTCTCAATTTCGATCGTGAGTAGATCGACGGTTTTACCAAAGCGGTAAACCGTTTCGAAATCAGTAATGTCTCCCGGGACAAATCGGCTGGCAATTTCAGCGCAGGGAGCACCCTCATCCTTATCAAGGACAGAGGAATGGAGATTGAAATTAGTACAGGCCTGGATCAGCATACGGCCCAATTGGCCGCCGCCCAGAATACCCAGACTGAAATCCTGTTGATAGAACGCTTTCATGTGCTCCCGAACGGGTGATTTCCTCAGGAAAGCGGCGCATCATACCATCACGGGAGAAGGATTAAAACAATATAAAACCCTTGATTTCATTAAGGTTTATTTATACTCCGATGTAAGTTCCAGTAGATCCAGACGAAACAGGTCCCGCTGTTCATTACTGAGCATAATGATGTTGTCACCATCCCAGACAACAGTTTCTACCTGGTCAAGGACATCCCCATCGAGCCAGAAGCGCTGAAAGGATGATGAAAGCCATTTATCCCCCGTTTCGGGGCGTTCGAACAACCATAAGGCTTCATAGGAAATGACCGCTAAAGTCTGCCCATCGGGAGAAAGTTCCGCCCCGGTTACTGCCAGCATATCGGAATTACTATCTATCAGGGTTAAGAGGTTTATCTGATCCGTATAGGCTGTGTCAAGGCGGTAAAGATTGGCTCCATGTTCCATGGAGAAACCACGTTTATTTCGATGCTTGGTGATCAGGTAGAGCTTACCGTCGGCATAAAACAAGGCTTCACTATCATAGTGTCTTTCACTATCACCTGGATATTCTGTCTGCTCAGGATATGCAACCGGCATATGCTTGATGGCAGCTGACTGTGTCGAAGCCGTTGGGTCAATCTCACTAAGGGCATAAATTCCAAGATCTCTACGATTATTGAAATTGTTCCCCGTATCAGCCACATAGATGAAATTCTCATCTGAGGTCATAGATTCCCAGTCAATATTTTCCGCATATAGCACGCGAAAGCCCTGCCACTGCTTTTTGCCCTCTTCTTCATTCTCTCCATAAAATGAAAATCGGGAAAATGTTGGGATAATATTTTCACCCTGTCGGTTAATGGCAAAGATCCGTGCCTCATCACCACTATCATTAATAACCCAAAAGGTATCGGGATAGGATCGACTCTTGACCATACCACTAACTTCACTAATGGGAGCCGCATGAATACGCGCAGCAACGGGTGGCTTCAATCCTTCATTGGGAGAATTGGAATAATTAAAGGCAAACATCGACCATCCGATCAATACTGCTGCGGACAGTATCATCACCTTCTTTAGTGAATATTTTTCAAGCAATTTTTCTAAGCTCTGGTTTGGTCACCTTACCCATGGCGTTGCGCGGCAAAGATTCTAGAACATGGAGGTGTTTAGGAATTTTATAGGATGACATCCTATCCTGGCACCACGATTTGAGGGTCATTAAGTCCAGGCACTTACCGGGATTCAACACAACAAAGGCAGACACAGCTTCTCCCCATGTATCATCTTCAACCCCGATAACAGCAACTTCAGCAACCGCATCGTGAGTGAGCAGTGTACCTTCAATCTCCAGGGCTGATAACTTGTAACCACCTGACTTGATAATATCAATGGAGGACCTGCCCATGATCCGGTAATACCCGTCTTCAATTACTGCCACATCTCCGCTGCAGAACCAGTCATCCCGAAAACTTTCAACAGTCGCCTTCTCATTATTCCAGTACTCAAGAAAAACATTCTCACCCTTGATACGAATTTCACCAGGGGTGTTCTCTTCGGTCACCATCTGATCATTCTCGTCAAAGAGCCCGACAGTAACTCCCGGCAAGGGCTGGCCTACATGCCCGGCCCGGCGTTCTCCTTCATAGGGGTTGGAAATAGCCATTCCTATTTCCGTCATCCCGTATCGCTCCAGCAGCACCTGTCCTGTAAGTGCCTGCCAGTGGTTGAACAGTTTTACCGGGCAGGCGGCAGAACCGGAGATATTGAGTCTCATGGCCCCAAATCCTTCACAAATATCTTTTGCCTGTGTCTCATCAATGGATTCCAGGTGCTGGATCAATTTGACGTAAACAGTAGGCACTGCCATAAACAGGTTAAAGCGGTGTAAGGCCACTCCCCCGGCTATAACCTGCATATCAAATTTCTCAAAAAGGTGAACCGTTGCCCCTGCCCATAACCCGCAGCCAAGCACATTGATGATTCCGTGCACATGATGCATGGGCAGAAAAAGCGGAATAACATCAGCATCAGTCCAGTGCCAGGCATCAATCAGCGTGGTTATCTGCGCCACGATATTTCTGTGAGTCGTAACAACCCCTTTTGGTTTGTTGGTTGTACCACTGGTAAACAGCATCATGGCACGCCGATCAGGATCCAGGGACGGTAACTGGGCAGGTTTGTCAGCCAGCAGCTTTTCCGGACTGCTCAGAGTAATCCCTAAACGATCTGCCAGTGCTACCAGAATTTCCCTCTTTTCTTCATGTACTAGAATACGATCTACACCAGCAGTGGTAAGCACATGCTCCAATTCCGCAGGCGCCGAAGCAATATTCAGGGGAACAGCTATTCCTCCTGCCCGCCATATGCCATGTATGGTTACTACATAATCAGGGCTTGCAGGCATAAAAAATGCCACCCGCTCCTGGTTCAGGTCAGCTTTACCTGCCAGCAGCCCCGAAGCCATACTTTCAATCCTGGCTCTTAGTTCGCTGTAGCTCACTTGCACGTCGCCTGCTATCAAGGCCGTATGATTGTTGTCTGCTGTAATGGCCGGAAAATTATTCATTATCATGTTGTATTACGAAAATGATCAAAAGGGTCAGAAAATACGATTACGAAAACCTAGAAGAATGCCTGCACTGCGAAATAAAGTATGGACGGGGCCAGCAGGCAACCTACCCCGGTATAGAACGTAGCGGTCATGGCACCATAAGGAACCAGTTTCGGATCCGTAGCAGCCAAACCCGCAGCAACACCACTGGTCGTACCCATCAGCCCACCAAACACCATGGCAGACTGGGGATTATTCAGTCCTATGGCACTGGCCACCATGGGAGTACCGATCATCACCAGAATAGATTTTACCAGGCCCGCCGCAACACTCAGGGTAATCACTGCATCACTTGCGCCAATGGCATCACCAGTAACAGGTCCAACGATATAGGTGACTGCCCCGGCACCAATTGTGGTAATGGCGACAGGATCGGTATAACCGAACAGGACAGCCACCGCCGCGCCCACGATAAAGGAGACCACAACACCGGTAATAATGGAGAATATGCCGGCGAAACCGGCTTTTTTGAGCTCATCCAGATGAACACCGAATGCAGTGGCCACGATGGCAAAATCACGCAACATGCCACCACCCATCAAACCAATACCGCCCAGAAAGGTAATATCAGCAACTCCTCTGCTACCTCCCGTGGTCTCACCTCCCCACCAGGCGGCGAGCAAGCCGATGGCTATCGCAATAGCTGATCCGTGTATCCGCCCGGCAGTGAGCTTCTCAGCCAGCACATATGACAGCCACAACACCACGCCTACCACGGCAAAGGCTACAACCAGGTTGTTTCGCAGGAAAACTGTTTCGATGACATCCATGTGTCAATCCTGCCTGTTTTGGGGAGTAAGTACAGGTACCAGGGCAAAGCTCACTACAACCGCGGCGATGCCTGCCGTCAGTGCAAGGAATCCACCCTCAACAGCCGCAGCCACATTCTGCCTCGCCGCCATGGCGACAACTATGGGGATGTACATCCCACTCCAGAAGCGGATGCCATCACCGGAGACTCCTGTGGTCAATGATTTGAAAGTGTCAGAATTACTAACGAGAACCAGGAAAAGCATGGCAATACCCACACCGCCGACATTCGCCTCTACACCGAGCATTACACCCAGTGCTTCACCCAGCAACATGCCCACCACCAGGCAGACTGACAGCAGTGCCACACCATAAATAATCATTGTGAATTCCCCGGTTTGTTTGAAAGTGATGATATGCCGGGGTCAGAGAGAGTGCAATTTGCGCTTTAAGAAGGCTTTTGTTTACACCTACAAGCCCATATAGCGTCTGTAAATGGTGACCGCCAGTGCCTTGATGCTGGCAGCACTCAAACGGGTGCTCCAGGCAGGGCAGCTTTCTATCCGGCCATTAGCAATGACATCCAGTATCTGCGCTCTCTCTTCACCGAACAGCCAGATATTATCAGTGAGATCAGGTCCACCAAAGGCCTTGTAACCTTCACCGTTTTCTCCATGACACTCGGCACACAGGGTTATCAGGTTATTCACGCCTTCAACAGCACCGGCATCATGAGGTTTTCCGGACAGGGCCAGCACATAATCCACCAGACCATTGAGTTGCGTGTCTGTCAAACCCAGTTGTGTATAACCTGGCATTTGTGAAAACCGGGTATCGGGACAGCCGCCATAGCGCTTGATCTCATCCGGACAATCGGCATTTCGTACACCATATAGAATGGTCTGCATGATTTCGAAGACTGCTTCCGAACTGGTCATTTCGTAACCGGTTACACCCCATATCCAGTCAAAATCCACCAGGTTGGGCACACCGATCTGTCCTGCCAGGTCAGCTCCGTGGCATGACGAGCAATGCTCACTGACAGCCTGGTCAGCCAGCATCGTCATATGGTTTTGTAATTCTGTATCCGCCTCAATGGCTTCAGGGGATGCCAGGACCAGTCTTTCATCCAAACGGGATTTTGCTATCACCTGGGTACTGCCTGCCAGGGCGACTATGACCATAACCGGTAGAAGAGATTTGCTGATGTGCATGATTAGACTCCTGAATACTGACCTGCCATGGATGGAATCAGTACAGGAGGCAATGTAATTCAATACACCCTTTTCAGAAAGAACAATTTCAGACGCCCTTGACGAACGTCAAAAGAGAATCAGGCTTTAAGACCCCTGAGTATAAAATCGATATGGGCATCGGAGTACGCATCAATATCCAAAGGCGCCTGAGTATCGAACTGAAGACGCCATATGGCACTGATCATTGCCGGAGCCATGAGTATCTGCGTAAAATCTGCGGGAAAAGTAGCCCTGAACTCACCATTGGCTATTCCTTTCTTGATAGCACTTTTTATCAATTCGTTATTGGCGCTGACGATCTCCCTGAAAAAGAAATCTGCAATCCCGGGAAACCGTGCTGCCTCCCCCATGATCATTGCTACCAACTCGGGCATGTGATCCTTATGCAGGGATTTATACATGCGACGAAAGTGGGTTGTGAGCAACTCCGCGGCACTGCCCTGAAACTCAGCGGCAAACTTGAGTGCCTGATCGCGCATCGGAAACAGGTTCTTTCGTACAACTTCTTCAAACAGCTTTTCCTTGGAGTCGAAATACAGGTAGATAGTGCCCTTGCCGATACCTGCACGCACAGCAACATCATCCAGCTTTGCTGCGGTGAATCCCTGCAGGGCAAATTCCTGGAAACCGGCATCAATAATGGCATTGCGCCGGGCTTCTTTCTGCAGCTCACGCTTACTCGGAACCTGTTCAGAACCGGTGCATTTGGTTTGATCTTTCAGCGCTTGGGCCACGTAAATATCCAAATATGTCTTGACATTTGAGTCAAAAATTATAAAACTGACTGACCAGTCAGTCAATCAAATGGATCAGTAATGAATTCCCCTCTATCCCCTGCTAATAAGCCGCGGAGACCCCTGTGGTTTTTTGTCAGCATTGCCATTCTTGGTGCAGGTGTCGCCAGTTTCATCCTGCTAAAAGCCCTGAAACCCGTCCCGGAGCAGCGGGACCAGGCCGAACTTATACCGCTGGTCCAGACCACGCCACTTGAATACCGGGACTCCCCACTACTGATAGAAGGTAATGGCATTATAACTCCCCGGGCCTCCATTACGGTTTCTTCCCAGGTCAGCGGGGAAGTTGTCAGTCTGCATCCCAATCTGGTATCCGGTGGAGCCTTTAAAAAGGAGGAGATCCTGGTACAACTTGATAAACGCACCTATGAAGCCAACCTGGCTGAAGCTGAAGCCAACCAGGCTGCGAATAAGGCAAACCTGGCCTTTCTGAAAAAGCAGGTCGAGCGAATCCGGTCCCTTAAGGAAGGTGATTATGTTGGCGAGGAAGCCCTCGATGATGTTATCAGCCGTCTTGCCCAGACCGAAGCAGCTATCGCCCGCCAGGAAGCCATACTTGAAAGTCGTCGTCTGGATCTGGAAAGGACCAGTATCAAGGCCCCCTTCTCTGGTCGTATATATGACGAAAGCGTGGATATTGGCGACATTGTCTCCCCTGGCCGGGAACTGGCAAGATTCTATGCCAGCGATGAAGTCGAAGTGGTTGTTTCACTCAATGCCAATGATTCCGTCTTCATTCCCGGTCTCTGGACACAGGATGAAAGCTCCCATTCACGCAATGCCTGGATTACCGTAGACCATGGCGGCATAACTTACCAGTGGCAAGGGTATGTCCATCGTGTTGAATCGGACATCGACATGACGACCCGGACTGTTGATGTGGTTGTTCGCATACCGGATCCTTTCCTGCCAGGAGAACGCCTTGGTGAATCAACCTCTTCAATAACGCTTGAAGCCCCACCTCTGCTGGTGGGCATGTATTCCAATGTCGCCATTGAAGGAATGAATATAAACAATCATTTCGTACTACCGGTCAGCGCTCTGCGCAGTAATGACTCTATCTGGGTTATATCCGGAGAAGGCATCCTCAATATCATCCCTGTCGAAGTAATCCGCCAGGAAGGTAACCAGGTCGTACTACTGGCTGACGGCCTGCCTGAAGGTACGCCTATTGTGATGAGTGATATTGCCCTGGTTACCGACGGTATGCGGGTCAGGCTCAATCAGTCTCCAGTCACTGAGGGAGCCATTCTCTGATGAACGGTATTATTTCATGGATGGCCCGCAACGGAGTCGCCGCGAATCTGCTAATGGTTTTCATGCTGATCGCAGGCGCCGCTAATTTTTTCCAGATCACCGTCAAGCTTTTCCCTGAACTGGATGAAAACATCATCACTGTCAGTATGATTTATCCTGGCGCTTCGCCGACCGAGGTAGAAGAATCCATTATTCGCCGTATTGAGGAAAAAGTGGAGAGTGTCGAGGAAATACTCGATATCACTGCTGTAGCCAATGAAGGCATGGGTACGGTCACCATTGAGCTGGTTCAGGGTGCAGACACCCAACTCAGGCTCGATGATATTACTTCCCAGGTAGACCAGATTACTACGTTCCCTGTAGATGCCGAAGAGCCCCAGATCAGCCTGCGCAGCAATTCACAGCGCGCTTTGCAGCTTGTCGTAGGAGGTAATACCAGTGAGCGGGAGCTGAAAGAACTGGCCAATCGAATCAAGGATGACCTGGCCTTTAAGGAAGGCATTTCGATTGTCGATATTTCAGGTACCCGCGATTATGAAATTTCTATAGAAGCCTCGAATGACGCCCTGCGCAGCCAGGGGCTTACACTGACCGATATATCTGCGGCCGTTCGCCAGGAAAGCCTGGAATTACCTGGCGGTGAAATTGAAACGCCCAGCGAAGAACTGGTCCTGCGGACGCTCGGCCGTAATTATGACAAACAGGATTTCGAGGAAATAGTACTCAAGACCGGTGAAAATGGTGGTCGTATCGTGTTGGGCGATGTTGCCACAGTCAGTGATGGCTTCACAGATACAGATCTTGTGAATCTCTATGACGGCATCCCTGCTGTCATGATAAATGTCATGCGTGTAGGTGAAGAACAGATTCTGGACATTGCAAACATTGTTGAAGATTATCTGGTAGAGGAGCTCCAGCCTACATTACCTGATGGTGTTTTTGCTGTAATTGGTCGCAATGAAGCTTCCGTTATCAAGGATCGCCTGAGCATTCTGGTGGAAAACGGCATCATGGGACTTATCCTGGTCGTACTGACCCTGACAATTTTTCTGGAATGGCGAGTCGCAAAATGGACCAGTCTTGGAATTCTAATCTCCTTCATTGGTGTATTTACCATCATGCGCATCTTTGGCATCAGTATCAACGTGCTCTCATCCATCGGCTTTCTACTGGCAATCGGGATCGTAGTGGATGATGCTATCGTCGTAGGAGAGAATATTTTTGCGCGCCAGGAAACCGGCATTCATCCATTAAAGGCGGCCATCGAAGGTGCCCAGCGTATTTCGATTCCGGTTATTTTTGCTGTAGCGACAACCATAGCGGCTTTCAGCTCCCTGCTGACACTGCCCGGCACCCTTGGCGGCTTGCTTGGCAACGTACCTGCGGTGGTGATCAGTGTCCTGTTTCTGTCTGTAGCGGAAGCCCTGCTTGTTCTTCCTTATCACCTGTCACACCAGATAATCGATGATGATCCCAAAGAACATACGGGTATTATCGCCCTGCTTGACCGGGTCCATAAAAAAATTGGCGAGGGTTTCCAGTGGTTCGTCAACGGCCCCCTGGAAAGATCCCTGGAATTTGTCACGCATCACCCCTGGGTGGCTATTACCTCGTCTATCAGTCTGCTTTTCATCACTGCGGGCATTCTGGCCGGTGGGTATGTGAAATTCACCTTCTTCCCGGAAATCGAGGGTGACAACGTCATAGCGAGCATCGAACTGCCTTCCGGTGCCACAGTTGAACGCACCCAGTCCGTCGTTAACCGCCTGGAAGAAGAAGCCATACGACTCGGGCAGGAGTTTGATGCTCTGGTAGAAACCGGAGATCCTGCCATCAAGTCCATGAACATCCTGGTGGGTTCACAGGACAGTGGACAGGCCAGCCCATTGGGAGGTGGAGCGGGTGCTTCTACATCAAATGTAGCGACTGTCGTACTGGAACTGACCCCTCCGGAGAATCGCAGTTTCGCCTCCAGCGAGTTTGAGGACCGATGGCGCGAGGCTGTTGGCCTAGTGCCGGAAGCCCGCAAATTGACCTATTCTTCAGAACAAATGAGTTTTGGCGATCCTGTACGTGTCGAACTGACTGCAGCTAGTGATGCCACCCTGGACTCGGTTGTCAACGATGTGGAAGCCGAACTGAGACAACTAACTGGTGTCTTTGATGTCAAAAATGACCGGGATACGGGTAAGCGGGAAATCACCTTCCAGCTTAAACCCGAAGCCCGCTCCTATGGATTGACCCTGCAATCACTGGCATTTCAGGTAAGGGCCGCCTTTTTCGGCGATGAGTCCCTGAGGGTACAGCGCGGCCGTGAAGATGTCAGGGTGTACATCCGTCTGCCCCAGGATGAGCGTAATTCCATGGATGACCTGCAATCCTACCGAATCAGGACACCGCAGGGGTTTGTGCCTCTCGGTGAAGTAGCAGAACTGCAGGAAGGTACAAGCCCCACAGCCATCAACCGTCGCAATGGTCGCCGCATTATTGCTGTTACTGCCAATGTGGATTCAGCCGTAATTACCAGTAATGAAGTAAACGGATACATCATGTCCAGCCTGATGCCTGGTATCCAGCAACGCTACCCGGATCTGACCTATGACTTTGGTGGCGAGCAACGTGAGCAGGCCAGAACAGCTCCGGCTATCCTGTTGAACTTCATGTATGCCCTGGTGGCGATTTATGCCATGCTGGCTATCGCGTTCAAATCCTACATCCAGCCTCTGGTCGTAATGTGTGTCATTCCATTCGGTGTCTTTGGTGCCATCATGGGCCACCTGTTGATGGGCATGAATATGTCCCTGCTGAGTGTCTTTGGCATTATCGGGCTGTCGGGAGTAATCGTGAATGGTGCCCTTGTAATGATCGATTTCATCAACGAGGAAGTACGCAATGGTATGGAATATCATAAGGCAATAGTAGAAGGCGCCAAGAACCGTTTCCGCCCCATCTTCCTCACGTCTATTACCACCTTCCTAGGCGTGGCGCCGCTAGTATTTGAAACCAGCGTCCAGGCCCAGTTCCTGATCCCGGTAGCGTTGAGTGTGGGGTTTGGTGTGCTGTTTGGCACGGGGATTCTGTTAGGGCTGGTCCCTGCCATCATGTCCCTGATCAAACCTCCCGCCCTGGTCCCGGAACTCGATCATAGCGGGCAGCCTATCAATGATGCTTTCCAGCAAGCCTGATACTACTTCTTACCACCACCTGGATTTATCCATTTCCTGAAACCGACCTCAGGAAATGGATAACCCTGCTCCAGGCATCGTCACTAGCACTCTTGTTATAACGTTCAGGCACAGGGAAATTCTGGAAAGCATGCCCCGCTCCATCGTACTGGTGAAATTCATGGGTGACTCCGGCCGCTGACAGGGCCGCACTGTAATCATCAACATCTTCCGGCGATGGATTAGTATCCTCATTACCGAAGAAGCCAATCACAGGACAGGAAATATTACCTGTTAACTCAATCGGTGGTGCACTCCCTTCACCCATTCCTTTCTTGATATTGCCTCCATAGAACACGGCAAGCGCGGAGAACTGGCTGATGTGGCACGCTGCCAGCCAGGCCACTCTCCCTCCCCAACAGTGACCTACCATCGCAATATGATCTGATTGCACATTCTCTTGTGCTGCCAGCAAGTCAAAGGCTGCACGCACATCTTTTACCATCCAGTCATCACGACTTTCCGCTTTCTTCCTGTCCATGACGTCCGTTTTTGACCACCAGTGAAAAATAAAAGGAACGGCAACGGCAAAGCCGTTATCTGCAAAACGCTGCGCGGTAGTGAGTGTGAATGTGTCGTTTTCAATACCTGTATGCCCGACCGGGATATGCTGGGCCAGTACTATTCCTGGGAAGGGACCCTTCCCTTTCGGTATAAAAAGGAAAATTTCCATAGAACTGTGATCAATATCGACAGTGTGAATGATGTAATTGAAGCGGGTCATCAGAGAATGTCTTTGTCACTGACCTGGTTGAGTAGTAACTGGCCATTTCTGATACGGTATAGATTTTCAATGAACAGTTCGTCGCTGCGGGCCAGCATACCACTGCCCCCATTTGAGCAGTGTGGTGTTAACGTTACTGAAGGATGAGACCAGAACCAGGCATCTGCTGGAAGTGGTTCATCACGAAAGACATCCAGAATTGCATGGCCAGGCTTACCGTCATCCAGTGCCTTCCTGAGATCATTTTCAACAACGATATCACCACGGGCAATATTCACCAGGGTAGATTCATCTTTCATATTGGCCAGGAAATTCCTGTCAACCAGGTCCCGCGTGTCATCATTGGATGCACAGGCCAGGACGACAATATCGGCCTGGGCGAGATATTCATTCATATTATCCAGTTGGCAGACCTGGTCAGCCAACCCTTCATCCTTCTTGCCGCGTCGCACAGCCGTGATATCCACTCCAAACCCCCTGGCACGCTGGGCTATTTGCCTGCCAATATGCCCGAAGCCAATGATCAGCCATCTTGTGCGGCTGATTTCACGAAAAGAACGGTATTTCCAGACAGCTTGTGACTGATTCTCCTCAAAGACCGGTAAATTCTGGTAGAGCGCCAGCACGCGCGCCATCACATATTCAGCAATGGCTATGGCCTGGGAATGATTGTTGGTAATGGTGACACCCTTGCGCAACAACTCCAGGTAAGGCCCCATATCGAGTCCCGTATTGATGGTATGAAGCCATTTGACATCCCGGTAATTTTTCAGGAGTTCAAAGTACTGTGTCATAACGGGGGTCTTGAACATTTCCGAGTGGATCCAGAAATAATCCGGATGCACTTTTTCCTGAGTGATCGTCTCGCCACCGTGCGTCATCTGCCCGGCTTCATCGATCAATACCACATCCAGATCCGGTGCCGCATGCGCTATGCGCTCCCTGAGGCGTTCATAGGATGGCTTGTAGTAAAGGGCCTGGATTTTATGCTGGTGCAATTCAAACATGACTGTTATCTATCAGTGTTTACTCAAAACTGAAAATATCCACGTCATTTTTCGGCTTTTCCATGCCTTCCTCGTGATACTTCTCCCAGATCTCTGCCCAGGGTCTGCCATACATATCCGGCACATAGGCCTCATAGGTATCACCTGGGCTCAGGGGCGTCGCGATTCCATCAACAGCAAAGATCGTCTGGACACATTCAATATAGGTGTAAGGATCTTCTTCCCGAAGGCTACTGACACGGCGAAGGTTGCGAACAACACGTACTGGTTCAACAAGTGCTTCAGGATCATAAAAAATGGCTTCATGATTGAGGTGGGTGATGTTGCCATCATCATCCCTGACCGGCGTATAGATTTCCACCGTCTGCAGTTTGTTTGAAAATTCATATTGGGAGTGAGCCATCCAGCCCTGGATATTGGAGGTCCATGAAATGGCCACCTCTCCATCCCAGAAGCCCACGCTGTCACCGTACCAGCGCGGAACGTCCTGCCCAAGGCGGGGAATAGCCCCATCAAGAATGAATTCACGACCGAAATACACCTCAGTGAGAAAGTTGCGGGCCACGCCCGCCTTGATTTCAAGCACATCCGGCGTAACGATAATTTCATGGTTCTGCATCAGTGTCGAAGCAAAATGCCAGCGCCGCATGAATCCTTCCGGCCAGCAATACTGTGAAGGCCACTGTGACTGTCCCCTGGCCTGGTGATAGGCTTCCTGAACCAGTCTCTGCTGGTATTCGGGTGTCAGCAATGACAGGACTGTCGGGATCTGTGTCACCATCATGCCATACCAACTCCCCTGCAAGCCGCCCGGCCCGCCTTCATCCCAGAAGTAACGACCACTGATCTCACCCGGAACAGTGGCATAGGTATGCTCCGTTGGGCCGCCTCTGCTCCGCGTCTCTTCCAGCAGCGCCTCATAATGGGACTGGGCAGAATCAAAGTCATAGGGGCTGACAATGGATTCACGTGGATAATTCCGGTCACAGAATCCCCATGCCGCCGTAGCCGGGGGGTTGTCTCCCCCCATATTAGGCCCCGGATAGGCACCACCCTGGGCTTCCAGGGCAAACCCGGAGTTGCAGCGCCAGTAACGGGCATCCATCCACAGGTCTTTATCCCGGTAAAAATCCGTAGTTGAGAAAAGATCAACGGGTAAAGCATCCACATCATCAGGTACATCACCGTTTTCCGCGGCTACTGCGGCAAACCCGAAAAAATTGGTTGGTCCGACAGTCGGATACTGACTCGCATCATCAACAGGTGCCCCACGGCCCACACTATCAAAGCCAATATCCGGCATCATCTGGGCCAGCGTGCCCACACTGGTAAAAATACCGAGTATGCACCCAGTCAAGCAAACTGCGTATCTGTTCATGATCTATTCCGTTTTTGCTCAGGGAAGGACAAAGGTGTAATCCAGGGTATAGAAAGGCTTGTCGACCCCTTTTGCAGCCATTTCAGCGGGATCTGTATGTTCATCAAGATCCACCCTGAAGTCCTTCACGGAAAAAATCGTATCCGAATCCACATATGGAGAACGGTTGAAATACATCATGGTTGTAAATTCGTCATGCCCGTCCGCATGAATCTTGTAATGGATGTGTGCTGCGCGGTAACCATGACGACCCAACTGATCCAGCATGGTGCCGGTTGGACCATCCAGGGGGACCGGATAGTCTCCTGGTGCCACTGTTCCTACATCGAATTCACCATCTTCTCCAGTGGTGAATCGGCCGTAGAAATTCCATTCAGGCAAGTGCTCACGCTGGACGAAATAGTATCCATCCCCATTGGGCTGCCAGATATCGACCTTGGCACCCACCACCGGACTGCCATTAGCATCAACAACGCGGTGATGGATAAACAAAGGATCATCATTTTCACGAATATCGCCAATAACCTCACCGGATTGACGCTCAGGCAGTCCCGGAATATAGAGAGGACCTTCCACATTCATTTCAGTGGTTTTATTGTTATTGGCATCTTCCAGAAGCACTGCAATTTCAGAAATACCCAGGCAGTCAGACATCAAGTGGATTTCTCCCATGGGAAAATCCTGGTTGGGCTGGGCCAGTTTGAAAAGAAACTGGCGGCCGATTTCAAGCTCTTCTGTGGTCAGGTTGACCTCTTTCTGGAAAGCATGCAAATGTTTGATCAGGCAGCTGTAGATTTCATGAAGTCGCGGATTTTTTTTACCGCCATCCCCATGGTTGATCACGGCATCAGTAATGTTTTCAAGTGTAATGGCTGTCATGCTCGGATTCCCCTTTCATCCCTTGACGATAATCGTTGTTCATTGATGTCCGGCTTGGTAAATTCATGGACATGAAATCCATGATACCGCTTAATCAAAATTAATCCACTCCCGGCAACCGGGTCAGAGAGTCCACTTTACCGAGCCTGCTTTAACAGTTGCAGGCTTGCAATCACCTGCAATCCATCTGCTTCATCCATGAGAGAGGCACACAGGTTTATAGCCTGCAATGGCACTGTTGAATGCTTCAAGAGCATATCCACAGCTGGCCCACCTCCTGCAATCAGATCCCGGGCTACTTCCTGGCTGAGGGCTCCCACCTGGGGCAGTAATTCAAAATCATGGAGGGAATGCAGGGCAGACAGCAGCTTTGGTCCTACCATTTGTGGAGCAATCCTTTCCGGATCTGCCCGTCGAATTATTGAGGCCACGGTTTCAATCAGGAAAGGCAGCACAATACATCCTTTTTTAAAGAAACAGACGGCGTTGTGGACATTCTTCCTTGCCCTGAGATTGCCCTGCTCTTCCTGAACCCATATCTCACGACCAAAGGCACAGGACTTGTCAGAAGACAGCTCCATGGCCTGGTCCATGACATAGGTGTCAGCATCAAGCCAGATGGCACATTCAAACCCTCCCGATTCCAGCGCACTTTGTAATGTCACCAGTCTGGCATAATCGGCCGCCACGGGCCCTTTCCCGGTTTTATCCAGGTACCACTGAGGCACCAGTGAAAAAATGGCGTCGTTGATAAAGCGGTATTCAAAGCCCTGGCACTGGCTCCAGTTTTTCACAGAGGCCAGGCAAAGCTTGATCCAATGGGGAGCCTCTTCACGAAAGGACTGGATAACCAGGGTCTTCAAGACAGGACTACTTCACCAGGCCAAATTCATTTGCCGGCACCTGTTTTCTCACCTGGGGCAGGAAGCGGAGCCAGAAAGGCGACTCCAGCTCGTCGAGCCGAAAATCAATCACACCAGGGGCGTTCCTGGCCAGCAATTCCCTGAGGGCCGTCTGCATTTGTGAGGATGATGTCACTCGCCTGGCTTCAACACCAAAACTTTCGGCAAACCGGCAGAAATCCGGATTGACCAGCGACGTGGCGATAGCACGACCGCCATAGGCATTATTGAGAATACCTTCGACATTTTTATAGGCGTTGTTATTGATGATGACCATGATAACGGGAATATCAAACTGCACTGCCGTGGCCAGTTCCTGCGCTGCATACATGAATCCACCATCACCTGTCAGACAAACCACTGGCGTCTCCGGCTTTGCTACTTTCATGCCGAGAGCCGTGCATGGACCAAAGCCCAGGGCTCCCTGATAACCGGAACTCACGTAGGTCCTGGGATGATGCACTGGGAGCAGTTCCAGACAGGCATGGTTTATCTGGGTGACATCTACAACAACGATACCCTCTTCCCCAATCTCCTGCCTGATACCTTGAAGTATGGACGCCGACACATGCTGTGGTGCCATGGCATCAGCAACAGCCTGTCTTGCTGAGTCAAAGTGTGCATCCAGCACGACGGGCTTATCAAGATAGCGTGGAACCCTGTCCAGCAAGGCATTAACAACCTGCCCAACTTCCCCATGCACCCCGTTGATGGGCGCCGGAAGCCGGTTAAGCTCACCGATATCTATATCCACTTTGCTGATATGCATCCCGTCATCCCACCCCCAGTTATAAATGGGTGCATATAGACGCGTTCCCAGAGCCAGTACGGTATCTGCGTGGGCCCAGAGTTTATTGGACCCCAGCTGATTGAAGGCCAGGGGGTGAGAACAATCAATTGTCCCCATGCCATTTTCTGACATGCCAACACCCGCACCCAGCATTTCCGCCAGGGCCTGGATGCTATCCCCTGCATGAGTCGACCCGCCCCCGGCTATTATCAGGGGAAATCTGGATTTGGCCAGGCGCTGTGCCAGAGCATCAATGGCATCTTCGTCCAGTTCAGGAGAAGCAGGCTCATGAGATGCCAGAACCGGAGAATCTTCACGCATCGACATCCGCACAATGTCGGAGGGTAGTTCCAGGTATACCGGTCGCGTCCTGCCCAAGTGTGCCTGCTCCAGTGCCTGGGCCAACAGCGGTCCGATTTGCGAGACATCCTCGACCCGTTGGCACCATTTGGCCAGGCTTCCTGCAATGCCGATCTGGTTATCAAGTTCATGTAACACCCCCACGCCGGAACCGATAAACATCCGTTCAGACTGCCCCGCCAGACAAAGCATGGGGGTATTACAGGCATGAGCTACCAGCAGACCGGTTGTGGCATTGAGAAAGCCGGGGCCCGGAACGACCAGCAGTACACCGGTTTTTCGTGATGCATGGGCATACCCGAAAGCCATGAGGGCCAGCCCCTGTTCATGCCGTGCATGAATGACACGAAGCTTGTCACTGACATCATGTAGTCCTGCAAACACAGGATCCAGCTGTACGCCGGGAATACCGAACAGGGTATCAATCCCATTAGCAACCAGTGAGTGGGCAACTATCTCACCACCGGTAATTGTTGTCGGGTCAGTCACCAGTAGCCACACCTCTGGTTGAATCCGTGATCCATTCACTCCAGGATCCGGGATACAGTGCTACGGAATCCTCACCGGCAATTTTCATAGCGAGTATGTTGTGTGCCGCTGTCACACCGGAACCGCAGTAACAAACAAGCGGTTTACCGGAATCGATGGCCGGTGCAAATTTTTCGGCCAATGCGCCTGCTGACCTGAAAAAACCATTGTCATCCAGGTTGCCTGAGAAGGCTGAGCAAATTGCGCCTGGAATGTGCCCGGCAACCGGGTCCAACGGCTCTGTCTCACCACGAAAACGCGGCAATTCCCTGGCATCGAGCAGCATTTGCCCTTCGTGAATTTCATCAGTCTCAACCATGGAGACAAGGGAGTCCAGCTGACTGTAATCAAAATCAGCTGCTTGGGTGACAGATACCGGCTCGGCGCTCAGGTCATATCCACCGGCAGCCCAGGCCTTGATACCACCATCAAGCAAGGCTGCATTGTCATGCCCGATCCACCGAAGCATCCACCACATTCTTGCTGCCATGGCACCACCGGCATCATCATAAATCACTACCTGCTTCTCCGGTGTTATGCCAAGTGACTGCACATCCCTGATCCAGATATGTTTTTCTGGCAAGGGATGCCTGCCTGTCTTTCCCGGCACATGTGCGGCACTCAACTCTTTTTCAAGATTCACATAATGGGCTCCAGGAATATGGCCTTCTTTATAAGCGGCCTGACCCGCTCCGGCATCTGCCAGGGAAAAGCGACAGTCAACGATTACCCAGTCAGGGTTATCAAGGTTGTTGGCCAGTTCACTGGCACTGACAAGGGTATCCAAGTTATCGAACTCCTATTTTCAAATTGTTTTACAGGTATACAGATCAACCAGAATATCAGCCGATGTAAATATTAAATAACGTTACCAGAGATAGAGGTTGTCTGAAAAACTTTTTACCATACCTTGCCAGCCGCTTTCGACAGCCCCGCAGTGGTTCATTCCAGTCTTACCAGACATAGCCACAATGGACCAGCCAGACACTGACCAAGCATGCAGTCAATCTTTCCGAAAAGTGAAATCGACGGGATCCTTTTTCGAAAAACTCTCCTGATGAAAGTAAAGGCATTAACACGTCGAAGAGAACGGGGCTATTTACGAAAAAAATGACCAAGCTCAACGCGACATGAAACGAAAGCCCGGGACAAGGAGAATTTGCCGACAAAGATGACATCTGGGGCCAGGGATAATCACAACGAATTGGCCAGTGGTAACTGTATGTTGCCTGTAAGTGGACTCAACAATCCATTACTGGTTGTCAGAATTTGTTGGTAATCCAGGCAGACTGATATGGTTCCAGCTCAAGTTCAGTCTGATTTGGCACCAGATGCTGACCGGAAATCAGGTCAAGCCAGTCATCGGTAATAATCAGGTTCAGGTTACTCAGAGAGACCGTTTGTTTGCTGGCGGTAATGTTGTTCAGGCAGAAGATACTCTGCTCACGCTTGAGAGTTTGCCGCCAGTAGGCCAGTACTTCATCACCGATATGCAGGGTGTACATGATCGCGTTGGGATGAAAGGCCTTCTGTTTCTTGCGAATGTTCATCCGTCGTTTCAATTCAGAAAATATTCGTGAGTGGTGATTGTCTTTTTCAAGCAATCCCTCCAGCTTTTGCGCATCCCAGTTATGTCGGTTGATGGCCCGGTTATTGTTGGTGTGCTGGTACTTGTCATAATCATTCTCTGTACTCAGAAGACTGTGAATATAAAACGCAGGTATGCCCTCGATACCAAGCATAATGGTATGTGCACAAATAAACCTGGCCTCCTGAAAACCATCATTCGGATTGTCCAGTGTTCCTTTCATGGCATCAAAGAGGCTGATGTTGATTTCGTAGGGTTTTGACTCCCCTCCTTCAAGGCTGCGCCATGAAATCATGCCCCCCTGGGTTTCCATCAGGCCGATCAGGTGCCCCAGAGCATCGTCATCAATCAGTCCTTCCAGTGGTCTTAACCCAATTCCGTCGTGTGACGCCAGAAAATTGAAAAATGTGGTTCCCTTCTGGGCCGGAGGCATACTCATCAACCAGCTTTTCAGGGTGTGGCAATTCCCGGTCACAAGTGTATTGAGCAAAAGTGGAGGCAATGAAAAGTTGTATACCAGGTGTGCTTCATTGGCATTACCAAAGTAGGAGAGGTTTTCAATATTGGGAATATTGGTTTCTGTAATGACGATGGTCCCTGGACTGTGGTATTCAACCAGTGTCCTGATCAGTCGAACGATCTCATGGGTCTGGTTAAGATTAAGACAGCTGGTCCCCTCTTCTTTCCACAGGAAAGCCACGGCGTCCAACCTGAATATCTGCACCCCCTGCTCGATATACAGACGAATTATCCGGATCATTTCCAGAAGCACCTCCGGGTTGGCAAAATTCAGGTCTGGCTGGTCATGACTGAATGTACACCATACATTTCTGATTCCATCCAGGGTGTGAACTTCCCTGAGTATTGGTGTAGTCCGGGGACGCACTACATTGGACGTATCATAGTTGTCATCCACTGTAAGGAAGTATTCCTTACCTGGCGACTTGTTCATTTTCAGTTGTTCAAACCACCGCCCCATGGCAGAACAATGATTGATCACCAGGTCTGCCATCAGCTTGAAACGTCCGGCGATCTTGTTGATATCTTCCCATTCACCGTAGCTCTCATTTACACGGGTATAATCGATGACAGCAAAACCATCATCGGAACTGAATGGAAAAAACGGCAGAATATGAACCCAGCTTATTTCCTTTTTCAGGTGTTTTTTCAGAAACGCAGAAAGTGTTCTCAGCGGTAGTTCATCATTATTGAGTATCGAATTCGCGTAAGTGATTACACAAATATCCGTTTCATCCCAGTTGTTTTTATGCCAGCGCGGTTTATTACAGGCATGCTCGAGCCCCATGATGTCGAGTGTTCGGGAAGCCAGTGAAGGAATATCCTGTTCGGGATATACTAGGGAAAGATGATTCTCTACGCGCTGCTGCAATTCGGCATGCAGTGCTTCAGGTTTTTTTCGATTACTCATCAGTACTGCTTGAGATCCTCGTCAACAGCGGTCAGGAAATGATCAGCCAGGTCAGGTAATGCGCTGTTTACTCTTGTCCAACTGGGAATAAATGGCGTCTCCTGGGGGTTGTCCAGAAAACTAAGTCCGGCCTTCATAATATTTTCAGCAAACAACTCGACAGCCTTTTCTTCATTATGGATATCCAGAGTCAGACCATTGATCATGGCATCATTGTGATAACTTTCCACCATATCCAGAGCAAGCCTGTAGTAGGTCGCCTTGATAGTACGGAAAGTTTCCAGTGACAGGACCACTCCCGTCGTCGCCAGCTTGCGAAAAATAGCCTTGCTTATATCGATGGACATCCTTGACAGACCGGCATTTTCATCATCATAGGAGACCTCCTGGTGTTTATGATCATATCTGTCGGCTATATCCACCTGGCACAGGTGATTGTTGGAATAATTTCGCCAGGTTTCCGAAAGTACGCCAATTTCCAGTCCCCAGTCACTGGGAATTCGAATACCCTTGAGTACATCGGCGCGCATGGAAAATTCCCCGGCCAGTGGGTAACGGTAACTATCCAGATATTCCAGATAATCATGCATGCCGAGAATTTTTTTCAATGCCCGCAGAAGGGGGGTAACCAGCAATCTGCAAACCCGTCCGTTAATCGTGCCATTGGCAATACGCGAGTAATAGCCCTTGCAGAATTCATAGTTAAAGGTGGGATTGGCGACCGGGTATATCAATCTTGCAAGCATGTCGCGACTGTAAGTGACAATGTCACAGTCATGCAGGGCTATAGCTTCTGCTTCTCCCTGGGCAAGAAGATAGCCCAGGCAATACCAGACATTCCTGCCCTTTCCCATCTGTTTTGGCTCAAGGCCCAGTTTTCGCAACTGTTCATCCACTTCCTTGAGCCGCGGACCGTCATTCCAGAGCACTACATGATCCTGCGGTAGAACCTTGAAGAAATCGAGCGCTTTGCGGTACTGGGTTTCATCCGCCCGGTCCAGGCCAATCACAATCTGGCTGAGATAGGGAACCTTGGAAAGCTCCGCCACGATATTGTCCATGGCCGGGCCTTCCAGCTCCGAATATAGACAAGGTAAAACAAGCGCCATTGGTCTCTCTTCAGCAAAACTGACCAGTTCTTTTTCCATCTCATCCAGTTTCCGGTCAGATAGATTATGCAGAGTAGTTATCACCCCGCCCTGATAAAAATCACCCATCGCTTTGTCCTGTAGTTTTTAAAATAGTCTTGATAGCGTCATTCCAGCCCTCTGGACCACAGGCCAGCGTTTTTATCTGGTTCCTGTTTTCCACAGAGGGATAGCCTCTCACAGGAGACTTTACGAGTACTGCCCAATCAGCCGCTTCCAGCATGCCCACATCATTGTCACTGTCACCCAATGCAATCACCTTTTGTGGCTTGCCAGTAAGTTTTTCCATATGCTTTTTCAACCAATTTACGGCGGCGCCCTTGTCACAACCACTGGACACATGAAGAAAACGTCCACCCTGAACCCCTTCAAGCCCTGCTTTTCCCAGATGTTTGATAAAGCGTACACGACTGTCATCGCTGTCTTCCCATAACAGGGGTTCCGTAAACTCCCGCTGCAGAGCCAGCATGGCACTTTCGCTATCCAGTCCGGTCACTTCAACCAGATCATTAATGCTCATATCGCTGAAGCCGGTATACTTGACACCCAGTTCCTGTTTTATGGATTCGAGGTTTTTAATTATGTCAGCACGATTCATACCAAAACTGACCACTTCAGCGGAGTCTGCTCCGGTATCATTGTCAAACAGGTAAACCGCACCTCCATTTTCAGCAATAAACGGCGCATTAGTTTCCAGAGCCAGCCGAATGGAATCCATTTCAGCGGCTGTTTTACTGCTGCACAGTACTAGCGGTATCTGCTGTTTTTTCAGTAATGCCAGCGCTTCACTGGCCGGCTCCCACGAATACGAATGATGATCCAGCAAAGTGCCGTCAAGGTCTGTCACTACTATCCAGGATTCTGCCATGGCACTATTTAACCTATCTCCAATTAGCTGGTATTTTATGGTTATAAACTCATCTCACATGACTCGAATGTTTGACTGCCCAGTAAAATGCAAGATTAATACCGTTATACAAACAAGGATTGGCCTGTTTGTCAGCACCAAAATTACAATTAACGTCATAAATCAGTGCGTTCACAGCTCAGGCGAACCAAAACAGTGCCCATGATGCACACTTTTAGTGACAGATGAGCGTAATCAGAAATGATACACTCCGTTTCCAACAATAACCCAAAAGACAGTTTTCACTCACCATGATCATAGACACTTCCACATTAACCAATAAGGAAATGTATAAATTCCTGATTGGTGGTATAGCCCCCCGCCCCATCGCCTGGGCAGGGACCCGCAGCAAGGACGGCATCAACAACCTGGCGCCGTTTTCCTTTTACAATGCCTTCAGTTCCACACCACCGATTGTTGGTTTTTCCACGATACCCAGACTTGACGGACGCAAGAAAGACACTCTGCAGAATATCATTGATACGAAATGTTTTACCCTGAGCGGCGTGAGTCATTCTCTCGTAGAGCAGATGAGCAAGACCGCTGCCCTGCTGGAACCCGATGAAGACGAATTTGAATACTCAGCACTTGAACCGGTCCAGGCCAGTCATGTTGATGCCCCCTATGTGAATGGAGCACTTCTGGTATTTGAATGTGAACTCAACCAGATTGTCAGCTTTGGAGACCAGGAAGGTTCCGGCAACCTGATTCTGGGTGAGATTCGCTATATCAACATTGATGAGTCAATTTATAACGACGGATATGTGGATTTTGAAAAACTTGATCCGGTTGGTCGTCTTGCAGGTAACTGGTATTCCACTATTCGTGACAAATTTGAATTGAAAAGAGGCTAGGCATGAAATTTTTATTCCCTTTAATCACCGCTCTTGTCTTGCTGTCGACTGCTGTTTTGGCCCAGGAGGTCAATGACGAAAACATTGCTGCCCGTGTCAATAATGCCATTGAAAAAAATGAAGAGCTCGAAGGCAGCGATATCCTGGTAGTAAGCGTTAATGGGTATGTCATGCTGGCAGGCCAGGCTCTGAGCCAGGAGCAGAAACAGCAGGCATCCATAGCTGCCGCCTTTGCTTCCGACGACATTCGCCGTCTTATGAATGAACTTGAAATCGTAGAATCACTTGACCGTTCTTTCGACGCTTCAGACCGGGGAATTCTTGACCAGATCGTAGCCGTCATTCCTGAAATGTCATCGGCGACCGTGCCAGTCATACATAATGGCGTGGTGCACCTGCTTGGCAGAGTCACCCGTGAGGAAGGCAATAAGGTCGCCACAGCCATCAGCAAAATGAAGGGCGTTAAAAACATCAGGCTCAGTTATGAGTTCGTAGATTAGCTGTACTATTGCGGACCTGACCTTCAAGCGCAATGCCTCGCACTTTGATCTCAAACCGGCAATTTCCTTTTGACGGAAAGCAAAATCGGATTCCGTACAGGGGAACCATGTCCGGACGATAAATTCTGAATTTAGCGTAACGAACGAAGCAAGATTGAAGCGCCTGCGCGCGCAGTGAGCTTAGAGAGCGCAGAAAAGCCCGTATGGAAATCCGCAACCGATCGAGCATATAAGCAACAATTACCTGGCAAGTGAAGCAGCTACTGCAAAATCAGATAAAATTTCCCAAAAAAAAGGGCGCTGTGTGCGCCCTTTTTGATTGCTGGATCAATACATCAATAATCCAGTGGTGTCTCTCGAATCTGGAACTGCACCATCTTGCCGGTCGTTCCCTTACCACCTTCTGTATGCCAGATCAGGTGGTTGCCGTAGTTGGCCCAGAGGGAGCGGCCTTTCCAACCTGTATCGGGATCATCAATCCTGCCATCCAGCCCCCTGTGATAGAAACCTAGGGGATAAGGAACGCGCAGGTATGTCCATTCACCGGAATCCGGATCAAGGGCAATCAGGGAGTCCGAGTTGGAACCCGTGATAATCGGCGTGTCCTTACCAAGTCCACTCACATTATGCTGATCAACCCAGCCAAAATAGTGGAAGTCTGCCGGAACATCAGAGTTGCCCAGCTTCGGTCCGGGAGTCTGGTACAGGGTCCAGCCCTGTTCGCAATGGGTACCGGTTTCTGTACCTGGTCCATTAAGCACAGGACAGGCACTGCGATCCAGGGTTGCCCAGTGCGATGAACCGGCCAGGGCTACCCAGGGATTCCCTTCGCTGTCGAGGTCCATACCGCGTGGATCAAAGCCAGGATCCGGAATCGCGTATACCTCGGTAATGCAGGTCTCCGGAGGATTATCACCGCGATCCAGACGCATGATGGAACCAAACGGGAACATATCACCGGTATCCTCTGAGGCACCCCAGACAATATCGCCGTCATTGGGGTCCGGAATCACGGTATACATGTTATTGCGAATCTCTGTATCCAGGTTCGGATCCACTTCCTCACCCCAGGCATTCCATGGGCGGGTAATCACACCGTCACCATTGGTATCCACAATCTGTGGACACCAGCCCTGGGATGCTTCCTCGTCATGGGTCTGGTCCCAGATACGGGTATTGACCCAGCCAAAGACGGGTCCCAACAACTCATTGAAATACAGTGTATTGTCAGGATCTGTGGCCATCTGCAGGTGATGGGTGGCAAAACAGGTATCGATTAGCTCGAATTCACCGGTAGCAGGATCAAATACAGACGCCTGGCGGTTACTGAAGGTCAGCGGGTAGTACTGGGCGAACTTGTTGTCTGAATCGCTGCCACAGAAGGCCGGCTGGTCATTACGCACCTTGGAAGTCATCCACACACGACCATCCGGTCCGATCATGGGATTGTGGGGATCCGATGGGTTGTAATCCGGTCCCCAAAGATGCTCAAAACCCCAGAAATTTGAAGGATTGCCCGGTGCCGGGAAACGACCACGGACTATACGTGGATCTTCCTTGGTAGGAATAGTGTAGAAATAGGAGTCATTGGTAATCGGATCAACAACGGCCAGGGTGCCATGACCCGAGGATACCGCATAGGTCGGTCCATAGGGGTTGACAGTAGGGTTGTTCTTGTCAGTGGTAATCTGGTCATGCATGAAGTCATGGTCACCGCCGATATCGCGCAGGGTAACCACCAGGTTACGCTCAATGCCTTCGGGCCTTGGTGGCTGCGGAGGCACTGCCCCACCCTCAATCTTGCGTGTCCAGTCAGACAGCATACCCAGCATGCCCTGCAGCCCAATACCTGCCAGGTTACCCGCCATGGATCCACCACGTACGCCAACACTGGTACGGTACTGCCAAGCCTGCTCGTGTGTATCGAATCCAAGATGATCCATATGGTCAAGCGAGCGTGTTACTTCATTACCCAGCTGGTGACAGAAATGGCAGTCACTCTTGAACTCATGCAGCATTTTTTTCTGGCTGGTGATGCGGGGCATCCAACCATTGGCACCGGTACCCGGGAATTCATCATTGGTCGGTGCATCCAGCAGGGATAGCCAGTAATCAGGTGGATAGACCTTCGCAGCGTCAGCCGCTGTTGTCGCCACATTGGCGGTTAACGCCACATCCCGGTCGCCGGGGCGTCCTTCAATGGATTCCGAATCCACCAGGCCATATCCTCGAACCCACAGTTTATAAGTCACCTCAGGCAATTGCGGGATGGTAAAGCGCCCCTCATCATCAGTGACCACTATCTTGATATATCCGGTATTTAGTTCAGTGGTTTCGGCAATAACCCAGACACCTGCCTCGGGACCATTTTCACTGGTAACAGTACCGGTGATATAGCCTTCAGGCCAGCTGCGCTCAACAAAATTGGGTACCTGAGCCAGCATGGCACTGCTGATAAACAGCATGCCCAGGGATATAGCCCTGATCAGATTCTTCATAGATCCTCCTGGAGATGATCCTTTGATAATAAAAGCGGTCATTACGACCAGAAAAACAGGAAATAACGGTTTTGGTTTCTTCCCCCTGGAAAGGAAACGAGTATACCTGATCTTTTTTTTGAACTTAAAGCTTTTCTCCTCGCCCTGTTGCCTGCTCTAGGAGCGCTGCAGGGTTCCGTTTTACAGGCATTCAAACTACAATCTGATGCCTTTCAGGCCTGAAATAAGCGCTTATAAGGCCCTGTTCCCATTCCAGGTTTATAGAAGCAGTAAAAGACAGAGGATTTCATGTCAAACAACATTTCCGCCAACAGCTTGCAAATTTCCCAGGTACTTTATGACTTTATAGAAAAGGAAGCGACCCCTGGTTCCGGAATTACACCGGATCAGTTCTGGAAATCCCTGGCGAAGATAGTGGCGGAGTTTGCTCCCCGTAATCGGGCATTGCTGGAAAAAAGAGACGATCTGCAGGCCCGTATTGATGAATGGCATAAAAGTCATGATATGCACTACTACCTGCAGCATCGTGACGAATACAAGGCGTTTCTGCAGGACATTGGCTATCTCGTGCCCGAGGGTGAAGACTTCAAGGTAACCACCTGGAATTCCGACTATGAAATCTCCATCGTGGCAGGTCCTCAACTGGTTGTCCCGGTCATGAATGCCCGCTATGCACTCAATGCTGCCAATGCTCGCTGGGGAAGTCTTTTCGATGCCCTCTATGGCACCGATGTCATTCCTTTTTCAGGCAAGCAATCCAAAGGCTATGATGCAGAACGTGGGCAGCAGGTCATTGACTGGGCCGATGATTTTCTCGACCAGGCAATTCCCCTTGAACGGGGCAGGCATAGCCAGGTCCGGGAGTATGGTCTGATCAACCAGGACGGGCATATCGTTCTGCAGGTTGAACTGGAAAACGGTACCTACACCGAACTCTCGAACCAGGACAAACTCGTCGGCTGGCAGGGATTTTCCGAGGCACCCGAGGCACTTCTTTTCGTCAATCATGGCCTGCATATCGAAATGCAGATTGATGCAGACAACCTCATTGGCAGACAGCACCATGCCAAAGTAAAGGATATCGTCATGGAATCTGCCATGACCACCATTCAGGACTGCGAAGACTCTGTTGCCGCGGTCGATGGTGAGGACAAGGTCACCGTATACCGAAACTGGCTTGGCCTCATGCAAGGCAACCTCATGGAGACATTCCGAAAAGGGGATGAAACGGTTACACGCCGGCTCAACCAGGACCGCTTCTATAAAGGCACCAGTGGTGAGACTGTTTCCATGCAGGGCCGTAGCCTGTTACTCGTCAGAAACGTGGGTCACCTGATGACGACCAATGCCGTTATGGATAGCGAGGGCAACGAAATTCCCGAAGGCATACTCGATGCCATGGTCACTACACTGTGTGCCAAGCATGATGTTCTGAGAAACTCGCCTTACCGCAACAGCCGGAACGGCAACATCTATATCGTCAAACCCAAAATGCATGGCCCTGAAGAAGCAGCCTTTACCAATGACCTGTTCAATGCGGTGGAAGATGCCCTTGGACTGGATCGCAATACCATCAAGGTAGGCGTCATGGATGAGGAACGTCGTACCAGTGTGAACCTGAAGGAAACCATTCGTGCGGTCAGTGAAAGAGTCTTTTTCATCAATACAGGATTTCTGGACAGAACGGGTGATGAAATTCATACCAGCATGCATGCAGGCCCCTTCCTGCCCAAGGAGGCTGTTAAAGGTGAACCCTGGATTGCCGCCTACGAAGATTCCAATGTAGACATTGGCGTCAACTGTGGTTTTGTCAGCAAGGCACAGATAGGTAAAGGCATGTGGGCAAAACCGGATATGATGGCTGATATGATGATGCAGAAAGTGGCCCATCCCAATGTGGGGGCCAGCTGTGCCTGGGTTCCCTCACCCACGGCGGCTACTCTACATGCCATTCATTATCACCAGATCAACGTAACGGCAACCCAGCGTCGTCTGTCTTCCAGAAAACCGGCCAGTGTTGATGACATCCTGACCATACCCCTGATGACAGAAAACAACCTGACACCTGAACAGGTCAAGAACGAACTGGACAACAATGCCCAGGGCATCCTGGGTTACGTAGTACGATGGATTGATCAGGGGGTGGGTTGTTCCAAAGTCCCGGATATCAACAATGTCGGCCTGATGGAAGACCGCGCCACCTGCCGTATTTCAAGTCAGCATATTGCCAACTGGCTCTGTCATGGCATCTGTTCCGAAGAACAGGTTATGGAGTCGATGAAACGCATGGCAAAAGTTGTAGATGAACAAAATGCCGGCGACCCAAGTTATACCAACATGGGACCAGACTTCGATGGCATAGCATTTCAGGCAGCATGCGATCTTGTCTTCAAGGGAATGGAGCAACCCAATGGCTATACCGAGCCGGTTTTACACGCAAGGCGCAAGGAACTGAAGCTTAAAAAAGCAGGTTGATTGAAAAACACAACACACTTAAAAAAACGGCGGTTAATATCGCCGTTTTTTTTGGAACTTACCTGGCAGACATCATTCAGGCAACGCAAATACGTACAGGTTGTTGCCATTGCCCATGTCGAGATTCAGACGAATCGGAGCTGTTGACGTATTATTCAACCCTGGAGCAGAGAGATTTCTTCCAGTGATGACCGCGACATACTGCCTGCCATCTACGGCATAGGTAATATTACTGGTAGAAATCGGCCCACCCAGAATAGTTTCCCAAAGCACTTCACCAGTATCCGCATCCTGCGCTCGAAAACGACGATTGATGTCTCCCCAGAAAAGCAGATCACCAGCCGTTGTCAGAATGGAGGCTGTCGTTGGAATCGGGCCGGTATGCCAGTATTCAATCTCTCCGGTTTCCATATCTATCCTGGCCATACCGTTCATAGTCTCGGGCGTAGCTCCTGGAGCAGCAATTCCGATACGGCTCTGCGGCTGTGCAGGCACTCCCTCTGAAGCTGGCACTGCAGCCGTCATGTTCAGGCAATTACGAATAAAAGGCACATACAGGGCATTGCGTTCTGGATTATAGGCACTGGGCCAGTAGGATCGGGTATTCCAGTAGCAAATAACATGATGATCTCCCGGTTCCTTCATGATCAGTTCGCGATTGATCATCACTGCACCGGTTTCCACGTCTATATCTTCAATAAGAAAATTTTCATTATCTTCGGGAAATGGTGTAGCCCAGAGGAATTCACCGGTGTGCTTATCCAGTACCCAGATACCTCCACCCTCACCAACATTAACGACAACGTCCCGTTCCTGGCCAACCACATTCGGATTGATCCACTTGACATGGTCGGGGTCAGGATCGATGCGTGTGCGGAAAATGATCCGTTCTTCATTCATGTCTTCATCCCAGTCATCACCGGGTAAGTGCTGGTAGTACCAGGACAGCTGTCCTGTATCCGGGTCAATCGCAACAGTGGAGTTACTGTAAAGCTCTGCCGGGGCAGTAAACGGAATCGCAGCAATATCACCACTATGCCGTTCAAGTCGGGTATAGGGTGAGGGGTTCGCCACTCCCCAGTAAACCAGGCCTGTATCCGGGTCATAGGAACCTGGCAATCCCCACGTGGAAGCTTGCCGGCTCTCCAGGGGTAGACCACCCCATGTGTCGTAACCTGGCGGCTGTTCCGGTGCCTGTGTAGTATAGAAACGCCACGCCAATTCACCGGTGAGAGCATCATGAGCCGAAATAAAACAATCTGAACGAGCCCTGCAGGTACCACCAGCGAACACCTTGCCATCGGCCACCATTGTTCCGGAAGTAATATCCCTGCCACTGGATTCACTGCGCCAGCGTTCCTGTCCGGTAACGGCATCAATCGCCACAACGGAACCATCGGAAGCCCCGAAAAATACCATATCCTGGTAAATAGACATGGTTTTGGAGCGGCCAGCTCCACGGGGACCCTGGGGAGCCTTGTAATTCCAGATAAGATCACCGGTAGTGGCATCGAGGGCCGTAATAGTGTCATCAGGCATCGTTATGTACATCACCCCGTCATATACCGTAGGAATCGTTTCTGTAATTCCCTCAGGCAAACCCAGGGACCATGCCAGCCCCAACTCATCCACATTGCCACGATTGATATGATCAAGAGGACTGAAACGTTGGGCATCGAACGTCCTGCTGAACATCAGCCAGTCTGCAGGATCCGGGTTGGCCAGCATCTCATCCGTCACAGGCCTGAAATTTTCGATTGCCGACGTTGACGCAAAACTATTTAAGGCGGCAGAACTGCCCTGCCCTTCAGGCGTGTAATTCACTGCCAGAAAACGGACATATTCAATCAGTGAGGGCATCAGGCTGTCAGAAACCACGACAGGAGGCATGCCTTTTTCTGGATTACCCTGGCGAAGAAATATTTCCAGGTCCTGGTCATCTTCCTCAAGCACACGTTCCATGATATTGGGGCCAAGTGTCCCTCCCAGACCATCGTTGCCATGACAATGAGCACATATGCTATTGAAGACCTCACTTCCCTCAGCCAGTTCCTGGGCCAGAGACTGATGAAGCGACACACAGGATATCAACAGAAAAAATATTCGGATTGATCGGGTATTCATAAACATGTTCCAAATAGGTCTGAATTCAAAGCCACATAGAAATAACCAATTTAAACTGCAAGGTCATTGAGTAATATCAATACAGGATCGATGAGCTTACTCAAAACGCCAGTCGTGGATATTTCTGTACCGTGCCGTACGAATGCGCTTGAATTTTCCATCTTCGATATCATAAATACCCCAACTGATGGTTCGCATGACTTGCCCTTTTTTAAGAGGCACACCCCAGAAGCTGTCTTCCCGGTCTGCAATTACCTCAAAGGTTGTCGGGATTTCCACAGCGAGTTTATTACCATCCATGATGAACTCGGTAACCTCAACTGTTTCCTTGATATATTGCTTCACATCTGCATAGAAATCCTTGATGCCCTGTGCAGTCCTTATTTGACTACCCGCAAGTTCAAGTACGACGTCCGGGTGATAAAACTCGATAAAAGAAGGATCGTTGTTATTAAAACGATCCAGGTAATCATCATAGGCCTGCCGGGTTATACCCTCGGCAGCCAGGAAGGGAGAAAAAAACACGCCTGTCAGTAACGTAAGGTATACCAGCTTCTTTTTCATTTTTTTAGATCCCATATGAAGGATTAAGTGCTAACAGGAGACTAAGGCCTCTCGCGGTAAAAGTAACAGTATTTGAACATACTTCGCTTTTCTTCCCCAAACAACCAGCAATCAGACCTGATCGCCAGTCCATGGACATTACCAAGCGGGATGGCTATTCTCTTATCGGTAATTTTTCAGTTTAAATTCAATTTTTCACCATTAATCAACAAACGGCTATTTTTGAATGCCGTTACCAGAGGGGAAGACTCATGTGTGACGAAAGAACTGTCAGGGAAAATGCAGAACATTTTAGAAAAAGCGGCAAAGTGACCCGTCGTAAATTCAACAAGATGTCCGTGGGTGCCGGGTTGGTGATGATGCTACCTCCGGTGGTCAATGCCCAGGCCATCTCATCCTCCCATGTTGAAGTCACAACCCCGGATGGAGTTGCTGATTGTTATTTCACACACCCTGCCTCAGGTAGTCATGCAGCGGTACTTGTATGGCCTGATATTTTTGGTCTGCGTGAAGCCTTTGAAATGATGGGAGACCGACTGGCTCAGTCCGGTTACTCGGTACTCGTGGTCAATCCTTTTTATCGTATCCAGCCAGCACCCACTTCAGGGGGTACTGATCTGTCAGATCCTGATGAAAGGGGTCGCCTGTTTGCCATGATGAGTACGCTTACGGCAGAAACAAATTTCCAGGATGCAGAGGCCTTCGTGACCTGGCTTGATGCCCAGGAGTCCGTCGATACCAGTCGTGGCATCGGGACCACGGGATATTGTATGGGTGGCCCTTTGGTGATGCGTTCCGTAGCAGCGGTTCCCCACCGCTTCAGGGCCGGCGCTACCTTCCATGGTGGAGGCCTTGCCACAGAAGACGAAGGTAGTCCTCACCTGCTGATTCCAGACACCAATGCCAGCATGCTTCACGCTATTGCGGCCAACGATGATGAATCCAATCCAGCGGCCAAGGAAATGCTCCGTGAGGCATATGCGGCAGCAGGAATTTCAGCGGAAATCGAAGTCTATGATGGGACCCTGCATGGTTGGTGCCCCCCGGATTCAACGGTTTATCATGAAGATCAGGCAGAACGCGCCTGGAGTCGGCTACTTGCCTTGTTTGATGAAGCCCTGGCCTAATCAAGACCTGGCATGATGAAAACTGGCGACTGATTCCGTTATCGGAATCAGTCGCTTGTCGGTAAACCTTCTTCCTGCCAGCGCAGCAAGCCACCACTGATATTGGCCACCTGTTCCCAACCATTCTGTTTCAGCACATTGGCCGCCAGTCCGGAACGTTTTCCCGAGCGGCAAATAGTCATAACAGGTTTGTCTTTAGGCACTTCATCCAGTCTTTCACGCAATTCCCCTACGGGAATATGAACAGCACCTTCAATGCCGGAATTCTCCTCTGCCAGCTCAGTTTCTGATCTGACATCAAGAATATTTACTTTTGCCCTGTTAGCGGCTACCCACTGGGGCGTGATTTCCAGACTGCCACCATAGGTGGTGACAACTGGCGCCCATAGGGGAGCTTCAGGCAGCTTATCAGGCTTACCGGCTTTTACATTGGCTGGAACAGCAATTTCAATCTGACGGGGATGAGGAAGCTGCATATTTTCCATGAAACCGACAAAATCGCCTTCATTGGCCTGCCCACCAATACGGGGATTAAATTTTTTTTCCTCACCGATCGTGCTGGCAATACGACCGTTGTAGTCGTGGGCCGGAAACACGACGCAGTCGTCCGGGAGAGAGAACAACTTGTCGCGAATGGAGTGGAACAATCTGCTGGCAGACCCCTGCTGGAAATCGGTACGGCCACATCCGCGGATAAGCAGAGTATCCCCGGTAAAGACCATCGACTGGGCATCCAGTACGAGAGAGATACAACCATTCGTATGGCCGGGAGTATCGATAGCACGCAGTGTATGCCTGCCAAAATGGTAGCTGTCCCCTTCTCTCAACTCGATATCCAGCAATTCAATACCGGCGTTGGGCGATGCACCTATGTGACAGCCAGTTTCTTTTTTCATCAACCAGGCACCTGTAACATGATCAGCATGGCAATGTGTTTCCAGACAGGCCTTCAGAGATAGGCCAAGTTCATTGATTAACGCGAGGTCCCGATCATGCTGCTCAAACACAGTATCTATAAAGATGGCTTCCCGGCTCTGTTCGTCGGCAAGAAGATAGGAAAAGGTACCAGAAGTCTGGTCAAAGAGCTGTTTGAAAATCATAAATCGCTTATAACCTTACGTTAATTAAGTGGTTAATGAGGCTATCCATTTTCTCCATTACGCAGCCAGTGAAAACATTCCTCACCGAGTTCCCGGGTACCGATCTCCATATAGGCATTGAGGTCATCCTCCATCAGGATATCTTCCCAGCGTTTATTGGTTCCCTTATGGATGAAGGTCTGTGCGCCTCCATCAAAAATATCCCCGGCCCCCGGTGTCACAGTATCCGCATTGGCTTTCATCCAGTCGAAAGTGCAATGCTCAAAAATGGCCGGCCAGCTGGACTCATCAACGTCGATCTCCAGGAACTGCGCAAGCTTGCGAATTTCACCCTCCATATCCCGCTTCAGATCATTGAAGTGCAGCAGCTTGATATTGGGCAGATAGCGATACTGCCACCAGGTCCGGACATTCTCCCAGAATGACCACATGGGATAGTCCTCATTGAGCATCAATTTCCAGAATTCAAAGACCTCCTCCGGAGGCCTGTGAAGTGGCGGCCCAACCCTGCCCGGCGTGTCGTTAATCATTTCGTAAAACAGGTCGGTCGCATTATAGAGATGGTTGTGCAGGCTCCAGACAATATCCGGAAAGTCACGGGCTACATAGATGTACTTGGCCGGCGGATGAAAGGCCAGGGCATCCAAGGGCAGATGTGTCTTGATGAAACGCCGGTTGGTTTGCGAGGCCAGCATACCGAGTTTGTCCTCCCTGGGAATAATTCGGATATCCAGCCAGGGTGAATAATCATGGGCTGAAATCGTCGGATCACCATCGAACACAAGCTGGCAAATAATCTGCTGTGTCCAGGTGGTCCCTGCCTTGGCAAAGGTCCCGATGATGATGTCATCATCCCTGAAATCCAGCTCATCCCAGATCGTGGAGTCCATGTGATGGTTGTTAATATCCCTGGTCTTTTTTGGTAGTGGATGTGAACCGCTCATTGTTGGATATGCCCCTGTTATGTGATTCGATCTGCTCAATGAGTATTTAAGCGGAATCAGGCAGCTAAAACAATTTCCCTGTGACATGCCTTCCCCACTAACACCACTCTGACTTTTTTCATCCACAAAGGCAATACAATATACTTAAATATTACATTAGATATATGCTGTATTTTATTGTTTTATATTATTTTTATATAAATAAATTAAGTATAGGATTTACCAATTAGCCCTGAAGAGAAAACCGATTGGCTGAAGTGCAGTTCAACCTCATAGTATGTGCGGGTATTCACTGAAAAGTAATGTTCAGTAAAACATGTATCGCCGCTGTAAACGAAGAAATTAATTAGGAGGCGATAAAACCCAAAAGCAAGGAGTCAACTCAAGATGCGAAGAATGACATTTCCTAAAGTCGCTGCCCTTGCAGCGGCAATTTCGATGGTCTCTGCCCCGGCGATTTCACAGCCGGACATGCCAGATAATGAATACTGGTGGCCCAACAGCCTGAACCTGGAACCCCTGCGTCAGCATTCGCCGGAATCTGATCCCCTCAATGGCGATTTTGACTATGCCGAGGCCTTTGAGTCCCTGGATCTTGATGCGGTAAAAGCTGATCTGGTGGATGTAATGACCACATCCCAGGACTGGTGGCCGGCAGATTATGGTCATTATGGTCCGTTTTTTATCCGCATGGCCTGGCACAGTGCCGGTACCTACCGGGTAAGTGATGGCCGCGGTGGTTCTGACGGCGGTATGCAGCGTTTTGCCCCGCTCAACAGCTGGCCCGATAATGCCAACCTGGATAAGGCCCGCCGCCTGTTGTGGCCGGTAAAGGAAAAATACGGCAATGCCATTTCCTGGGCTGACCTCATGATCCTGGCCGGTACTGTAGCCATGGAAGACATGGGCTTTGAAACCTTCGGTTTCGCTGGTGGGCGTGTTGATGCCTGGGAGCCGGAAATCGTCAACTGGGGTCCTGAAGCTGAATGGCTCGCCTCAAACCGCCACGGCAGTGACGGCTCACTGGAACGTCCTTTTGGCGCTACCCAGATGGGATTGATCTATGTAAATCCTGAAGGTCCCGGTGGCAACCCTGACCCTCTGGCATCAGCCCAGCGTATCCGCCAGACTTTTGGCAACATGGCCATGTCAGACGAGGAAACCCTGGCATTGATTGCCGGTGGTCATACCTTCGGTAAAGCCCATGGTGCACATAGCCCTGCTGATTGCGTTGCCGCAGAGCCCGAAGCAGCACCTATTGAAGAACAGGGACTTGGCTGGACCAACAGCTGTGGTGAAGGCAAAGGGGCCGACACAGTGACCAGTGGCCTAGAAGGCGCCTGGACTGTCAGCCCGACTACCTGGACCCACAACTATCTGCAGAACCTCTACAACTACGAGTGGGTACAGACAAAGAGTCCTGCAGGGGCAACACAGTGGGTTCCTGCCAATAATGGTGGAGCCGGCCTGGTACCCGATGCCCATGATCCGAGCGTGCGTCACCAGCCAATCATGTTTACTACTGATCTGGCCCTGAAAGAAGATCCCGCATTCCGTGAAATCACGACTCGCTGGCTGAACAACCCGGAGGAGTTTGAGGATGCATTTGCTCACGCCTGGTTCAAACTGACCCACCGTGATATGGGACCAAAATCCCGTTACCTGGGGGATCAGGCCCCGACAGAAGACCTGCTGTGGCAGGATCCTATTCCGGAAGTGGACTACCCGCTCGTCAATGATCGCGATATCCGTCGCCTGAAAGGGGAAATCCTCGATTCCGGGCTTAGCGTACAGCAGCTTGTCCGCACGGCCTGGGCTTCAGCGTCCAGCTATCGGGGTACCGACATGCGCGGTGGTGCCAATGGTGCCCGTATACGCCTGGCCCCGATGAAAGACTGGGAAGCCAACAATCCGGCTGAACTGGCCGAGGTCCTGGGAGTACTTGAAGATATTCAGGCAGAGTTTAACGATCGTGGCCGTCGCCAGATTTCCATGGCGGACCTCATTGTCCTCGGTGGTGCCGCTGCCATTGAAAAAGCAGCTGAAGATGCCGGTTATGACGTAGATGTGCCCTTTGTGCCCGGTCGTGCTGACACCACCCAGGAATGGACTGATGTGGACTCATTTGCCGTTCTTGAACCCAAAGCCGATGGTTTCCGCAACTACTTCAGTGACGACAGCATCCTGTCGCCAGCCGAAGCGTTGATCGACAAGGCTGACAAACTGGAACTCACCGTTCCTGAAATGACAGTTCTGGTTGGCGGCATGCGTACCCTTGATGCCAATGCTGACGGGTCTTCCCACGGGGTCTTCACTGATAACCCGGGTACCCTGAGCAATGACTTCTTTGTCACCCTGATGGACATGTCCATCGACTGGGAGAAAGCCGACATGGAAGGCATTTATGAAGGGCGTGACCGGAACACCGGACGTGTTGTCTACACCGGCACACCGGTAGACCTGATCTTCGGTTCCAACTCGGAACTGCGTGTATTGTCAGAGTTCTATGCACAGGATGACTCAAGTGAGAAATTCATTCAGGATTTCGTCGATGCATGGGTGAAGGTCATGACAGCTGATCGTTTTGACCTGGATTCCTGATCCGGTGTCTTGCAAGTAACAAGCCTGTTACTTCTGGCAAAATAAAAAACGGCGGTTGAAAAACCGCCGTTTTTTTATGATTCGGACAATCAGAATTGCCAGATAAGCCTGCCGTAAAGATTGCGACCAAGTCCAGGCAAACGATCACGCATGGCAATATCCGGGTTGAAGGCCCTGTTGTAACCAGCCAGGTGGTCCCGATATTCCCGGTCCAGGAGGTTGTTCAGCCCCACCCCTATTTCAAAGGTTGAGGAAGGATAGAAACGGGCTGAAAGGTTAAGCTGCCCATACCCCCCGGTCTCCCGCTCCTGGTTAGTGATTGACACACGGTCCTGTCCGGCATAAATAATGGATTCAATGCTGCCTATCCATGAAGCCGCATGCCACTCCAGGGCGACAAGCAGGTTATCAGGGGAAATCCGGTAAAGGTCATCATCAATGTCCCGGCGCTCTCCGCGGACCATACTCAGATTGGCCCTCACGCCCAGGCGCTCATTGAACTGCCAGGCAGACTCAATATCCACGCCGTAAAAAGTGGCATCCGTATTGTTGAACTGCAAGGTATAACCAGTGCCCATGCCCATATTGGCCATCATCATGGCGAACTGATTCACCATGGAACTTGCTGAAGGAGTACCCTGGATATAATCATCAACCCGTTTATAAAAAACCCGGTGTAAAAACGTAAACTGCCTGTCCTCATAATCAAAACCAGCCTCAACCTCCCACGATACTTCCGGGGACAACTCCACATTCCCCACATAGGTGACACCATCGGCAAGTCCGCCAGTAGCCTCCATGGGTAACCAGAGATAGCGTTCCTGATAGGATGGTGACCGAGTTTTGCGGGCAGCACCCAGGTACCACACGGTATTGGCTCCGCTTTCCATGCTCAACCTGGCAAAGGCATCCACGTTGGTGTCGTTCCGGGAAAGGGCCTGGTTGTTGAATCCAGAAGCCAGCATGGCGGTCATATTATTCATCATTACCGGCATGCCACTGGCCATGTTCATCGGGTTCAGGTTGGCGCCGACCTGCCCTGCATCCATGCTGACCTGGTTGATACGCAGGCCTGCCTCGATGCCTGCATTTGATCCCAGGCTGATCTCCTGTTCCACGAACAGACCGACAATATCCCGTTGTGCCTCGTTGAAATTGGTGATGCCAAACATGGCGGCATTGGGATTACTGATATCGGCATCATGGATACTGAAATGGCCATCAATGCCTGCACGGCGCACGCCATTGTCCAGCGGTTGTTCTATTCGGATGGTGAATCCGTAATTATCACTCTCCGCAAAAGTAGCCCGGTAGCGCATCGCGGCAGGTGTCATCATGTTAGGCTGTGGGGGACGGCGAAGATGGTAGTTTGTCATCCAGTGTTCAATGCTGTTGTAGGAAACAGAACTGGAGATCGTAAAGTCATCACCTTCCCACTGGTGATCCAGGTGAAACAGGTCACTATCTATGGAGAGGATATCCATTGGCAGTGCAGCGGTTCCCGCATTGCCGGTGTTGTTAATGGCAAAACTGGCATTGAACTGGTGGCGACCGTTGCGGTAACCATACCCGAGATCCAGGCGATCGCGTTCATACTCGGACGGAGTTATCTTGCCGCCTGCAAATTCACTGTCATCGGCTTCTTCAGTCAGAAAAGAGGCTCTGAACAGGTGGTTTGCATTGGCCATACTCAGGGCAGTACCTATAACCTGGCCCTCATTTACTGCCTGCAGACCGCTATAGACCCTGCCATTAAGCGCAAACGAGTCCCCTTCGGCAAAATCACCCTGGTAGGTCCTGGCCTCAACACTTCCGCCTAGTGTTTCCTGGCCCTTGCTGACCGGGGTAATACCACGATGGACAGTCAATGACTCAAGAATGGCAACCGGTGCATAGTGCAATGGGGTATCCATGGCATTGGGACCACCCGAAGATATCCGTGACCCGTTTATGGACACGTTTATTCTGTCGCCATACATCCCACGATACTGGGCGATACCCGTCAACTCCCCATTCTTGTTGATATTGGCACCAGGCATTCTGCGCAGCATTTGCGCTGTATCGGGCGGTGCCACCAGTGTCTGGTCTGTGTAGAGTTCACTGGTATCGCGAACGGCCGTGACGATTATTTCTTCAACAGTTTCAGCCTGGGGCTGGGCTAAAAGCGGAATACTCAGTTGAAAAAGTGCACTGGCAAGGAGAGAGCGTTTCAGGTTCACAGGGGTTATTTCCAGTAATGGCCAAAAGTGGGCGCATTATAGGTAATACGAACCTTCCTGAGATGTGACAAATTGTCGCAGCCGGTTGAACCCGGGATACAGCAAGGTCAGAAAGTCGCGAGGCGTTCCAGGAGATTGCACACCCGGCTCGAATACCCCCACTCATTATCATACCAGTTGAGTGTCTTGATATAGCGACCACCAATGACCTCCGTGAAGGTGGCATCATATATTGAAGAATGGGGATTACCGATAATATCCGTTGAAACCAGGGGGGTATCCGTAAACTGGAGAATATCCTTCATGTGATTCCTTGATGCCGTTTTGACCGCTTCATGGATAGCCTCTACAGTCACCTCGGTCTCCAATTCGGCAACCAGGTCAACAACCGAACCATCCGGTACCGGTACCCTGGAAGCAATACCGTCCAGCCGGCCTTTGAGTTCAGGGAGCACGACACCCACTGCCCTGGCAGCCCCGGTGGATGTTGGAATAATATTCTCAGCGGCTGCCCGTGACCGGCGCCAGTCACTATGGGGCACATCCGCCAGTCGTTGATCATTGGTATAGGCATGCACTGTATTGATCACGCCTTCACGAATCCCGAAAGCATCATTAAGCACTTTGGCCATGGGGGCCAGGCAATTGGTCGTGCAGCTCGCATTGGAAATAATTTTATGCCCTGGCTCCAGGCCATCATCATTCACGCCCAGAACTACCGTGTAATCAATCTCATCCTTGGCAGGGACGGTGAGCACTACGCGCCCGGCCCCAGCCGATAGATGTAGCTCCAGCTGCTCACGGGCCCGGAAAACTCCCGTAGCCTCCACAACCACATCTACGGCGAGTGCTTTCCAGGGGAGTTCTGACGGATTTTTCTCAGCAAGCATGGTCACGTCGGAATGGCGGGTGACCATCCTGCCCTCTTCCAGGGAAACCTCTCCCTTGAAACGGCCCATCACCATGTCATAGGTAAGCAGATAACGCAGGGCCGCCGGATCAAACAGGTCATTGATAGCCACTACCTCAATATCCGAATGGGTTTCCAGAATCCTGAACACCGCTCGCCCTATGCGACCAAAACCATTTATACCGACACGCAGAGTCATGATGCTCCTCCACAGTCCAGGTCATGATAAGCCCTGATGACCTCCAGTATCCGGCAGGCATGGCCCAGGGTTTCGTACCAGCCAATGGTCTTGACCATTCTCTCACCGGACTGGATTGTGGCTGCAGCATCGAAAAGCAGGGACTGGCGGCAGTCAATAACATCCGAGGAGACTATGGGATCCTGAGTGGTGGCAACCAGCCCGGGGCTGGCTATGGCACCATTTTCCAGTGCGCCATTCACCTCTTCCACTGTCACCCCGGTGTGTTTAAAAATGACTGTGGTATCAAGCATGGAGCCTTTCTGAACAGGCACGTTGAGGGCATTACCCCCAAGTCTGCCTTCCAGGTGTGGCAATATTTTTTCCACCCAGCTGGGAGACGTGTTCGTGTTGGGAATTATATTCACCGCGGCTGACCGGGAACGACGCCGGTCGGGACCCGCCGTGTCCTGTAATGCCTGGTCGCTGGTATAGGAATGCACTGTCGTCATGAATGCCCTGTCAATCTCCAGGCCGGCGTTTTCCAAAGTGTGCAATAAGGTAGCCAATGCACCAGTCGTTGCAGATCCTGCACAGATCATTTTGTCTTCAAGCTGTATCTGGGCATCATTGATCCCGGGAATCACCATACGGTCTATGTAATCGTCAGGAAGCATGGAAATCAGGACACGTCTGGCACCCGCATCCAGGTGAGCCTGCATGTCCATGGCACTGTTATGAATCAGGATGGCATCCACCACAAAATCCACATCAAACACATCCCAGGGAATTTCCACTGGCCGGTCAGCAGACAGTATGCGTGTAGAAAACCGACTGTTTTTTAAGGTGTTGCCTTCGAGACTACAGGGAATGTTGCCCACACCTTCTGTCGCCAGCAGATAGTGAATGATCGACGGTTTGCCGATATCGCATAGGGCAACAATCTCCACATCTTCACTTTCCAGGGCCAGGCGGTAGAGATGACGGCCGATGAGCCCAAAGCCCATAATGCCTAGTCTGATTTTGCGATTAGTCACTATATAATACCGATGCGCTTCGTTTTGGACCATTCTGCACGATCAGGGCGCAAATGAATGCCAGAAAGTACGAAATTACCCCTTTGCGCCCCTTAACCCGCTTATACCCGGATTATGCATGCAATAATGATTCCAGAAATATATGACTCTTTGCTTAACAGACCGTAACACAGCCATGGACTTTCTCTATTTCTACCCCTACTCTTTTCAACATAAAAAGACTTTCATCAAAACCGGAAAATCCCAGACAATGACTACATCCTTGACTAAACTATTCGCCACGTTTTTCAGCATCACCTGCCTCGCCGGATTGCCCACTACGCCAGTACTTGCACAGGAAGACAGTCTAATTTACGTCACCAACGAAGACTCCAATACAGTCTCTGTGATTTCAGGGGCCAGTAATGAGGTTATTGCTACTATTCCTGTAGGTAAACGCCCAAGAGGCATTAAAGTCAGTCCAGAAGGTGATGTTTTTTATGTGGCCTTGAGCGGTTCACCCAAGTGCCCCCCAACCATGGATGATGACGTGTGTGAACAGATGGTTGCTGATAAATCTGCCGATGGCATAGCCGAAGTCAGCACAATCCGTCAGGAAGTCGTGCGCATCCTGGAAAGCGGCTCTGACCCTGAGCAGTTTGATGTAGACTGGAAAAAGAGGCGCTTGTACGTATCCAATGAGGACATCCATATGGCCAGTGTTCTTGACCTGGATGCCGGGACCATCATTGCCCAGGTGCCTACAGGGCTTGAACCGGAGGGTGTGCGTCTGTCCCCCGACGGCAAGCTGGTTTATGTCACTGGCGAAGTGGATAGTGATATCACAGTGATTGATACAAATACCCTGTCAGAAGTCGCCCGCATTGATGTGGGCCTTCGACCCAGGGACTCCATTTTCACCAGTGATGGCAGCCGCGCCTTTGTCTCGGCAGAATTCGGTACCAGCATTGCAGTGATTGATGTAACTGGAAATACACTGATAGGCGAAATTCCCCTGCCGGAAGGATCTCTGCCGATGGGACTTGTTTTGTCACCCGATGAGTCCACGCTGTATGTGGCCAATGGCCGCGGCCAGACAGTGGTGGAAATCGATCTGACAAGTCAAACAGTGACACGATCCGTGATCGTAGGTCCGCGTCCCTGGGGCCTGACCATGAGCCTTGACGGAAGCACGCTTTATTCTGCCAACGGCCCGTCTGATGATATATCCGTTATCGATATTGAATCCTTTGAAGTCATCAAAAGAATTGACGTAGGTGAAACTCCCTGGGGAGTGGTGACTGGTCCAGCAGCGAGATAGTTTTTTAACCCCAGGGCACTCGTCCTGATTGCCCTGGGTGATGATGTGATTAAAATCTTGCCCTGAAGCCTATCCAGGCTCCCCGGGGAGCCCCGACCCCGAGGAAAAGAGGCCGGTTATCTTCCAGCCCGGGAAGGACTTCATCGGGCTCCTCTCCCAGTAACCCGAAATTTTCGAAATCCCTGTCGAATAGGTTCGTCACACGTGCAAATAATGAAATGGTTTCACCCAAGTTGAAACTTGCCCGCAGGTTGACCAGGGTATAGCCCGCCACTCTATCCAGATCATTGGATTCATCACCACGAAGGACCTGATCGGAGTTGTAGATGACTTCAGCACCCAGGCTGAAGCGCTCATTGAATCGATAATCTCCACCCAGTTTCAGGATATTTTCGGGAAGCCCCGGCATCCGGTCACCTTGCTCGACTAACAGGTTTCCTTCGTCATCGGCATTGGGATGATTAGGGCTGAGTACCTCAAAGTCATCCTCGAATGTTGCCCTAACATGAGAATAGGACGCATACCAGTCCAGGGATTCAAAAGAACCACGCAAAGAAGCCTCCACACCGCGGCGCGCCGTATCATCAACGTTGGCAAACAGGCCCGTGGAACGACCGGTTGTCTGGAAGAGAATGTCATCCTTGTTGTGGGCATTGAACAGCCCCACCTGGTACGCCATTCCGGTTAGCTGGCCTCGCATACCAAGTTCGATATTGGTTGTCACCACCTGATCCAGGGGTGGATCTGCCAGGAAAGCATTGGGAAGACGACACTCGAATTCAACATCATTCGGGTCCTCACCTTCAGCCTCGGCAAACTGCTGGGCCAGTGTAAAGACTCCTTCATTACAGGCAAGTTCTATCGGCGTTGGCACACGATTGGCTTCACTGTAGACGCCGTAAATATTCACCGTGTCGCTGGCATCAAAGGTAAAACCGAAGGCCGGATTGAACCGGGAAAAATCATGATCGCCATTAAGTTCAGGGCGTTCACCGGAACGGTCTCTGAGAACCACATTGGTATCGTTGTAACGGCCAGACAAAATCAGGGACAGGCGATCCGAAACATCCCAGGTATTAGTGAAAAACAGGCTGGCTGCTTCTATGCTTGTCCTGATATCAGTTTCCGCTTCCTCAAAAAATGTTCCTGTGCCCAGCCCACGAGTACTGCGAGTTATCGGATCCAGCTGAGCAAGTTCAAGCACTGACTCAAATCCCGAAATGCCCTTGAAATAACTCACGCCGATAATCAGCCGGTTATTAAACCCAAGGAATTCTTCCGTAAAAGCCATTTCGCCATTGAAGCCTTTGCTTTCCTGGATACGTCCGCTGATATTGTTTATGGCCTCGTCCGATAACACTCCGGTACCGGTCAGATCATCAATAATATCCTCAAGCTCGAATGCCCCCGGATCAAGTCCTGCCAGAGATGCTTCTGTTTCAATAAACGTTTCCAGCTCAGCAAACGAGGTGATGGCATCAACGTCTCCTTCACAGATATCATCCAGATCAATACCCAATTCATCTTCCAGAGCCTCTTCCACCTCATCGGCTTCCTCGAAAAGTGACTGCGCTCCACCCGCATAGTCGCATAGCTCGAATTCCGATCCATCACCATTGAAGGAATCCGTTTTGTTTTCGCGCCAGTAGACATTGCCCGACAACTGGATGCCATTTGACAGAAAATGGGAGACATCGATGTTGATCATGTCCATGTTGTTTTCGGTGATATCCGGGGCTGTAAAGACTGAGCCACGATCTAGGGCAAGCAATCCAATGGGAAGCGCACCGTTGCCTATCAGCTCACTTTCTCCATGTTGATAGATGATATCCAGTGAACTGCCCTCTCCTGGCCGCCAGTTGATGCTGCCATACAAGTTGGTGGCAGCGGAGTCAGAAAAGGTTCTCCAGCCTTCTTCCTCAAAACGGCTTGCATTCAGGTAGTATCCCAGTTCCCCATCATTGTCACCGGTTTCCAGTGTGACCACACGCCTGCCCCAGGAACCGCCATAGGCCTCCACCTGGGTGTTATCGAAATTGAAACCATTTTTCATGGTGATAGCCAGTGCACCACCAAGGGCATTGAGTCCAAAGACGGGATTGGCACCACTGAGCAGGTCCATGCTGTGCACAGCTGATTCCGGCAAGAGGTCCCAGTTCACAGAATCACCCAAGGGTTCATTCAGACGCACTCCGTCCTGGTAGACTGCCAGGCCCTGGGGAAGTCCAAGCAACGGGGAAGCGGTAAACCCGCGAAACTGTACATCCGGCTGCAGGGGATTATTCTGGGCGGAGTTGATATTCACACTGCCCAGCCTTGTATTCATATACTCACTAATGTCCAGGCTCTGGGTGTTCTGGAGATCTTCCACGCCACCCTGCTGAACAGCGAAGGGAATTCTGTTAACAGATACTCCCTGGGCCGAGGCTGGGGTAATTCCTATAACCTGTATCTCCTCAAAAATAACGGGTTCTTCTGCAGCAGGCAGGGCGAAAGACGAGGCTAACAGAGCCAGCAAACAGATGACTTTCAGGGATGAGGTACCTGAAAACACATAAGGCATCACAAACTCCTTAAATTCGGGGGGGGGAAGTGTCTGGTTAAAGGGAAAGGACTAATGCTTCAGCAGGCAGTAATACTAGCAAACAAAAGAAATTTACAACACTCAACTCCACAAGGTATGGCGTTTTCCTTCCTGTAAACAGTCATCATTGGCTTGAAATCAGGTATATTCAGGCGCCAGATTCTCACGGGTTCTTTCAAGGAGCTGTCTGGTGAGCCGAATGCCTTCCACATCCTCGACCACCCTTCCTTCATATTCTACGCCAACATAACCGCGATAGCCGGCATCAAGGACAATACGCATCATGCGGTCAAAGTCGGTGAACGTTTCATTGCCATTCTCATCGAAATCATAGGTCTTGGCGCTCACGCCCCTGGCATAGGGCATCAGTTCCATAACGCCCTGATAGTGATCGTAGCGTTCCGTTTCAGTAATACGAAAATTGCCAAAATCGGGCAGCGTGCCGCAATTCCCCACATCTACCCTGTCCATGACGCCGGCCAGCCACTGACCATTGCTGGACAATCCGCCGTGGTTCTCGACAATTACGTTGATGCCATAATCTCCGGCGAATTCACAGAGCCGATGAAGACCATCCGCAGCCAGTTTCTGCTGCTCTTCATAGCTCCCCTCAGACTGGGCATTGACCCGAATGGAATGGCAGCCAAGCCAGGCAGCGGCGGCAACCCACTTGTAGTGATTTGTCACGGCTTCGTGCCGTCGCTTATTGTCCGGGTCACCCAGTGCTCCTTCCCTATCGCACATGATGAGGACACTGCGCACACCATTGTCATTACAGCGTTTTTTAAGTTCTGCCAGGTAATTCCTGTCTTCAGCCTTATCCATCCAGAACTGGTTAACATACTCCACAGCTCCGATATCAAACTGATCACGGGCATAGGCGGGAAAGTCCAGATTACTCAATTCACCACCAAACAATTTTCGGAACAGGGACCACTGTGCCAGGGAAATATCAAACAAGGGATTTTCCTGGGCATGCATTAAACAAGGTAGGAAACAGCCTGCAGTGATAGTCGAAGACGACTGGAGAAATTGACGGCGTGTGGTCATTTGGGACTCCTGAAAGAGTGTCAGTTCTAAGGTTAATGGGTAATTTTGTGTTACACACCTTGGCTATTCCCTGCCTGCGTCATGACTTTTTGCTTTTTTGATTTTTTTCCAGCTTGCTGATTAGTCTCAATAGTGCCATATTTCCTGTCCTGATTGTGAGTTATCAAATAAAAATAACAACATGGGAAAATAATGGATTTTGCTATCCGGTCGAAACTGTCGATCATGATGTTTCTGCAGTTTTTCATCTGGGGTTCATGGAATGTCACCATGGGCACCTATCTGCTTAATATCGGATTTGACGGTATTTCCGTGGGAGCCTCCTACAGCACCATGAACTGGGGAGCCATCTTTGCCCCTGTCATTGTAGGCATGCTCGCTGATCGTTTTTTTCCAGCCCAGAAGGTCATGGCCATTCTTCATCTGCTGGGCGCAGGAATATTATGGTGGATATCCACTATTACCGACCCAACCGTTTTCTTCTGGACTCTCTTTGCCTACGCCTTGTGCTACATGCCGACACTGGCCCTGGCCAATTCGGTATCTTTCAACCAGATGGATGATCCGGGCAAACAATTTCCCGGCATTCGCGTGATGGGTACCCTTGGCTGGATCGCTGTAGGGCTGATCATTGGCGCGCTGGTCCCCACACTGACCGGTAACTCCATTGAAGCCAGCAATATTCCGCTGCGAATCGGAGCGGCGAGCTCTCTTGTGATGGGACTCTACTGTTTCATACTCCCTGATACTCCTCCTACCCATGGTGATAAAAAACCGACTGTCGCTGAGTTACTGGGGCTGGAAACCCTGTCCATGATGAAAGACCGTTCCTTTGCAGTATTTATTATCGGTTCCCTGCTGATCTCTATCCCTCTGACCTTTTACTACAACTTTGCAAACGCCTTTCTGAATGAGACCGGTATGGACAATGCCGCAGGCAAGATGACCATGGGCCAGATGTCGGAAGTCATTTTCCTGGTATTGATTCCTTTTTTCTTTGTGCGCCTGGGTGTGAAGAAGATGCTGCTGGTCGGCATGACGGCCTGGGTACTGCGCTATGTCATGTTTGCTTTTGGAAACAATGATTCACTTGTTTTCATGCTCTATGTCGGCATTATTCTGCATGGTGTCTGTTTTGACTTTTTCTTCGTTACCGGGCAGATCTATGTGGACCGCTTTGCCCCGGCAAACATCCGTTCCAGCGCCCAGGGCTTTATCCATGTGGCCACCTATGGCGTTGGCATGGTGATTGGCTCATGGGCATCCGGTGCCATCGTGGAAAACTATGTCGTGGCAGGAAACCTGCACGACTGGAAGACTATCTGGCTTATTCCCGCCGGCATGGCACTGGCTGTCATGATCGGCTTCATGCTGCTCTTCAGGGAACCTGAAGCAGCCACAAACAACACTTCAATGAATACAGGTGATGCCTATGATACGCCCCATTAAATCCTTGGCGCTGATTGCGCTATTACTCACTGGCTTTTTTACAGCAGCACAGGCCGCAGAACCGGATTTTCACCAGCGCATGGTGGATAAGGAAGCTATTGAAGCCTTGATGTGGCGTTATACCAGAGCACTGGATACCTTTGACCCGGATGCCTATGTCGCGGTATTCACGGAAGATGGTTCGTTTGGCAACGTCAAGGGGCGGGATGCTCTATACAAGATGATCAAGGATTTCCGGGACGGCCGTGAAGAGCAGGCCGCGGCTGGCAATCCTCCAGCTCCCATGTTCCATGCAACGGAAAACGCCTGGACAGAATATGTTACTGAGGACCATGTGCGGCATCACGCTTATTGGGTCACCTATTTTGGTGCCAACGGTCCTGACTCGCCTGCCCGTATGGTATCGGTCGGGCGCAGTGTGGATGATCTTGTACGTGTCGACGGGCAATGGTTAATTCAGTCCCGTAATGTAGCCCCGCAAGACTGACACCGAACCGGTTACCCTATGACAGAACAAGACAATGGCATGGCTCTGCACCTGCAGACGCAGAAATCGCCGGAAGAGTTGACCGCCAGACTGAGGGAGTTTGAACCCTGGGGTCATACAATCACTTTCAGCAATGGCGTCAGTACGCAGGCCCTTGAGCAGCGCGTTCCTTTCAATGAACATACACTAGGCAAGGTCAAGGCGCTGGAGGGTGCCATCCCGCTGGCTGATATGCGTGGCGGCAAGGTGCTTGATATCGGCAGTAATACCGGCCATAACTCCATTTACATTGCCACAGCTTATGACATGATCCCGACCGGGATTGATGTAACACAGCGTCATATAGATGTATCCAGCATGCTGGCTGAAATGGCCGGCATCCAGGCGAATTTCCAGTTCGGTGATGCGGAAACGTTTATTGAACCGGAAATTTTCGACCTGGTACTGCATTTCGGTACGCTCTATCATCTGCCCAACCCACTGCTCTCCCTGCAAAGCAGCTGGAAAAATCTCAAGCCGGGAGGATGGCTGGCACTTGAAACCCAGGTCTATGAGCATCCGGGTGATCCGAATATCTGCTACTTCATGCATATGCACAATAACGATAAAACCAATTTCTGGGCACTGAGCACCCATGTAATCGACACCTGGCTTACATTGCAGGGCTTTGTTGATATCACAATACTTAAAACGGTAAAAATGGATTTCCTTGGGCCCGATATGGCCCGGGTCATCATGATTGCCAGAAAACCGGAATAATCAGGAACATCATCAGGGGAATATCCATGACACAGCAAAAATCATTCACGCTTTCTCGCCGACAGTTAATCAGGTCCGGAGCCATGGCCTCCGGCAGTGTGCTTCTCCCCGCATGGGCCAGTCAAATGATGGCCCAGGATACCCGTTACGCGGAACCTTCAAGGACTGTCAGGACCCGTTCCGGTCGCATGCGTGGGCTGTCCTACAACGATGGCCGCGTCAATGCCTTCTATGGTGTCCCCTACGGAAGAACTTCCGCCGGTGACGGCCGCTTTCAGCTGGCCAAGGCTCCTGACCAGTGGAGTGGTATTCGTGACATGGTGGATGTCGGTGAACGTTGTCCCCAGATGCATGATGCCGAAGGCCTGATCAGTGAAATCTTTGCCTTGGACAGGCGCGAACCCATGGGAGAAGACTGTCTTCGAATCAATGTCTTTACCCCGGCAACAGACAATCGTGAACGCCCTGTCATGGTCTGGTTCCATGGTGGCGGTTACACCAGTGGTTCCGGCAACTGGATACTCTATGATGGAAAAAATCTGGCACAAACCCAGGACGTGGTCGTGGTGACGGTCACCCATCGGCTGAATGTCTTTGGCCATCTTCATCTTGGTGATCTGCTGGGCGAGGAATATGCCGACTCCGGCAATGTCGGCATCATGGATGGTGTCGCCGTACTGGAATGGGTACGCGACAATATCGAGAATTTTGGGGGCAACCCCGATAACGTGACCATTTTCGGACAGTCAGGCGGCGCCGGGAAAGTCAGTACGCTGCTTGCCATGCCGGCGGCCAATGGCCTGTTTCATCGTGCCATTGCCATGAGTGGAGCCAATATCCAGGCGATCACACCTGATGCCGCTACTGAAACCAGCGAAAGGTTCCTGGCAGCCCTGAAGGTTCCACGTGAGCAGTACAGTCGCATCAGGAATTATCCATGGGCCCAGATGCTCGACGCCTATCTGTCAACACCTGGCCTGAATTTCGGTCCGGTCATGGATGGCCATCACCTGCCCCGCCATCCTTTTTCACCAGACGCCTCACCCCTCTCAGCCAACATTCCCCTGATGATGGGCTCTACAGAACATGAGACATACTTCTTCCCGGGGCAACCCATCGAAAATTTTGATGATGCAGAGCTTTCAAACCGGGTCATGCAGATAACCGGTGCCAGCAGCAGGGATGCAGCCAACCTGATTAATGTATATCGTCGAGGCCGGCCTGGTGTCAATAATGTAAAACTGTTCCATATCATTAATTCGGACAGTACGTTCCGCAGAAATGTCATCACCCAGGCTGAACTCAAGTCCGATCAGGGGGGAGCGCCAGTCTACAAGTATTACTTCAGCTGGCAGTCCCGTGTTCGCGAAGGCAGATTGGGCGCCTATCACTGTATCGACATTCCTTTCGCGTTCAATAACGTGGATGAAAGTGCTTCCATGCTAGGGGCAGATCAAAGTCGTTATACTCTGGCTTCAAGAATGAGCGGTGCCTTCGCCCAGTTTGCTAGAACCGGTGATCCAAACATGGATTTACTGCCACGATGGGAGCCTTTCGATCGTGACAGGCGTGCCATGATGCGTATGGACGAGGAACCGGAACTTCTGCGCAATGCCTGGGAAGAAGAAAGACAGGTATTGGCAAGCGTGAGCTGAATCGGTCATTTTATGTCGCTGATACAAAAATGGCGGCTCCTGTATCGGGCCGCCATTTTGGTGCCTGGAAGGCTCTTGAATTGGCTTATGGAAACAGCCCGCGTCAGCGCTTAATCAATGCCAAGAATTTTACGGTTCATCTGATCATCAGCATCCGTTGCGGCAAAATCATCAAAAGCTTTCTCTGTTACACGGATCATATGATCACGGATAAAGGGAGCACCTTCACGAGCACCATCTTCCGGATGTTTGAGGCAGCACTCCCATTCCAGCACGGCCCAGCCATCATACCCGTACTGGGCAAATTTGCTGAAAATCTGGCTGAAATCGATCTGTCCGTCCCCAAGTGAACGGAAACGACCCGGCCTTTCTTTCCATCCTTCATACCCCCCGTAAACACCGGAACGGCCATTGGGCCTGAACTCAGCATCTTTCACATGGAAAGCCTTGATTCGCTCATGATAGATATCAATAAACTGTACGTAGTCCAGTTGTTGGAGCATGAAGTGACTCGGGTCATACAATATGTTTGCTGCCTCATGATTATCAACAGACTCGAGAAAACGTTCGAAAGTAGCCCCGTCAAACAGGTCCTCACCCGGATGCAGTTCATAACAACAGGCCACCCCATTTTCCTCAAAGGCATTGAGCACCGGTGTCCAGCGCTTTGCCAGTTCCCTGAAACCCTCTTCCACCAGGCCAGCCGGGCGCTGGGGCCACGGATACATTGTGTGCCATAACAGGGCGCCGGAAAACGTAGCATGGGCATCCAGACCCAGACGCCTGCTGGCCTTCGCGGCTGCCACTAACTGGCTTGTCGCCCATCCGGACCAGGCTTTAGGATTATCCCTGACCTCTGGCGCAGCAAAAGCGGCAAACATATCTTCATAGGCAGGATGGACGGCCAATAACTGCCCCTGCAGGTGGGTGGATAACTCGGTAATCTGGATGCCGTATTCACCCACCTTGCCAGCAATTTCATCACAATAGTCCTGGCTGTCGGCAGCAATACTCAGGTCAAACAGCGACGGATCTGTAGGCACCTGTATACCCGCATACCCAAGTTCAGCTGCCCACTTTGCCATATTCTCAAGACTGTCAAAGGGAGCATCCGGACCGGCAAACTGGGCCAGAAAAATGGCGGGACCTTTCATGAATTAGAACCTCAGAATGCAAAAGGGAAAGCGCTGAAAAGTGTGTTTAATGATACAACGATATAAGGCTAAAAGGCTAAAAGGCTAAAAGGCTAAAAGGCAGGATCCTTCGCCTGAGATTGACCGTCAAGGATCTTGTTTGGACTTATACTTGAATTTGATGGTTAGATAAACACTATCCCTTCGGCTATCTCGAAAATTTCCTCTTGGGCCCTGCATCCTGTCTCCCGCATCCATCCCTTACCTGAACCGCTGGCCTTGTATCCATGTATCCCTCCTTTACCTGAACCGACCACCTTTTTTTTCATTTATCCGTTAATGTCTGGCATCTCCACCCACACATTCCCTTCCTGCGATGACCTGACTGCAGTTTCGATGAAAGCCATTCCCCGCAGTCCATCCTGAATGCCGGGAATTGTCTTGTCGATCACTTCACCTTCAATCGCCGCATGTATTTCATCAGCGAAGGTGGTATATAAATTCGCGAACGCCTCGATATAGCCTTCCGGATGCCCTGGCGGGACCCTGGTATTGGCCGCCGCCCCGGGACCTGTAGCTGCCGTGCCCGTGCGTATCTGTTCTGTGGGTTTGTCGTTATAGCGTATCCACAGGGAATTGGGTTCCATCTGTTGCCAGTCCAGGCTTGCCTTGTCGCCATAAATTCTCAAGCGAAGATTGTTTTCATCGCCCACGCAAATCTGGCTGGCCAGTAATGTTCCCCTGGCACCGTTATCAAAATGCAGCAGGACTGTACCGTCATCATCCAGTTGCCGACCCTCAACAATACTGTTGAGTTCCGCATTCAGCGTCGTGACTGAAAGCCCGGAAACAAACTCCACCAGATTGAACGCATGAACGCCAATATCACCCATGCAGCAGCTGCTTCCGGCCCTTGTCGGGTCCAGTCGCCAGGCGGCCTGGGCATTATCACTATCCTCTTCCCTGTCAGCCAGCCAGCCCTGAGTATATTCAACAAGGATCTTGCGAACCATGCCAAGCTGTCCTGCTGCCACCCTTTCCCTGGCTTCCCTGATCATCGGATAGCCGGTATAGGTATGGGTTAAACCGTAAAGCAGGTTATTGTCTTTGAGCAGCGAGGACAGGCGCCTGCACTCTTCCAGGGTAGCGGTTGCCGGTTTGTCCGACATGACATGAAAGCCATGCTTGAAGGCATCGACGGCTATTTCGTAATGGGAGTTGTTCGGGGTGACGATAACCACTACCTGCATCCGTTCATGTTCCGGCAGGGAGGCTTCGATTTCGAACATGGAATAAAAATCGCTATAACTGCGTGACTCTGTCAGACCCAGGGCCTTGCCTGAATTCAATGAACGGGTGGCATTGCTTGAAAACGCACCACAAACCAGTTCATAGGCATCATCAAGGCGAGCTGCCATTCGGTGTACTTCACCGATAAAAGCACCTTCGCCTCCACCGACCATGCCATAACGTATTCGAGTCATTGATACATGCCCTCAATAAAGCACAAAGGAGTACAGGGTATCGCGGACAGCCACCAGCAGGTACTGGCGTCCGTCAACCATATAGGTTTGTGGCGCGTTGGTGAGGTTGCCGATACGGGTATGCCAGAGCAGGTCTCCATTGGCACCATCAAAAGCTACCATGTTACCACTGCCGTCACCCGTGAATACCAGACCGCCGGCAGTCGTGAGCACACCAATACCAACCGCACCGGTCGAAGGCCATTCATGTCGCCACACGGGTTTACCAGTTCGGTAATCGAGGGCATTGAAGGCACTGTCTTCAAAGCCAACAACGGCGACCTGTTTACCGCCCAAACCCATGGAGCCTCGAGGATCAGGGTCCGTCAGGTAAAGTATGTTAAAGCCATTATTCTCATGGGTATAAAACAGACCCAGATCCGGGTTGTAGGCCGGTGGCTGCCAGTTGGCCACACCACCTTCAACCGGAGACACAATAGAGCCTGGAATGATGGCTTCCTTTTCCGGGTTTGGGATAGGCGAACCATCTTCCCGCACACCCAGGTCCCAATTGGAAAAGCTGCCATACTTTTCGGTCACAATGGACTCACCGGTCAGGCGATCAAGCGTAAAAAAATAACCATTACGGGCAGCGGTGGATACCAGTTTACGGGGTTCACCATCTATTTCCCCATCAATCAGGACCGGTGTCTGGGCAGAATCCCAGTCATGGGTATCGTGAGGGGAAGTCTGGTGATACCAGACCATTTCGCCAGTATCAATGTCCACGGCAATCAGCGTGCAGGTGAATAGGTTATCACCAGGCCTGGCCACACCGGTATATCCTGGTGTGGGGTTGCCAGTACTGAAAATATAGTAATTGGTGTCGGGATCATAAACTCCTGTCACCCAGACCTGGCCACCGCCATTTCGGGCCGCATCGAGATTTGGCCAGGTATCCAGCCCCGGATCACCGGGATTTTGGGGCGTGGTATGGAATTTCCATTGCAGTTCACCGGTAGCCGGATCAAAGGACTGCAGGTAACCGGGGCTATCCAGGTCATTACCTGTACCAACCAGCAAATGATCATTCACCACCAAAGGTGCCATTGTCGAAAAATACTGCTGCTCCAGAGGAGCTATTTCCACATGCCAGTTTTCCTGACCGGTATATATATTCAGCGATACAAGATAATTATCCGGCGTTTCAAAAAACAGTGAATCATTCCAGATGGCCGGCCCACGGTTACCGATATGGATACCACCGCGTGAATGCCAGAAGTAGTGCCATAGTTCCGTGCCGTCCCGGGCATCCATCGCCCAGACATGGTCCGGAGATGTCACATACAGGACATCATCCATCATAATAAAACTGCCTTTAAGATTGGCTCCCGGAGGCAGGTAGTTGCCATCACCTTCCCCACCCTGCACGGTCACAACTTGTCCATTGGAACGAATATTCGGATTCATGCGTGCAGTCCAGGCCAGAGTCAGGTTCTTCACATTCTCTCTGTTCACCTGATCAAGACGACTGTAGCGCTGCCCCGTGTAATCCCCGGAATAGGATAGCCATTCGTTTTCCAGGGGTTTATGAAGCTCTGCCGGAGTCAGGCCCTGGGCTGATACAATCAGCGAGACGATAGCTGATGCAAAAAAGAAAAATGGTTTCAGGAGAAATCTCGTTTTCATTGACGGGTCACCAGGAAAGCTGTCACGTTGTGCATGATTTCATTTGTTAGTTCACTCAGTAGCTCCCTGTGAGGCTGCAGGGGGTCATCAATTCTGATTCGGGCAACCGAGGGCGATGCCTGTTCCTGCAGGGAAAAACTCTGGTGGCGCCCCTGATCATTGACGAAGCTGACAAGAAAATCATCATGGCGTTTTAGCGTCCCGCCATGGGTTTCACCATTATCGAGGGTCACAGTCACCCTGACGGTACGGCGAGAGGAATCGGCATCAGGATCCGGTGCACCGAAACGGCGTCCTGCTACCCAGGAGTTTTGGAGGTTTTCCGGCGTATCAATGCGGGAAGCGATGCCGTTGAGGTCTCCCTCCAGTGAATGACAGCCTGTGCAGTTATCATTGAAAAATTCCTCACCGGCAACCGGATCCCCAACCACTATATCAAGCGCTGCCGTTTCGCCGGGGGGAGGTGCCCCCTGCCCGGACTGGTTTGCCCAGACACTGTGAATAAATTCTGCTACAGCCACACGGTCTTCAGCTGATACCTGTAAAGGTGGCATTGCCGGCATACCCGGATTGCTGCGCCCGTTCTGGATAACCTCCCCTATAAGTTCGCCATGCTGGTCATTGAGGACAATTTGCGATCGAAGCAGGTTCACCCCCCCCATATCACCGCCCCGCAGATCAGCACCATGACAGGCACGACACAGGCCCTCATAAACTGTTTCACCGCGCGCAAGGACTTCAGGTGCGGCAAGCTGCCTTTCCTGGGCAGGAAAAATGGCAAAAGGCAGCCTTTCAGGCGTCTGGCTAGCTTGTGGTGCAGGGACTGCCGGTTGGCTCTGAGCTGATGATGCGGGCTCGTCTACAGCCTCGTTAGAGGGTGACTGTTCACTGCAGGACACTATAAAAATCATAAAAAAGAAAATGATGTATACAGCCGCTATTCTGCCAGTTTTGCAGAATCGTCGCATTGAGGCCCCCTGGAAAATTTAACATTATAATTTTGGGCAATTAAATCACAATCCAATGCATTGTATGAAGGAAGCACAGCTTTTGTTAGGATTCAGGCCATTGAATGAAGGCATCTTTTTTAGGGGAATTTCATGACACTTTCCAGACGACGTCTGCTGACAGGAGCGGCTGCTGCAGGTTTGACCTCAGGCTCATTACTGGCGGCTGATAAAAAGCCGCGCCTCGGCATGATTTTTCCAGTCATCGATCGTGATGTCCCGGAAGAAGCCCTGCGCATGTATGGCGACCAGGTTGAATTTGTAGTGGAAAATCTCGACCTGCAGACAATGACACCGGAAGGCTATGATGCTGTCATCGGTAATATTCCGGAAAAAGCGGACAATCTGGTCCGGCGGGGTGTGGATGCCGTCATGGTCATGGGGACTTCACTGACATTTTACCAGGGGCGGGAATTTAACGAAAAGCTCACCCAAACCGTAGCCGAGGCCACTGGGCTGCCCACATCAACGATGAGTAATGGCATTATCAATGGCCTGAAGGAAGTCGGTGGCAAGAACATAGTCTGTGCCACGGCCTACAATGATGTGGTGAATGACCGCCTCGTACGCTTCCTGTCCCAGCATGATTTCAATGTACTCAATATCAAGGGCCTTGGCATTGAAGCCGTCAATGATATTTTCTCAGTTACCCAGCCCGAGCTTATCGATTTTTGTAGCACAGTAGGCAATTCAGCAAGAGAAGCTGATGCGATTCTTATCAGCTGTGGCGGACTCATTACCCTGGATGTTCTGGCCCCGGTGGAATCAAGAACGGAAATTCCTGCGGTATCCAGCACACCCCATGCCCTGTATGAAGGCGCCAAACTGTTGGGCATTGATGCCAGGGTTCCTGGATATGGTTCCCTGCTTGCAGGATAAGACTGTCAATTTACTGGCACATGATCCCGAAACTCAAACGTGCTACCCGGTAAAGGGTTCACGTCATTGATCTTTTTTATTTATCCAAAAACCCGACACAGGAAGCATTATGAAATTACACGGTGTACCGCTAAGCAACTTCTACAATATGGCCAAACATTCCCTGCTGGAGAAAGGCGCTGATTTTGAAGAGATTGTGACTGCACCAAGCCAGGAGCCTTCCTTTCTGGCCATGAGCCCCATGGGTAAGGTGCCCATGCTTGAAACCGATGAAGGCCCCCTTACTGAAGCACCCGCCATCATGGAATATCTGGATCTAAAATTTCCGGGCAATGCACTCTACCCGGCCGATCCCTTCGCCCGGGCCAAGGTTATTCAACTGATGCGCATCATGGAACTTTACGTGGAAGCACCGGTGCATCCACTGGTCGGCATTCTTTTTGATCGGGACATACCTGACCATGTCATGGCTGCTGCCCGTCCCGAGGCAGAAAAAGGACTGGCAGCGCTGGAGCGGCTCGCAAAATTTACACCGTATATCGCCGGGGATCAGTTCACCTTTGCCGATATCGTCGCGTTTCACGGATTTACCCTGGCTAACATGCTGACCAAACAGGTACTTGATTGGGACATGCTCACTGCTGTCCCCGGTCTGCAAGAATGGTATGGGCATGTGGCCCAGAGGGAGAGCACTCAACGTATTCTCTCGGATATGGCCGCTGCCGAGGGATAATTTCTGCCACATAAAAGTCACTGTCTGCGCACTATTTGATCTGTGTCGGGTGGGCATGACAGTGACTTTTCTACAATACCACTACGACAGGACAATCCTTTACGCCAATTTTCGATGGCGCGCTGCTGGAAAAATACGATACATTCGGCCCGCGTTACACCTCCTACCCGACTGCCGTACAGTTCACTGACGCGTTCAGCGAACAGGACTATCGCCAGGGCGTCATTGAGAGCAACGCAATTCGCAAACCCCTGTCGCTCTATTTTCATATTCCGTTCTGTGAATCCCTGTGTTTTTACTGTGCCTGCAACAAGATCATTACCCATACACGCAAGAGAGCCCTTCCATACCTGGAAAGAATGCACCGGGAAATAGCCCTGCAGGCAGCACTGACAGACAGTGAGCGTCCCGTGACCCAACTTCATCTGGGAGGGGGAACGCCAACCTTTCTCAGTGATGAACAACTCGAGGCCTTGTTAAACGAAGCAGCCTCACATTTCACCTTTGCCCCGGAAGCCCAACGGGAGTTTTCCATTGAGATAGACCCACGGGCAGTTCGCAGCAACACGATTGCCCTGCTTGGAGACCTGGGATTTAACCGGATCAGTTTTGGTGTGCAGGACTTCAACCCGAAAGTGCAGGAAGCGGTGAATCGTGTTCAGAGTATTGAACAGACACGGGCCGTGATTGATGCCGCCCGACAGGCAAACTACCGTTCTGTGAGTGTGGACTTGATCTATGGTCTGCCCTTCCAGAACACAGAGAACTTTGCCCGGACTCTGGATACCGTCATCGATCTGGCCCCGGAACGTCTGGCAATCTATAACTATGCCACTTACCGAAACGGGTAAAGGCGCAGAAACTCATCAGGGAGGAAACCCTGCCAAAGCCCACCGAAAAACTGGCCTTGCTGGAACTGATTATCAACCGTTTGCAGGGAGCGGGATATGAATATATTGGTATGGACCACTTTGCCCTGCCAACAGAAGACCTCGTCATGGCCAGGAACAACGGTACCCTGCAAAGAAATTTCCAGGGCTATTCGACTCATGCCAATGCCGACATGATTGGTATGGGGCTTACTTCCATCGGTAATATTGCCGATAGCTACTCCCAGAACCAGCGTTTTGAACACTCCTATTTTGAAGCCATTGATGCGGGCAGACTCACCATCATGAAAGGCTATACATTAAATGATGATGATCGCCTTCGACGGGAAGTGATCCAGCAGTTAATGTGCCAGGGCATCATTAATTTGCCCCAGATTGAAAAAAGGTTCGACGTGGCATTTAGTGATTATTTCGCCCCGGAGCTCCAGGCACTGACAGAAATGGCTGATGATGGATTAGTGTCCGTGGACAGGGAAAGCATCACGGTACAACCATTGGGACGACTGCTAATGCGTAATATTGCCATGGTCTTTGATGCCTACATGAAACAGGCAGCAAGACAGCAGTTTTCAAGGGCGATCTGAGGGAAGGGATAAATGGATGAATGGATCAATGGATCAATGGATAAATGGATAAATGGATAAATGGATAAATGGATAAATGGATAAATGGATAAAAAGGCAGGATCGTTCGCCTGAAATTAACCATCAAGGGTTTTATTTGGACTTATGCTTGAATTTGATGGTCAGATAAAAACAATCCCTCCGGCTATCTCGAATATTTCCTCTTGCATCCTGCATCCTGTCTCCTGCATCCTGTCTCCTGCATCGTCTTCATCGCCGGATGACGGTTCTCCGGACCTCTTCCGGCCTACAAGCAATACTTGACCCGCTTCCCTTGTATCCCTGTCTCAAGTCCTTACCTGAATCGCCTACCTTTTAATCTTTACTTGGAACCGGGTAAGTAATACGCCGTACCAGACATCAATAAGCGTGCTGTACGCATGATGGCCACACTTTTCGGTGCAAGATCATCGGGGGCATCACTGGGCTCCACTTCAACGGCCAGCGCCCCGGTAGGATGCTCAACATGGCAAAGTTTTCGCGCTCCATCAGGGATATCAGCCATATCATTCCCGACCGCACCGGGCGTTGTTGCAGCAACCGCCACACTGGCAGCTGCCAACACACCAACTGCATCATGCACTCGATGAGGGATAAAACTGCGGGTATTGATCAGGCCGCCGTTCATGGGTGAGGACACTATGGTCATTTTCGGTACAGTCTTGTCCTTCACGTCACCCAGATTCATCATGGGGCCGACCTTCAATCGAATAGCTTCTACACGCTCTTTCAGCGCCTGGTTGGCCTCCAGATCGGCAATCCCTTCATCCCCTCTTAATCCCAGCGATGCCGCTGGCATCATGACTACCGGCATACCATTGTCAACCATGGTGACAGGTATACCATCCACCTCGTCCTGAACGTTACCCGTGGGGAACAGCTCACCACAGCTGGACCCGGCCACGCCGACGAACTCAATCATAATCGGTGCATGTGTGCCCGGAACACCATCAATGGCCGCATTCCCGGCATACTGAACCTGCTTTCCTGGTGTCATAATGCGCTGACGGGCAATGGAGTCGGTATTTTCCATATAGACAGTCACAACAGTTTCGCCATCCTCGGCCTCGACCAGGCCGGATTCAATAGCAAATGGACCGACTCCTGCCAGGATATTGCCGCAATTCTGGGCAGTGGACGTACGAGCTTCATCGACAACCACCTGAACAAACAGGTAATCCACATCAATGCCTTGCCGTTCAGATTTTTTGACTATCGCCACCTTGCTGGTCAGGGGGTGGGCACCACCTACTCCATCAATCTGACGGGGATCCGGTGAGCCCATCACACCAAGAAGTGCCTGTTCCCGCTCAGCGGGATCTTCAGGCAGGTCACTGCTTAGATAATAGGTTCCCTTGGAAGTGCCGCCGCGCAACAGCATGCATGGTATGGCTTTTTGCATCATTCGTCCCCGATTGGTCTCTACGAATGGCGCATTATCGGTGTTTCAGCCAATGATTGGAACTGGCAGACCGACCTGTAAATCAGATTTGAGCCCTGACGTCTTGATTCATATAATGTGCGTCCCTTTTACAACCCGCAGGAACCACTATGCACAAGCCCGTAGCCGTTCGACATATTCCTCGAGCCGATCAGTCCATCATTGACGATCTCGGTAACATGGGGGTTGCGACCGTCCATGAAGCCCAGGGTCGTGTCGGCCTGATGAAACCCTACATACGCCCTGTCTATGACAATGTCAGAATTGCCGGAAGTGCCATCACGATCATGGCCCAGCCCGGGGACAACTGGATGGTCCATGTGGCAATCGAATTGTGCCAGCCTGGTGATATTATCGTCGTAGGGATTACTGCAGATAGTACGGATGGCTTCTTTGGCGATCTGCTTGCTCATTCCTGTATGGCCCGCGGTGTAAAGGGGCTCATTATTGATGCCGGCGTCCGTGATACCCGGGACCTGAAAGAGATGGGCTTCCCGGTCTGGTCCAAAGCGATCCATTCCAAGGGAACCGTCAAGGAAACCCTGGGGTCGGTGAATATTCCCATCGTCTGTGCCGGGGCCCATATCAATCCGGGTGACATCATCGTCGCCGATGAAGACGGTGTTTGCGTCGTTGAGCGTCAACATGCGGCCGAGGTTCGTGACAAGGCCAAGGCTCGTGAAGAAGCCGAGGTGGCAAAACGCGAACGCCTGCTGGCTGGTGAACTGGGCCTGGATATATACAACATGCGTCCACGACTGGAAGAAGCCGGCCTTGTCTATCTTGATTCCCTGGATGAACTGGACAAGTAATTAATAATTAAACCGGGGTGTTTTAATCCCCCGACATTAGGAGAGAACATGAAAGTATTGATGATCGGGCATGGTGCCTTTGCCCAGAAACACATGGATGGCATTGATAATATTGATGGTGTGGAGGTCGTTTCCATCTGCGGCCGTCGTGAAGAAGCAACAAAAGCCGCCGCTGAAGCACGGGGTATTCCGCACTGGTCCACAGATCTTGACGAGTGTCTCGCGCAAGACGTCGACTGTGCCATTATCACTTCTGCAACCCAGGTCCATGCCGAGCAGGCCGTTAAATGCCTGGATGCTGGCAAACACGTGGAAGTGGAAATTCCGATGGCGGATACACTGGAGGATGCGCGCAAGATTCATGAAGCACAACAGCGTACCGGTCTGGTAGCCATGGCCGGACACACCCGCCGTTTCAATCCATCACACCAGTGGGTCCATAACAAAATCACTGCCGGTGATCTCAATATCCAGCAGATGGATGTACAGACCTATTTTTTCCGTCGCTCCAACATGAATGCAAAGGGGGAGCCCCGCAGCTGGGTGGATCACCTGCTGTGGCATCATGCCTGTCACACGGTTGACCTTTTCCAGTACCAGACTGGCGAGACGGTATCTGAATGCTTCGCCCTGGAAGGTCCACATCACCCTGAGCTGGGCATCGCCATGGATATGAGCATCGGTATGAAAGTCCCGTCCGGAGCGATCTGTACCCTGTCACTCTCTTTCAACAATGACGGACCACTGGGTACTTTCTTCCGTTACATTGGTGATAATGGCACCTATCTTGCCCGTTACGATGACCTGTTCGACGGTAATGAAAACCAGATCGATGTATCCAAGGTAGATGTCAGTATGAACGGCATCGAACTGCAGGACCGTGAATTCTTCGCTGCGATTAAAGAGGGTCGAGAGCCCAATGCCAGTGTTGCCCAGTGTCTGCCGGCCATGGAAACCCTGGACAAGCTGGAAAAGTGTCTGGAATCCCAGAAGTAAGTTAACTGAAAGGTTGAAAGGGACAGTGACTTGTTGTGTGAATAATTCACTGTCCCCAAGACTACTACTCAAAACCAGCTCCCAAAATTAACAACAGAGGTCATTATGCAAACCCGGAAAGTAGGTCCCTTTGAAGTCAATGCCATCGGATTAGGCTGCATGAGCATGTCCCACGCCTACGGCACGCCGGATGTTGCCGAAGCAGAAGTGGCCCTGCACAAAGCCCTGGATATTGGTTACAACTTTCTCGACACTGCCGCTCTCTATGGTTTTGGCAAGAACGAAGAACTGCTGGGTCGTGTACTCAAGGATCGCCGAAACGAATTTATACTGGCCAGCAAATGCGGCATCTTCAAAGATCCCGAAGGCGGCAAGCGAAAAATCGATGGCCGTCCGGAAGTTATACGCCAGACCTGTGAAGAAGCACTGAAACGTCTGCAAACGGATGTTATAGATCTCTACTACCTGCATCGCTGGGACAAGAACGTCCCTGTTGAGGAAAGTGTCGGTGAAATGTCCCGCCTGGTGGAAGAAGGTAAAGTCCAGACGCTGGGTCTTTCCGAAGTATCAGCGGATACCTTGCGCAAGGCCCATGCCGTTCATCCCATGACTGCCCTGCAGACCGAATATTCCCTGTGGAGCCGCAACGCTGAAATCGCTGTGCTGGATGCCTGCAAGGAACTCGGTATTACCTTTGTCGCCTTCAGCCCTCTGGCTCGGGGTTTCCTGACTGGCAAACTTACCGATCCGGAAGCCCAGCTGGAAGAGGGTGATCTGCGCAAGAACATGCCACGTTTTCACGCGGAAAACTACCGCAAAAACATGGCGCTTTATGCAGAGTATGAAAAAATTACCGGTGAAGTGGATTGCACACCTGCACAACTGGCTCTGGCCTGGACACTGGCCAAGGGGGAGCACATCATTCCCATTCCTGGTACCAAGCATACCGACTATGTCGTCGAAAACTTTGGTGCTGTCGACCTGGTGCTTGATGCCGCCACCGTGCAGAAACTTGATGACCTGATCAACCAGGAAACCGTCGTAGGTCCCCGTTACCCTGCCGGGGTACAGGTCGAAATCGATACGGAAGAGTTTGCCGCCTAGGTTTTTCCGGACGACCCGTCTTCACCAGAATGATTAGCTATATTGGCCAACGCAGCAGCTGTAGCTGCCGCGTTATCGGCTTTCTGTTGCTTTCTGGACTTCTTCGGTTGTGGCAAACCAAAATCCTTGCGCATGTTATAAATAATGTCATCGGCATTTTCTTCCGTCTGCCGAAAGCGTTCCAATTTTTCATTTAGCAGCCGGTTCTTCCCTTCCTGGTCAAGATGAAACTCATCAGGTAGGTCCGCACCACAATACATACAACGATTTGAAATACTCTGAATGACTTTTCTGCCACACTGCTGGCACCCCTGACTGTCGGCTGTCATGTCTTACCCCCTGCATACTTATTCCGCGAGAATAATTCACCCCCATTGCAGACTCAAGCCCTGTAATTTATATCGTTTTACCCCTGAAGGGACTTGGGTATACTGCCTTTTTCGGAGGTTATCCATGAGAAAAATGAGAGTCTGTTTCCTGCTCATCCTGGCTTCCTGGCCAGCTTTAGCCCAGCGTCCTGACCGGGACCTGTTGCCCTTGACCGCCTATACACTGGAAGGTTACGAAGCCGAACAGGTTAGTGAAGTATTGACACTACCCGATGGAGTCAGCATCACCCGTCCTTCCGGTATCGTCTTTGATGACAGTGAAAACATGCTCATTCTTCACCGGGGAGAAGATCCCTTGATGGAATTTGACGAAGAGGGCAATTTTATTCGCGCTTTCGGCCCTAGGGATACCTGGACATTCAGCCATGGTCTGCGTCTGGATGCAGAAGGCAATATATGGGTCTCCGACATCGGTACCCATACCGTTGTCAAAATGGACCGGTCAGGTAACCACCTGATGACCCTTGGCACACCGGGGCGCAATGGTCTATGGGATGAGAGCAGTGGTGAACACCTGTTTGATCAGCCCAACGACATGGCTTTCGACAGCCATGGCAATGTCTATATCGCCCAGGGACACGGCAGAGGCGAACCCCGGGTGCTGAAATTCGACAGCCAGGGTAATTTCATCAGCCAGTGGGGACGCCGGGGCGACAAACCCGGGGAATTTGCCGTAGCCCATGCCATCGAGATTGATGCGCAGGACAGAATCTATGTCGCAGACAGGGAAAATTTCCGAATCCAGATTTTTGATACAGACGGCAGGTTACTGGATCAATGGATCTACAGCGCCATGGCCTGTGCGATTTACCTCCACGATGATGGCACCATGTACATGACCTCGGGATTTGATGGAGAATGGGGAATTCTGGACAGCGATGGCAAAGTTACCGGCTCTCTGGGAAGACCGGGTGAGGGACTTGGCCGTTTCGGTGAAGGCCATTTCATGACAGTGGACAGAGACGGAAATGTACTTATTGCAGACCCTGTGGCCAGCAAGATGCATTTCTACCGAAAAACACAGTAACCCTAATTTTCTTCAGCACGCCGGCGCTGGATTTCCAGATTACGCGCCAGGCGTTTCTCTACCAGTTCCCAACCAGGCTGCTGTTCCAGAGCCGTCCTGAACTCGGACTCCGCCTGCCGGTAATTACCCAGCTGTTCATAGGCCATTCCCATGTTGTAGCGAACAATCTCAAGTTCCCGAAGTCCCAGGGCAATGGATTCTTCATAATCGGCCAGGGCCATGGCGAAATCCTTTTCAAGAAAATAGGCGTTACCCCTGTTCACATAGATCTCCGCTGATTCAGGACGAAAGGTCATGGCCTTGGCATAATCAGACATGGCGGAATCCAGATCGTCAGTGGCTGCCTTGATAATCCCCCTGTTGGCATAGGTCGCCGCCCTGTCAGCCAGGCTCAGAGTGCCATAATCCAGAGCACTGTCGCAGGGTTCCAGCAGGCTTCGACTGACCACGGGGAAGTTTTTGGCGGCAAATTCAGCGTTGTCATAACAGGCTTGTGCCCAGGCATCACCGCCAAGGACAGACAACGCCTGTCCCGCTGCCGATAAGGGCAGCAGGATTAGTAGTAATACAGAACGGCGTACAAAGGTATTCATAGCCCGAACCCGTTGCTAATTATGTTTGCCAGCATGTCCTGGATGACCAGGACCAGATTCAGGGTATCCCGCTTGCAGGATTCTTGACAAGTAACTGGTAAAAGCGTCAGAGCACCCGATAGACCCGGATAAAGACCGCTGGAGGGTCATCACGACTGCCTACTATTCGACTGACAAATATAGATTTGTTCAGCCAGTCATATTTGCCAACCGGGGCCCGAAATTTGGGCGTGGTCACCACATAGGCTTCTCCATCCGGTGTCTCGGGTGCAACAACGATACCTTCATTGATGACATTGATCAGGGCGCCGTCATCGGTCCTTATCATGTAAATCGCTGTCAGTTCCCTGACACCATCCGGCCTGGTCAACTGGTAATCGGCACCACCCGCCAGGACTTCCCCTTTAATATTAGGACCTGCAAAGACCCCCCCGATTATCGGTATTGCTTGCCTTTGCCCGTCACTGCTATCACCAAGAACAACGGCAGGCTCGAGATCAGCCCGGATTTCGAAGACAAATTCCGTGCTCGGTGAATTTGCATCCTGGCCAAGTGCTGGCTGAATGCACATGGCAGCCAGCAAAAAATTCAGTATCAGCAGACGAGTCATTATTCAGGTTCCTTGCAACTGTAGTTTGAGGCATCGTCAATATTGCCATTACCATCGTAGTGAGGGTACGCAGGCCATGCACATAGCGGGCGGCTAACACCGGGCTTGCTTTGACCGGTTGCGATCACTTTTTCCGGTGCTCGTCCATTCTCTACCCACTCAACCAGGGGGTCCAGCAGATCAAAATTGTCCAGTGTTTCATCACCGCCCGCGCAATGGGCCATACCCGGCACATAAAAGAGCCGGCTCCAGTCTTTTACCGTCTCCAAACCGCCATTGAATTCCGCCATCTCTTCGTAATATCGAATGGTTTCATTAACCGAGAACCAGGGATCGGCAGCACCATGATAGAAAATCTGTTTGCTGCCATTATCTGCAAATGAGCTCATCAGGACAGAAAGTGTCTCCCCCATAGTCAGATCCGGGCGGGTAGCATAGATAACGGCCTGATCTACATTAAAACTCAGGACTCCCGTGGACCCTTCACCTTCAGGAGGATTATTCGCGCTGCTTAAAATGCCCGGCAGCCCTGGCTGGTCATCGATACCCGGGTCATATTCAAAGCCTGGATAGACCTGGATTCCCCGTGAGTCACGAGGACCAAGCATGGCGTTGTAAACCGCCGTCGCTTTGGCCGGCGCAAGACATAGTCGCCCTACTCCATCAGCCCCGCAGGCCAGTTCCCGGGGATCGAAGTCACATGCCCGGGGATTAAACAAAAGGTCATCTTCAGCTCCATCAAGACCATCACATTTCTCCTTGAGGGCATTAATAATCAGACCACGTTCTTCTACATCAAGCATGGGTCCCTGTACCGGTTTACCCATATCATCACGCGGCGCCGCCTGGTTTAACTGGACTCCTACCCAGCGAATGCCAATATTCGAAAGACTGGTTCGCATGGCCGGCGCTCCTGAAACGATGCCGTCAAAATAAAGCGGGTAACGCTGGGCCATCAGCATGCCCTCGCGGCCCCCGGTGGAACAGCCCACAAAATAGCTGTATTGAATGTCCCGACCGTAATAATCACTGATCAGCAGTTTGGACACCTCTGTCACTTTCGGGTTAGCCCTGATCTGGAAATTCAGGGTGGCCTCCTGGTCTTCAAAGAAACCGCTATCAAAGGGGAAACGGGCCTGGTGGCCAGTATCATTGCTGACAACCGCAAACCCCCTGTCCAGTGCATTCTGGTCACCGGTCGCCTGGGTACCCAGTGGTTCCCGAATCTCGCCATTTAGTCCACCGCCACCCTGAAACAGGAAACGGCCATTCCATTCTGCAGGCAGATTCAGGGCAAAACCTATGGCATATTCCATGTCATTGACGCCAATACGACGATCAATGGTCCCTTCCACATGGCAATGGGGAGGCAGAACGGCTGACGGACCAAAAGGATTTTCCACTTCCCTGCTGTCATACCATTGAGCCCTGGTCACTTCCACATTGTAACCACGTAAAGTCCAGTCAGTCAGGGCAGCACAGGCTGCCTCACTCTGCGCAATAGCCGGTACAGGCAGAACGATGGCAGTCAGTAAAAACAGGTTTCTGATTTTCACATTATTCCCTCTTTGTTATTTTTCTTGTTAAAAGGCCGGAGAATTCCCCGGCCTTTGGTCATTATCTTGTACAGTATCAGGCGGAAGGCATCTGCCACTCAGGCACCCACCAGCCATGCACCTGCCCAACCGCCCTGACAGGCAAGTGAACAACAGCAATCGGGCCTTCTTCTACATGCTCTGCATCCAGAATGACCAGGTCACCGCGGTTATTTTCATTACGCCTTGTCGCCACGCCCATCAAATAACCTTCACCTTCACGGGCCCTCTGGCTTTTTGGTGCAAAACAGCATTCTGCCAGAGAGGTTCCCTCACCGGCATTCCAGAACGCCGTTGTACGAGTGGCATTATCCATGCGCACGTAACCGGCATTGGCCTGGCGAGGATTCGGGGCATCCTTGTCACGGGTGCCCAGAAAGCCATAACGATAGGACTGGGTGTTGTAGCGGTCATCCTGCCTCGGCAGTGCACCGGTGTAATCATAGAGTCGCTCAATATCATAGCCACTGATATTCCGATTATTCATATCAGCAGACAGGCGAGTCATATAACTGGTGCCACGCACAGGATCCCATGGCATGCCTCCCTGGTTCGGGAAGAACGGGAAAGGATTCGAGGCTGACATTTCAACATCCACATACACCCGTCCACCGTCTTCAAATGCCCCCATCACATGAGTAGCACTGCGTGTTGGTCCGGTGAACCAGCGCATATCCGAGCCATCACCATCGCGGCGTACCACACCGAAATGGGTTCGTCCGGAATCATTCCAGGACCAGTGCACGCCACCCTCCTGCATCTGCGCCCTGTCCATTTCAAAGGGAATGACATAGATCACGATATAGTTTTCGGTAACCGCAAAATCGTGAAGCATTCCTACATAGGGCACTTTTACCATGGCATGCCAAACTAGTTCACCCTGGGGTGTATATTCAAAAAGAGACACATCATCGCTGCCAAAACCGGTTGCTTCATAGCCAAATGCGACCATGTTGCCAGTGATGGAATCCACCTTAGGGTGGGCAGTGAATGTCTCACTGGGCAATGTGCCATCAAAGGTAAATGTGTTGACCTTGGTTTCCAGGGTCAACAGATCCAGTGCTGAGGGTGGGCTGTCTTCCTTCAACGCCAGGATATATCCCTTGTGATTGATAACATGGGTATTGGCGGTACTCCTACTGAGACCCGCTGCACGGGGATCATCCAGGGCAGGATTCCTGTACATATGAAACAGTCTTTCACCTGCTTCATCCTGCGCACTCCAGCGATCATTTTTGACATAACGGGTCTTGTAGTCACAACGCCCGTCCTTGATACGGAACATGCTGACATGGCCTTCACCATCAAAAGGGACATTGCGTGGGTGCAGCGGGTATTGGGCATCCGGGCCTACCCGGTAAAATGCCCCACTGAGGTCATCAGGAATCTCGCCGGTAACTTCACAGTGATTCACGTCGACTTCGGCCCTGAACAGTTGCGGGCCTGACTGAGGTTCTCCCCCGCCCATTCCGGGCGGCTGAGCCTGGGCACTGCCCGAAGCCATGCTACCGGCACCCAGTACTGCAGCGGCACCAGCAACACCTATCGCACTGCCGATGAATTCACGGCGATCCAGTGAATGCTTATCATTGTTGTTCTTTCTGTCTGTCATGGAAAAACCCCTGTCATGTTGAATTCTGTGTTTGTATTGCCGTCTATGATACCACTGGATTAACTTGATTATTTGATCGAAGGCAATTCAGGCGGTAACCAGGGTGATCCCATGCCATAGGGAACTGAGACAAAGACAGCTTCTATTTGCCGAATCTTGCCATCCTCAATCCTGAACAGCTCTAGCAGGTAAAAGGAATGCGGATAGCGGATAGGAGAATTGATTTCCCTGCCATCTGTCAATGTGTACCTGTCCAATTGTCCTGAATGGTCAATGAATCCGGATGCCAGTACCAAACCCCGTTCTTCGTCTACAAGCGGAAAACGCCTGGCTCGAAGCCGATCATCATATCGATAATTACCCTGCCGGAATTGTTCCTCACAACCAAGGGCACCGACCGAGGTAAATTCGACGGAAGAGTTGTTTGTCGTTTTAGTGCCGTTCTCTACCCGGTTACAGTCCTCATGAAACTCGGTGAACAGTGTCCCGTCATTAAGCTGCAGGGTATCAAAATAACCGTCTGCTACAGAGATAAGTCTGTCACGAGGCTGACGCTTTTCCTCAGGTAGTACATCATAGAACAACGCTTTATGTTCCAGGACCGGTTCTGGCCAGATTATGCTCTTGGGCTCGGTCTCTGTGCGCAATACCACGGTTTCCACTTCGGCAATACGCCCGTGCCGAGCCTTGATCCGCATCGCAAACAACGACGAAAAACTCGGTTCATCCACAACACCGAAAAAGCCCACCTCTCCTTGCTTCACATCGGCAACGCGTAAATCATAATCACCCATACCCGTGATGGTCCCCCATAATCCATCGCCAATTCTCAGCGGAACATTATTCTCGGTGAACATCACCTCCTCGGCCCAGGGGATGCCCGATGGATCACCGGCGACTAGACCTTCCAGGTAGTCATCAACAAGGGAAAAAAGGCACTCACGGTCACACTCAAGATTCTCTACGGTATCGTCAAATGATGACTGGGCGGCGCAGCTTGGACCCCACAGGCTGGAGACCATTAACACCATGGCAATGAATGGTTTAGTGAAAAACTCAATTTTTGTTGATTTCAAGGAATGGTACCTGTTGATTTATTGTTGTTATGCACGAAAACTGGAACAATCAAGTAAATCAACTCTGGCAGGTTAAGGCAATAGCCTTCGCCCATCCTGGTTGCAGGATATTCTGCTAGAATCGCAGACAACCAGATCAATAAGGGATACAAGCATGAATAATCGATTTAATACCATCTTCACCGCGATAGTACTAATCGCCGGTATCCTTTTTTCAACGATAACAAGCGCCCACCATTCCGCGGCCCAGTTCGACCTCTCTATCCGTGACTTCTATATCGAAGGGGTTGTAAAAACCTTTGATGCACTCAATCCACATACCCACATCGTCCTTGAAATAGACGACGAAAAGGGCAAGCGGGATGTAGTTTTCGAAGGCCACAGCCGCAACAATTACTACCGCTCCGGCTACCGCCCAGGCATGGTCAAGGAGGGAGACAAAATTACGCTGAATGTTGCTCCGATGCGAAATGGATCCGATGGTGGTTATGTGCTTGGCGTCATTGCTGCAGATGGTACACGTTTCTGAAAAAACAAGGATGAGTCACTAGTTGATATCAGTTTGCAGCTTGTATGAGATCCGGCAGACAGACCGAGAGATTATTTTTTGCACTCCTGCTGGAACCTGATACCGCGCAAGCCATCGCCTACCATGCTGATCAGCTTTCGCCTGCGCATGGTAGGAAAGTGAAACGGGAAAATCTGCATATCACACTCCTTTTTCTCGGAAATGTAGACCATGCCGTTAAAGACAGGCTTTGTTCTGACTGTGATGAGCTGACATTCCCTACTTTTGATATTGAGATAGACCGTGCCGGGTGGTGGAAGAAAGCGGGAATTCTTTGGCTCGGTCCGAAAACGCTACCAGCGACACTCAAAGCGCTCCATGACTCTCTCCTGGCAATTGCCTGTCAATGCCGGCTCGCCGTAGAAAATCGACCATATGCTCCCCATATTACCCTCATGCGGAAGGTCTCGCAGGCACCACCACAGCCTGTTGTAAATCCCTTCACATGGCATGTAAAAGATTTCAGCCTTATGCAGTCAATTACCCATCCTGTTGGTGTTGAATACCGAGAGCTGATGTCATGGTCTCTTCTTCCCTGAACCTGTGAGAGTCTGTCTCTTAACCAAAGGACCTGTCGGAATCTGGATGGCAAGTTTCTGCCTTGGACAAACTTGTCTATCGAGCGACTGGAATCGGCCTATTTAAGAGAAAACCTGCAAGCCTCAGAAAGCATGCTGCTGTATACAGGCGGACTTGAGCCTGAAAATCTTTGTAATTTCGTTGGTTATTCACTGGTCGAGGGCGGACCGCTCATCTTTAATGAACTGGCATACCAGCTCGATGTGGAAGAATGCAGATATCTTCAGAAACACCTGCTAGTCGCAACGAAAAAAGGCAGGATAATTCCTGCCTTTTTCATCGCTGTCACAGCCAGGTAAATCAGTACTGATTTTCCAGCACCAGAACTCCGGCTCCCGTGTTGGAAATCGGGGCATGGTAATGTTTATGGATGATTTTGGCATCATCCTGAAGTGCGCCACGCATGACCAGCCACATGATGGTTTCAATACCTTCTGTGCCAGCCTTGCGCATGATTTCGCTGTTGGAAAACTGGGTCATCCATTCAGGATCAGTGGCGATCTTCTCCATGCACTCAATATCGAAGTCCACATTGATCAGCCCGGCACGTTCTCCCTGTAACTGGTGGGAAAGACCACCGGTTCCAAAGATTACCACCTTCATATCTTCCGGATAGGACTCAATTGCCTTGCCAAGAGCCTTACCCAGCTTCAGGCAGCGAGCAGCTGTCGGAACAGGATGCTGAACCGTGTTGACTGCGAGCGGAACTGTCTTGACAGGCCATTCTGTCTGGGTGCCATAGAGCGCCCTGATAGGATTCACAAAGCCATGGTCCACAAGCATTTCCTGGCACATGCAAATATCGAATTCCTGTTCCATCAAGGATTCAGCGAGATGCCAGGAGAACTGGGCGTCACCGGGGAAAGGTGCCTGTGGTTTCAGGCCCCAGCCTTCATCAGCATTGTGATAGATATCAGCACAGCCCAGCGCAAAAGTAGGCATTTTGTCGAGAAAGAAGTTCAGGCCATGATCGTTATAGACAACAATGATCACATCAGGATCAGCCTCTTCGAGCCATTCTTTGGCAGGCGCGTAGCCATCAAAGAAACGTTTCCAGTAGGGTTCCTGTTGCAGACCATGCTCAATGGCATTGCCAACTGCAGGAATATGGGAGGATGTGAGTCCACCAATAATTTTAGCCATTCCAGTATCCTCCAACTTTTTCCAGTCTTTCTTCCAGTCCTTCGCGATTTTTCAGCAGTTTGGCCTGAAACTCTTCAGTAGTAATTCCCTGGAAGGCCGCACCGGCATCCTGTACGGAGGTACCACGGGGAATCGCCATTTTAGCCATGAAATAGATGTTACAACCCAGGCGAAGCATGCGCAGGAAGTCCTTCTGGACAACACATTCCTTGAAATCACCTGTTACACCAAACTTGTCACAGTACGCAGACGGATCTACCTCAAATTCGTCACGGCACTCTTCATGATTGAAGGTGAACAACATCTTGTTGATATTGTAGGACGCGTGGGCTACCTGACCGTCAAAAACGTAGGTGCCTGGAATATCGTCATAGTCGTGCTTTTTCCAAACCATAAGGGATTACCCAGTTTTCGTGTTTATATTTTTGCCAATTTATATGTTATCCGGCATCAAAAAGCCGCACACGCGGCTTCAAGGGGGTGCATTATAGTAAAACTTGTTCGCCCCGTCCTGATTTAAAACAAGTTTCTTTTATGAATGACCAAACAACTTAATGGAGCCTCAGTCGCCGGATCGATCCTGATATATCTTCAATTGGTCATTAAAGGCATTGGCACTTGCCTCAAGATTACTGACCATCCTGTTGTACAGCGCATTAATAACAGCCGCCTGACTGCCGCTGATGCCGTCTCCCCAGTCTTCTTCTAGGGATACCAGGCATCCAAGATATTCATTCCCCTCTTTAATGTAGGCTTTCAATGCCCCCTGTCCGACCACCATCTCATCCTTACTGGCTGAACTGCCATCAGGAATGGCTGGCTGGGCAATTACCGGGCATTCACCATTGATTTCCAGGGCGACAGTCTGAATGGCTTCTTCCTGTTCCGGGGTAAGTTCCGAGTCCTGGGCAAAGAGCACGTCTGCATTGAACAGAGTGAAAGCCAGGAGAATAAAGTGTTGGATTGACATAATGACCTCGTTTGCAAAGCTGCACGTTGGTGAGTTTGTACGGGAAAATACGTTACCTTGTAGCGGCCTGAACAGGCCGCCGAATGTAATGATGAATTATCATACCAAGTTTTAGTCGGACCTTTGTGTTTATATAAAAAGGATAATGGGTACGCGCCTTGATTGTCCAACCATCACGAATTCTGATCAGTCACCAATCTGCAGGCTTGCATCATCGGCTGAACGGGAGAACATCGAAGCGGCTTCCACTTCACAATCATAGTCGTACAGCGGCGTGGAATCAGCCACACGAGAGAGTTCAAGTCGACCGGTATAGGGCGTAGCCAGATAAACCGGATCGGTAATTGTGTATTGATACACCAGTGTCTGTCCATCCTTGCTAACAGAAAACTCCTCAACCAGCCGTTTGCGGGCACTCGACGGAATATCTGCTCCACCTCCAAGTTTCTGTGTCGCTGACCCGAGCCCCCACATGGAAGGGATATACCCACCACTTTCCAGTACTATTTTCTCATTCTCCACCCGTCCCATGACAACACCGAACAGACCATCAATCCTCGGCCTGACGGGTTGCCCATTCAGGGGAATCCTGCGCTCTACTTCCCATGGCACGTTGTATAGTACAGCCACCTCTTCCTCTATTCTCAGGTCGAAGAGGTAAGGTGCATTGAAAATATCCGGAAAATTCATCGGTTCACAGGTATTGGCCGGTGACAGTTTCGGATCAAAGGCCGCCAGTGCCTGTTGTCCCCTGTCGTTCAGTGGGAGTGGTGTTGCCTGCCCAAAACCACCAGGAGAGCGCCAGCGACCTTCCAGGCGTTCAAGACCTGCCAGGCCAGCCAGTTCACTGTCATTGACCCGTTCCGGCGGCCTGATATTGGCGCGGCTCCAGGTTTGTCCGCCGCTGGTGAAGGTCGCTGAATTAACAAACCTGAATTCAGGTTCCCTGTTGGGATTGGCAATCAGTGTGATGGAATCCCCTGGCTGGAATGTATCAGCCCGTATACCCATGGCCATGAGCCCACCGGCAGCGGAAGACTCGACTTCCCAACGTTCGATGTCGCCTGTTGGCTGCCCCTCTTCGAATACCCTGGCGTCAATGACCATGGAGGAATGGGGACTGCGTAATTTGAAATCCACCACCGTTCCACGCAATTCAATCTGCCGGGACATGTCAAAATTGAGGGTAAACGAGTGATGGGCCTGCAACGGCAGAATCGCCAGACAATACAACGCCATTAAAATGATCAATCTTTGCATGGGAATCCCCTGTCGTTAAACGTTGGCAGATTTTTACCAGCCACCTACTCCTGGTCCGTAGTCCGCTTCCCATACACTGGGAACATCATCGGGTATATTCGTCAATACGGCCTGAATTTCCTGTATTTTTCCGGCGTTTACCTGGAAAAACTCACCGACGAGCCGGTTATTGGAAGTGACCACGCTCTGGCTTTCCATACCGGCCTTGATACCGAAGCGGATTATAGAGAGGACGATGCCCCGTTCTTCATCCACTACCGGATAACGACGATCCCACAGGTTTCTGCCAATGTACCGCCCCTCTTCAAATCCCTGCGCAATAGGCCGGAAAGAGCCATCGGGGAAAAGCCCCGTGGTCTGCATCCCATTTTCGTAACGTCGGGCATCAAACAGCCAGTTCGCCGCACGGTATTCAGGTGTACCATTCGTCTGGAATGCACGCCAGTAACCTTCAGCAGCCGCTATAAGTGCGTAATAGCTGTCCCGGTCAACAGGGCGAATGCTTTTTGTAAGATTTTCAGACAGAGGGTAGTCGAGAATTTGTTCAGGCCCCCATATACGATCCGAGTCGCCCTCGTTGGCATAAATCACCTCGACTTCTGATGAAACATTGTCAGTCACTTTCAGGCGCACCATTATCATGGTTACGCTACCATCCTGATTTCGAATCACGGACTCTGTAGCCACATCACCCAGACGTGGATTAGCGATATCCCACCGGTAAATGGTCTCCTCTGCCCCATCCCAGAACGTCTCTGCCAACGGGACCAGCCTGTTATTCACTGAAATCCTGGCATTTCCGGACAGGGGCACACCGGAAGGATTGTTATCT
>Ga0255780_10000102_pt1 | contig 78170 bp, 72 predicted proteins | sample 071ome_32_FD_179978 | JGI IMG/M metagenome (GOLD analysis project Ga0255780, IMG submission 179978) | Coastal salt marsh microbial communities from the Groves Creek Marsh, Skidaway Island, Georgia - 071405AT metaG (version 2) | ecosystem: Environmental > Aquatic > Marine > Intertidal zone >... | reverse complement strand
TCAATTTGAAGGGGGGAGACTTCCATTTGGTGATGACTCAAAAAAGCCATCAATAATTTTACATCTCGGGTATAGTTTTCTAGGGTGTGAAGAGAAAGCCCTCGCTCAATTTTTAGATAGGTTTTATAGTCTGCTATGGCTTGTGCCCAATTCAAGTTTGAATGCTTTATTGCAAAATAGGGATTTTAACTTAGAAGGTTGCAATTTAGCATCGAATAATAATTGTAGTATTTTTACAAAAATATTTAACATGAAGCTTGCGATTATCAATGGTCCAAATTTAAATCTCTTAGGCACTCGTGAACCTGGAATTTATGGAAATCAAAGTTTTGATTCCTTTTATGAAACTTTGCAAAAAGAATTTCCAGAAGTTACTTTTTCCTATTTCCAATCTAATGTAGAAGGAGTTTTGATTGATCATTTACATGAAGTAGGCTTTACTGTAGACGGCATATTGTTAAATGCAGGGGCCTATACACATACTTCTGTAGCCATTGGCGACGCCATAAAAGCCATAAATGCCCCCGTGCTCGAAATTCACTTGTCTAACACCTTTGCGCGCGAAGACTTTAGACACGTATCTTATATCACACCGGTGGCAAAAGGACTTATAGTAGGTTTTGGCATGGACTCCTACCGTTTAGGTGTGCAGAGTTTCATATCATAAAGAAACCTCACTTGGGCTAAGTGAGGTCTCCTAACAAAAAATCAAAAGAAAAAAGCAAACGTATTTTGGTTAAGTTCTGTCTTGAATATTTTCTGCATTAAAAGAAAGAGAGGCTCTAGAATTGTGAGCGTTAAAAGGCAAAGAAGTAAAGCATATGCATGAAGGAGGTATAACGTGAAGTGTGTACAATTCGAGCCTCTTGGATGGGATGTGGAAAAACGTGTTTCCGGTTTTAATAATTAGTTGTAATAGTTTCATTTTAACGCTATTATCCATTCAATTCTAACACTAAATTCTATGTTTTTTTTATGCCATTCAACAGATAAGTAACCAATGGTGTGGATAATGTCCTAATCGGTATTTATGTTGCTATAGTTGGAAAAATTATAGTAAATAGGCTATTCCTAGGCCTAAAAGGATGCTTAAAAGCTTTTGAAGATTAAACTGATGTCCTTTGTTGCTTTCAAATAATATGGTGGTTGAAATGTGCAAAAGCATACCAATAACAAGGCCTAAGAGCGGAATATGCTCCAAGGCAAGTCCGTTGGCAATGTGAATAAAATAGGTGCCCAGTGGGGTCATAATAGCAAAGAGGAACAGAAAAAACAGTCTAAGCCCTTTGGCAAAGTGTTCTTTCCAGATTAAAAAAACCAACACCATGCCAATTGGAATTTTATGAATAAAGATTCCCCATACTAAGGTAGCTTCTTGGTTGAGCGGAAAGCCCTCTACAAAAGCATGCAGACTGAGACTAATTAGAATTAAAATAGGGAAGTTGTTGCGATGGTGATGCACGTGGCCGTGCTCTGCGCCTTGGGAGGCGAATTCCAAAAAGAGTTGCAAGAGAAGTCCTCCCACAATCCACAACCCAATGGAATTGTTCTGGGTACTATAAACTTCGGGCAGCAAATGAAAAACCGTAATTCCCAATAAAAAAGAGCCGCTAAAAGCCAAAATTAAAGAAAGTCCCTTGGGCGTTTTAGGTTTGCTCCAAAAAGCGATCCCCATGCCAATGAGTGCCCCTAAAAAAGGCAATAAAAATTCTGCATTGGGAAACATGGGCATAAGCAGCAAGTTTTTGACTTAATAAAACCCTAAAAATAGACTATTTTTGGAGCCTATGCATAAGCTCGATCAAAATTTTAAAATGTTGGCCAAAACCTTTTATGGTTTTGAATCTACACTGGAAGAAGAACTGCTGGCGCTTGGAGCCCAAAAAGTGACACGGGGCAATCGAATGGTTTCTTTTTGGGGTGATTTAGGTTTTCTCTACAAGGCTAACCTTTGTTTGCGAACAGCCTTAAAAATTTTGGTGCCCCTGCATACCGAAACCGTTAAAGATTACGATGCATTATATGCGCTTTTCTTTCACTACCCTTGGGAAGATTACATGACGGTAGACCAAACGTTTGCTTTAGACAGTGTGGTTTTTGGCACCAGTTTCACCCATAGTCAATATGCTGTGCAACGGGCTAAAGATGGACTAGTGGATCGCTTTCAAAAGCATTTTGGAAAGCGACCTAATGTTTCTAAAAATCTTCCCGATCTAAAAATCAATATTCATATTCAAGGTGATCAATGTACGTTTTCTCTAGATAGTTCAGGTGCATCGTTGCACCATAGGGGCTATCGAACAGCCACAAACATAGCTCCCATTAATGAAGTGTTGGCAGCGGGTCTCATTTTTCTGTCGGGTTGGAAAGGCAATACCCCTTTTTTAGACCCTATGTGTGGTAGTGGTACCCTGGTGATAGAGGCTGCTATGCTGGTAGCACAAATGCCCGCTAACCACCAGCGAAAGCGATTTGCATTTCAGTCTTGGACCAATTGGGATGCGGCTCTATTTGAAACCATTAAATCTGCGCAAATGGCAAGAATGGTGGTTCCTTCCATTCAAATTATGGGTTCAGACAAGGCTCCTTCGGCTGTTGAAAAAGCTATTATCAATGCGCAAAATGCAGGGGTTTCAGATTTCGTTTCCTTTGAAAAGATCGATTTTTTTCAACGCCCAAAATTAACCCTTGATGATGTTCATTTAGTAACAAATCCTCCCTATGGTGAACGTTTGGATGGAAATATCGAAGCACTCTATCAAAGCATAGGCGATACTTTCAAACAGTCTTTCTCAAAGGCTCACGCTTGGCTCATTTCTTCTAATTTTGACGCCATGAAGCATATTGGGCTGCGCCCGAGTAGAAAAATTAAACTTTTTAATGGCAAGTTAGAATCTCGGTTGCTCTATTTTCCGATTTATGAAGGCACAAAGCGCGTGCATAAAAGAAATTTAAAGTCCTGATTGAGGCACTTTGGCTTTTTTGCCGTTGAAGAGCGGAATGCTATAGGTTAGCGAATAGTTAAAGTTGGCCCCAAAAACATTTTCATCTGTTTTTCGATTAAAGCCAGGAATATAGAGATTGTCAAAATTTTCTGGTTTTTGATCGCTGAGTAATCGAGTTAAACGAGCGCTGAAGCCCATGAATACATTTTTGATGACTTCCACTTTCATTCCAGCCACAACTTCAACCCAGTTGGCCGAGAGCCCCTCTCTAAGTCCCGTGCTATGGCCCCGATCCGTTTCTTGATCGGGCCAAAAATGGTTGCGATTGTATACCAAATAGCGGTTTACCTGTTGCGTGTGCGCACTGGTAGCATAGCGTAAACCCAAATAGACTTGATTGTTCATGCCCGGCCAGTTTTCATATAAATTATAGTCTATCCCTAATTTTAGGTAACTGCCTTGGCTTGTAAAGTTGATTTGCTCTCGCTGAATGGTATGGGTTTCGTCACCCATTTCAAACGCAATATAAAGTTCTGGCAGCCATCTAAAATCAGCCGCTATTTCCCATCCTTGAAAGTTTTTATCGGCTTGACTACGCACCAATCGATAGAGGTCGGTTCCAAAGCGAATAGCTTTAGCGTAGGAAATAGAATCTGTTAAAATTTGTGGAGAGGGATTTTCCTCAAGATTCCCTAAAGAGTTTGCTTCTGTACTTTTTGTTTGCGCCAGCATCCCTTGACAGAGAAGACTAATGCAAAATAACCAAATGTGCACTTGTTTCATCTGTGATACTGTCTTTTAAAATGGCAAATCCCTCAATCCAATCATTGCCGCTTTGCAGCACATAGGCGGGAGGGCTATTGAGAATAAAGGTGCTGCGATAACCGCAGGCACTGTTTAAATATTGATCTTTTCGTTGATAGTTGATTTGAACCGTATCTCTGTTTTCAAAGGCTTCATCGCCGGCATTGAGAATAAATTCAAATTGTGTAAAATCGTCGTGAATGTAGAGCGGAAGAGCAAGTGAGTCACCAAAAGAAGTGCCCAATGAGTTTTCGGTATTAAGGGCTTTGATGAGCAGATTGTTGGGACTTTTTGGGAGTGTTGGGTTTTCCTTGTCTACAAATTTGATGATGAGGTTGGGGGTATTTAAATTGTCGTTGAGACATATATCGTCTTTCTCGCAATAGTGGAGTGGAAAGCAGAGGCAAAGGGTGGTTAAAATGTAGAATAAACGTTTGATAATCAAAATTTATTTTCGCTTTAAAAGTACAACATTTTCTACATGACCCGTTTGTGGAAAAAGATCAACGGCCTGACTTTTTTCCACAATATAGTGAGCGGTCAAAAGTTCTAAATCACGAGCTTGAGTGGCACTGTTGCAACTCACATAAACAATAGTGCTGGCATTTAGTTGAAGCAATTGTTGAACCACTTTAGGGTGCATGCCTTCTCGTGGTGGGTCTGTAATAATCACATCGGGTTTGCCATGTTGTTTAATAAAGTCTTCGTTAAACAGCGATTTCATATCACCCGCTTCAAAAAAGGCATTGTCAATTTGATTGTTTTTGGCATTAAATTGGGCATCTTCCACAGCTTCTGGGATGGCCTCTATGCCAACAATTTTTTTACATTGAGAAGCTAAAAACAGGGCAATTGTTCCGGTTCCGGTATAGAGATCATAAACCACTTCAGAACCTTTTAGATCTGCCCATTCTCGCACCAATTGATAAAGTACATGGGCTTGTTTTGGATTGGTTTGGTAGAAAGATTTGGCCGTAATTTTAAAATTTAAAGCTTCCATACTTTCAACCAAATGGTCTTCTCCCGCATAAACCTTTATGTCTTGGTCATAGAGGGTATCATTGGGTTTGTTGTTAATGCAATACAGTAGGGAGCTAATTTGAGGAAATGTATTTTTTAAGAAAGAAAGAATTTTTTCTTCGGCTTTTGAATTCGATTCAAAGAATTGTACCAGCACCATAAAATCGCCGGCTTGTGTATTGCGTATCATCAAGGTTCTTAAAAATCCTTCTTGTTTTTTAACATCATAAAAAGAAATATTTTCGGCAATGGCGTAGGCTAGAAGTGCATTTCGAATTTCGTTTGAGGGATCGGCTTGTAAATGACATTGCTGGATAGAAATAATTTTGTCCCATCGGCCCGGTTTGTGAAAACCAAGTCCTTGTCTGTGGTGTTGTTCGTCACTTTGAATTTCTTGAGGGGTGAGCCAACGATTATTCGAAAAAGAAAATTCAAGCTTATTTCGATACCAATAAGGATCTGGAGCAGCTATAATGGGCAAGGTTTTTTGGGGAGTCACTTTTCCAATTTTATACAGATTTTGCAAAACGCCTTTTTCTTTAAATTGGAGTTGTTGTGCATAGTCTAAGTGTTGCCATTTACAACCACCACAAAGTCCAAAATGGGAGCAAGGAGGTGTTACTCTATGGGGAGATTCTTTGATAAAGGCAGTGGGTTCTGCTTCAAAATAGCCCCTTCTTTTTTTGTAGACCAGCACATCAACTAGATCTCCAGGAATTGTGTTTTTAATAAAATAAACTGCTTTAGAAGCGTCTTTGGCAACGCCCATTCCTTTGGAGTTAATGTCGGTTACTTCTAAACCTTCAACAACACGTTTGATTTTTTTTCCCATCGTGGTGCAAATGTAATTGTATATTCAAATAATTACCACTTCTTCTCTTTAAATAGAAAGCGAATTCTTACTTTTGAGGGGTTAAAGCTCCTAAAACTCAAGCGTCTATGGAAACACTTTCAGAACAACAAGCATATATAGCTCTAGAAAAAGAATTTGGAGCCCATGATTATCACCCTCTTCCGGTTGTGTTGGAAAGGGGAGAAGGTGTTTTTTTATGGGATGTAAACGGCAAGCGATATTATGATTTTCTTTCTGCCTATTCGGCTGTTAATCAAGGGCATTGCCACCCCAAAATCATTGGGGCTATGCACGAGCAAGCCACTAAACTCACGCTAACTTCACGGGCATTTCACAACGACAAATTGGGGCGCTACATGGAATTTGCTACTGCCTATTTTGGGTTTGAACGACTACTTCCTTCCAATACAGGAGCCGAAGCAGTGGAAGCAGCCATTAAGATTACTAGAAAATGGGGTTATACCGTTAAGGGAATTCCTGCCAATAAAGCGGAGATAATTGTGTGTCAACAAAATTTTCACGGCAGAACGTCAACCATTGTTTCTTTTTCGTCAGATCCTCAGGCGCGTAATAATTTTGGTCCTGCCTCTCCCGGTTTTATTTCCATTCCCTTTGATGATCTAGAGGCTTTAGAAGAAACACTAAAAACCCATCCAAATGTAGCTGGATTTTTAGTAGAACCCATTCAAGGTGAAGCAGGGGTTTATACTCCAAGTGATGATTTTATTCGAAAAGCAAAAGCCTTGTGCGAACGCTATAATGTATTGCTGGTGGTAGATGAAATCCAAACTGGAATTGGTCGAACAGGTTCTCTACTGGCCGTTTGTGGCAATTGTAGTTGTGCAGGACATTGTGAAAAACAAAAAGAAACCTATACCCAACCCGATATACTTATTTTAGGTAAAGCCATTAGCGGAGGTGCCTATCCCATTTCGGCTGTTTTAACGCGAAGCGCCATTATGGATGTTATTCACCCTGGTCAACACGGAAGTACTTTTGGAGGAAACCCCATGGCCTGTACTATTGCCATGACAGCTCTAGATGTAATTCGAGATGAAAAACTCACCCAAAACGCCAGACAACTCGGTCATCGATTTAGAGAGGCTATGAACGACTATATTGAAACAAGCAATATAGTGTTAAAAGTGCGCGGTAAAGGTTTGCTAAATGCAATTGTAATTAACGATAGTGAAACGGGAGACACTGCTTGGAAAATTTGTTTGCGCTTAAGAGATCACGGCCTTTTGGCCAAACCCACACACGGCAATATCATTCGTTTTGCCCCTCCATTAGTCATGACCGCTGATCAACTTGAAGAATGTATTGCCATTATAATTAAAACCCTCAGCGAATTTGAATCCTAAGGGGTTGTTCTATGGAAGTCTACTTTGACAATGCCGCCACAACACCACTCCGAAAAGAAGTTATTGAGGCCATTTCTAAGAGCCTAGTAGACACTTTTGGTAACCCCTCATCCACTCACGGATTTGGCAGAAAAGCAAAGTCTGCCGTAGAATCGGCTCGGAAAAGCATCGCTAAAGAATTTAAGGCAGCGCCCTCTGAAATTATCTTTACTTCTGGAGGCACGGAGTCAGACAATATGATTCTGCAATGTGCACTTAACGATTTAGGGGTGAAACGTATCATCACCTCTCCACTCGAGCACCATGCTGTTTTATATGCAGCCCAAGAGCTATCAAAAAAAGGATGTACCCTAGCATATGTGCAGCATGATGCTCAAGGAACTATTGACCTGAACCATTTAAAAACCCTACTTGCAGCAAGTGAACTACCTACCTTGGTCAGCTTAATGCATGTGAACAATGAAATAGGCAATATGCTTGATTTAAAAGCAGTAGGGGAGTTGTGTCAAGATCACGGTGCCTATTTTCATACAGATGCAGTGCAAGGAGTAGGGCATTTTCCATTTGATTTGGAAACCTTACCCATTGATTTTTTATCGGCCTCGGCTCATAAATTTCACGGCCCTAAAGGCGTAGGCCTTTTATATGTTAGAAAAACCATTCGACTGCAATCGATCCTCAAGGGGGGGAGTCAAGAACGCGGAATGCGTGCTGGCACAGAAGCTGTTCCAAATATTGTGGGCATGGCAAAAGCCCTTGAATTGGCCCACCAAAATTTTACTACTGAACAAGACTATATACTTTCCCTTAAGAACTATTTTTTGGCACAACTTAAAAAGCATTTTCCAGAGGCGCACACCAATGGTCACTCGGGGGCCACAGAGGGGAGCACCTATACCTTGGTAAATGTGTCTTTGCCAATTGCACAAGACAAAGCTCAAATGCTTGATTTTCATTTAGATTTAAAAGGAATTGCTTGTTCTCGGGGTAGTGCTTGTCAGTCGGGGAGCAATCAAGGTTCTCACGTGATTTATGCCCTAGAACGGCCTGCTCATTGTAAAGAATGGCCAACCTTACGATTTTCATTTTCATATTTAAACACCCCAAAAGAAATTGACTATTTGATGGACATCCTTGCCGAATTTGCCATTGGCAATTAAGCCCACCTTTTAGTCTAACCTAACCTCTGTTTTATATTCGGTTTGATTGCCACACCCATCTTCTGCTCTAAGGACAATATTTAATTCCTTGGTCTCAAAATTGAGATCGGACAAATCATAGGTAAGGGTTTTTGTTTTGGGTTCATGTTCCAACAAAATCCATTGGTCGTTAATATAGCCTTCATAGTTGGCAATACCCGAAAATTCATCCTCCAGTCTAAAGGTTAAATAGCGAAACCGATTTATGGATTGATTGGATTTAAAGTTTTGGGCACGAAGGGTAGGCGGAAGAGTGTCTTTCACCAAAGTATAGGTTCCAAGTGACTTAACAGAGGCACTAAAGGTGGCCTCTTTATTTTTAGTGGGTACATAATAGGGTTTCCCCTTCACGATTTTAGCCAAAGTAAGTTGTTTTTTTTCTTCTGTATTGACAGCTTCTTTTGTAAAACTAAGTTCAATGGGCTTGTTAGGAATCAATCGATCCTGATCGAGATAGAGGGTATCTTGCTTAGCCTCAATGGTGAGGTATTGAGGGTCAAAAAAGCTGTTTTTGGGAAAATAAACTTCCACCTTGTCAAAGGTAAATAAATGGTCAACAGTTGGATCAATTCGTTTGCCTGGGGGAGGGTTTTGGGGAACTATCTTAGAAGTTTCATCTCCCGTCACATATACTTCTAATTGGGTCTGATTGTCATGATAATCAGTTAACAATACACTAATCAAATAGGACTTGCCTGGTTGGATTTCCAAATAACCATCTTGCGTATTATCTTTTAAAAAAGATATTTTATTTTTTGGGTGGTGTACTAATTTTTCGATTTTTTTTCGTTCTAATTTAAGAGCCTCTTGGTCCATCATTAAACTCATAAATTTGCCATCTGCAAAGGAAATTTGATCCATCACACGTTCAAATTTTTTGACTCCATTAAGCCAAACCGAAGCTTTGTATACGCCGTTTTTATTGTAGCTTAAATCCTGTCGATCAAAGGTGTTGAGTCCCACACTCAAAACTCCTGATGCCTTGATGAGACCCGTGGCAAACAAACTGTCATTTTCTTTAAAAAAAGGATATTCTTTTTTTACAACCCCCTTATCAGAATGATGATAGAGATAAACTTCTCTAATTTGAGGTCGTTGTTGGTCTTCTATCGCAAGGTCGTATTGCAGGGGATTAATCGGGTTTTGCGATGCTGTTTCCCGCACCTCAAAATGAAGATGAGGACCCAAACTGCCCCCTGTATTTCCAGAGTAGCCAATAACTTCACCCGGTTCTACTTCAAGTTCATTTTCTTTGGGAAATAGTTGAATGCTATATGTTTTGCGTTCGTATTGTTTTGCTTTCACATAAGCTTCAATTTTGGGAGCAAATTTTTTTAAATGTGCATAAACGGTCATTTTACCATTGGGATGCTCCACATAGAGAGCCTTTCCATAGCCAGATGTTCTTACTGCTATGCGACTTATTTTTCCGCCCCAAAAAGCGCTAACAGGGAGTCCTTGTCTTCCTTTGGTTTTGATGTCTAAGCCAGCGTGAAGGTGACTCCCTCTGAGTTCTCCAAAATTGCCCGAAAGTAAAAGCGGTATGTCTAGAGGGGGTATAAAATTTTCCTCCGTTAGTTGACCAAAAAGTGTTTTGGAATTAAAAATAAGGGCAATGAGTAAAAAGTAAAATGTGAGTCTACGGGTCCAATTCATAATTGTTTCCCAAGATAGATATTTTGAAAGAATATTTTTTCATTTAGAAAAAAAGCCATGTCCAAATTGTTAAATTTTTAAAAATTAAATTAAGATCATCTTTTTTTAGGGTGGGATTGTGTAGTTTTGTATTAGGTATAATTGCGACCAATTTACTATGGATGCAAGTCGGAATTCGATGGCAATATTAGAGCAAAAAGTGATTGAATTGCTCAATAAATTAAAAGAACAACATCTCAAAATTTCGCAGCTCGAGACAGAAAATGAACAACTAAAAAGTGAGCGAAATGCTTTTGCTGTTTCAATTTCTGATTTAAAAGAGCAAAATAAATCCTTGACAATTGCAAACAATTTGCTGGGCAGTAATGAAGGAAAACACATTACTAAAAACAAATTAAATCGTTTAATTAAGGAAGTTGACGCTTGTATAGATCAACTTTCTGACGTAGTATAAAGAAATGCACAACGAGCTAAAAATAAAACTAACTATAGCTAATCGGGTATATCCATTAACTATAAAAGAACACCAAGAAGCGGCTTTGCGAAAGTCCTCCAAGCGGATAGAAGAGACCATCCAAAAATTGGAAAAAAGCTATGCGGTGCAAGATAAACAAGATGTTTTAGCCATGTGTGCCCTTCAATATGCAGCGCAAATAGAACAACAAAATGCTTCAAAGTCAGAGGTCTCTCAAGAAAGAGAGTCGCAAGAAAAAATAGCTGCCTTGATAGCCTTGATCGATGTTCATATGGCTGCTTATTAAGTTCATTACATAATAATACAAATACTGCCTGTATTAGTTTTTTTTTGATAAACTCAACGAGCTTTTAATTTAGAGTGGTGAGTTTCAATTGTAAAAGCAAGCTGCCTTGAGCAGATCCTTGATCAGTTGTGTAGCCACAAACCTGTTTTATTAGGAGTTTATACAAAAACTGTTGCTAATACAGGCTTTTTTAATTTAAAAAAATGGAAAACATATTATATCTCATTGTTGCCGTTGGAGGTGTTTTTTTGGGCTTGCTAATAGGCCTAATTATTCGGAACCAGAAGTCCAAAAAAACTATGGACAAGACCATGGCAGAAGCCAAACAAATTCTCAATAAGGCCAAAGCCGATGCTGAAAGCCTGAAAAAAGAGAAAATTTTACAAGCCAAAGAACGGTTCCTCGAACTTAAATCAGAACACGAAAAAGTGATTTTGGAACGGGAAAAGAATATTGTTTCGGTTGAAAATAGATTGCGTGAAAAAGAAAAGGCGGTGAGTCATGAAATGAAAAGGGCCAATGAACAAAGTCGAAAATTGGAACAAAAAAATAAAACGCTCGAGCAAAAAATTGAAAACTTCAATCGAAAATCTGAAGCCCTTGACGCACAGCATCAAATTCAAATTAAACGCCTCGAAACCCTATCCAATTATTCTGCCGAAGAAGCCAAAGCAGCTTTGCTAGAATCGTTAAAAGAAAAAGCCAAAGCAGAGGCCATGAGCTTTGTTCAAAATAGTGTTGAAGAAGCAAAACTCACGGTTCAGCAGGAAGCCAAAAAAATGATTATAAATACCATTCAGCGTATCGGTACAGAAGAAGCCATTGAAAATTGTGTTTCGGTATTCAACCTAGAATCAGATGATGTTAAAGGTAGGATTATTGGCCGTGAAGGAAGAAATATTAGAGCGCTAGAAGCAGAAACTGGAGTGGAGGTGATAGTTGATGATACACCAGAAGTAATCATTTTGTCATGCTTTGATCCTGTTCGAAGAGAAATTGCACGGCTCTCCTTGCACCGTTTGGTTAGTGATGGTCGGATTCATCCTGCACGAGTTGAAGAGGTGGTGAAGAAAACCCAAAAGCAAATTCAAAATGAAATTATTGAAGTGGGCAAGCGCACCATTATTGACTTAGGCATTCATGGTTTGCATCCTGAATTAGTAAAAGTAGTGGGCCGGATGAAATATCGTTCTTCATATGGGCAAAACCTTTTGCAACACTCTAGAGAAGTGGCCAAGCTTTGTGGTGTAATGGCATCGGAATTAGGGCTAAATGCAAAATTAGCCAAACGTGCAGGCTTACTTCATGACATAGGGAAAGTGCCCGAAGAAGAAACTGAAACTCCACATGCTTTATTGGGTATGGAATGGGCTGAAAAATATGGTGAAAAAGAAGAGGTTTGCAATGCCATTGGGGCCCACCATGATGAAATTGAAATGACCTCTTTGTTGTCTCCCATCATTCAAGTTTGTGATGCCATTTCAGGAGCTCGCCCCGGTGCCAGAAGACAAGTGCTCGATAGCTATGTGCAACGACTTAAAGATTTGGAAAACATAGCCCAAAATATTGATGGGGTCAATAAGGCATACGCTATTCAAGCAGGAAGAGAATTAAGAGTGTTTGTTGAAAGTGAAAAAGTGAGTGATGATCATGCAGCACAACTTTCCTTTGAAATATCTCAAAAAATTCAAACCGACATGACCTATCCTGGACAAGTAAAAGTTACCGTGATTAGAGAAACACGAGCGGTAAACGTGGCTAAATAAAGACTATTGGTTTAAGAACATGAAAAGTCCTGCTGCAACAGCAGCCCCTATAAAGGGTCCCACTATGGGCACCCAACTATAGGCCCAGTCGGCCTCTTTATTTTTTCGTGGAAGTAGCTGATAGACCAAACGCGGACCAAAATCCCGAGCGGGATTAATGGCATAGCCAGTGGTGCCTCCCAAGCTCATTCCAATAACCCAAACCAAAAGTCCAACAGGGAGAGCATCTAATGCCCCAAGACCAAAATTTTCGACAGCCACTCCTTCAATAGCTATATTGGGACTGGCAATATTCAATGCGCCGAAAACCAAAACAAAGGTGCCTATGGCTTCACTAAATAAATTATTGGAATAGTTCCGAATGGCAGGAGCGGTACAAAAAGTGCCCCGAACACTTGCCTCCTCTTTGGTCTCTCTGTAGTGATCTCTGTAGGTCAAATAAGCCAACCAACTACCCATCATAGCTCCGCCAATTTGAGCCATAAAATAGCCGGGCACTAGGTTCCATGAAAATTTATGTGCTAAGGCTAAGCCAAATGTAACGGCAGGATTTAAATGTGCACCACTTGATTGGGCGGAAATATAAACCCCTACAAAAACAGCAAAACCCCAGGCTGCCGTGATAAGCACTAGAGCACTTTGATTTTCGCCATAGGTTTTCTTTAAACTCACATTGGCCACCACACCTGCTCCTAAAAGCAAAAGCATAGCGGTACCAATAAATTCGGATACATAAGGATGCATTTCAATCATACGATATAATGTTTAGCAAGTTGTTCAAATTCTTTTAGTTGTTTTGTTTGCCATCCTTTGGTTTGCCCCATAGCCTCTTGCATAATGGCAGCCACCGATGGACTAATTCTAAGGGCCTCTTTGGCATCTAAAAAGAGGGCTCGTGTGCGACGAGCTAAGATATCTTCTAAGGTCATGGCCATTTCTTTTTGAACGGCCCATTTAATTTGATTTTTAGAAATATAAAACAAAGGAGAAAGCGATTCGTTCCCTTTTGGGTCTAGTGCCTTAATATTTTCTATATCAGTTCCATAAACATGAAGCGGATCTTTCCAATCGGAGTTTAAGTCATAGCCGTTAATGGGCATTTCGACGGTATTGCATTTTCGCTCCGGCAGCCCGCCCACAATGGCCGCAGTGTTTACAGCATCTTCTGCAATTTTTCTATAGGTGGTCCATTTGCCACCCAAGACACTCACTAAACCGCTGGTACTCACTTTAATTTTATGGTGTCTCGATACCTCTTTAGTGCTTTCTTTATTATTAGAGGCAGCCAAAGGGCGCAGGCCTGCAAAAATACTTTTTACGTCTTTTTGGGTTGGTTTTTTGGTCATGTAGGCACTGGCATTTGACAAAATGAAATCAATTTCTTCTTGAAGGGCAATCGGTTCTTCTTTGGCCTCCTCCATGGGAGTGTCTGTTGTGCCCACCACCACATAATTGTTCCAAGGGACGGCAAAAAGCACTCTACCATCAGATGTATGCGGCACCATGATTGCATAGGGTCCTTTGAGGAATGATTTTTCCAATACTAAGTGCACACCTTGACTCGGACGAATCATAGGCGCACTATCTGGAAAATCCATTTTCATAACACGATCAGAAAATACACCGGTTGCATTGATCAAGACTTTGGTTTTAAGGCTAAAGGATTCTCCGGTGAGTTGGTCTTCAGCAACAAGACCCACTATGATGTCATCCTCTTTAATAATTTCTTTTAAGGCCACATAGTTGAGCAAGGTTGCTCCTTCATTTTCGGCGGTAAGTCCAAGGCTAATGGCCATTCGTGCATCGTCAAATTGCCCATCATGATAAATCACACCCCCTTTGAGCCCCTCTTTATTTACGTTTGGGATTAGGTCTATGGTTTCCTCACGGCCAATGATAGTGGAGGGTCCTAATCCCAATTTTCCTGCCATCATATCATATACTTTCAGGCCTAGCCCATAAAAGGGACTACTCCACCAATCGTAGGAGGGAATCACAAAGCTTAAATCTTGAACAAGATGGGGTGCATTTTTCCTCATTATGCCTCTTTCTTTAAGGGCTTCTAATACTAATGAAATATCACCATTTTGAAGATAGCGAACTCCTCCATGCACCAATTTGGTACTTCTTGAAGATGTTCCTTTGGCAAAGTCATGTTTTTCAATGAGTAAGGTTTTGTAGCCTCTGTTAGCAGCATCTAGAGCAGTTCCTAAACCAGAAGCTCCTCCACCTACTACTATCACGTCCCATGCTTTGTCACGCGCTTTGACATAGGCCAGGTTTTCTGTTCTATTCATTTGCTGTTTTTAATGCTTTTGGGACTCTAGCAGCCCATTGACTAAGAATTTTTTCATTTTGTGGATGATCAGCCGGAGAGAACGAGCGGTCTTTTTGCCATATTTCTTTTAAGGCATCTAGGTGTTTCCAATAGCCCACCGCAAGACCTGCAAAAAAGGCGGCGCCTAAAGCTGTAGTTTCAGTGGTTTTAGGTCTAATGACTTCTGTTTGTAGCAAATCAGCTTGAATTTGCATTAGTAAATTATTGTTAGAGGCGCCTCCATCTACCTTTAAACTTTTAAACGTTGTGGCAGCATCTTTCTCCATTTCGATAATGATATCTCTTGTTCGTAGGGCAATAGCTTCCAAAGAAGCTCGGGCAATATGTCCTTTTTCAGTTCCTCTGGTGATACCCACAATAGTGCCGGTTGCTTCTGGATCCCAATAGGGAGCTCCCAAACCCGAAAGCGCGGGAACAAAGGTGATGCCCCCATTATTTTCCACCGAGGCGGCAAGGGCCTCAATATCAGATGCTTTGGAAATGATTTGCAGTTGGTCTCGCAACCATTGCACGAGCGCTCCTGCAGTGAATATACTGCCCTCAAGGGCATAGGTCACCTCACCTTGAAGTTGGTAGCCAATAGTAGTAAGCATTTTGTTTTTAGAGGCCACTGCTTTTTGACCTGTGTTCATAATGCAAAAGCAGCCTGTGCCATAGGTATTTTTTACGTCTCCCTCGTTAATACACATTTGTCCAAAAAGTGCAGCTTGCTGATCTCCCGCAATACCACTAATGGGAATGGCACTTCCCAAGAGTGAGGTTTCACCTACTTTTTCAGAGCAAGACACTACACTTGGGAGTAGGGCTTTTGGAATGTCTAAAATTTCTAAAAGTTCATCGTCCCAATCGAGGGTGTGAATATTGAACAGTAGGGTTCTGCTAGCATTGGTAACATCCGTGACGTGTACTTCACCTGCTGTTAGGTTCCAAATCAGCCAACTGTCTACCGTTCCAAACGCCAATTCTCCCTTTTCTGCTTTTGTTCTCAATTCGGGATGCTCATCAAGAATCCATTTAATTTTAGTGCCAGAAAAATAGGCATCTAAAACCAATCCTGTTTTATCGTAGAAGGTGGGGGCATGTGCTTTGAGTTGATCGCAAATAAAAGCGGTTCTGCGGTCTTGCCAAACAATGGCTTTGTGAACGGGTTGTCCTGTTTTTCGATCCCAAAGAATAGTTGTTTCCCTTTGGTTGGTGATGCCTATGGCTGCAATGTTTTCTGCTGTAATTTTTTGTTCGCCCAAAACCTCTTTTATGGCCTTGAGTTGGGTTTGCCAAATTTCGTTGGCATCGTGTTCCACCCAAGCTTCTTTGGGAAAATATTGCGGAAACTCGTGTTGCGCTATTCCAATGGTATCCCCTGTTTCATTGAAGATAATAGCTCGTGAGCTGGTTGTTCCAGCATCTATGGCTAAAATATAGTGTTGCATGTTTTAGTCTTAAGAATTCATATTACGAAATTAAATTTCCATCATCATCCCAAACAGCGGTATCATTTCGTTGGGCTGGATCGGCAAATTTATCTTCCCATTCGTCATAGGAAAATCCATGTTCTTTGAGCACATCACTTGGAACACCATCCCATACATTGGGTTGATTGCCTTGATAGCCTAATTCTTTTATGCCCACCTCTGAGGTGAAATAGCCCGTGAGCACCAAATTGCGCATTAGTGAAAAGAAATTAACTTCTTGTTTTTGCTCTTTGACCTTAGGATCTGGATAGGCAATTTTGTCTAGCGTTTCGAGCTGTTGGTCTTCAGAGCAATTCATAAACACCTTGCTGTAGTGTTGGTTGCAATGATGGTCTAACCACATGAGCCCACCTCTAATTTTGGTTTGCAATGAAGGAAAATCCTTGGCCATAAACTCAATAAATTGCGGTACTTCAGCTTGTTCAATAGTCCCTTCTGCTGTGGGAGGGAGAATCAGATTAGCCAATTTGGTGATGGTGTTTAATTCTGAATTTTCAAAAAACTGAGTGCTGAGCAATTTCTCATCATAAGCCGCTTCCTGTGGCGTTCTTCCGTATTGATATTTCCAAACAGAAGCTTTAATGTCTTCAGCAGGAGCTGACACGCAGCTTTCAAGGGCTAAACTCCCTGCCATGCTTCCTAAAAATAGGGAACGAATACTTTCTCTTCTGTCCATAATCTAAATATTTTGCTTTTTTAATTCTTGAATGATATACTCTGACGTTCTCCATGATAATGCCAAAATAGTCCACGTTGGATTTTTATCGGCTTGTGAAACAAAGGGTCCTGCATCTACCACAAATACATTGTTGGCATCGTGTAGTTGTTCAAATTCGTTCACAACCGATTTTTTTGGATCGGATCCCATTCTGGTAGTACCCACTTCATGGATAATCCTTCCTGGATTAAGGAGTCCATAGTCTTGATCTGCCCCGGGTTTATCTCCCAGAACAATGCCACCCATATTGTGAATGATTTCCTCAAAAGTGTCGTGCATATGTTTGGCCTGTTTTCGTTCATAGTCAGACCATTTATAGTTAAAGCGCAAGACCGGAATTCCAAACTCATCTACCGTGGTGGGGTCAATTTCACAATAATTATCAATGCTAGCAATGGATTCTCCTCTGCCCGACATGCCCATCACAGCGCCGTAGTATTTTCTAACATCACTGCGGAGACTGTTTCCATAGCCGCCAACTTTGAGTCCCAAATATTCATTAAGGCTGTTGGGATTAAATCCAAAACCATAGCTTGGCATGCCAAGACCACCCCAAACTTCAATGTGATATCCTCTGGGGAAATCGAGGTTTTTATTATCAAGCCACCAAGGGGAGTAGAGGTGCATGCCCCCCACACCGTCTTCGTTGTAGATTTTACGATTCATCAAATCTGGAACAAAAGCCATGCGGTCTGAACCAGTGGAATCGTGAACATATTTTCCTACCAAGTTGCTGCTATTGCCCAAGCCATTGGGGTGGGCTTTACTTTTTGAATTGAGTAAAATACGAGCAGTGCTACAAGCCGAGGCAGCTAGAACCACCACTTTTGCTTTTAGGCTGTATTCTTTTCGGTCCTCTTTATTAATAAAGAGCACACCAGTAGCTTTGCCTTCTTCATTCACACTCACTTCACGCACCATGCTATTGACATATAGATCTACCTGTCCTTTCGATTTTTGAGCTGGAAAAATGAGACACGATCCAGCAGAAAAATCGGCATAGACCGAGCATGACCGACTACATTGGTTGCAATAAAAGCAAACTCCTCTGTCATCGTTTATTCGTTTGGTGAGAATGGAGAGCCTAGAGGGCATTACTTTAACGCCTGATTTTTCGGCTCCTTTTTTATAATATAACTCATGTAAACGGGGTTTGGGTGGAGGTAAGAAAAAGCCATCGGGTTCGTTATAGATATTTTCTTTTGAGCCAAAAACCCCAATGAGTTTATCTACTTTGTCATAGTAGGGTTTTACATCTTCATAACCAATAGGCCAATTTTCTCCTAATCCGTCTCGGTCTTTGCCTTTGAAATCTCTAGGGCCAAAGCGAAGGGAAATTCGACCCCAGTGATTGGTTCTTCCGCCCAACATGCGAGAGCGAAACCAATCAAATTGGGTATCGCCAACTTGGGTATAGGGTTCTCCTTCAATTTCCCAACCGCCATAGGCCATATCAAACTCACCAAAAGCTCGGGTGGTTCCAGCTCCCCGTCTTGGTGATTCATAAGGCCATTTTAATTGGGTTTGTTGTTCTGGATTTGCTGGATCAAAGAAAGGCCCAGCTTCTACCACAGCCACATTTAAACCTGCTTCTGCTAGGATTTTGGTAGACATTCCGCCCCCTGCTCCTGATCCCACAACTATAACATCATAGGTTTTTTGATCTTCAATTATTTGCATAAGACTTTATTTTTATTAGGTCTAGGAAAATTTAAACCTATTAATTTTAAGGATTGTTATTTCTAAATTCCATTAAATATAAAGTGAAATATTTGGATGCGCAATGTGTAGATGAATTAGAATTGTAAATTCGTAAAAAATTAAGAGATAATGCAAATTGAAGTTTGCGCTTCTTCTTTATCATCGGTAGCAAATGCCGCTAGGGCAGGAGCCAATCGAGTGGAGCTTTGCACAGAATTAGGATTAGGTGGTCTCACCCCCTCATTTGGTTTTGTTGAAAAAGCCCTGGAGCTTGATTTGCCTCTTCATATACTCATACGCCCTAGAAGTGGTCATTTTTGCTACAGTAATGAAGAAATTGAGATTATGTATGCTGATATTGAACAATGTCAGCAAATGGGTTGCGCCGGAGTGGTGGTGGGTGCATTAACTGAAGACTATGCACTCAATCACACCGTGTTAGCCAATATGGTGCGTTTATCTGGGTCTATGGAAATAACGTTTCATCGGGCATTTGATTTAGTGAAAGATCCATATCAAACCTTAGAAACCTTAATCGATTTAGGCTTTAATCGCATTTTGACTTCTGGTCAAAAAAAAACAGCTCTAGCCGGACTACCGCTTTTAACACAATTGCTTAAAGAAAGCCAAAACCGAATTGCCCTAATGCCCGGTGGAGGGGTGACTCTTGAAAATTGTCTTCAATTTAAAGAAGCAGGATTTCAACATTTACATTTTTCAGGGTTTCGACCTACCACAAAGGTCAGCTTGCCCAACCACTTACGTGATGATTTCTCTTTTCTAAAACAACCTTTTGGACACTCAGACGAAACAGTTTTAAAAGAGATCATTAATTCACTTCGCAGTTCAACTATTTAAATAAAATAGCTACTCCACCTAAGGCAGTAAACAATAAGATGAGTTTGCGGTAGTTGTCGTTTTCTATTTTTTTAACAATTTGAACACCCAAAACAAAACCCAGCACTACAAATGGAAGTAGGGTGGCGCTTATTTTTAAAGAGGACCAATTGATGGTTTCCCAAACCAAAACATGGAAGGGCACCTTAAACACATTGATTATAAAAAAAAGCCAAGCTGCAGTGCCAATAAATTCATTTTTTGGCAAACGCATGGCTAAGAAGTAAATATTGGCAAACGCACCTGCCAAATTGCCTACCATGGTGGTGAATCCTGCTAAAACCCCCATTAAGCCAGAAAAAGACCAATGACTAGGAACCTTTTGTGTTTTCTGTTGTTCCCAATAATACATCATAAAAGTGCTACCTATGATAATCACAACCATGCTGTAGGTAAAGGTCTTCTCTGAAATGGCGTTTCCGCCCAAAACCCCTAGTAAAACACCAAACACCATCCAGGGGAGTAGTTTTTTAATATAAACCCATTTCACGTGTCTTTGATAATAGGAAACGGCCAATATATCTCCACCAATGAGTAAGGGCATCATGATGCCAGTGGAATTTTTAGCCCCATAGACCAAGGCTAAGCCGGTTACAATGAGGGCGGCTATTCCTTTAATGCCCGCTTTGGAAATCCCAAGGAGCAAAGCACTTCCTGCTGCCAAAAGAAAAGCATAACTAAAAAAAGGAATTTCTGCCAACATGATGGGGGCAAAGATAGGTCTAATCTGCAAAACCACAGTAGATGTATTAGCCCATTGAAATTGTGCATCTTTGTAAAAAAATAATTTTTTGAAATACCGAGACGCTATTCGTTTTATGTTATTTAGCACCTTGTCTTTTGCGGTGATGAATGCCCTCATAAAATCATTGGTTCACTATCATGTTTTTCAATTGGTTTTTTTTAGAGCCTTAGGCACTCTCTGCATAGTGGTGTTCCTTTTGCAAAAAAAGCAACTTTCTTTTTGGGGACATCAAAAGGGGTTGCTCATTGCTCGAGGGGTAGTAGGCACCACTTCTATGTTTTTGTTTTTTTTGGGTGTGCACTATATGACAATTGGAAGTGCCGTAACATTACGCTACTTAGCTCCCCTTTTTGTAGCACTTTTATCCGTTGTGCTCTTTAAAAAAGCCTTGTTACCCCCTCAGTGGTTCTTTTTTGGATTGGCCTTTTTAGGGGTCTATTTGATTAAAGGATTCGACCCAACAGCCGATCTTTTTGGGGTTATAGTAGTACTTTTTTCGGCTCTTTTTTCAGCTGGTGTCTATTTGCTTCTCTCTAAAATTGGCACTGGAGATCATCCTTTAGTGGTGGTTTTTTATTTTATGCTAATTGCTACTGCACTAGGGGGCATTGGAAGTTTGTTTTATGGAGTTCCACTTCAAATTAAAGACACCCCTCAATTACTCTTGTTGGGTGTGGTAGGCTATTTTGGTCAAATTTTTATGACGCGGGCTTTTCAAAGTGGTCCTGCTGCTCAAATTGCTCCATTTAAATATGTAGAAGTCGTATTTACTTTAAGCATAGGGGTGTTTTACTTCCAAGAATCCTATCACTTTTTTCATTTACTGGGTACTTTATTAATCATTCTAGGTTTAATTTTAAACATACGGTATTTGGCTTTGCAAAAGCTCAACCAAACCAAGGCTTAAAAAAATTAATTTTTTTCCTTTTTCAATCAAAGCAAAAATGTTTGTTGGTATCAACAATTAATTTCTAATGATTTGTAGATCAGTTTTGTATAATTATTTTAACTTTATTTCGTGTAGTATTGAAAATGACCATTATGAAAGACCTAAAATACCTATTTGCCTACTCAATTCCCCTGGGAACTTTTATTGCTCTATCTTATTTAGGAGTATATTCCTACATGGCCTTTATTGTTGCCTTTGTTATGATTCCAGTTTTGGAATTACTCTTGCCAGAGGTAAACGAACAATATTCAGTTGAACAACAGGAGAAGCGCAGGAAAAACTTCTTTTTTGATTTTTTGCTTTATCTCAACCTTCCCATCATTTATGGCGGCTTGTTTTGGGGTTTTACAATTCTAATGACCAAAAATCTTTCGACTTTTGAAACGGTTGGTCTTATTCTTTCGCTTGGAATTTTTCTCGGTTCTAATGGCATAAATGTGGCCCACGAACTAGGGCATCGAAAAACTAAAATTGAACAGCTCATGGGAAAGACGCTTTTGCTCCCGGCCCTCTATATGCATTTTTTTATTGAACACAACTACGGTCATCATCTTCATGTAGGCACACCCAAAGATCCTGTTACCGCAAAACAAAATCAAGGGGTCTATGCTTTTTGGTTGACGTCTGTTTGGGGGCAAATCATAAGTGCATGGCGCATTCAAATTCGTTTGTTAAAAAGTCAACAACGTTCTTTTTTATCCATTTATAATGACATGCTTTGGTATGCGGTATTTCAGTTGGGCTATTTGGTGCTTCTTTTTGTTTGGGGAGGTTGGCTTTTGGTAGTATATGGACTAGGTGTAGCAATAGTTTCTTTTTTGCTTTTAGAATCTACCAATTATATTGAGCACTATGGCCTAGTTCGTCATAAAAAAGAAAGCGGGCGTTATGAACGTGTGAGTACCATGCATTCCTGGAATTCCAATCACTTGGTTGGACGCATTGTGCTTTATGAACTTACCCGTCATAGCGATCACCACTATAAGGCTTCCAAAAAATATCAGTTGCTAGAAAATAGGGAGGAAAGTCCACAATTGCCCTTTGGCTATCCCACGTCCATTTTAATTGCCCTTGTGCCGCCGCTTTGGTTTAGCATCATGAATAAAAGAATTCCTCAATAAGGCCCTATTCTTCAAAAATGAACTAAAAAAAAGACCTCACAGGGTGGTGAAGTCTTTTTTTTGTAGCGAGAGCGAGACTTGAACTCGCGACCTCCGGGTTATGAATCCGACGCTCTAACCGGCTGAGCTACCTCGCCATTGGGGTGCAAATATAAAAACATAATACGGCTCATTTAAAATATTTTTAAAATAATATTTTGCCTAAACATTTTTCAATATATTGGGCCTTTGAAAGCAGATGATAATGAGCACAAAAAAGCAGTTTACGATAGAATACGATTTTCACGCCTCTCCTCAGTTATTGTTTCAATACTTATCTACACCTTCAGGGCTTTCAGAATGGTTTGCAGATAACGTTAATTCTAGGGGTGAAAATTTTACATTTCTTTGGGATGATTCAGAAGAAGAGGCACTATTACTCTCTCTAAAAGCTGATAAAAGCATTCGTTTTCAATGGGCAGAAGACCAAGATCACTTCTTCCAATTTGAAATTGTGGTCGATGAAATCACCAAAGACGTATCCTTATTAGTGACAGATTTTGCCGAAGAAGAAGAAATTGAAGAATCACAAATGCTTTGGAACAATCTCATCAGTGACCTAAAGCAAGTGTTAGGCTCCACCTAAAATGTCAATACAAATTAACTGTAACGGAAACGGCTTAAAAACCCTTTCCGAAAGTTCTCCTGAAATTTTAGAGGCTCTACTCAACCCAATTCAAATAAAAGAAACGGTTCGTGTTCAAGACGGGCAATTTCTATTTTGGGAACGACATTATTTTAGGATGATGGCCTCCTTGCGGCGAATGCGGTTTCAAATACCTGCTACCTATACACCTGAACACCTTTTGGCAGAAGCCAAAAAATTAGTTCAGCAAGAGGGTACTTCTGATAAAAAAGCATTTCTTGTTCACTTTCATTTTGTGTCAAAGGATAGTAGAACCACTATTTTTCTCATTCGTTTTGATGTTGTTCCCGCTTTAGAAGTAAACCGCAAACCTTCCTCCTATGAAGTAGATATTTATCGGGAAGCTTTTGTAACGGCGGGGCTTTTAGCAAATCAAAGTCTAGTCAATGCTCCTATTCGAAAAATAGCTTCTGTTTTTGCCTATGAAAATGATTTGAATGACTTGCTTTTGCTTAATGAAGAGAAGCATTTGGTAGAAACGGTTAGGGGAAGCTTGTTTCTCTGGCAAGACAACAAAATAGCGACTCCTTCATTGGAAACGGGGGTCCAGAACCTTGTTTTTAGGCAAGAATTCATTGACTTTTTAGCCCAAGAAGCAGCTGTGGAAATAACTCAAAGCAAAATTGGACCTTTTGAAATCCAACAAGCTCAAGAGGCGTTTGTGCTAAATTTAGAAACGGGCTTCAGCAGCATTACACACTACCGCAAAACAGCTTTTGCTAGTGAACAAACCCCAAGCCTCTATCAGCGCTTTTTACAGTCAGAGCGGTTTAGTTCGAATTAGGATTTTCGGGGGCATTAGACCAAATGATGTAGTGCCCACCTAATCCAATCATTTCGTCTCGCCAAAGGCTATCGTCTGCTTTTTCAAAGAGCCCTCCTGCATAGTTGTTTTCCTTTACATGCCAAGCCTTGGTCTTAATTTCATTTTGCAGTTGATTTTTATCCCAACCCGAATACCCTAAGAAAAAACGAAACTCTTTTACTAAAGAAGCATTTTCGTTAAGTGTTTTCACTACCGTATCAAAATCACCACTCCAATAAAAAGTAGCGTCAACGGGAAGGCTATTTGGAATTTGAGAACCCAATTTGTGAATAAAAAATAAATTATCGGGTTCTACAGGGCCACCAAAATAAAGAGGCACAGGAGGATCAATTCCTTCCACTACATCATTCAACTGATAACTAAGTTTTTTGTTTAAAATAAAGCCAAAAGTATTTTCAATAGAATAAGACACAAGATGCACAACGGAGCGGTGAAAATGAGGATCTCCAATGATACTGGGTAAGGCAATAATCAAATCTCCCGATTTCAAGACTAACTATTTGAGATGATTGGACAAAAAAAGCTCCTAATAAAGGAGCTTTAATTTTTTATAGGAAGTAAATTAGTTTACTGAACCAGAAAGTTCTGCTCCTGCTTTGAACTTTACAACATTTTTAGCTGCAATTTTAATTGTTGCACCTGTTTGAGGGTTTCTACCTTCTCTAGCTGATCTTTTAGATACAGACCAAGATCCAAATCCTACAAGTGAAACACGTCCTCCTTTTTTAAGAGTAGACTGAACACCTCCTAAAAATGATTCTAACGCTTTTTTAGCGGCCGCTTTTGAGATGCCAGCATCTGCTGCCATAGCATCGATAATTTCTGTTTTGTTCATAATATGAAATTTAAAGTTTTTTAATACAAACAAATTTATAGGCTTTCAGCAAAGACGAAAGAAAAAGCCGTTGAAATAGGCATTTTTGTTGATAAATCGCTACAATTGTTGATAATCACAAGCCCTCAAGCTACAGAACAGTGGTGTTTTGGGCAAATTTATAGCCGTTGAGTAAGTCTGCGGCACTCATTTTACGTTTGCCCGGAAGTTGTATTTCTTCACAAAGGAGAACGCCTTCAGCGGTTGTAATTAAAATAGATTGCTCCTCCACTATAAGATTGTGCAAGGGAAAATTATGTTTTTCAGCTTTCAATTGAGCTTTAAAAATTTTTAGAGCTTGTTCGCTGCCTGTTTCATCAACTAGCATGGTCCAGGCTCCTGGATAAGGACTCATCGCTCTAATATGGCGTTCAATAGCGTTGAGTGAATCGTTCCAATTGATGCGCGCACTTTCTCTACTTAATTTAGGAGCTGCTTTTTCAGTGCCTGAAAGGTGTTGTGGTTTAGGTTTTAAAAGGCCTTGATCAAATTGGCGTAAGGTTTTTGCTAAGAGGGGGCCTCCTAATTTAGCCAATCGGTCGTGGAGGCTACCTGCCGTTTCATTTTTGTCAAGAGCAATTTTTTCTTGAAGTAGCCAGGCACCAGTGTCAATTTTGTCATCAATTAAAAAAGTAGTTAATCCGCTGTGCGACTCACCATTTTTGATTGCCCAATTGATGGGAGCGGCCCCCCTATAGTTTGGCAATAGCGAGGCGTGCAGGTTGATGGTTCCCAAGCGGGAAAGTGACCATATACTTTTGGGGAGCATACGAAAAGCCACCACCACTTGGCCATCAGGAGCCATTTTTTTGATTTGCTCTATAAAAGAAGGATCTTTTAAATTGGTTGGCTGCAAGACTGGAATCTGATTTTCTAGTGCATATTGCTTGACGGCACTCCTTTGTATTTTTTTTCCCCTGCCGGCGGGTTTGTCTGGAGCAGTAACCACCGCTGCAATTTCAAAATGGTCCTTTACTAAATAGGCTAAATTTTGAACCGCAAATTCTGGAGTACCATAAAAAATGAGTTTTAGTCGTTTCATTTTTTTAATATCAATTTATGAGTATTCGTCAATTCAATTTTTTCTTGCGCAATTAGTTTCTCCATTAAGTTCGATAAGGCCTGAGGTAAAATAAACAGTTTTTCTTTAATTTCTGCTATCGAATAAGCTTCCTGAGCTAAAAGATTGAGTAATTGCTGTTCCATTTCTTGGGTGTAGGTGCCTGAAGGACTGCAGCTATCAGCAGAGCATTGTTGACAAGGAGTGGTGTGTTTTTCGCCAAAATAGGCTAGGAGTTGATTGCGTAAACAATATTGTGCATGTTTTAAAAATGACACCATACTTTGGAGTCGCTCTACTCTTATTTTTTTTCTTGTTTTATGATGCTGCAAAACCTCCCGAAGGGTGTAGGGTTCTTCTCGTGGAACCAAAAATTGCAGATTCAGGTCTGCTTCTTCCTTTTGAAATTCCAAAACCCCCATTTTGTCCAACTGATTGAGTAGACTAGCCAATTTTTCTTGAGAATAAGAAAGGGTATAAGCTGCCGTTTCGGGTTTAAACGTGATGGCACGTTGTGGAAAACTAGGGTATTTTCTTAGTACATATTCCAATAAGACAGTGAAAGGGCTTTGGTCTTCAAAAAAGGACAAAAGATGAGCCGCTGTATGTTCGGTTTTGAGGGTCCACTTTTTTGGGTCGGGGGCGTGGCATGCTATAATGCCCATCTGTTCAAAATCATTAAAACATTGCCATGTCTTTTTGAGGGGTAATTTATAGGTAGTACAAAATTCTGAAAACTGAAGGGTGAAGGGTTCTACAGGAAGGCTCCCTTTGCTGATGTGTAAATAATTACACAGGTTTTTATAGGTCTTTTCATAGTCTGTGGCCTCAGGATAGCTATTGGCTAGCTGAGTTTCGAGCGTGTGGCAGTCATTTTTATGCAAAAAAAGAACCGCATTAGCTGGTTTTCCATCTCGTCCGGCTCTACCGGTTTCTTGATAATAGCGCTCTAAACTATCGGGTGGAAAAAAATGAACCACCAACCGCACATTGGCTTTGTCAATACCCATTCCAAAAGCGTTGGTGGCCACCATAACCTGCAATTTGTCTTGTTGCCAATTGTTTAATTGTTGTTTTTTTTCCGTCAAAGTCATGCCTCCATGAAAGGCTGCGGCAGCAATGTTTTTTTGTTGCAGCCAATTGCTTAGTTGAAGGGTTTGCTTTCGGGTTTCACAATATACAATTGACGTTCCCTTGGTAAAGTGAACCCATTGGTAGAGCAAGCTCCATTTGTCTTCAGTTTCAAAGATATGATAAGCAATATTTGATCGTTCAAAGGAGCCGCTAACATTTATTGGGTTTTTAAGGTTTAAGTTTTCTTCAATATCTTGTTTTACTTTAGTGGTAGCTGATGCGGTTAAAGCCACTGTTACCGCTTTTGGGAAGTGTTTTTGCAATTGTGCTATTTGTCTATAGGCGGGTCTAAAGTCAATGCCCCATTCCGAAATACAATGGGCTTCATCTACCGCAATACAAGAAACCTTTAGCCCTTGAATTTGTTCTAAAAAACCCTCTTGTTGAATACGTTCGGGTGAAAAATAAAGCAACTTATAGTCTCCAAATTTCGAATTGTCAATGAGCCTTGAAGTATCTTGGCTCGAACCACCATGAGAAAAGTGCAGGGCTTTAATTCCTTTTTCTTTTAATTGTTGCACTTGGTCTTGCATCAAAGCAATGAGAGGAGAAATGACCAAAGTTACCCCCTCTTGGAGGAGTGCAGGAAGTTGATAGCATAACGATTTTCCGGCTCCTGTGGGCAATACGGCCAAGCAATCTTGTTGCGACAATAGGGCCTCTATTACTTGCTCTTGGTGGGGTCTAAAGTGTGTATATCCCCAATAGCGTTTCAAAACCTCGAGTTTAGTCATGCTTTTTTAATTCGTTTAGGATAAAAGCAACACGAGCTTCTGGGGTCCCTTTTGGTACAAAATGCAAAAGAGAAGGAAGAGAGGTGTAGATCTCTTTAATGTGATGATAATAATGCACGGCTTCATCAAAGGGTTCTAGACGTTCTGCGTCGTTATGATAGATTTCGGGCCAAGGGGCCAACAAAAAAACGTGATCATAGGGATAGGGGGCAGCTTTTTGTTTCCACAAGTCAATATTTTTGCCTTCGGCTTGCAAATAGGCATAAGTATCAGGCATTCCACGATCAAAAAACAAATAGGGTTTTGTGGCTTTATAGGGAATTTGTTGAGCAGATTGCCATTGTGTTTTTCTTCCTTCGAACAGCAGTTCACTAAATTTTTCTGGAGCAGACTTAAAGTAGCGTTCATGGCCTTCTTGAAATCCTTTTTGAATAATCGATCTACTGACTTCTTCAAAGGTTTCAAAACCCTTTTGGTGCAAGAGTTCAATCAATTTTGTTTTGCCACTGCCTGGGCCACCACTAATTACAACTTTACGGTTTTGCATTAATACGATCTATTTCTAATCCCTTATCTTTGTCACAAAAATAAGGGCATTGATAGGAACTCAAGAAAATCCAGAAGAATTTTATACACGCTTTAAAGAAAAGCTAGAAAAATCGCAAGCTTGGCCGGGACTTTATTTGTTTAAATTCATCATGAAAACTGAACACAATCATCTTGAAACACTTCAGTCTTATTTTAAAGAAAAAGAGGCCCAATGGAAAAGCAAGTCTTCTTCTAAAAAAAAGTTTGTGAGCATTTCTATTCGGGTGAAAATGGACTCTCCAGAAGAAGTAATTGCCCTCTATAAAAAAGCCAGCCAATTAGAAGGAATCATTGCCCTTTAAAGTTTTTTAGGCATTAAGTTCATAATTCCAAGCTTTTTTTTAATTTGCACATTGAATTCTACACTATTTTAGAACCAACACATTTTTATGGAATCCTTGCAATATAACACGCAACGCAAGCAACTGATTATTCCCGAGTACGGGCGCCATATTCACATTATGGTAGAACAGCTTCTTGAAATTGAAGACCGAGATGAACGCAATAAAAAAGCTAAAGCAGTCATTGGTGTCATGGGCAATTTAAATCCCCATTTGCGTGATGTCCCCGATTTTCAGCACAAACTATGGGATCAATTATTTATCATGTCTCATTTTAAGCTAGAGGTAGATTCTCCCTTTGAAAAACCCGTAGAAGAACAACTTGCGGCAAAGCCTGGTAAGTTGCCTTATCCCCAAAACTTCCCTAAATATCGTTTTTATGGGAACAATATTAAGCGCATGATAGATGTAGCCATTGGTTGGGAAGAAGGAGAATTGAAGGATGCCTTGGTTTTTACCATTGCTAATCATATGAAAAAATGTTTCTTGGGGTGGAATAAAGACACGGTAGAAGATGTTGTAATTTTAGCACACCTAGATGAATTATCAGACGGAAAATTGAAAGTGGCCGCTTCTCATTTGCCCCTCACTGAGTCAGCCGATTTGTTAAAACTTAAGTTTAAAAACGGCAACGGTCCCAACAGTAACAATAAATCAAGACGACATAACCGCAAACGACACTAATTAGCTATGGGAAGTTTTGTTATTGAAGGCGGACATCAATTACAAGGAACCATTGTGCCTCAAGGCGCCAAAAATGAAGCCTTACAAATCTTATGTGCCGTACTTCTCACCGCTGATCCGGTAGAAATTCACAATATTCCAGATATAATTGATGTTAATAAACTCATTCAATTATTACAAAACTTAGGGGTTAAAGTAACCCCCTTGGCTAAAGGAAGCTATCGATTTCAAGCAGACGCAATTAACCTAGACTATCTTTCGTCCGAAGCCTTTAAAGAAGAAGGCAAAGGTCTGCGGGGTTCTATCATGCTTGTAGGTCCATTATTGGCTCGATTTGGACAAGGATCCATTCCAACACCAGGAGGCGATAAAATTGGCAGAAGAAGACTAGACACCCATTTTGAAGGTCTTATTCTATTAGGAGCCGACTTTCAATATCAAAAAGAAGAAAGTTTTTATGCCGTTCGGGCAAAAAAATTGATCGGAACCGATATTTTATTGGAAGAAGCTTCTGTTACGGGAACCGCTAATATAGTGATGGCAGCAGTATTGGCCGAAGGTACCACTACGCTATACAATGCAGCTTGTGAACCCTATTTGCAACAGCTCTGTTCCATGCTCAATAGAATGGGTGCTAATATTAAGGGCATTGGGTCTAATTTGCTCATCATAGATGGCGTATCAAAATTGGGGGGTACTCAGCATACCATTTTACCCGATATGATTGAAATTGGAAGTTGGATTGGATTGGCTGCCTTAACCCGCAGCGCACTCACCATTAAAAATGTGCAGTGGCCCTTTTTAGGTCAAATACCCCGCGTTTTTCAACGGATGGGAATTCGCCTCGAACAACAAGGAGACGATCTTCATGTGCCTGCCCACAAAGAGGGGTATGCCATTCAGAACTTTATTGACGGCTCCATTTTAACAATAGCTGATGCTCCTTGGCCGGGATTTACCCCCGATTTGTTAAGCATCATGCTCGTTGTGGCTACCCAAGCGAGAGGTAGCGTGCTCATTCACCAAAAAATGTTTGAAAGCCGCTTGTTTTTTGTGGATAAACTTATTGATATGGGTGCCAAAATCATCTTGTGCGATCCGCATAGAGCCACAGTTATTGGTCATGATTTCAAATCGCAACTCAATGCAGCAACCCTCACATCACCCGACATTAGAGCTGGCATTTCATTGCTCATAGCGGCTCTTTCAGCCAAAGGAACCAGCACCATTCACAACATAGAACAAATCGACCGTGGATATGAAAATATTGTGGAACGACTTACCGCGTTGGGAGCCAAAATCAAACGAATTGACTAAACTCCATTGGGTTAATAAAGCATTCTTTTTTAGTTTCCTTTTTCAGTCCTTCACCCTTTTTGCGCAAACCAATCTTGTTGGTCAAGTGCTCGATGCACAAACAAAAGAACCGTTAGTATATGTCAACATTGGCTTGGTAGGCAAAGACTTAGGAACAATTTCTGATGAAGAGGGTTATTTTTCTTTTGAGGTGGACCCATCCTCCCAGCGCTCAGACAGCTTGCGTTTCTCTATGTTGGGATATGAGTCTAAAACCTATCTTTTAGCAGACTATTTAGCAGCGAAACCCTTTGAAATTCTGCTAGAGGAAGAGGCCTTCAGCCTTGATGAGGTGGTGGTTTTAAGCCCAAAAAAGAAAGCTCTTAAAGGAAAACTTTTAGGCAATAAAACAAAATCTAATCTAATCTATACTTCATTCACTACCAATAGATTAGGCAACGAAATGGGGATTGTTATTCGGTCTAGAAAAGATCCCATGGAGTTGGTTTATTTTGAATTTAATATAGTTGAAAATGATTATGGTCCCATTCGATTTCGACTTAATCTCTATAACCTCAAAGACGGCTTGCCCCATCAAAATCTTCTCAAAGAGAATGTTTTTATCGATACTGACCTAGAGCAGGGGGTTGTTCGAGTGGATTTAACGCCTTATGATCTGGTGCTGCAAGAAGACTTTTTTATTGCTTTAGAATGGATTGAAGATTTAGGCCCTGGAAAACTATATTTTTCAGGCGGATTTTTTGGGAATCCGTTAATTGCTCGTGCAGTGAGCCAAGGAGAATGGAAAAAAATTGAAAATGCCAGCATCGGAATGCAGGTTTTTGTAAACTATTGATACATTTTTTTGGTTAAGACAATCGCTTTTTCTAATAGTTTTTTCAATTGCTTCCGATCTATATCATCCAATTTTTTAATATAAAGACAACCTTTTCCTGTTTTATATTTCCCTAAGTTTTCCAACGGCAATTCTTTTGGGTTCAGTTCACACATCAAGTAGAGCGTGAGGGCTTTTTTACGAGGTGCAAAGCCAGTTAAAAACCAGTCGCCCTCGCGCCCAGTTTTATAGACATAATGGTAATTTCCAAAACCCACTATGCTGGTGCCCCAAAGTACTCCAGGAGATCCGGTGGCTTTAGACATCATTTCATATAGTTCCCAAGAATCTTGTTGTTGTTGTAGGTTTGACAAAGCGTTTAGATAACGTTCTACAGAGTGAAAAGTAGGTTGGGTTTTATTGGCGGCCATTTTTGTTTTTAAGATACAAAATTTTAGCGTTTTGCAATCTTGTTGTTGGATATAGCCTTTTGTTGACTACATTTAAATCGGTCAACCTCACGATTTCTAGCTTTGAGGTGTTTTGTTTTGCGACCTTGAACTCTTTTGCGCCACATTTTAAAACTAGTTGGTTTCATTTCGCGCCGCATGAGGTCAATCACTTCTTGTTCTTTTAAATCAAATTGTGCTTGAATAGCGTCAAAAGGGGTTCTGTCTTCCCAAGCCATTTCAATAATTCGATCTGTGTCAGTTTCCGAAAGGGTTTGATTTCTTTTTTTCATTTAAAAAGCGTCAGGATTAGCAAGTATGGCTGCGGCTCTTTCTTTTAAAGCGGTTCGTTCTTCAGTTGGCATTTTTTCTAATAAGCGCAACATCATGGCCATTCTATTGTTGTTTTTAAAAGCCTCCTTTTTATCGTCTAAGAAATTCCAATAGAGACTGTTGAAGGGGCAGGCATTGGCTCCTAATCTTTTGCTTTTATCATAATGACACCCTTCACAATAGTTGCTCATTTTATGGATATAGGCGGCTGAGGAAACATAGGGTTTGGTAGCCACAATGCCCCCGTCTGCCCATTGACTCATGCCTCTTGTGTTGGGCAACTGCACCCACTCAATGGCATCGGCATAAATTCCTAAAAACCACTCATCTACTTCTTTGGGGTTGACCTGTGCTAACAAAGCAAAATTGCCTAAAATCATGAGTCGTTGAATATGATGGGCATAACTGTGTTCTAGTGAGTTTGAAATGCTGTGCTGGAGGCAATTCATTTTGGTCTTTGCTGTCCAATAGAAGTTGGGAAGGGGGTGGTGATTGTTTAAGTAATTTTGGTGGCTGTAGTTGGGCATTTCTCGCCAATAAATACCCCGCATATATTCCCGCCAACCTATAATTTGTCGCACAAAACCCTCCACTTGCGAAAGAGCAATGTTGTCTTTGTGTTGCTTGTAATGGGCTATGGTTTGGTTCACCACTTCTAGTGGACTAATCATTTTTACATTAAGCGCAAAGGAGAGACGGGAATGGAATAAATTTAACTCTTCGGTATGCGAAGCGTCTTGATAGTCTCCAAAATGTTGTAGCAAATTCTTACAAAAATAATTGAGTTGTTGGAGCGCCTCCTCTCGATTAAGGGGGTAAACAAAGTGGGCGGCATCAAAGGAGCCAATGGTTTTGACCCCTGCCGTTAGGAGCATTTGCCAAAGTTCTTCCAATGTTTTTTTGGGGGGATTATATACGGGGGGAATGGCCGGGGTTCCTTTCCACTTTTTACGATTATTTTTATCATAATTCCATTGGCCACCCTCAGGTTTATCGCCCTGCATGAGCAAGTCAAACTTCTTGCGCATATTCCGATAGAAAAACTCCATCAGCAATTGTTTTTTACCTTTAAAAAAGTGGGCTAAATCTTCTCTTGCGGTCATGAAATGTTCAGAAGACACACATTTGGTTGGAATAGATAGCGTTTTGCAATAGTCTTTCAATTGCTGGTCTAAACGATATTCATCAGGCTCCTGATATTCAAACGCTTTAATTCCATGCGTTTGGATTAGATGGTTAAGATTGGCAGTTAATACTTGTTTGTTTTTAGGATCATCTAAGGTAAAATAGAAAGTTTGATGTCCATTTTGTTTCAGGTCGTTGGCAAATTGCCGCATGGCTCCAAAAAAGGCAATGACTTTTTGGATGTGATGCGGTGCATAGTCTGTTTCTTGCCGCATTTCCATCAGCACATAGCAACAATCTTTTTCCTTTTCTTGAAACCAAGAATGTTGACTGTTGAGTTGATCACCAAGTATTAGTCTGAGAATCATTCAAACAGGGTATTTTGATTCCAAAGCCGTTGAAACTTTCCGTTGGTATCATAGCGCTCAGCTTGCAAGCTCACATTGAATTTTCGATCGCGGGGATCATTGCCCACCCCAGAAACATAAAGCCAGTTACCATAATTGCTATGCACATCATAATCTAGGAGCATGGCTTCAAAATAGGCTGCGCCTATTCGCCAATCTAATTCAATATTTTTAGCTAAATAGGAGGCTACATTTTGCCTCCCTCTATTGCTCATCCAGCCGGTTTTATTCAGTTCAATCATATTGGCATTCACAAAGGGCTCGGGTGTTTTTCCTTCAGCCCAAACTTTAAATTCGTGGGCGCTGTTTTGCCACTCATAATTTTTATTTAATATACCGCCGAGTTTAAAAATTTTAGTGCCGTGTTTTAAACTGATGTATTTAAAAAAGTCTCGCCAAATGAGCTCGAAAATAAGCCAATAGGTCGATTGATTTTTAGCCACTTCTTGTTCGTATTTTTTTATTTGCCAATAAATTTCTTTTGCTGAAAGGGAGCCATTGGCCAGCCATGCTGAAAATTTAGAGCTATAGTCTTTTCCAAGCAGACCATTTCGGGTTTGTTTATAGAAAGACAGTTTTTTAGATTTCCAAAAATAGTGGTCTAGGCGTTCTTGGGCTGCAGCACTTCCTCCTTTAAAAGGAAAGGCAGTGTTTGGGTGTTTTTCAAAAGAGGTTAATCCTAAATCTGCAAGGCTAGGGCAGTGAAAAGTTTGCTCCCATAAATTGCTTTTTTCCATAGCCTGGGGGGTGGGCAAGCAAGGGTCTATACTAGCGTATTTTTCACATTTTTTTCTAAAAACAGTAAAAACTTCTGGAGTGCTTGAAAAATGAAAGGGAAGGTCTTTTGGATGAAACAAAAACTGACCGTAAAATTGGTGTATACTTATGTTCGGGTTTAGTTTCTTTTCAACTTCTTGGCTACAGTGCTCTTCCTCTGAAGTCCATTCTGTTTGAAAATAAAAATCAGTAGTACCTAATTCTTGTGTCCAATAGGATAATCCTTCTGCGGGAGCTCTATTTTCAATGATTAGGGAAATGTTTAATTGCGCCAAGTCTTTTTGGAGTTGTTGAACACTTTCTATTAAAAATTGAGCACGAAAACGTTCTGTTTTTTTAAATCCCCATTTTGTGTTGGCATAATGTGCAGGATCAAAGCTGTAATAAGCGACCACTTTTTGATGCCGATTTGTAGCATGAAAGAGTGCCTCATGATCGCTAATTCTCAAATCATGGCGAAACCAGATTAATGCATTTCCTTTTTTTGTTTGCATTTTTTACTACAATATTTTACTTGGTTCCAATCTCGTTCCCATTTTTTTCGCCAAGAAAAAGGGCGTTGGCAACTGGCACAGATTTTTTGTGGAAGATTGTTTTTGGCAATTCCATTAGGCATTTAGTGCTGCTTTATAGGTGTTTAAACAGCGCTCTCTTGCCATTTTATGCTCAACAATGGGTTTGGGGTAATTTAGCTCTTGGTAGTTTGGCACCCATTTTTTTAAATATTGATGCTGTTGATCAAATTTTTTAATTTGATCGGTGGGATTAAAAATTCGAAAATAGGGAGCCGCATCAACGCCACACCCAGCCACCCATTGCCAGTTTCCAATGTTGCTAGCCATTTCATAGTCCATTAGCTTTTCAGCAAAATAGGCTTCGCCCCAACGCCAATCAATTAATAAATGTTTGCATAAAAAGCTACCCACCAACATCCGCACTCGATTGTGCATAAACCCAGTGGCATTCAATTCTTTCATGCCGGCATCTACAAAAGGATATCCGGTTTCACCGGCACACCATTGTGCAAATTCTTCTTCATTATTGCGCCAAGGAATACGGTCGTATTGTGGTTTAAAACTTTTATCTACAGTATGGGGAAAGTGCCATAGAATTTGCATAAAGAATTCCCGCCAAATCAATTCTTTTAAGTAGGTAATTTCTTTTCGATTAGCAGCTTTATGCGCTAATTTCCTAATGCTTATGGTGCCAAACCGAAGAGCTGTTCCCGCCTTAGAGGTGCTGTCAAGAGCTGGGAAATTACGTGTAGCTTCATAGGTGTCAAGCACTTCGTTGTTGGTATTTAGGTGCGGTAATTCACGATTTGATTTTTCAAATCCCAAATCGGAAAGGGTGAGTTGAGGCGTCTTTTCATTTTCAACGAGTTGATGGAGTAGGGTCTCACTAGGAAAAGAGGCCGGGGGGTTGGCTGCCCATTGTGCCAACCATTTTCTAGAATAGGGGGTGTAGACCTTGTAGGGTGTGCTGTCGTCTTTCACCACTTCGTCTTTTTCAAAAATGACTTGGTCTTTGTAGGTTTCAAAAACAATGCCCTGACTTTCTAAAAGGGATTTAATTTCCTGATCTCTTTTTTGTGCATAAGGTTCATAGTCATGATTCGCAATGACGCGCACAACCTTGTTTTCTTGCACGAGCTTTTTAAAAATAGCCTTGGGCTCCCCATGATACATTCCTATGCAACATCGGTTCTTCTTCATAGCATCGTTCAGATTGCCCAAGGCATTTAATATATATTCTATTCGGGTGTCTTGTTTGGGGAGCTTCTTTAGAATATGGGTGTCAAAAATAAAGAGGGGTTGCACTTTTTCGGGTTTCATAAGAGCCTGATACAAACCGTGATTGTCTTCCAATCGCAAGTCTCTCCGAAACCAAAACAAGGTAATCCCCATTGTTTATACTTTTAAATTTCCTATTCCACCATCTAATTGCAATACAGTCCCTGTCATCCAGCTACTGTCTTCGCTTAGTAAATAGGCAGCAGCTTTGGCAATTTCTTCTGCGGTACCGGCACGATTTAGCGGATGTCTTTCATTAACTTTTTCTACTTTGGCTTCATTGTTTAAAAACTTCTCGGCCAAAGGTGTGTTTACAAGTGAAGGGGCAATGGCATTTACTCTAATTTTAGGAGCCCATTCTGCGGCCAAGGAACGCGTTAAACCTTCTATAGCTCCTTTTGCAGCGGCAATGGAAGCATGAAAAGGCATTCCGGTTTGCACTGCCACCGTACTAAAAAGAACCACTGCAGCTTGTTCAGCAGCTTGAAGGAGAGGGGCAACAGCCTGTAGATTTCGAATAGCCCCCAACACATTGATATTAAAATCCTCTTGAAAGGTTGCCTCTTTAAGCCCTTTGAAGGGCCTTAGATTGATTGAACCGGGAGTGTAGACAAATCCATCGAGTCTATCGGGCAAGGCATCTATTGAAATTGTTTGAGTAGAAGCATCCAAAATAATGGGCGTATAGTCCATTCCAGCTAATTTCTCGGGAGTTCTACTGGCCACATAAACGTTGTGTTTTGAAGCAAGTAAAGTAGTGAGTGCCCCACCAATGCCAGAGCTTCCTCCAATAATTAATATGTTTTGCTTTATACTCATGCTGTATAGGGTCCAAAAAGTTCTAGTAATGCTTTTTTTCTACAGTCAAAAATTTCTTTCAATTTGGGAGCCACCAAGAGGGGATGCGCCAATTGTCCCAACCATCCAAAAGGTATTTTATAATCCACTATATCAATCATTTCTACCCCTTTTGATATGGGTTTAATAAAATGTTTATGATGCCAGAGCGAATAGGGCCCAAAACGTTGCTCGTCAACAAAATATTCTGGTTCTTTTACATGGGTGATTTCCGTTACCCAGGTTTTTGGAATGCCCAACAGGGGAGTGACTACATATTCTATGATTTGTCCAGCGTACATTGCTGTATCGGCTCCTTTCACAATTTTAAAGCCCAAATAGTTTGGCGTAATGCGCTTTAAATTTTTAGGGTCGCTAAAAAATTGCCATGCTTCTTCTATAGATATAGGTAGATTTTGAACTGTTTCTAAACGATACAATTTCATAGCAATTTTTTACAAATATATTATTTTTGTTTAATAAAGAGATCAAAAAATTAAACATAGTTATAAACAAATTGACAATTTCACTTCTTTTAGCAATCCATTTTTTTGGTATATTCGCTTAAAACCAAACAAAAAACCATGAAAACACTTTCCTTTTATTTAAGCTTATTATTAGTGGTCAGCTTGCAAGCTCAAATCACTGTACCTCAACCCAGTCCAACCGCTCATTTGGAACAAACCGTTGGACTAACCCAATTGACCATTGATTATTCAAGACCTTCTATGCGAGGTAGAACCATTATGGGCGATTTAGTGCCCTTTGGCGAAATTTGGCGCACCGGAGCCAATAAGAACACCACCTTTACTTTTGGTGACGCTGTGCAAGTGGGCGGTCAACCTTTAGAAGCCGGAACCTATGCTTTGTATACCCGTCCGGGAAAAGAGAATTGGACGCTCTATTTTTATCGCGACACCAACAATTGGGGAATTCCTCAAAATTGGGAGGCAGAAAAAATTGCTGCTACGCTCACCCTTCCCGTAAAAATGAGAGCAAAAGCAAAAGAAACCTTTACCATTAGCGTGGATGAATTGTCTAACAATGGAGCCCAAATAATACTTTCTTGGGAACAGGTAGATTTAGCAATTCCACTAGCGGTGCCTACCCAAGCAAAAGCTATGGCTTCTATTAAAAGTAGCCTTGAGAAAAACCCATCAGCTGGTGATCTTTACAATGCAGCCTCTTATTATTTTGGAGAAAACATGGACTTAAAACAGGCTGAACAATGGATTTCAAAAGCAGTGCAATTGGAAAATGATAAATATTGGATGTTTCGCCTACAGGCCAAGGTTTTGGCGGCTCTAAATCAAAAGGATAAGGCTATTGAAGCGGCTAAAAAATCACTTGTCTTGGCGGAAAAGGCGGGCAATCCCGATTATGTGCGTATGAACAAAGCCGATATTAAGGCTTGGGGAAACTAACAACATCAATTCCTAGTTTAGGGTTTTATTAATCTGTTTAAGAGCATACTTAAGAGCACAGTGCATAAAGCCCCAATAACATTGAGCCATAAGAAGCTCACCAAGTCTAAACTAAAGATTAGTAGCACTACTATTTCGGTGCAGAGGGCAGCCCAAAAAACGGCTTTACCACCAATTTGTTTAAGAAAAAAGGCCACTAAAAAAACGCCTAAAATGGTGCCGTAGAAAACAGAACCAATGATGTTAATGAGTTGGATGAGGTTTTCAAATAAATTGCTAATACTAGCAAAGAGAATTGCAATAAGACCCCAAAAGAGGGTAAAAAATTTGGAGGCTTTAACATAATGGGCAGCTTGATATTGGCCGCGGTGTCTTCGATAGAGGTCAACTGTTGTGGTGGCTGCCAAAGCATTGATTTCCGAGGCAGAAGAGCTCATGGCAGCAGACAATATGACGGCAAGAAGCAAGCCAATTAAACCTTGGGGTAAATGGGACAGAATATAGGAAATGAGCACATAGTCTTTGTCGTTGGTTTCTATGTCTTGGGTATAGGTGTTGAGTAGTTCTTTGGCTTGGGCACGTTGTGTTTCTTCGAGGTATTCTAAAGTTTTATAGTGCTCATATTTCACATGATTATCAAAAAAATCGGGACTGAGCAAGAGTTCTTTTAATTCCAGTTGGGTGTTTTTATTGGCTGTTTCTAAGGCTCTATATTCGGTTGCGCCTGCTGAATTTAAAATGGCTTCTTGTGCTTTTTGATTGAAGTGTAGGGGTGCAATTTGAAACTGGTAAAAAACAAATACCATAACCCCTAAAAGCAAAATTAAAAACTGCATAGGAATTTTTAAAAAGCCATTCATAATCAATCCCAATTGGCTTTCTCTAATCGATTTGCCCGTTAGATAGCGTTGCACCTGACTTTGATCTGTGCCAAAATAGGATAGAGCCAAGAAAAAGCCTCCAGTTAGACCACTCCAAAGGTTATATCGATTGTTAAAACTTAATTCAAAATCAAGCACCTTAAGCTTGTCTGATACACTGGCAATTTGGAGGGCTTTTTCAAAATTGATTGCATCTGGAAATCCTTGCACAACGTAGTAAAAGGTGAGAAACAAGCCTAAAAAAATGACAAACATTTGCTGTTTTTGCGTCACATTCACAGCATTGGTGCCGCCAATGAGGGTATAGCCCACCACCACTAAGCCAATGATGATAATTAAGGTTTTGAGCGGCCACCCCAACACTACACTTAAAATAATAGAAGGTGCATAGATGGTAATTCCAGCTGCCAATCCGCGTTGAATGAGAAAAAGAAGTGCGGTTAGAGTTCGGGTTTTAAGGTCAAAGCGTTGCTCTAAGAACTCATAGGCAGTATAAACCTTTAATTTGTGATAAACAGGTATAAAAAATAAGCAAATCACTACCATGGCGAGCGGCAAACCAAAATAGAATTGAATAAAGCCCATACCATCGTGAAAGGCTTGGCCGGGAGTGGATAAAAAAGTGATAGCACTAGCTTGAGTAGCCATAACCGATAGGCCTACAGTCCACCAAGTAGCTTTATTGTCTCCCCGCAAATACTCTTTGATGTTTTTATGGGATCTGTTTTTCCAACTCCCATAAATAACTATAAACCCAATGGTGCCTATCAATACAATCCAATCCCAATAGCTCATAATTGATAAAAGTTCATAAACCAATAAAACAAAATGAGATAAATAAGATTCATGCCCAGAAGGAAATAGTAAATGCGCAACTTATTTTTTTTCATGACCATAAGAAATGAGGTTGATAAACAAAGAATAGGCTCCACTCACGCCTTTGGGGAGCTGTCTAAAGAAACTAAGACCAGTATAGATAATATGTCCTTTACCATAGCGAGCCACTAATAAGCTTCCTTTTTTTTGTGTTTCGTTGGGATCGTTCATCCCCAAAAGGGCTTCAAATTTTGGATCCCAATTCTGAGGAAAATAAAGACCTCGCTCCTGCACCCATCCCTCAAAATCGCGCGCAGTAATTTTATTAGGCCAATTGAGCAAAGGGTGATTTGGATTTAAAAATGTGACAGTTGCCTTTTCATCGGTCACTCGGTCTCTTGAAAGCGACAGGGAGTAGGGTGTTAGTGCTTCTGTTTTTAAATTTCTGCTGGTGTTATATTGAAAAACTAAAGTGCCTCCTTGCGCAGCATAGTCCCACAAAATTTTATTTTGAGTAGAAAGAGCCTCCAATACGTTAAAGGCGCGGATACCTAAAATAATTGTAGGATATTTTGCAAGGGTTTCCAGTTGTAGATCTTCCACCTGAAGTTGTGTTACCCTAATGCCAATAGCCTCTAAACTTTCGGGAATTTTATCGCCAGCTCCCGCCAAATAGCCCACCTGTTCCACGGGGGTTTGCAAGTCAATTCGTGCCACTTTCAAGCGGTTGGGTTGAAGAATATATTGCTTTGGAATGTGGGCATAATCTAATTCTTGAAGAGCATATTCATATTTTTTATTAGCAAGGTTAATAACCGCTTTAAAACTGGCTTCACCATTTTCTTTGGGTGGAGTTATTTCAAAAAATAGTTCTTGCGAGGTGCCCTTTTGAGCAATGTTAAAAGGCTGTGTGGAAGGTGTAATGTTCCAAGCTTGAGGACTTTCAATTGAGACTTCTCCTTTCATGTCAGAAGCATGGGCCTGAACAAGGAGACCTACCTTTTGCGACTCTTTTTTGGGGAAAAGCAACACGGGTTGTTCCCATTGTAGGGTCAATTTAGGAATGCTATGAAAAGGCGTCACTACTTCTCCTTCAACAGGGTCTGTTGTTCGGTAGAGAAGGGGTTCAGAAAGCGTAAAGGTTTTGCCCATTAATTGAAAGCTAAATTGGGCCTCCACGGGATTTGGACTTTCTGGACGACCAATTACCGCTTGATTGGCAACCGAATAGTTGCCAGGAGTTCCTTGGTTTAACAGCCAATAGGGCGGAGTGAGTTGGTCGGGCAGGGATAGGTTTACGGTGGTTCTATATGGTGTGTTTTGCACTAGTTTTTGTCCCGAAAGTATTTTTGAACCAATTTGTATTTCTTCTAATTGCAAGGGTAGGGGACTTGGATGATTCACCAACAGGTTAAGTTGCACGACTTCGCCCGGAGTGCCTTTGGGTTGTCCAGCATTGAGTTGCACTTGCAGACCCAAACAATTTTTGATGATTTGGGTTAAGGCTTCTGTTTTAATTTTTTTCCAAAAAGGATCCTCTAATTGGGCAAGTCGTTCATAAACAAGCAACAAATCAGGAACGCTTTTATATGGATGTTTAAAATCAAAAGAGGTCCTAATTTGTTCCATAAGCTCTTGAATGACCGCTCCCCCTTTAACCCTTGTCCAGCTAGTGTCTATCCCCTCAAAAGGATCGTTTCCCCTTAAGGGGGCTCCGGCAATGCGCTCTATATATTCTGTGGCATCACCCAGTTGGGGGGAACTGCCAAACCCTTGGGATTTATGTTGGCTTCTGCTTTTAGCGGCAGTAACAGGATTAGCTTCTCCGGTTAGGGGATCAAAAACGCCATTGTTGAGGGTTAGCATATTGGTTTTGTCTGCTTTATCAAAGGCTGTTCTACTGCCATAAGCCCACCACGAAGTGTTATAAAACAAACGCTTGGGCTGCCAAGTTGAAGTCTGTTTAAGTTGCTCTGGAAAAGCATTGGGGTCATTGGCAAGGTGAAAAGCTTCATAACTTAAAATGGCTGAACCCGTATGATGTCCATGCGTGCTTCCTGGCGTTCGGTGGTCAAATCGGTTGATGATAATATCTGGTCGGAAATTTCGAATTCGTTCCACCACTTGGGCCAAGAGTGCTTGTTTGTCCCAAACCGAAAAAGCTTCGTCGGGATGTTTAGAATAGCCAAAATCTTTTGCCGTACTAAAAAATTGTTGCCCACCGTCTATGGCGCGAGCGGCTAATAATTCTTGTGTGCGCAACACACCCAAGAGTTCTTCAAGTTCGGTGCCAATAAGGTTTTGCCCTCCGTCTCCTCTTGTTATAGATAAATAGGCCGTCCGCGCTTTTTTGTGATTGGCAAAATAGGAAATTAAGCGGGTGTTTTCATCGTCGGGGTGTGCCGCGAGATAGAGCACATTGCCTAGAAAATTAAAGGCCTCTAATTGTTTGTAGATTTGGCTGCTAGACTGTGCTTTTCCCTGTAGCCCCAGTAATAAAAACCCAATAAAGAGGATTTTGTGTTTCATTGTTGCACTCAAATTAATTTTTTTTTAATTCAAAACCAATACAAGGTAGGTTAATTTGTAAGGATGTAATTAATGACGTTTTAATATTTCATTAATTTTCTTTCGACAGGCCTCTACCGGTAAGCCAACAACATTGGTATAGCTCCCTTGAATATTGACCACAGCAGCTTTTCCAAACGCATCTTGAATGCCATAACCTCCAGCTTTGTCATAGGGTTGTTGCGTGGCAATGTAGGCTTCTATTTCAGATTCAGTAAGGGTTTTAAATCGAACCTTTGAAACTTTATGTAGCACTTCAAATTGAGCCTTGGTTAGAAATCCCACAGCCGTAATCACCTCATGCGTAGTGCCAGAAAGTTGTTTGAGCATTGCATAGGCCTCGTTTTTGTTTTCGGGTTTTCCCAAGCATTGTCCTTTATGCCACACAATAGTATCAGCAGTGATGACTAACTGATTGTCTTGAATTCTTTTTAAAAAGGGTTGTGTTTTTTTTTCTGCTAAATAAAGGGCTATTTCTTCTCCCTTCAAAGACGCAGGATAATCCTCGTCCACCGGATATTTTTCTACCCTAAAGTCAAATCCCATTTCCTTAAAAAAAGCTTTTCTCCTCGGGGAACCGGAAGCTAAAATGAGTTCCTCAATCATAGAAGTTAATCTTTAAAAGCTCCAATATCTAAACGCCATTTGCCTTGCACACGCATCACTTGTTCAATGATTTCACGGGCACAGCCTTCCCCTCCTTTTTTATGCGACACATAATCAGCTCTGCTGGTCACATCCGCAACGGCATCCAAAGGACAACAACCTACACCTACTTTTTCCATCACAGGCAAATCGGGCACATCGTCACCCACATAGAGGATTTCCTCTAAATCGAGTTGGTGTTTGGCAACATAATCTTTAAAAGAGTCCATTTTATGATGCGCCCCAAGATAGATATCTTCAATTCCCAGTGCTTTAAATCGGTCTCGTACGGCTTCATTGGTACCGCCCGAAATAATGGCAATTCGATAGCCCTGCAACAAGGCACATTTCATGGCATAGCCGTCTTTTGTGTCTACGGCACGCAAAAAGCTACCGTCATCGGTCATTAAAATTTTTCCATCGGTTAGCACCCCATCCACATCAAAAATAAAGGTGGTTATTTTAGGTAAAAGAGCTTTATAGTTTTTGTTTTCCATAGTATTCTTCAATGGTTTTGGTTAAATGTAAATAGAGTTTTTTTAGCTGGGGGGGCATTAGGGGTAGGTGTTTGTTTAGGGTCAGTTGATCCCCTCTTCGGGCTGGACCGGTTTGAAAGTCAGCAGGTCTTCCTGCATGCAGACGGGCAGTAGTCTCTTCAATAAGGGGGAGTAGTAATTCAAAATCAATTTTATAGGATTCACAAAGGGCAGCTGTTTGGGTGTAGAGGTGATTCGTAAAATTGTTGCAAAGCACTGCTGCTAGATGCAGGGCTAAACGCTGTTTAGTATCCATCTTTATGGGTTTGCCTCCCACCAACTTGGTTAACTTTTCCAATTGTTGAGTGGCATTTGTTGTAGACCCCTCAATAGAAAAAGGTAAACCTTCTAGCGTAAGCAATCGCTCTTGAGTAAAACTTTGAACCGGATACCACACTCCTTTTGGACCCTTGTTTTGAAGAATGTCCAATCCGTGCGCCCCAGCCATGTGCACCACAAATTCCTTGTTTTGAAAATAGTTCGATAGGGAAGAAAGAGCAGTGTCAGTTAGTGCCAATAAATAGACATCAGCGGGGGCTAATTGTTCTAATTGATGGATAATTTCAATTTCATTAAGTTCTGTGGGTGGCGTTAGCGGTGAACGAGAATACCACTGTGATATGATAATTTGGGGTTGTTTTTTAAAGACAGATAGTAACTGAATTGCCACATTACCCGAACCTAAGACCGCAACCTTCATAGAGTTCAAAAATAGGAAACCCTAGGGGTAAACAGGGAATTAAAATGAATTTTTTATACGGTAATATTTTCCTCCTTGAGAAATAGATTATTCTTAAAATCGTATCTTTGAAATACCTAAATCAATAATCCATGAATACCTACAACAAACTCCAAACTTTTTATCTCCAACATTTTCTGCTGTTGCTGCCGCTGTGCATCATTCTGCTTGCCTGTGTGGGTGCCTTTGCTGCCTATTATATTACCCTAGCGGGAATGACCGCCTTAAATTTTACGTTATTGGTTGTTAGTGTGATTTTTGCCATGGGCTATCTCACAGCCATTTTGGGTCAAATTAAACCTGTTAGAACCTTCAATATTTTGATGGTATCGCTCTTAATAGAAATTGGGTTGGTGGCTTTACAATTAATCTTATAACTAGGACTTAAATTGACTTTCATCTCCTATCTTTGCAAGTGCATTTTAAGAACTAGGCAGGAGTTTGAATGAAAGATAAAATCGCATCCATTTTATTTTCAACACGTTTAACGGCAGTTTTATTTGTGCTTTTCCCCACCGCAATGGGCATCGGTACTTTTGTGGAAAGTTGGTATAGCACAGAAACTGCAAAAATATGGATCTATAATGCCTGGTGGTTTGAAGCTCTTTTAGTTTTTATGATGATTAACTTCATAGGTAATATTTTTAAATATCGCCTATTACGTAAAGAAAAATGGGCAGTACTTTTACTTCACCTTTCTTTTATTTTAATCATTTTTGGAGCTTTTGTTACCCGTTACTTTGGCTTTGAGGGCATGATGCCCATACGCGAAGGAAGCACAGAAAACATTTTTCTTTCCGAAAAAACCTATTTAACAGTTCTTGTAGATGGAGAACGCAACGGAGCTCCTGCTCGAAAAAAGTTAGAAGGTCCACTTTTATTGTCTGAACATGTCAACAATAATTTTACGTGGGAAGGTGATTTTAATGGCCAAGACTTTAGTATAAGCTATCTTAAATTTGAGGAAAATGTAACCGAAGGTTTGGTGTTAGATGAAGAGGGTGAGCGCTACCTCAAAATTGTAGAAGCTGGAGACGGCTCTCGACATGAACACTTTCTAAAGGAGGGAGATATTGCTAATATTCACAACATTCTATTCACCTTCAACAAACCTCAAGAAGGAGCCATTAACCTCAGAGTTGAAGCCGGAACATACTATATTAGCTCTCCCTTTGAAGGGCAATTTATGCGTATGGCCGATCAATTTCAAGGCCAACTGCCTGCTGAGGAAGAAGTGCCCCTTCAACTGCGCTCGCTCTATACCCTACCCAATTTTCAGTTTGTAATTCCCGAGCCGGCCTTGCGCGGTGTTTTTGATTTTGTAAAAGCAGATCCAAATACCCCAACGCAACAAAATGTTTTGCAGCTTCAAATTGCATCTAACAACCAAGTTGAACAAATCTCCATTCTGGGTGGAAAAGGCTTTAACAATCCTCCCAAAACGATCCAAGTTGGCGGGCTCGATTTTCATTTGCAATATGGTTCTTTGCCCTTGGAATTGCCTTTTGCCATTCGGTTGAATGACTTTATTGCTGAAAAATATCCTGGAACCGAAAAGAGCTATGCTTCTTTTATGAGTAGAATTACTGTTGAAGAAGAAACTTCTTTTGACTATGACATTTATATGAATCATGTTTTAGATCACAAAGGCTATCGCTTTTTTCAATCTTCCTTCGATCCTGATGAAAAGGGAACCATTCTATCTGTGAATCACGATTGGTGGGGCACTTGGATAACCTATACCGGCTATTTTTTACTTTATCTAAGTATGATTGGAATTTTCTTTGTTGGAAAAACCCGTTTCAAGGCCCTTTCTGAGGCATTGGAAAAAATTAAATTGAAAAAAGCTGCTCTTTCTTTAGTCATATTGTTAGTAAGTTCTCTTTCACTAAAGGGGCAAACACACAACCACAACCCAATGTCCAACCCAGTTTCTGTTGATTCCATGATCTTAGCAGAGGCCTTTCCTAAAGAACAGGCCGCTCTTTTTGGAAGTTTGGTTATTCAAGATGCTGGAGGACGCATGAAACCCGCCAATACGTTTGCTTCGGAATTGTTGCGTAAGGTGAGTAAAAAGGATACCTATAAAGAATTAAATGCCGATCAAGTATTACTTTCCATCACTAATAATCCGGCGCTTTGGTATACCATTCCCATCATCTATTTAAAGCGAGGCAATGACAGTATTAGAAAAGTGGCAGGACTCCCTAATGAAGCAAAATATGGAGCTTTAATTGATTTTTTTGATCGAGAAGGGAATTATAAACTAGTGGAACAATTAGAAACGGCCTACCGATCAGCAGTGCCCAATCAGTTTGAAAAGGATTTTATTGAATTAGACCGTCGTATCAATTTGCTCTACAGTGCATTGGAAGGAAAAGTGCTACGTATATTTCCGATTCCCAATGACCCCACAAATAAGTGGGTATCTTATCCCGAGTTGGCAGAAGCTAATTTTAAAGGGAATGATTCTCTTTATGTTCGCAATATACTACCCCTCTATTTTCAATCCATGCAGGGAGCCAAAACAACTCAAGACTATGGGCAAGCCACCAGTTTATTGGAGAGTTTACACGGATTTCAAGAAAAATTTGGAGGTGCCGTGCTCCCCTCAAAAGAAAAGATTAAGGCCGAAATTGTATACAACAAATACGATATTTTTAAAAAGCTCTTTAGCTGGTATCTCTATGCCGGTGTTCTGTTTTTTGTAGTACTGATCTTACAAATCTTTTATACCAACAAATTTTTACACTTCAGCGCTACTTTTTTTAAGGGCATTTTAATACTCTTATTTCTCTTGCATACAGCTGGGCTTATAGCCCGTTGGTATGTTTCTGGCCATGCTCCTTGGAGTGATGCTTATGAATCTATGATCTATGTGGCCTGGGCTACACTTTTTTTCGGTTTGGTTTTCGGTCAAAAATCACAACTTACGTTAGCTTCCACAGCCTTTGTGTCTGCTATGATTTTGATGATTGCCCATTGGAATTGGATGGACCCCCAAATTGCCAACCTTCAACCCGTTTTGGATAGCTATTGGCTCATGATTCACGTTGCTGTGATTGTGGGTAGCTATGGCCCCTTTGCTTTAGGAATGATTATTGGTGTGGTGGCATTATTATTGATGCTTTTTGCTAAAGCCCAAACCATGGAGAAAATTAAACTCCATATCAAAGAACTCACCATTGTTAATGAACTCGCCTTAACGGTAGGTTTAATTATGTTGACCATTGGTAATTTCTTAGGCGGTATGTGGGCCAATGAAAGTTGGGGACGCTATTGGGGCTGGGACCCCAAAGAGACTTGGGCACTGATTAGTATCATGGTCTATGCCTTTGTTATTCATATGCGTTTGATTCCCGGTCTAAGAGGTCCTTGGATTTTTAATTTAATGAGTGTTGTTGCCTTTGCCAGTATTCTCATGACCTATTTTGGGGTTAATTTTTATCTGGTAGGCTTGCACTCCTACGCCAGCGGAGATAAAATTATTACCCCTAATTTTGTTTATTACTCCATTATTTTTGTAGCTCTTTTAGGCACTGTTTCCTATTTCAAATACAATAAAATTTATAAATAAACCCTATGAAAACCCCAATCGTTATTCTTTTAATGACCTGCCTTTTTTTAGTCCATTGTACCAAAAAGGAAGATGAAACCCCCAAAGATGAAGTTGCTAAAGCCAAAGCCCTTTGGGAGAGTAAAAAAATCGATTCCTATGAAATGACGTTTCAGGTGACTTGTTTTTGTATTGTAGATTTAAACCGTCCAGCCAAAGTGGTGGTGTCTAACAATAAAATTGTGAGTGTAAATGAAACACCCTATAACGAATCGTTTATGTTGTTTGGCAGCTATAAAACCATAGATGAACTTTTTATTCATATTGAAGAAATGCGTGAACAAAATCCGGTTGTAGAAGAACTCACTTTTGATCCTACCTATGGTTTTCCCTCTACTATCTATTATGACGTGAGCCAAATGATTGCCGATGAAGAAATTGGCTACAGTGTTTCTGACTTCAAACCCGAATAGTTTTTTATTTTTAAATCAAAAACATGAAACAAAAGTGGTTATTGTTCTCCATTGGGGGACTTTTATTAGTTGGTTTTGGTTTATCCCTACTCGGAGAGGCTATTCAATTTAAAATGGCGCAAGATTCACTGTGGATTAGTATTGGCACACTAGCACTGGTAGTGACCAATACGGGCATTTGTTTAGTGGCAGAGGCCACCATACTAAAAATAAAAAGAGAACTACAATCTTCTCCTAGCGGAAGGCCTTAACAAAATCTTCGTCATCTGCTCCCTCGTCAATTAGGGCAAGTGCTTTTTCAACGACCAAATCGGCTTCTTGTGTGGCAAATCCCAAACCAATTACAATGCGTTTGAGGAGGTTTTTTTCTTCAACATCAGCAATATTATCGGCATAGACCATACGGGTTAGATCATATAAACGCTCAATTCTAGATTTTTGATCCGCAGGAGGGTTGATGGGATATTCTTTAGCGTTCTCAATAATATGCTGGCATTCAGCTTCTTCAATTTCTAAATTGATAGCGGTTCGATTAATGAACGCCATTTCTTCGTCTGAAATGACCCCGTCTGCAAGTGCAACACGAACAATAGCCGCAAAATGATCTCTATTTCTATTGCGAAATCCGGAGGTGTATAAGTCTGAAAAGGACATAAAAATGTTTTTTGTAAAATTAGAAAAACCAAAGTGTATTTAAATTATTATTGTGTATAATTTTCTATCGCCAAGATATGCGACCCCTAAAAATAATCAAAAATCGATCTGATATAGGAGCAGGTACAAGAGGCTCAGATATGGGCATAGATGCGCTAGAAATTGCAGCCATCAATGCGCATAACGACTTTTTCAATCGCCATCCCTATCTCGATCTTAAAACCCATAACGAAACCATATACAACAAAGTGAACCACCCTTTTGCCAAACGTATTGGGGCCGTACTAGAGCAATGTTTGAGAGTGCGGGAGGCCACTAAAGTGGTCTTGAAAGAGGGTTTTTTCCACTGATTTTATCGGGAGATCATTCTTCTGCATTGGGGAGCATGGCAGGTTTGCAACAGGCTTTTCCACAAGACATGTTGGGTGTCATTTGGATTGATGCCCACACCGATTTGCATGCTCCGCTGAGCACTCCTTCTGGAAATGTACACGGCATGCCACTGGGGGCAGCCCTAGGGATGAACCACGAAACCCTGGCAATCAATGCCTTTGAAAAAGAAACCCATCAGCATTGGGAGGGCCTGAAACAGTTGGGCACAACAAAGCCTTTTTTGCAACCACAGCAGTTGGTTTATTTTGGTATTAGAGACTATGAGGCTCAAGAAGCCACTTTATTAGACCAATTGTCGCTTCGTTTTTTTGAGGTAGAATATTGTCGTGCTGTTGGAGTTGCCCAATCTGCCCAAGAGGCCTTGGCCTATTTAGCAGCCTGTGATAAACTCTATGTTTCTTTTGATGTAGATGTTTTTGACGCTGATACTGTTTCTGTTGGTACCGGAACACCAGTTTCAGCCGGATTCACTAAAAGAGAAATACTAACCCTGCTCCAATCCCTACTGGCAGACAAAAGAGTGATAGCGCTTGAAGTTGCCGAAATCAATCCGCTCTTAGATCAAAAAGGAAACAGTATGGCAGAGGCTGCTTTTGAGGTTCTTGTTCAATTGTTTGAAGAATAATTTTTAGGCAGTTCTTTTGTATCCTCCACCTTTGGAGGCGAAATTTTTCTTTTCAATACTTTTAACTGCTCCGTAAATTCATATTTGATTAATTCATCAGGATTTGTTCTTCTTGCAAATACGTTGGTATAAAAGCTTTCTCTAATCGTGGTGAGCAATTCATCCTTAGAAAGTCCTAACTCGGTATTAACATCATTCAAAAACACTCTAATTTTCATTAATACCGACTTTTTGGGAATTTGGATAACAAAATCAGAATCGGTTTCTGACATATTTGTAAAGGTAGAAGTATAGACCTTTCCTTCAATAATTGATTCCTTGTTCATTTCAACTCTGCCCGTACAAAAAACATTGCCTTTTATGCGACCTGATAAAATGAGATCTTCACAAATGATGTCTCCCGTAACATAGGAGGTTTTGTCTATAATTACCTTTTGTTTGGTTAAAATAGTGCCATTAAAATTACATTCAATACGAATTGATTTAAGGGACTTCAAGTAGCCTTCTAAATAGCTGTCAGAGGGAATTAGAATAGGTGAGTTTGATTCTCTTGAGGGGTTCGTTTTCATGGTTTTGGGTTTTATATAGGGCAATATAAAACTTTTTTAAGAAAACGGGTGTTTCAAAGGCCTATAACTACCTATTAGATAAGCTCGTAAAGCAATATTGATAGTGTTTTTTTAGTGCTGAATCTCCTGTGTTTTTCTTTTTCTTAAAGAATTTTTCTAAGCGCAATAGTTCGGCAGCAATAAGCCCTTTAATTTCAGGATTCAAATCGGCATCTTCCATTAAAACCATATATCGATTGAGCAGATTTTTTTGAAGTGTTCGCTCCAAAACATCGGGTTGTTGTTTGTTGAATATAATCGTGTTTTCTAGGGTTATGAGAAGCTGTGCTACGCTAAGTCCTTGTACAGGCAACGTTTGTTGGGCAGCCAACATTTCATTTAATTTTTTTGATCCTAGAAGGCGATAGAGCGCTGCCTTTTGCATGTTTTGCATACGTAACAACCAATCATTGGGTTTGAATTTGGAGAGTATTTCTTTGGATAGGAGCCAGTTTGGAGAAATCCAGAGCACTTGATCCAAAAATTGTAAAGCGTTTTGTTGTGTTTTTTCGGAAACGTTTTGATAGGGAGTTGCTTCTTGTCCTTTCAGCATAAGGGTTTCTTCTACGCCTCCCACAATAGACAACACATGATATACATATCTTCTATACACACTCAGCATTTCGAGATATAGTTCTTTAAGATCTTCATAAGATTCTCCCTTTGGGGTAGTCCACCGCTCTAAATTTTGGGCCACTATTTTTAAATTTCGGAGACCATAGTCACTGGCTTTTACGGGGTCGTCTCCAATATTTTCTGTTTGGGCTTTGGGATCGTTACTTCCCGACCCAAATTGGTAAATCGGGTTGAGGCTGTGTGTATCTACAAAGGCTTTTAATTGCTGTTGAACGGCTTCTTCTGATGCGTTAGGAAAATAGCGGTAGCCCCACTCAATGGCATAAAGATCATAAGGGCCTAATTGTCTCACAAAGCGAACATTTTCGTCACCGGGTTGAGCCACATAATTATAGCGGGCATAGTCCATTAATGTAGTGGCAATTCCATTTTTTTGCGTAAAACTTCCGGAGCGCAACGAATCCACCGGGTAAGCGGAACTCGCTTTCATATTGTGCGGTAGCCCTAAGGCGTGTCCCACCTCATGGGCAATAACTTGACGCATCATTTCGCCAATTTCGTCATCGGGTGTTTCTAAAGTTCGCGCTTTTGGGTTAGCAGCACCGGTTTCTAATAAATAGCGATTGCGATAGGAACGCAAGTGGTTGTGATACCAAATAATGTCACTTTCTAAAATTTCTCCTGTGCGTGGGTCTGATACACTTGGACCAACAGCGTTTCGGGTTGTGGAAGCTACATAGCGTACCGTAGAATAGCGAATGTCTTCCGGATTAAAATCAGGATCTTCCTCTTTAGTCGGGGGGTCTTTTGCTATGATGGCATTTTTAAATCCTGCTTTTTCAAAGGCCACATTCCAATCTTCAATACCTTTTTTGAAAAAGGGCCTCCATTTGAGAGGCGTTGCGGGATCTAAATAGTAAACAATGGGTTTTTTAGGAGCAACCAATTCACCACGTGCATAGGCAAGGCTGTCAGAGGGCTCCAAACGCCACCGTCTAATAAGTTTGAATTCATCCGATTTTAGGGCTGGAGAACTGTAGTTGTATTTGGTAAGACTAAACCAGCCCACACGTGGATCAGCATAGCGAAGACGCATGGGTTGCTCGGGCAGAGCAATGATGGAATGATTCACCTGCATACTCACCGTTTTTGTGGGATTTTGTCTACTGGCTTTACTACTACTAAAGGTGAGTGTATGCTTAATTTCAACATTTTTAGGATAGGCATTCACCGAATCTATAAAACTTCTTGTACTATCAATGCCCCCTATATCATTGTTCTTTTTAGCACTTTCTGGAAGTAAATTAAAGCCAGGTGAATTGGCATTAAAAAAGGAGCCTACTCCAACCAAATAGCGATCAGCTTCGCTATTTTCAATTTTAAAAGCTGCCAAAATAGGGGGGAAGTTATTGACTTGAACACTTAAGTGAATGGGATCTTCTTCATCAGCAACATTAACCGTAGATAGTTGTGTGAGTAGAATAAGATTGTTTTTTTTTTCAAATCGAATCAGTTGCTCACTGGTTTTGGACCCCGCATTGATATAGGCACCAAAAAAATCGGGTAGTTGGGTATAGCGAGTCACCATCAAAAAATCTTTATGTAACAAACTGTCATGCAATTCTAAATAGACCTTGTTTTCCTTTCGATAGAGCGTAAACAGGCCCTCTTTTTTCTCCATGTCTTGAATGAGACTATCGAGTGGTTTTCGGGCATCTTCCTTTTTTTTACTTTGTGCATTTAAATTTAATCCCAAACAAAGCAGGGTTACAACCACAAAAAAAGAATGAACAGTTTGTTTCATGACGCTCATATTTTTGAGGGATTCATACTGTATTCAAAACACTCCAAATGAAAATATTGGGTGGCGGCTAAAAAATGATCGAACAAATCAGCCTGAATATGTTCGTAGGTTTTCCAATCTTTTTCTTTGCTAAAACTGTAGATTTCCAAAGGAATGCCCTGAGGGGAGGGGGCCAGCTGACGGCACATGATGGTCATTTTAGTATTGATTTTTTCGTGCTGTTCTAAATAGGTTTCTACATAGCGTCTAAACAAACCCAAGTTGGTCATATTACGGCCATTAATTAAAAGTGTTTTATCGGCCTTTTGGGTGTTGTTGAATTGTTCAATTTCATTTTTTCTTTGTTGAATAAAATCTTTAAGGCGCTCAATTTTTTCAATGGCTACAATTTCTTCGGAAGTAAGAAAGCGAATGCTGTTCACCTTTATTAAAAGGGCTCTTTTTATCCTTCTTCCTTGAGACTCACTCATGCCCCGCCAATTCACAAAAGAATCTGAAATTAATTTATAGGTAGGAATGGAGGTAATGGTTTTATCAAAATTTTGTACTCTAACGGTGGAAAGACTAATGGAAATAACATCGCCGTCGGCATCATTGTTTCTCATGGTGATCCAGTCGCCAATTCGAACGGTGTCGTTTACGGTAATTTGCACACTGGCCACAAATCCCAAAATAGTATCCTTAAAAACAAACAATAAAACCGCAGAAAGAGCTCCTAAACCCGTTAAAAAAGCACCAATTTCTTTACCGGTGAGGAGCGACAAAATGAGGATTCCTCCAACAAACCAAAGCAAAATCATAAATACTTGAATATAACTGTCAATGGGTTTGTCCTTAAAATTGTTAAGCGTTTTTAATAAGTCTCCCAAGGAAAGCAAGAGGGCGCGAATAATGCTGAGCACCACCACCACAAAGAGGGCTTCTAAGGCATTTGTGACTAGCGCTTTAAGCCACTCGGGTTGGTTTATTATGGAGGGGATAAACAAGAGTAAAACAAAGAGGGGAGGCAGATAGGACAGTCGCCCTGGCATTTTATTATGGACTAAAAAATCATCAAAAGGGGTGGTGGAGCGTTGAGCTACTTTATGAAATATGAAGGTGATGATTTTTCGTGAACTAAAAAAGAGAATGGCAGCTATCAGCAATATGACAATTAAAAGCACTAGTGCTGATAGGGGTTTGGCCCAAGTCTCTGCGAGCCCAACTTTTTCTAAAAAAGCGATTAAATTTTCGTTCCAATTCAAAGCGTTGTGGATTCTATTTAGCCCCCAAAAATAGCGAAATTCTATGGATCGTGTTGTTTATTGCTGAAGGAGTTGGGTGTGCGTTTGTTCTTGATGCATCTCGCCAAGCAGAGAACATTTATTTTTAGAGAACTACTCAAGTAGCTGATCTAAAAATGGGTTCAATCCATTGGCTATGGCATAATTAAGGGTTTGATCACCGGCTTGTAGCAGCTTTTCAATGTTTTCTGGAGTAGCATCAGACATTTTGGATGAGTAGTTCCGATACTGTTCGGGCGTATTGATTCTTAAATAGGAGCCCGAATCAGTTGGCGCTAATGTTTGATAGATTTCATTCATTTGATAGGCTACAGCGTCAATACTTCCGTCCATCATGATATCAGGAATTAATTTAGCCCATTTCAATAAACTCCACGAACTACTTTTTTCTATTCTGTTAATAGTAAAGCCACCGCCTCCTGTACCGATAGACAAAATTTGCATTTCGTTTGCTGCGGGCTCGTTGTTGTGTCTTTCTTTAAAGTTTGTGTTTCGGGCTTCAGCATAGGCACACATCACGGGGTTGTTGGCAAATACCCCGCCGTCTATATTGAGCATATAAGCAGCCTTAGACCCTTTTTGAAAGTGAGCAGCTCTATTTTTAATCTTGGCCGGAGGAAAATATGTGGGTGCAGCACAAGTAGACCTGATAACGTCTCGCACTAAGAATTCTCTTTTGGTGGTGTCTTCTGTGCTGGTAAAAAAGTAAGGTGCTTTTGTTTTCATGTCATAGGCCGTGATGAGGCAAGGTTCCAGCAGTTCACTCATGCGTAAATTTCCAAATTTCTCTTGGAGTGCTTTTTCAAAATTTTGAGGACAATACTCGGTCGCGTTTCCCAATCCCCAAAATCGTTTCCAGAGTCTATTTTTAGCAGCATTAAAAACGGTATATCCTTCTTTTATATAAAAATCTAATGCCTCTGAGGCCGTGTATTTGGCTTTTTTGTAGTTTTCTTTTTGAGGGGTTAAATAAATACCGGTGAGTATGCCTCCGGTACTGGTTCCTGCCACCATATCAAAGTGATCTGAAATAGTAGTGTCTGGCACCTTCTTTTGAAGATACGCTTCTACATATTGGAGTATGGTGGCCGGAATAATTCCTCTAATACCTCCACCATCTATCGATAATATTCGAACCTTTTTTTGGGTAGACATAAGTGGGTGTTTTTCAGTATTTTTTTTGATGGTAAAAGGGGCATATTTATAACACTCTTTTATTGTTTTTAGTCAAACTGTTTAGGGCCTAAGGAGCTCACTAAATGGGTTCATACACCATACTTCAAACACAGTTAACAGCACTCCCTTCCAAAAACTTTCGGGCTAGCATTTTGCCAATAAAATCAAGTTTTTAAGGGTAGGTTTTGCATGGATAAAGTGTTCGATTAAGGATTAATGATGCTTAAAGATAAAAAAAACTACTTTTTAAAAGCGAACCCAACAAAAAGCAGCATCCCTATTCTTTTTTGGAGGCGTATTCTTTTTTATATGGGAAAAAGAACGAGGCCCAAATCACTTTAGAAACCGCATTGAGATAGGGCATGGCTATCACTAATGCAAAACAGATAGCACCAAAGTTTTGAGCGAGAGAAAGCGAGCCCAATAAAATTCTTAAAAGCAAAAAAGTGGCCACGCTAAGTCCCACGCCAAGACCATAAGACACATACATAGAACCATAATAAAAGCTAGGCTCAATTTTTAAGTTTAAGTGGCAATGTGGGCAATGCTGATGCACTTGGTTGAATTTCTTTAAGGCATAGGGATGCCCTTTCAACATGTTTCCCTTTCTACATTGGGGGCATTTTAAGCTGAGAATACTGATCAGTTTAGAATACATTTACGCTATTTTTCTTGTGCTTGGGTTAGTGCGTTTGTGGTTAAATGATATTTGGTGAGCATATTGGTGATTTCCCAATCAGGTATTTTTTTGTCTTGATAAAAAGCTATAAACCTTCTGGTTACATCAGCAAAATGGGCTTCATGTCCTTCTCGGAGAGCTTCAGGTATAAGCACTTTCCAGTTGTTGTCTTCTTTTTCAAATCCAATACCGGGATAGTTTTGAGCTAACGATTCAAAGACTTGCTTTAAAACAGATTCCTCTAGAGCTTCTTGCGGTTTTATATACAGGGTAGGGATATAGTTTTGCGCTTCTCCCTGGAGAATTTCCAAATGGGCCTTTGAACCTCTCATAATAGAATAGTGCGTATCTCCCGTTCCTGCTGGAGCAACATAATTCCAAAGTACCGCCACCTTGGCGTGGTGCCCTTTGAGCGTGTAGGAAATACTTCCATTAGCATAGACAGAAAGGGTATCATTTTGCACATTTGGTGCTAGATAGTTGGGAAAATCTTCTTCGTTGGTAACAGCTTTAAAATCGGATCGACTCAAAAGAGTAGGCCAACGTTTAGCGGCTACGAGTGCCACATCATCTTTGGTGATGGCTTGTTGTGGAAAACACTCCCAAAAGGTGAGGTCAACCAAATGCACACTCACATCGGCAACGCCTTCTCCTTGTTGTTGGGTGTCAAAAAACCAAGCCGGACGTATCAAGGGGCTTCCCGATACATATTTAAAATAGTGATGCACAGATTCTTTTACAATTGCCGGTTCTTCGGGTGTTCCAATGATGAGCGTGCCAAAAAGGTCTTTATGTTGCGAAAGTTCTTTTTGCAAAACCGTGGTAATTTCCGAGCGCTCTGTCATGATATCATAAAGCAAAAGTCCCTTTTCGGAGGCCAAAGCAAAAGCCTTTTGAAGGGCTTCATAATCGTTAGCATTTATGGCCATAGGTTTGTCAGCATAAACATGAAAATCATTTTCGATAGCTGAAAGAATATAATCGGCTTTCTTTTTGTTATTACCCGAAAGCATCACCACGTTTCCTTTGCGTTCTGCAAGCATTTGCGTGAGAAAATCAGCTCCTTTATAGACCACAGATTCCCAGTTAGTGGGATTTTCTGCTCTATTATTATAGGCTTCAATACGTTGCAAATGCATATCCATATCACTGCCATCTGGTCCATAAACATGTACTTTTTGATCTATCTCTGCATACATTTCCTTTTGCACCAAAGCTGCGTGAAAATGCCCTGGGTCTAATGTAATCCACTGCATTTTTGATGATGGCTGTTGAGTAGTTTCACAAAAAACAAAACCCAAACAACAACTGAGCCATAAGAAGCGTCTCATTTTTTTAAAATTTAATATTTAATATGATCGGTACCATAGGGAGCACGTTGGGGTCTGCGCAGCATGGCGTTGGCTTCAACGTCGTTTAAGAAACGCTCAGCAACAGGATCCCAATTTAATTTTCTAGGTAATTTCATGGCTATATGACTAATCAAACAAACCGTACAGGCTCGGTGACCAATTTCAACAGGAGAAATGGGTTGCTTGCCGCTTTGAATACAATCTAGCCAATTGCCGTGTTGTTCTTTACTTTCATAGAGGTGAATTTCATTTTCGCCAATCACACTTTCTAAAATTTTTGGATCACTAGCATCTAAAGATTTAACGCCATTTCGTTCTGGTATTGGATCAGAAGGGGTGGCACGATAAGCTCCTCGAGTAACAAAAATCCAGCCGTCTTCACCTTCATATCGAATGCCGTTGAGGAAGCCTCCACTAGTGAGCATGGTAATGCCGTTTTTATATTCGGCTTTTACCATAAAATCGCCGTGTACATTCCAACTTCCTGATTTGGGAAATTCAGCTACTGCTTCAACGCTAATAGGTCCAGTATATTCGGTGTTCATACCCCAAGCAGCAGAGTCAAAATGGTGTTGACCCCAGCCGGTAATCATACCTGCACCAAATTGCTCTACGCGCAACCAACCCGGACGGCTATAGCCTGTTTTGGGATGTACGAGCATTTCCGAATAGTCCATATCGGGGGTGGAGCCTAACCAGGCATCAAAGTTTAAATTTTCAGGCACAGCTTCTGTAACAGCAGTTGGTCCTCCTGGATCTCCAGGCAAGCCAACCTTAACCGTATGTATTTTGCCTATTCTCCCGTTGCGCACCAACTCAGCTGCATCCTTAAATTGCTTGGAGGAACGTTGTTGTGTACCCACTTGGAGAATCACATTTTGTTGCTGCACTATATTACTCAACAAACGTCCTTCTTCCACAGTGAGGGAGGTTGGTTTTTGCAAGTAGACGTGTTTTTTGGCCAACGCTGCTTCTAGAGCCGGTTGAGCATGCCAATGGTCTGGTGTACTGATAATGACAGCATCAATTTCTTTGCTGGCTAGCATTTCTTGATAGTGATCATACATTTGGGTGTCTACCTTTTTCCCTTTTTCACCATAAAAATCATCTACCAATTGTTTGCCGTCTTTCATTCTATTACGGTCTAGGTCACATACCGCCACCATTTGTGCCACTTCGTGTTGCATGGTGCCAGGCATATCGTGTACGCGTGCAATTCGCCCGCATCCAATTTGACCGATTTGTATTTTGTTGCTCGGTGCATTTTTGCCTAAAACAGAGGCTGGCACAATAGAGGGTAGTGCTACCGCAGCAAAGGTCGTAGCGGTTGTTTTTTTGATAAAATTTCTTCGGTTTAGATTTGATTTTTTCATGCTTTCTGATTATTTAATTCTATAGGTTAGGGGAGATGCAAAGGCATCCCAAGCTTTATTGGCGCTGTTAAAATCCATTTCACCATCATAGACTAATAGGCGATATTTGAGGACATAGTTCTTTCCGGGTTCAAAAACCCAATCTGTATTTTTGGTCGTGGCAAAATTCACAAATAGATCTCCTCTGCCATATTGATTTTCTGGCCAAATACGCAAAGGTTCTGGGTGATTGAAATTATCGGGATGCGATAGCATTAGGGCTCCCCCTTTTCCATCTCCTAATTTCCCATCTACAATGCACCAACGTGCCGTGCTACCATCTGCATTTTTACGTGTATTTCCTTCAGAGCTAATTGTTCTACTGTTTTGGTTGTCCCACTCTTCAGTGGTTCGCCATCCAAAACCTCCATAGCGATATTCAATAATCTTAAACGGACTCTCCGTATTGCAGCTATAGCGAATTTCAAAATCGAGTTGATAGCTGTTTTCGGTTAAGGGCGTTACACGTACTTTTTGTATTTCATTAAGCGCCACTTCATTTTTATTGTCTTTTAAGACCACGTGCTCATGCAATACTTCATATTCGCTAAATAGTGGTCCCGTTTGCTGTGATAGCATTTTGGCAAAGCGAACAGTGCCCTGTTCTTTATAGAGGTTCCAAAAGTCAAGAGTATCTCCTTCATATAGGGTATGTGTCCAAGGATTCCATAAGCCGTAATGATGATAATGATCTTTAGGCTGAATACGGGTTAATCTTTTGCCAGATGGAGTGTTGAGTGGGTGAATATACCCACTGCGTCTGTAGGCAGGATTTACACCCTCAGGGGCCTCCGTTATGGCCATTTGATAGCCCACCACTTTAGTATCGTCAATATATATGGCCCATTGCCCGTCTTCTTCTTTGGCCACTACACTAGAAGTTGGCTCTGTTTTTTCAGTAACAGTTTGTAGCTCAAAGTTACCATTCTGAGTTTCAGGCGTTACGGTCCAAAAAATTTGATCGCCTACTATTTGATAGGGCACCGCCACTGAGGGCGCACTTTGATGCACCAGTTTAAATTGTTGCCCTAGTTTGTCTTTAGGAAGCGTTGCACTAGCTAGAACTTGCTCTTCTACTACAATTTCTGTTTCAGCAGGAATTAATTGAGTGTTTTGCTGACAGGCAGTAAACACCAAGGATAGCGCTAGCAGAGGGAAAAAAGTTGGTTTCATATATTTTTATATTTTAATTATAGTTGCTGTATTGCTTGCTTGATAAAGGGCATTTATCAGTACCACTGATTTTTTTGCTGAATAGCCATTGACTAAAGGTTCTTTCTGTTCCATTACAGCTTCAATAAAATTTGAAAGGATATTTAAATGTAAGCTTTCATTTTCAATTTTAGCAGTAGCATTGCTATTATTTTCAGTTGAAGTTGCCGTGGTGATTAGACTTTCCAAAGGCGCTTCAATAATTTTTCCGGCTTCATAAATCATTCTTCCTTGTGTTCCATAAAGGGCAATTTGTTCGGGATAGCCCGGATAAAGTGCAGTGCCACCACTTAGGGTTCCCAAAACACCATTTTTAAAGGTTAAATGTGCCACAGCAAGATCTTCCCCTTCTATTTGATGCAGTTTGGTAGCTATCATGCCGCCCACTGTATCTACATCACCTAAAAGGTCAAGGAGTAAATCTAGTGTATGAATGCCTTGATTCATTAATGCAGCACCTCCATCCCATTGGAGTGTACCGCGCCAGGGGTTACTTTCATAATAGCTAGGAGGTCTATACCAATTAATTTGGGTTTGGGCTAAAAGGGGAGTGCCAATTACGCCCTCCTTTAAAGCCTTTTTAAATTTTAAATACTCAGGATGCGTTCGGTTTTGAAAAACCACACCAAGGGTCACTCCTTGAGCAGCTACAGTAGCCAATAGGGTATCAATTTTTTGTGGTGTCACCTCCAAAGGTTTTTCACAGAGAATGTGTTTTTTGGCTTTTGCTGCTTTGATGATGCTCGCACCATGTTTGCCGCTTTCGTTGCAAACAACAACCGCATCTAGAGGTTGCGCTAAGAGTTCTTCTTCAGTGGAGTAGAGGGGACAACTAAATTCATTTTTTAACTCTTTTTTTCGTTCTGCATTTGTGCAAACCATTCCAGCAAGTTGGGTTTGGTGGTAGTTTTGAACACAGCTTGCATGCACTTTAGCAATTGCTCCACTTCCGATAATGCCAACTTTTAGATGTGTCATTTTTATAAAGAGACCCCCCTTTTCCAAGGGATAAAATCGTGTTGATTGAGTGCGGTGGCCTTTGTTTTGATAGTTCCACTGGCCACGTCAATAATATATTCCAAAAGGGCCTTTCCAATGGTTTCAAGTGATTCTTTTTTAGTAATCATGGTGCCACAATCAAAATCGATAATATCGGGCATTCGTTCCATGAGCGCCGAATTAGAAGCCACTTTAATGACGGGTGTAATAGGGTTTCCTGTTGGAGTTCCCAGACCTGTGGTAAATAAGATGATATTGGCTCCCGAGCCGGCTAGGGCGGTCGTGCTTTCCACATCGTTGCCAGGGGTGCATAACAAAGACACGCCTGCAGCATTTGCAAATTCAGTATAATCTAATACGGATTGAATAGGGGCATTGCCTGCTTTTTTTGCGGCTCCAGCCGATTTCATAGCATCTGTAATTAAACCGTCTTTGATATTGCCTGGAGAGGGATTCATGTCAAATCCCGATCCGGCTTCTATGGCCGCCTTTTCATAATTTTTCATTAAATGAAGAAATTTTTTCCCAGCTTCTTCATTGGCACAACGATTAACCAATTCTTGCTCTACGCCTGAAAGTTCTGGAAATTCAGCTAAAATGGCTTTTCCCCCCAAAGCGGCAAGTTGATCTGAAACATAACCTAAAGCCGGATTGGCCGTGATGCCCGAAAATCCATCAGATCCACCACATTCTAAACCAATGGTTAGTTTGCTAAGGGGAGCTGGTTTGCGTTCTAAGGCATTAGCTTTTATAATTTCAGGCACCGAAGACGCTATTACTTTCTTTAAGAACTGTTCTGTTGTTCCTTCGGTTTGTTGATCAAAAATTAGAACGGGTTTGTCGGTTTTGTTTTTGGCTAAGGCCTCTTTAAAAACAGTAATCTCAAGGTTTTGACATCCCAAACTCAATACCGTGGCTCCTGCCACATTTGGATTGTTTACATATCCGGCTAAGAGGGCTGCTAAAGATTGTGCGTCTTCACGTGTGCCTCCACAGCCTCCCTGGTGTGTCAAAAAGCGAACCTCTATATTGTCCAAAGGCGCTTTTACAGACTCATTTTGGCTTTTTGCTTTTTTCTGATACACCATATGATGCAATAATTCCTCTAAAGGATCAGGTGGAGTGGGGTGAAAAATTTTCTCAAAAATATTTTTTAAGCTTTGAATGTTTCTATTCTCACAAAACACTAAAGGAAAAAAGAGCCAAATATTGGCTGTGCCCACTTGGCCATCTTTTCTGTGATAGCCCATAAAACTCCGCTGTTTTAGAGATTCAACATTTGGTGGTGTCCACTCCCAGGCGGCTGTTTTACCCGTCACTTTTTGGGTTTTATGCTTGGTGTTTTTTAAAGATATTAAAGCTCCTTGATTGATTTTTTCTGTGGCCTCACCTACCAATACCCCATACATATGTAGTGGCGCTCCTGGTTCAAAGTCTTGCAGGGCAAATTTGTGTTTTAGGGGAATGGTTTCTTTAATTTCAAGTTTAGAACCCGCTATGTCTAAAGGAGTTCCTGGCGCTAAATTTTCGAGGGCAACCGCAACATTATCCGATTCATTAATTTTTAAAAAGGCACTCATACGTTTTGGTCTTCTAATTGGGTTTTAAACTCAGAAAACAGTTGGTCTAACGGCATAGTATCTATTTGTCCTAAAATAAGATTGAGTTGCTGCATTAGGGGTTTGTTGGCACTTAAATTAGCACCCCAATAGGTTTCATTAGCAAGCACAGTTTGGAGAAATTGTTCTACTGTGGGTGCTTCCCAAGCTTTTTGTAGGGCTGCAACAAGACTAGCATCGTCTTGAACGGGTAATGATTCTCCTTTCCACTGACCCTTATAAAAACGCAATAAGCAAGCCATTGCAAAAGTGAGATGGACAGGCAACTGGTTGTGTTTCTCCTGATAGGCCAACAAGCTAGGCAACACTCTTACTTTAAACTTTGAAATAGAATTTAAGGCAATGCTAGACAAATAATGTTTTATAAACGGATTTTTAAAACGGTCAAAAACAGCTTTGGCAAAGGCGATCAATTCTTCCTTTTCCATGGCTAGGGTAGGAACAATTTCTTTCAATACACTATCCATTAGGAATTGGTGGGTAAAGGAATTAGAAAAAATGTCACTTACTGTTTTATGGCCAAAAAGGATGGAGAGGGGCACCAATGCTGTATGGGCACCATTTAAAATTCGAACTTTTCGGGTGCGATAGGGCTGCATGTCTGCAACCAATTGCACATTGAGGTCAATTAAATGCACAGGAAATTTTTGAGCCAAGCGGTCATCACCTTCTATCACCCATAAATAAAAGGGTTCTGCGGTCACCATGAGTTGATCTTCATAGGGCAGTTGCTTTTGATAGGCGTCGGCATTGTCTTTAGGATAGCCAGGCACAATTCGGTCTACTAGGGTATTGTGAAAATAGTTGCTCTTTTCTACCCATTGTACAAAAGCATCTTCGAGTTGCCAATGTTTACAATAGGCTAAAATGCAACGCTTAAGTTCATCTGCATTGTAGTTAATCAATTCGCAGGGCAGAAAATGTAACCCGCTGTTAGGAGCTCCCTTAAAATGCTGAAACCGTTCCCACAAAAAGCGGGTTAGTTTGCCAGGAAAGCTCTTTTGAGGGGTGTCTTCAAACCCATCTTCTTGCTGAAAAACAATTCCAGCTTCTGTCGTATTGGAAATAACAAATTGGAGGTCCTCATTTCTGGCTAAAGCCAAATAGTTTGCATAATCTTTATAAGGGTTATGAGTAGATACGATATTGTGAATCAGGTGTGTTTCTTGTTTTTCTTGTCCCTCTACTATTCCATTTAAAAAGAGTGTGTAAGCCCCACCTTGTTCCTCTAGAACATCTATCATACCATGTTCTATAGGTTGCACCACGGCAATGCCCATATCAATTCCATCAAGTGCATTAAGTTTGTCAATAGTGTGACCAACAAAAGCCCTTAAAAAATTACCTTCTCCAAATTGGATAACTTTTAGCGGGGCATCATTTTTTTTAAAGAGTTTTTGCTTTGTTTCAGTATGTTGTTTCATCTCACCAAATTCGTTATAACCCAAATACACTAGGCAACCAAAGGGTTAATTGAGGAAAAAATGTGATTAATATCAAAGCCAGAATCATAGCAAAAAAGAGGGGAAGTAAGGGCTTGATTACTTTTTCAATGGAGGTTTTGGCAATACCAATACCCACAAATAAAACAGAGCCTACTGGTGGAGTACAGAGCCCTATACAAAGGTTTAGCACCATTATAATTCCAAATTGAATAGGATCAATGCCTATAGATTTAACGACGGGTAAAAATATGGGAGTGAAAATTAAAACAGCAGGAGTCATATCCATAAAAATACCTACAAAAAGGAGTAGGAGATTAATAATGAGTAAGATGACAATTTTATTATCACTGATACTTAAAAGTAAATCACTTAAGTTTTGTGGAATATTTTCATAAGACATGATCCAAGACATGCTCATGGAGGCTGCAATGAGCAGCATTACAATGGCACTTGTTTTAGAAGATTCCAAAAGAATATTGGGAAGATCTTTCAGTTTAATTTCTTTGTAGACAAACCCCAACACTAGTGTATATAGTACGGCAATGGCAGAAGCTTCTGTAGCAGTAAAAAACCCGGCGACAATACCCCCAATTACAATGATGAGCAAAAGCAAACTGGGAAAAGCCACGATAAAGGTTTTAAATATTTCACCAAAACTGCTGGTTTCAGCTGTTTTATAGCCTTTTCTTTTGGCCCAAATAGCGGCAACTATCATTAAAAAGAGACCTGTTAATATTCCCGGTATATAACCTGCTAAAAAGAGTGCAGCAATAGAAACCCCTCCACTTGCAAGAGAATAAACAATCAGTACGTTACTGGGAGGAATAACCAAACCGATGGTGGCAGAAGTAATATTTACGGCTGCTCCATATTCTTTGGAGTAACCTTCTTTCTCCATTTTTGGTCCCAAAATACTACCCATTGCAGAGGCAGAGGCCATGGCTGATCCTGCAATGGCTCCCATGAGCATAGCAGCAATAATATTGATGAGTGCCAAGCCTCCGGGCAAAGCTCCCACCATGGTTTTGGCAAAGCCAATTAATCGATCAGCAATTCCGCCATGAGTCATGAGTTGCCCCGATAGAATAAAAAAGGGAATAGCCAATAAGGCAAAACTATCAAGACCTGTGCCCATTCGTTGCGCAATGGTGGTTACGGCAGCCATTCCGGGTAGGGAAACAATAATAGTCAGCAGGGCTGAAATGGCAATGCTCCAAGCAACAGGAGTCCCAATACCAATAAAAAAGATAAAGCTTAAAACAAGTATGAGTAGAGGAAGTATGTCCATTTCAATTAGGATTTTGGTTGGCTTAATTTATAAAAAACAATGAGTAGTCCGCTTAGGGGAATCACCGCATAGACCATGGCAAGGGGTATTTGGAGTGCAGGAGAATATTGTTCTAATTTAGAGGTAATATAGACCAAACGTCCTCCTCCTAATACCATTCCAAAAAAGGCAAAGGCTAGAATGCTAAACCGTATAAATTGGTTGAGCAGCCCTTGTATAGTAGGACTGGCTTTTTTCAGCAAAACATCTATGGCTACATGTTCGTTGCGTCCAGCCACATAAGCAGCACCTAAAATGCCAAGCCAAATCATTAAATAGCGCGCTAATTCATCGGTAAAAGAACTTGGCGAATCGGTAAAAAAGCGGGTAAAAACCTGCCAGAGCACGTTTAATACCATAGCCGATAGGATAAAAACGAGTGCTTTTTCTACGCCTTTATCAATTGAGTTTCTCAAGTTATTCATTGCGTATGCGTTCAATTAATTTGGCCATTTCAGGATCTTCCTTAAAGGCCTCGTACATTTGTAGGGTGGCCTCTTGAAAAGGCTTTTTATCAGGATAACTCACTTCTACACCGGCTTCAATCACCGCTTGAAGAGATTCGTTTTCGGATTGAATCCACAGTTCTCTTTGATCTGGTATAGAGCGAGTTACGGCTTCTTGCAGCCATTTTTGTTCTTGTGGTTCAAGTCGATTCCAAAGATGCGTACTCACCAAAATAAAATCTGGAATCATGGTGTGTTCGTCTATGATATAATATTTACAAACTTCATAATGTCGTGACAAGTAAAAGCTAGGAGGATTGTTTTCGGCACCATCAACCACACCTTGTTGGATAGCAGTATAGAGTTCTCCCCAAGAAATTGGAGTAGGGGAGCCTCCAAGTTGTTTTACCATTTCGAGAGCAGAGACACTTTCTTGCACTCTAATTTTCAATCCACTTAAGTCTTCAGGGGTTTGTACCGGCCGCTCGCGGGTGTAAAAACTTCTGCTTCCTGAGTCGTAATAGCCCAGTCCTTTGAGCCAGAAATTTTCTCCTTCGTTCAAAAGTTCTTTACCAATGGGGCCATCAAGCACTCTAAAAAGATGTTCTTTGCTATCAAACAAAAAGGGTAAACCAAAAATACGCAGTTTGGGGGCAAAATTTTCCATTACGGCGCCTGACACTTTCGTCATATCTAAGCTTCCTATTTGAAGCAACTCTAAACATTCGCGTTCACTACCCAGTTGTTGGTTGGGATAGATTTGCAGTTGCATTTTGCCTCCGGAAATTTCATCTAAATATCCGGCGGCCTTAAGCATGGCTTGATGCACAGAGTGGGTCACATCTAATCCGTGCCCTAGTCTAATAATCCTTTTGTTTTGCACAGTGCTACACCCCATTAGGAGGGTTATGGCAAAAAGCGTGAAGAGATAATGTAAGCGCCTCATAAGTTCTTTTTGAGTTGTTGAATGGTAGCAAGGGTTTTTGCAACCGTTTGCTCAAGGCTTTGAAAATCTTGCTCAGCTAAGACCGTTTTTGAAATCAATTGAGACCCCATGCCAACGCAGGTCACCCCTGCTTCAAACCACTGTTTTAAATTTTCTGGGTCAGTGCTAACGCCCCCAGTGGGCATAATGCTTGTCCAAGGTTGAGGGCCTTTAATGGCTTTCACAAAATTGGGCCCGTAAATATTACCAGGGAAAAGCTTTACAATTTCTGCTCCCATTTCTTCGGCTTTAGCAATCTCAGTTAAGGTGCCACAACCGGGAGACCACAATACTTTTCTTCTGTTACAAACCACGGCAATATCTTCTCTGTAGACCGGTGTTACAATAAAATTAGCACCAATTTGCATGTAATAACTAGCTGAAGCAGCATCAGTCACAGAGCCCACGCCGAGTATCATTCCGGGAAGCTCTGCTATGGCATAGTCTATAAGTTCACGAAATACTTCATGGGCAAAATCTCCTCTATGCGTAAATTCTAATAGGCGAGCTCCGCCTTTGTAGCAGGCAGCCAAAACTTTTTTAGCTAAAGCTGCGTCTTTGTGATAGAACAAGGGCACTAAACTGCTCTCTTGCATTTCACTAATTACTTGATGTCTTGTATATTGTGCCATAACTTAGAATTTATCGAGCCACACGCCCAGAGGCATCGCCACCCATTAATTTTGCAACTTCATCAACTGTTACCAAATTAGCGTCACCTTTAATAGTGTGCTTTAGACACGAGGCTGCCACGGCAAAGTCAAGTGCATTTTGATCGTCATTCGGATAGGTGAGAAGCCCATAAATCAGTCCACCCATAAAAGAATCGCCTCCCCCCACACGATCTACTATGTGGGTGATTTGATATTGTTTGCTTTCAAACATGGTTGAACCGTCATAAAGCACTCCGGCCCATGTGTTGTGTGAGGCCGAAATTGAACCTCTAAGGGTGGTAATAACTTTTTTGGCTTTAGGAAATTTTTTCATCATTTGCTGGCAAACCGATAAAAAGGCTTCTGCCTTAACTTGGTCTCCGTGTTTGGTGACGTCTAATCCTTCGGGTTTAATGCCAAAATGCATTTCAGCATCTTCTTCATTACCTAAAATTATATCACAATAGGAGGTCAATTCGGTCATGATAGCTTCGCGATCACCACCGTATTTCCAAAGCTTAGCCCGATAATTCAAGTCGGTAGAAATGGTAATTCCCATTTCGCTAGCTACCTTAACGGCTTCTAAACAAGCATCAGCGGCACCTTGTGAGATGGCAGGTGTAATACCTGTCCAATGAAACCATTGGGTGTTGGCAAAAACTTTTTTCCAATCAATCATGCCGGTTTCTATGGTTGCCATAGCCGAGTGGGCTCTGTCATACACTACTTTACTGCCTCGGCTCACGGCTCCGGTTTCTAGAAAATAGATGCCTAATCGGTCGCCCCCACGTGCAATATGTTCGGTGTTCACACCGCGTTTGCGCATTTCCATTAGGGCACATTCGCCAATATCATTTTGGGGTAAACGGGTCACAAAGCTCACCGGAATTCCATAGTTGGCTAGGGACACAGCTACGTTAGATTCTCCTCCACCATAAACTACGTCAAAAGATTGGGCTTGTGAAAAACGAAGAAATCCTTCAGGGGCTAATCGGAGCATAATTTCACCGAAAGTTACTACTTGTTGCATGTTTAATTCAAATTTGGTTGTGCTATTAATTTAAAAACTAAAGTAATTTTTTGCGTTATGATAACAAATGTCTGCCGCAATTTTTCCAATCCATTCTGGGTCGTTGGGCAACAGACCATTTTCCATATCGGTTCCAAAGAGATGACATACCAATCGTCTGAAATATTCATGTCTTGGATACGATAAAAAACTTCTCGAATCGGTTAACATTCCCACAAAACAACTAATGATGCCCATGTTGGAAAGGGTCTTCATCTGTTCGGTCATGCCGTCTAGTTGATCTAAGAACCACCAGCCAGATCCCCATTGTACTTTTCCTATGGTAGAACCATCGTTAAAATTGCCAATCATGGAGGCCATCATGGCATTGTCTGCTGGGTTGAGGTTATAAAGAATGGTTTTGGCTAGTTGATCATTTTGGTCGAGTTCATCCAAAAAGCGCGAAAGCGTTTCGGTTATGGGATAGGTTCCAATAGAATCCCATCCCGTATCGGGACCAAGTTTATGGAACATTCTTTTATTGTTATTGCGCATAGCACCGAGGTGATATTGTTGTACCCAGCCCTTTTGATGATAGGCTTTGCCTAAAAAGACCAAAAGCGCGGTTTGAAACTGTTCTGATTCTTCTAAACTAAGGTTAGCTCCTTTTCTTCTTTTCGCAAAAATAGAATTGATTTCTTGAGCGGAGGCCGTTCTAAAGGGTATATAATTCAACCCGTGGTCTGACAGTCGACACCCCTTATCATGAAAAAATTGCATTCGCTTTAGGAGTGCCTCACAAAGCGCATCATAAGAGTTAATTTCTTGTTGTGCCACTTCCGCTAGTTGATCCAAATAGTCATTGTAGTTTGGGGCATCAATCAACACCGATTTGTCTGGTCGAAAAGCCGTACTCACTTTGACCGAAAAATCAGAGGCAGCTATTTGTTGGTGGTATACTAAACTATCAATAGGGTCTTCTGTTGTGCAGAGTGATTCAACCTGCATGCGAGTCAATAAATTTTGAGTGCTATATTCGGGTTGTTGCACCAAATGGGTGGTATGCTCATACACTGCTTGTGCATTTTTTTCAGAGAGCAATTCGAAATGATTAAAATAGCGTGCTAATTCTAAATGTGTCCAATGATAAAGTGGATTGCAAATCATGCTTGGTGTAGCTGCTGCAAAGGCACTAAACTTTTCGGCATCGGAGGCATTTCCTGTGATGAATTTCTCATTCACTCCCAGTGTTCGCATGGCACGCCACTTATAATGATCCCCATCTAGCCAAAGGGCTGTTATGTTTTCAAATTGTTTGTTTTCTGCAATAGCTTGGGGGGGCAAGTGGTTGTGATAATCTATTATAGGAAGTTGGGATACAAAATCGTGATAGAGCATTTCTGCCGTTTTGTTTTGGAGCAAGAAATGGTCATGTATAAAATTTTTCATTAAAACTTTTAAGTCTAATTTTTTTAATGCTATATAATAGGTGTAGTAAATCTAGTTTTGAACCGTTTTAAAATTTATTTCACCGAAATTTTAACATTTTTTTTTGTTTTCTAAATAATTAATATAATTTTAGGCTCAATAACTAATTTTATTAATTCGTGAACGTTAACGAAAATAATTAAAATAAACTTAAACTAACAAACAAATGAAAAATTTATTCTTAAAGACTTTTCACTTGTGTCTTTTCTTGGGAGCAGCACTGCTCTATGGGCAAGGTACAGTGAGTGGTGTTGTTACTGATGGGGAAACAGGCACTCCGCTTCCCGGGGTGAATGTTCTTATTCAAGGCACAACCACAGGAGTTTCCACAGACTTTGATGGAAATTATTCGATCAGTGCCGCAAATGGCCAAGTATTGGTATTTTCCTATTTAGGGTTTGAATCACAAGCTATTTCAGTGAGTGGAGATCAACTCAATGTAGCGTTACTACCTGCTGCCAATTACTTAGATGAAATTGTAGTAACAGGATACGGTACGCAAAGTAGAAGAGAAGTTACCGCTTCTATTGCCACCGTAAACGCAGAAAACATTGAGAGAATTGCAACTGGTAGTGGTGTAGACGCCATCAAAGGTCAGGTTGCTGGGGTTGATATCACTTCAAGTGGTGGTCGTCCTGGTCAAAATCCTGTGGTACGTGTTCGTGGTCGTCGATCTCTTTCGGCTTCTAACGATCCTCTATATGTTATAGACGGTATCCCACAAACCAGTAGTACAGGTGACGGTGCTATCTTCGATATTAACCCACAAGACATCAAGTCTATGGAAATATTGAAAGATGCTGCCGCAACTGCCATCTACGGTTCTCGTGGTGCGAACGGTGTAATCTTAATCACAACTAAAAGAGGTCGTACAGGAAAAACTCAAATTAACTATTCAGGTTATTATGGTGTTACCTCCGTTACTAACGTTCCAGATATGATGAACGGTGAGGAGTGGGCCAATGGACGAAGAGAGGCTGTCCGTCAAGATGCAAACAACAGATATACCTATGCTGGTACGATTCAGAACGATCAAATCACTTTTGATGGTGATCCAATTCAATTGGAAGCAATTGCACAAGGCCGTTCTTTTGACTTTTTAGACGCTGTTTTAAAACAAGGATTCCAAAATAGTCACCAAATTTCTGCTAATGGTGGTTCAGAAGACACACAATATAACGTGTCTTTAGGCTACTTTAAGGAAGATGGTATTATTGACTTGATGGATTTTGAAAGAATCACAGGTCGTTTAAATTTAGATCATAGAATTAATGATCGTTTTAAATTTGGTATTTCTCTTTTATTAAGTAACTCAGTAAACAACTGGGGGTCTTCAGCTGTTATGGGAGAAGCTTTAGGGAACATTCCTTTAGCTAAGCCTTATGATGAAAATGGAGAGCTTCGCTTTTTCGCTTTTAATGACGGTATTAGAACCAACCCTTTGAGTGAATTAGTTCCTGGTGCCTATGTAGATGAGCGCTTATCAACTCGTTTGTTTGCACCTGTTTACTTGCAAATTAGCTTAATGGAGGGACTTCAGTTCACGTCTACTTTTGGTCCAGACATGCGCTTTAGAAGACGTGGTGAATTCCGCGATCGTTTTACCAATGACAACCGCGGTGGACCCGCTGACGCTGAAGTAGAACACAAAAGAGAATTTGGTTTTACTTTAGAAAACTTACTTACCTATAACAAAGAGATTGGCCCAGGTAATTTAAAAGTTACCTTATTACAATCTGTTCAGGAGTCTAGAGTAGAATTTGCAAAAGCTGAAGTACAGAATTTGCCTTATTCATCTCAGTTGTTCTACAACATTGGTACTGCTGAAGTAAAAGGAAATTTATCTTCTGGACTTCAAGAATGGCAACTACAATCATACATGGGTCGTTTGAACTATGATATTGATGGTAAATACTTATTCCAAGCTTCCCTTCGTGCGGATGGTTCATCTCGTTTGGCTGAAGGAAACAAATGGGCTTATTTCCCAGGGGTTTCTGCTGGATGGAGAATGTTAGAAGACATTGCACCTGATAGCGCCACTTTCGAAGAATTTAAATTGAGAGTATCTTACGGAGAGGTAGGTAACACTGCAATTGCTCCTTATCAAACACAAGGGGCTTTGGCTAGAACTACCTATGCATGGGATGAAACTCCCGCATTTGGATATCGTTTAAATGATATTCCAAATCCTGAATTAGGTTGGGAAATTTCTAAAACCTTAGACTTTGGTTTTGACTACAGTATTTTGGACGGAAGAATTTCTGGTGCTTTTGATTACTATATCACCAACACAACTGATCTTCTTTTGGCCCGTAACTTACCTTATACTTCAGGATATACGAGCGTTTTCCAAAACATTGGAGCTACTAGAACAAATGGTATTGAATTTAATGTTAATGCTGCTGTTGTAGAAACAGATAACTTCTCTTGGAATGTAGACTTTAACATTTCTGGATATAACGAAGAAATTGTTGAATTAGCCTTAAAAGACGCTAATGGTAATCCTCTTGACGACGCTGGAAACGGCTGGTTTATTGGACAACCTATCCGAGTTTTCTTTGACTATACAAAAGCAGGAATTTGGCAATTAAACGAAGCGGCTCAAGCTGCTGCTGTTCAAGGAACTGATCCTGGACAAATCAAATTGGCCGATTTAGACGGTGATGGCAAAATCACGCCTAATGATAGAAGCGTTCTTGGTTCTGATGTGCCAGATTATTTTGGTGGTATCACAAACACCTTTACGTTTGGTAACTTTGATTTAAGCGCCTTCTTATATTTCCGTCAAGGTCATATGATTAGAAGTGATTTCCACGTTGGAAATGCAAATGGTCAGTTTAGATACAACCACTTGGATGTTGACTATTGGACACCCAACAATCCAACAAATGATTATCCTCGTCCAAACTTTACGCAAGAAAGACCTGAAAATGGTTCAACGCTAACTTATTTTGATGGTAGCTACTTAAAATTGCGTAACGTTACTTTAGGATATAACTTTGACAATGATGTGGCTTCAAAAATGGGCTTATCAAGCCTAAGAGCCTATGTGCAAGGACAAAACCTTTGGTTTAGTTCTGACTATGATACATTTGATCCAGAAATTGGTGAAGCAAATATTGGCGGTGGGACAACCCCTAGCTCAAAATTGCTAGCCTTTGGAATCAAAGCTGGATTTTAATTTGAATCAATAAATGATAAAAGAAATGAAAAAATTTATTTTTAAAAGCTTATTCATTCTAGGAGCAGTTTCAATTGTTTCTTGTGAGGATTACCTCAATGAAAATAACATCGCAGATGTTTCTGCAGCATCTTATTATACCACCGCTCAAGGACTGGAAGATGCTGTTAAAGCTACTTATGGTATCATGAAAGAATTTTATGGTACAGAATTAGGTTTCTCCATGAATGTATTTGGAACAGATACCTATACCAATGGTGCAGATGGTAGTCACAAATACCTAAACTGGTATAACAACCAACATAACTCTTCTGCAGCTTATTTTAGAGACACATGGAGAATTTTCTATCGTGGAATTAACCAAGCTAATGCAGTTCTTAACCGAGCAGAATCTATTGAAGGAATGGATCCTGCGGTTAAAAATGCACGTTTGGCCGAAGTTCGTTTTCTAAGAGCTCTATACTATTTTAACCTTGTGCGTTACTATGGCGATATTCACCTTTCGCTAGAGGAAACAGAAGGAGTGGAAACAGAAGCTAACAGAGTTTCAGCTTCTGAAGTATATAGCCAAGCTATTATTCCAGATTTACAGTTTGCTATTAGCAATCTTCCTACTACTCAGTCGGATTATGGTCGCGTAACTAAGCCTGCTGCAGAGTTTCTATTTGCTAAGGTTCACCTAACCGCTCCGCAAGGAAGTGCTGCTGAAGCCGTTTCTTTAATGACAAGCGTAATCAATAATTACGGTTTCTCATTATTGGATGAATGGTCTGATCTTTGGGATATTAACAATGAAGAAAATTCTGAAGTTGTTTGGACTATTATAAACTCCAAGCAACAAGTTGATGAAGGCTTAGATGGTTATGGACACCGTGGTCACCTCTATTTCTTGTTTGAATATGACAAGCAACCTGGAATGACTCGTGATACTGAAAACGGGCGTCCTTGGAAACGTTTTCGTCCTACCAATCACCTTTTGAGTCTTTGGGATAGAACCAAAGATGCACGTTATGACAAAGGATATAAGCACGTTTGGTATGCCAACAACCCTGTTGCTGGACAAAGCGTTGGTGATACAGCACTTTATATTCCTGGTCCTGGCGTTGACAAAAATGGTGTTGATCAAGACGGAAAATGGACGCAAGCAGCTAAAGATGCTGTTATTTATCAAGTTTATACCACAGATCAATACAACCAACGTATTTTTCCCTCTTTGAATAAATGGATTGATAATACAAGACCAAACCGTCAGCATACACAAGGACAACGTGATTATATCTTAATGCGTTTAGCCGATGCCTATTTAATTCGTGCAGAAGCTAATCACAAGTTAGGAAATAACCAGGCCGCCGCCGATGACCTCAATATTATTAGAAGAAGAGGAGCGTGGGAAGGTCAAGAAGATGCTATGGAAATTACAGCCGCCGATGTAGACATTGACTTCATTTTAGAAGAACGTGCTCGTGAATTGGTGGGTGAAGGACACCGTTGGTTCGATCTCGTACGAAATGGTAAATTGGTTGAATTAGTGAAAGCACACAATATTGATGCTACTCAGAATATTCAAGCACACCACGTTTTACGACCCATTCCTTTAGATCAAATTGATAGAACTGAAGGAGGATACGGACAGAATCCTGGCTATACTCAATAAACCTATATAGCACATTTTTCATTCTGAAAAGACCGCCTTCGGGCGGTCTTTTTTTTGGGACAAAACAAAAAAATATTAAAGATTTTCTTTTACGAATATTTCGATAGGAATTTCCAATTCCAAGGCACTGCTATCGCCTTCAGTAAGTACTTTAAAAATCCCTTTAGCAGCATTGTAGCCTTGCCATTCAGGCTGTTGATTAAGTAAGAAATGAATTTTTTCTTCTTCCAGTAACGTCTTGTTTTTTTCGTTTAAATCATACCCAATAATGGTAACACGATTAGTGTCAATTTCCTTTAAAATTTCGGGTAATAAATAGGCTCTGGAATTGGTCACAAAGATGCCTACCTTTTCACTCATCTCCAAAATTTGAATTAATTTGTGACGCACCTTAATTAGATTTTTAGCAGTAGAAGCAACATTATGGATGTTGCTATTGGCAACAGCTCGGGTATCAAAAAAAGAACGAAAACCGGCTTCTCTTTTTTCAAGGTTGTTTTGAGGCGTATAGACATTATTCATGATGTTAACCACAAGATAGTTGCCTTGATCGCCAACCACCCCGTTTAAAAGTCGCGCAGCTACAGCGCCACTTTTTAGTGAATCTTGATGAATGGCATAATGCGGTTCTCCAAATTCTTGAAACGTATCAATAAAAACCACTTTCATTTTGCGTTCAGCTGCTTTTTTTAGGAGTTCCTGACAGTGTGAATAAAAATATGGAACGGTTATAAGGGCATCATAATTATTTTCAAAAAGAAAGCGTGTCTGTTCCAAAAAGGTTTTTTCTTCAGACATCTTAAAGGTTAAAAGCGTATAGGTAATCCCATAATCTTTTAGCTCCTCAACAGCCCTGTGAATGCCAGAGAAGGGGAGATTCCAATAATTGTCTTGCACTTTAGATTCAAAGGGAAGTATGACCGCAATGCGAATGGTTTTACTGCGGGCTAATTTTAAACGACTTGCGGCATTGTTTTTTTTATAGCCCGTCTTTTTAATTACAGTATGGATTAAAGCTGCTGTTTTTTCGGAGACCCCAGGTCTGCCATGAATCACCCGATCAACGGTACCAATGGAGACTCCAGCCAATTCTGCAATCTCCTTGATACCAATTTCTTTGTTCATTTTGGGTATTTCTTCTAACAGCCCTCCTTTAAACCTCCTTTAAACGAGATCTTATAAACGCTTTAAATAGATGTTTTTAAACGCTATATCCATATCCCTACCGGGATGCAATTGAAGCCCTGTAGGCCCTTTTAAATTAGCATTCTCTAACTGATAATCTAATACTTTAACGTTGTTGAGCCAAACTTGATAGTTATTGCCCACCGCCTTGGCTTCTAACGTATTCCAAGCTCCGTCTTTCAGCACATTGGGGTGATCTTTTAGCGCATCTACTGGATAGCCTTGTTTGGGCACATAGGGAGAGCCTGTCATATCTCTTTTTAGTGAACCAGAAATTCCGATCTGAATTTGCGGATTTTGAGGATTTTCTCCCCGCATAAAAATTCCAGAATCAACGGTCCCTTCGCCCATTTTAAATTCAAGTCGAATAGCAAAGTCTTCAAACGCTTCTTGACTCCAAAGCGTAGATCCCTTTTTGTCAGGATCACTCTTTGCTACTAAATGTCCCTCTTCGGTAATAGACCACCAAATATTATTTTCGGGTTCAGCCCAGTTTTCAAAATTTTTACCATTAAAAAAAAGGTCTTTCTTTTTAAATTTTTCTTGAGCAGAAAGTCCCAAGCCTAAGCACAGGCCAAGAACCACTATAAAGGATTTAATTTTCATAACTAAAAGTTTTTGAATTGAGCCGCAGCTGCTGCATCAACAGCAGCACCGTTGCTGACCACTATTCTATATTTAAAGGTTAGGGCCTTACCAGTAGCAATAGAAGCATTTAATTCTTCTGCACCCTTAGAAAATATTTTTTGCCCTAAGGGATTAGCAGCAAAGAGGCCATAGCCTCTGGCATGCCAATAGGTAGGATAGCCCAAATTATCGGGATGATCATAGATGGTGATAGCCACGGCTTCATCAGCAATGGTTCCGTTGAGGGCTACCCATTCAGCACGGGTTCCCCAAACAGCGTCTCCGGTGATTCCCTCAGAGCTTAAATAGTTGCCAGTCACCCCTTCATTATTCAACACTTTAACTTCACTCGGAATGCCATTAGCATCGGTAAAAATTTCAGGTTTTTTACTGGGATGTTCCAAGGCACGTGTAACGCGTACCGCAACAAATCCTTCTTTGTTGTCGGTTAGGGCAACCTCTGTTTTAGCATGTAGGGTAGTGGTTCTATCTATAATCCTATTGTTTCCCTCTTCAGAAAACGTGAACGCTGTGTGCTCCTCAATGAGCACAGTGCCATCGGGCGCTTTCCATTCTGCTACTACAGCAAGTGTAGCATTAGCTTCGTCTAGACGCACCGATTTGTGAAAAACGGTACCATAGCCCTCTTTTTTATCCGCGGGTATGGCATCTGAATGGTTCCAAAAGTCAAGTCCATTAACATCCCCATAGTTGAGCCAATGTCCCACGTGATGCGGATGATCTACTCGTTCACCTGGCATAGGATCTATAGGATAACCACGTGTTAGAGATTTTCCACTAGCCGTTATGAGTGGATACAAAACAGGTTTGTAATAAGCATCGGTATAACGATAACTAGTAAACAGTTCAGAACCAAAAAAGACATCTACTTTGAGGTTGGCTTCATCTTGAACTAAGCGAACCGATGAAGGCGCTTTTTGATCTGATTTTTCTTCCTGTTTTTTAGCATTGGATTGATTGCATCCTAAACTAACTGTGAGTATGAGCATCAATAGTGTAAAAGGTTTTAAATGCATAGCGTATAAATTAATA
>Ga0255780_10000101_pt1 | contig 78504 bp, 48 predicted proteins | sample 071ome_32_FD_179978 | JGI IMG/M metagenome (GOLD analysis project Ga0255780, IMG submission 179978) | Coastal salt marsh microbial communities from the Groves Creek Marsh, Skidaway Island, Georgia - 071405AT metaG (version 2) | ecosystem: Environmental > Aquatic > Marine > Intertidal zone >... | reverse complement strand
CGTCCGTCCGTCCGTCCGTCCGTCTGTTCGTCAACGTCGGCACCCCCTCGACTGGCGGCGCTTTTACCGTCATCGTAAACGCGTCGTACGCACGCACGTACTGTCGGAAACTTTGCCGCGGCGCGCCAAAGCTGTCTGTACAACGCGCGCGCTTTCGCCCCGCTCACCGGCATGCGCTCGCGCGTCGAATCGCGAGGCGTATCGAAGAGCGCGTCGTTGACGACGAGTCGCCGAGTGAAGTGGATAACTTCATTCGACGCCGCGAAACTGTTGATGCCGACGGAACTCCTCCTTCGGCGCCTGCTCTCCCCGCTCGCGGACGCGTCCATCGTCGACGGTGCGCTTCGCGATGTTACCGGTTTGCGCGAGGCGTCGCAGCGGGAGGCATTCGGACGCGTCGTTGCCGCGAGGACGCGGGCGACGGATGCGAACAAGGCATTGGTGGAGTGCCTGAGAGCGCACCCGGAAGAGTATTTAGCGGCGCCGGTAAAGACGAAGACGCGCGGGGGGAGGTCGCCGACGCGGAAAAAGGACGCGGCGAGAGCGGCGAGTGCGGTGACGGATCGGTTGGTCGCGAAGACGGCGGTCGGGATGACGTCTTCGTCGTTCTCGTCAAACGATGGTCGGTATTCAGACGGCGGCAAGTGGGCGGTGCAAGGAACGCTCAAAGGCACGTCGACGCGGACGGAGGATTTGAAGGTGCGATTTTGGAATTTGTGGGGTGGGTCGAAACGGTGTCGGGATGTGATGACGAAGAGCGACCGGAAGAGCGTGTATAGGACGCCGGAGAGATTGGAGCTCGCGGTGTTGCGGCTGGATGAAGTAGCGCCTTTTCTAGACGCTCCGTTGCTTTTGCACGGAGCGCCGGAACTCTTGGCGTATGATACGGATGAAATCGTGCGGCGGTTGGTGAAGATGAAGGAGGTGTTTCCGAGTGGGGATGTCGGGTTCGTGTGCACGGGGACGCCAGAGTTGTTGTTGATTGAACCGGCGTCTCTGAAGCGCGCCGTTCGGACTTTTGCAAAGGAGCAAGGCCCGTCAGGATCGTCCGCTTTGGCGTCGAGCGTCGCAGAGTTGGTCAAGACGCAGGGGATCGAGGTTTTGAGGGCGTACGATCGCGAACGAGAGGCAGTGGATGAGGTTGAATCCGTCGTAACGACTGCGTGATTGTTTGCAAATTTGTATTTCAACTTCTGTACGGTAGAGGACTTGTAATTTTACGCGTCGCTGTACGTCATGAGCATCGACTGGTAGGTACATTTACTTTTTTGACTTGCTCGTCAAGGAAGATTCCGCCTTGCGCTTGCGTTCTCCATCCTTGAGCTTATCCTTTGATGACTTCTTCTCGGATTTTTCGCTCTTGCTAGACTTTTCGCTCTTGGACGCATCCGCCGCTGATTTGGAGCTCATTTTTGTCGTGATTCGGCGCTGCGCTCCTTTACCATCACCGAGCTGCACCGCGTTTACTTGCGCCGCAAACTTGAGCGAGCACATTGTCTCTTCCGTGCTCGCAGGTTCTGGGTTGATGTTGACAAACATCAGCGTCTTACCGTCACCTCCCAAGCACGGTTGCAAGAGGTAGGTGAGCTTGGAGTTGCGGTACGGTACGTGCGCTTGTCTCGCAGCGAGCGCAGAAAAGACGTCGCCGAGGGAAGACAACGACTTGTTGATTGCGCACGCCTCCTTCAGGCGCGCACCTTCAGCGCCAGAGCGTCCCACGCGCTCAGATCCGGCGAGATCCACCAAATTAAGGCAACCGGTGAGCTGGCTGCCGCTCGACGCGTGTTCACCAGTGATGTACAGCATGAAGATGGTGTGAGAGCGCGATGATTGCGCATTCATGTTTGTCGATTCGACGACTCGAGCCGCGGATGCGCGACGCACAAGAGAAGAAGCAGAATCAACCGAGTCAATCGGTTCGCGTGCGACACCGCTCACCTCCGTGACTCCATCTCTGTGCACAATGGAATGCTTATCGCTGTGCGAGCTTCCCGGCTTGAGCAAGTCACGAACTTGCTCGTTGTAAATTTCAACGTAAGAGGCGTGCATCGTATACTTCCAGCCCTTGTGTGCATTCTTCTCGGATGCCTCGACAATCTTAGCGACCGCACGCGGGATGATACCGCGCATTTCGTCGTTGCCTTCACCGAGCATGGTGTGCGTTTTACCAGAGCCAGTTTGGCCATAAGAAAATAGGCAAACCTTGTAGCCGTCCAATGCAGACTGCACGAGCTGCGAAACCTCTTCAAAGATTTCCTCTTGCTTGGCGGATGGATCGAAGACACGGTCGAACTCAAAAGCAGCGTCGTCCTTGCCCTCGACACGCTTCAAGTTCAGCGAACTTCCATCCGGCGCGCATTGAACAGCCGGATCCTTGTCCGTCGGCCGCACGCGGCAAAACACGCGAACGTTACCTCGCAACTCTTGGATTTGGTTGTGGAGAGCGCGGCGCATCGCTTCGGCGTCGAGAGCCTGTTGCTCGAGTTCGTCGATGCGCGCTTGTCGTTGCTCAAGCTGCTGCTTGAGCTCTTCGGATTCCTCGGCTATGCGTCTGGCGGCGTCAACTTCGCGAGTCTGCTCAACCAATCTCGCTTCGAGAGCCTTCGCTTGTTCGTTTCCTTCCTTATCGTTGCGCATCGCTTCGGCTTCCTTGAGCGCACAGAGCTCGGAACGGAGCGCAGTGCGCTCTCGCTCGAGAGTCTTTTGCGCAGTAGTGAGAGAATCAAGAGTCATCTTGTGCGTCACGGCATTCTCCTTGAGCTGCTTCTGCAAACGTTCCACCTCCTTTTGTTCGCTTTCGAGTTGAGCGACAACACCAGCGATGCGAGCTTCGTGGCCCATGACGGCTTCTTCAGAAGCTCTCAAACGCTCTTGCGCAGCAGTAATGTCGGCCATGCTCTCCGCATGCGCCGCTTCCATGTCACTCTTCGCCTTCTCAATGGCGGCGAGTTGCTCGGCAACCGAATCCTTTTCTTTCATCACGTCTTGAACGCGTACTTCAAGGTCAGTCTTCGACTGTTCAAGCGCGAGAATCTTGCCTTCGAGGGCCTCCTTCTCTGAAACGACGACGTCGCGTTCGGACTCCATCGCCTTGAGTCGAGTCTCCATCTTTGTAAGTTTCTTCTCTTGTTTAGCAATGCTCGCTTCAGAGTCGGCAGCGTGTGATTTTTGCTTCTCTTCAAGCTCCGCCAATCGCTTCTCGAGCGCAGCTTTCTCATCGGTGAGAGTGTCCTTTTCGGTGAGGAGCGCTTTTTTTTCTTTGGTGACGCTCTTAAGCTCGGAAGAAAGTTCAGCCACCGAATCTTGCTCCTTGGCCAATTTAGCCTTTGCCTTCTCCGTGGCAGACTCCATGTCAGCAGTGAGCTTGCTGATCTTCGCCTCCGCGGCCGCAAGTTTCTCCTTCTCCGATTCAAGCAAGTCGGAAACTTCCTTGATGCGCTCTTGGGCGTTGGATTGCGCTCCAGAGACTTGCTCGGCGAGCTGAGCTTCGAGATCTTGCAGCACGCGCTTGTGTTTCTCAGACAATCGGTTCGCCTTATCTTCGGCAGCCTTTTGAACAGCGGCGAGCTCCTCCGCGGCGCCTTGGATTTCATCGTCGAGTTCCTTCTGGAGGCCATCGATCTGTTCCTTGGCTTCCTTGAGCTCCTTCTTCAAATCAGAGATGGCGCTGCCGGAATCAGCTGTCACCTGTTCGAGTTCCTTCTCGAGCTTCTTGAGACTCTTTGACAGCTCGGCAGCCTTCTCTTCAGCCGCAGACGCCTTTTCGTTCGCAGCGTTGACGCGCTCTTCGGCCTTTTCACGCGTCGACTGAATCTTCTTCTCGGCCTTTTCTTGCGCTGCAGCCGTCGCCGCCTCAGCTCTACTTCTCTCTTCGGCAACAGCCTCACGATGCCTGTCCTCGGCTTGCTGCAAATCGAGACGAGCTTGCTTTTGTACCTCTTGAAGGTTCGCTGAGCCGTTTGCGAGCATGTCTCGCCGGTCAGCCTCCATGCTCGCGAGCTCTTCGCGCACTTGCTTGAGCTCGCCCATCATAAGAGTTTGCTGTTCAATCAAGCTCTTCGACTGAGCCTTCGCATCGGCCAAATCAGATTCCGCTCTCTTCACATCCTTCTCCGCACGCTTGAGCTCAGCCGCTGCTGTCGCTTTTTGGCTTTCGAGTTGCGCCTTTAGCTGAGTCAAAGATTCACCGGACGCCTTGTGATCATCCTTGAGAGAAAGCAAGTCTTCGTTGCGAGCCTTGAGCTCGGCGCTTGTTGCTGCAAACTCCGCCTTGAGCTCGGCGTAGGTGGATTTCATCTCCGCGAGCTGCGCGTTCAAGACATCGACTTGGGCGTTGATGTTGGTGTTTTCATCACCAAGAGCAGCGATTTCACTCTCGAGCTTTTCAATTTTGGCCATCTTCTTCGCGAGCATGTTCTCTTGCTTGGTCATCACCTTTTTGTGCTCCTTGGCGTCAGCCTTGAGTTGCGCGATGGTATCCTTGGCTGCAATCTGGTCTTCGGAAAACTTGGCGCGAAGGTCATTGAGTTCGGCTTCGACGGCTTCGAGCTTACTCTTGAGCTCTTCCGCAGAGTTACCGAGTTGCTCGGCATCTCGCGCGGCAGCTTCTTCAGCCATCGTGACTTGCACGCGTAGTGATTCACACTCCGAATTTGCTTCGCGAAGCTTGTCCTCGAGTTGCGCTCTCTCCGCGGTCGTCTGGGCGCGCTCCGCTTCGAGTTCGCTCGATTGCTTGCGAAGCTGTCCCTCCAAGGCGCGTCGTTCAGCCGCAAACGTGAGTTCGGCTTGGTCAGCATCCGACTTGAGCTGCTTCACTTCGAGCTCCAGCTTGCTGATGGTCTCCTTGGCGACCGTTTCTCGCGAGGTCGATTCCGTGCACGCCGCCTCGAGCTTGGCGTACTTGACCCCGACGCTGTCGAGTTCCTTATTCTTCTTTTCTAATTCCTTCTCGAGCGCCGCGAGATCTCTCTTCGCAGCGTTTATCTCTTCTCTGAACGATCCTTCGACAAGCTCTCGTTGCTCGGACAATTCAGCCTCCTTGGCGATGGCCTCATTCTTAAGGCTCTTCACCTGCGCTCGCAACGCCTTGGCATCGCTCTCGGCGGTATCGACAGACGTCTTCATCGCTTCCAGCTGCACCGACATGGCTTCGCACGACTGTCTCTCGTTCGATTCGTACCTTTCCAACTCTTTCGAAAAGTTGGCGCCATTCTGAAACACGTGTCGCAAGCAATCCTTGGACGTCTTTACCGCCGCTTGCAACTCCTCGATGCGATTCTTGTAATCGTGTTGACGTGCCTTTGGCCTAAAGTTGATTGCTCGCTCGCACTTTTCGATGAAATCTTCATTCTCGAAGTAATCTCGGTACAGACTCAACGCTCCGCTCGCCGAAGGCTTGGCCGCGGGCGCAAAAACGCCTCGCGCGCCCGCGTCCACCACCGCAGCCGCGTGCGCCATCGCCGGCATCGCGCTCACCGTACCACCAACCGCAGTCGCACTCACAGCCGCAACCGTTTGTACCTCCTCATTCCTCGCGCTCTCCTTCCTCGCCGCATCCAGTCTCGCGCGCATCGACTTCAAGTCTCTCGATCCGCCCGCGCCGCTCGCCCCTCCACGCGTCGCGCCGCCCAACGCCTCCGTCACCGTCTCTGCCCCATCCGCCCCGTTCGACGCGTCCCGCAAAACTTCTCGTGCGCCCCGCGTCCGTCCTTTACCGCTCCCGACCACATCCGCGTCGTCCATAGCGTCACGACCCGAACCGACGTTTCGATTCGTCGTTCCCCCGGCAGCCTTACCCCGCATCTTTCCCTTGTGACCCAACGCCACCGTCGCCGATCCGTTATCCTCGCCGTCGTTCAACCCCGGGAGTTCAAAGGTGACGTCGTCGGTGGCGTTTTCTTTACCCGCCGTCGGCATCGCTGCGTCGTCAGCGCGCGTCCGCGTGCGTCGTCGTGTGTGGAACACGTCTTCGCATCCACCCAATGCGCCCACTCAGTTTTCCCAACGTTCATCATCACATCACGCGAGCGTCAATCGTGACGATCCAAATCTCCATGTGTCCGATTTTTTAACCCCCCGACGAAGAGTAAACTGTTCGAAAAAAGGTGACGACGCGGGTGGAAGACGCGACGCCCGGGAATGGATTATTGATGTTACACTACAACCTAACGCATCTCTCTCGGTGTTTACGCTTGCTTTTTACCGCCTCGGCCGCCGCGGCCACCGCGACCGCTGCGACGGCGTTGGCGGTTGTTCATCGGTTTACGACCCGACGTGTGTTGTTGTTGCGCGCCTCTGGTTTGCTGATCTGGTTTGGGTTTTTTGGTCGATGACGACGGTTGTTGGTGTTGCCGTTGTTGCCGTTGTTGCCGTTGTTGCCGTTGAGCATCGTCGTCGACGATTTCACCGGATTCAGGTTCGACGAGGAGTTGTTCGACAAATGCGTCGCCCTCGAGCTCGCCGTCTTCGGCTTCATCATCTTCTTCGGCGACGTTGTCATCTTCTTCGTCGTCGTCGTCGTCTTCGTCGTCGTCGTCTTCACCCTCATCCGCCGTCTCTTCGCGCTCTTCGTCGTCGTCTTCCGTCGCCGCGTCTTGTTGCGTCGGTGGTGCCGGAGTATCGGTTTCGTCCGTCTTTTGAGTCTTGTTCGGGAGCGCGTCCTCCTTTGCTTCCTCTTCGGCGTCGTCGGCTTTACGTTTTTGACCCGCAGCGGCGGCTTTCTTTTGTTCGAGCTCTTGACGAAGCTTGTCCATCTTACGCTGAAGCTCGAGCTTTTCCTCTGCCGCAGTCTTAGCTTTCGGCTCGGCTGATTCGGCAGATTCCATTGGTTCCGTCACGGGTTCCTCCGCGTGGTGGTGCACCTTGGGCGCAAACGGAACAAACTCTTGCGCCTTTGCGGAGAGCTCGGCGACGACGGGTTTCGACTCGACGGGTTTCGGTTGCGCGGCGGGCGCGGAGCCCATGGTTGAAACCTTCTTTTCGAGTGCGCCGCGTAATTGCTCGGTGAGTTTGAGCTTCTCGCGAGCGGATTCGAGATCCTTTTCGAGAGAGGCGCATTTTTCGGTGGCGGCCTCCTTCTCCTTCAAAGCCGTCGCGAGCTCGGCTTGCTTGGCCGCCAACGCGTCCTCGGTCTCGCGTAACTTTTTGGTCACCTCCATCGCCTCGGCTTGCATCTTTTGAGCCATAACCTTGAAACGATCGCTCGAAGGCGTCGGTGGCGCGGCTGAGGTGTCATCCGTCGCGTCCTCCGTCGAAGAAGGCTTTGGCGCTTCAGCCGCAACCTTTGCGCTCTCTTCAGCGTTTTTGAGCGCCTCGCGCAATTGCGCGACTTCTGCCTTGACATCCCCGAGCGCCTGTTCAGCCGCGTCCGCCTTTTCACTCGCCTCCTTGACTTTTCCGTTCGCGGCTGCGAGCTCTTCCTTGGCCTTTGTGAGTTCGGCGCTCGCGTCATCTTCTCCGCTCTTGGCGCCGGATTCGAGTTCGTTGAGACGTGCTTCGCGTTCTTGCTGCGCGGCTCGCCACTTGAGAATTGGAAGTTTTTCCGGGTTGTAGACTTGAATGTGTTTCATGCTGATTGCGAGCTGATTTTTTGCCTTGTCGGCGCGGGCCGCCTCACTCTTGAGCTCGGCGTTCGCGCTCTTGAGCTCAGCCTCAAACTTGGCAACCGAGGCTTCGAGCTCGCTCTTGACGCGCTCAAATTCGCTCTTGTCGACGTCGCCAACCTTGCCCATCAACTGCGAAGCGCGCTGCTCCCAACGTTGTGCCTCCTTGCGAAGCGACTCGCGCTCCGTATCGTACTCAGCGACGGACGCCTTGACCTTTGCGAGCTCATCCGATGCGGTTTTGTTCTTCGCGCTCAGCTCGTTCTCACGTTTTCTGGAAGCTTCGATTTCCGCCTTGGCGGCATCGATTTCCGCGCGCAAAGCGCTATTCGCTTGTTCAATCGAGTTGAGTTGTTCCACCTTGGCGAGCAATGACTGGTGCTTTTCTTCACCCATCGCGTCGGTTTCAGCATTTTTCAGTCGCTCGCGGCTGCTTTCCGCTTCCTTGAGCGCTGATTCAGCGTCGCGTTGCCATTTGTTGCGTTCGGCAGTGAGCGTCGATACTTGAGCGAGTGCCGCGTCGCGCTCTTGACGCAAGTACCTGAGTACTTCACCCTCATCTTTGGCTTCTTGATCTGTAGCACTTTCACTCTTTGCTTGCTCAATCATGTTGTGCAAACGCGTGTTTTGCTCGGTAATCTCAGTCAGCTTGGTTTCCACAGCGCGCTTGGCAGCCTCGAGTTCATTCTTCTCCTCGACAACCTTGGCTCGCAACGCAGCGAGTTCTCGCTCCACCTTGGCGATCTCTTGCTTCGCGGACGTCAGCTCGCTTTCAACCTTGGTCTTGGTAGCTTCAGCTGAAGCAACCTTGGAAGCGTCTGTTTTCCTCTCGGCTGCCTCCTTTTCGTAGAGGTTTTGAGCTTCGCGCCACTTTTTGTGTTCATCATCGACGTCCTTGATCGCCTTTGCGGCGCGCTCTTCGGCTTCCTTTGTGGCAGCTTGGGCGCGAGCGACTTCGGCTTGCGCGCTCTTGAGCTCGGACTCGATGTTTTCGTACTTTGAAACCTTGTCTTCGGCATCCTTGACGGCTTGACTGAGTTTCTTCTCAACCGTCTTGGCTGCTTCAGCAGCTTCCTTCTTGAGCTTTGCGCACTCGGATTTCAGCGCTTGCATTTCCTTCATACTTTGCGTCTTGTGAGCTTCGAAAGCCTTGGTCATTTCCTTGAGAGCCGAATCGTTCTGTTCAGCAAGCAGTTTGAATTGCTTGGTGTGCTTCTTTTCCGCCTCCGCAGCCGCTTTCGCCGCGTCCGCAGCTTCACCAGCCTTCAAAGCAGCCTGAAGAAGTTCCTGCTCGCGCGCCGCAGGGATGCCACCAGACGAGCCGCCGATGACATTCGTCTCCGCTGATGACGTCATGCGGGACGCCAATCGTAATTTCTCCTCAGTTTTCGAGAGAGTGATTTCCATCATTTCTAATTTGGCTTCCGCAACGTCTGCGCGCCTCTCTGCCGCAGCCGTGTCAGCCTTCAATTTGGCGCTGGCGTCGTCATCCGTCTTGGTTCGTTGAGCCAACTCGGAATTGGCGGCCGCGTGTGCGGCGAGCTGCTGCCTACCGCGCTCTCTCTCGATGTCGAGTTCAGAGCGAACTCTGGAGTAGTCCTGCTGTAATCTAGCAACCTCCGCGGTGAGACGTTCGTGCGTGCGTTTGTGCTCTTCCTCACGAGTAGTCGAAAGAGAAAGCGCCGCATCTCTAGAGGATTCCAGTTTTGCCTTGACCTCATCGGCATCCGCGACAATTGCGGAGAGACGCTTGTGCTCGCTTCGAAGAAGTTGAGTAGAGCTTTCAAGCTGCGATAGCTGGGTTTGCGCGTTCCTCGCTCTCTCTTCGGCATCGCGAAGACTCGCCGACTGATTGCGAATAAACTCTTCATGTGTCGCGTTTTGCCGCGTCAAGCCAGAGTTCTTTTCAGTCAGCGCGTGGACATCACGCTGCGATGCGCTGTATTGCTCACTGAGACGCTCGTAGCGTTGTCGCTCAAAGTCAGCGGTCGACTTTGCGGCATTCGCTTCGCCGCGAGCCGTGGCTGCAGCTTCGCGGTGCTCGTCGACCTGGTTTTGCAATTCCTTGATGCGCTCAAAACTATCGCGTTTGAGCTTCTCGAGGTCATGCGACAACTCTTTGTTGAGCGCAACGAGTTCGTTGTTCGCTTCCATCATGGCGACGCCCGATCCGGCGCCGATCGCCACAAGTTCGGAGTTTTTGCTATCGAGCTCGCTCGCATCGTTCGCTTCACCGTTGCCAGCGCCCGACGCCGCAGCATACAAAGTCTTGTACATGTCGCGCTGACGAACGATTGCCTGGACAATGTTTTCTTGCTGCACGCGCTTGTTGGACAACTCTTCAAGTTGTCGCGCCGTTTGCTCTTTGAGTTCTTGAAGGTTACGCTCGTACTCTTCTCGCGCGTCTGAAGTTTTGCCTTCTTGCGCCTCGGAGAGATCACGAATGACAAACAACATTTCCTGGTTCTTCGCTTGCAGCGACTGAATGTCCGTGAAGTCGACGAGACGTTGGGTAATGACTGCCTGAGCGTCACCACCAACGTCACCAGCTGGCGGTACCGGAACGGGTGGACATCCCTTGAGTTCGTGAACCTCGTTCAGGAGAAGAGCCACTTGGCGAGCCAAGTCTGCGCTTTGAGCCTTGTAACCGTTCAACACGCGCTCGTGGTTGCGCTTGTCCATAATCATGGCGTTCATCTCGGTTTCCATAGAGTATCTCGAACTTTCAACTTCTTGGAGCCTAGTCTGAAGAACCTGATGTGATTGCAACGCACGTTCGTATTCTTCTCGCTGCTCGGCGATGAGTGGCGCCTTTTGCTCGAGGTCCGCTAAAATTGCATCCAAGTGCTCTTGTAACTCGTTGCGCTGTTCGCGTTCTTGTCTGAGGGCGTCTTCAGCCTCAACGTACTTCGTATAGAGCTCAGTAGCGCTCAAACCTTCGCGACGTAGAGCCGCGGCGCCAGCGGCAGGAGACATGGCCATGAGCCGTTCGGCACCAGGGAGTCTGTGCGAAGGCGAGCCCGACGCGACGATGGCAGATTCGTTCGCTTTGCTCTTGAACTCCTCGAGTTCCTTGACGGCTTGCTCGCGAGCGTGCTTTGCCTCAGCCATGGCGACGTCAAACTCAGTCTTCTTCGACATCAGCACGGCTTCGGTGGATTGCAGAGTCGTCTCAATTTCAGAAATGCGCTCATCGCGCTCGCTCACTTGCTCTTTCGCCACATCAGCGATGCGCTGCGCGTTGATGAGCTCTCTCTCAAAGTTAGCCTCGATGCGAGACATCTCCACCTTGGCCGTCTTGAGCTCTTCTTCGAGCTCTGCAATCCTGGATTCAGCCGTCGCCGCGTTCTCCTTCAATTTGGAGAGCTCGTGCGTCTGGCTTCTAGAAGCGCTCTGCGCCGTCTCCAACTCTTGCGCCAACCGCAACGTCTCAGACGAAGAATTCTTGGTTAACGAAAGAATTTCAGACGTCTTGATCTCTAACTCCGTCTTGAGCCAGGCGTTATGTTCCTCGAGCGCTTTGACTTCGCTTTCCAATCTTCTCTTGTTCGCCAACGCGCCCGCCGCCTCGGCGTTCACACGCCGAGCCTCCAACTCCGCCTTATTCTTCCCAGCCGTCGCAGCTTCCAAAGCGATGACGTATCCATCGATCGACGACTGCGCCGCCGCTCGTTCGCGATCCTTACGATCGTTCACGTCCAACAACTCTCGCTTTGTCGCTCTCAAGTCGTCCCTCTCTCTCATCGCCCTCTCCAACTCTTCTCTCCCTTTTGCCGACGTTCTCTTCGCCTCTTCCGCGTTCGCCCGTTCGCTTTCCGCCATTTTCACCGCCGTGTCTCTCTCCGTCTCCGTCCGTCGCAAAGCCTCCGTCGTCCGTCGCAATTCCTCTTTGAGTTCTTCTTGTTTCCGTCGCATGGCGACCGCCAAGTGTTCTCGCTCTAGATCTTTCGCCGTCGCTCTCGCGCGCGTCATCGCGTCATCGACCGTCGCCCCACCGGTATCCGGCGTGCCCGGACGTGGGCCTCCGTCCGAGTCTCCCATTCGCGTTCGATCACGCGCCGCGTCGTCGACTAGAGTCGCGTCGTCGATCGTCGACGACGCCAGTTGAACGTTGTTCAAAAAACAATTATTTATATGTGTAAACAGTCGTTGCACTTCGAACAAAATGCGCAAAACAGTACTCAGTCGAGACGCGCGGCCGCCACTCGTTCGCGCAATCGTCGTCTGCCCCTCCCGGGGAACGACAAGCAACATGGTGCTCCTCGAGAACGATGCGTTTCTCAACGAACTCACCAAGCTCTTCGAGCGCACGAGAAACGCTGGGTCGGTGTCGAGCACGATGAAGATCGTCAAGGAGGGTGTGAACAAACCCCTGCCCAAGGGTACGAAGAAACCGACGCCGACGATCGAGGAGATACGCGCGGAAGGGTCCGGGTACGGCGTGCTCGTCCGCGCGACGGATGGGAAACGTAAAGTGAGCACGTTCGTGAAGAAGGAAAAGGCGGCTAAGTTTTCGAAGAGTTATCAGACGATTCTCTTGGCGTATGTAGAGTTGGGCGATGCGTTGAAGGAGAAGAAGAAGAAAAAGGCGCCGGTGAAGAAAAAAGCGGCAGGGAAGCCGACCGAGGCGGTGGGGAAGAAATCCGAAGCGCAATCGACGAGCGATGCGAACGCGAGCGCGGGTAAGACGAAGGGTAAGACAAAGGGTAAGAAGTAGTAGCCGAATAGCCGAAAACGGCGCTGATGCGCGCAACCGAGAGCTCGGCGTCACATCCGTGTCGTCGATCGCGCTTCTTCCCGCGATCACCTCTCGTCGTCGTCGTTCCGCCGTCATGTAGAATTCCAACGTTGTCCATTACATTCACAGACGATTTGCCGCAACCATATGTCTCAGGCGTCGCGTCGCTCGCGCGTTCCATCCATCCTCGGTGGACACAACTTTTTTTTGACGGTTCACAACTCGTCGTTTTCATTCGACCCGCGGCCGGAAAGTTCGCCTCGAAATGATCCGGAACGGCGATCGACACTACCCGACGCGCGCGCACGAGCCCACGTCCACTCCGTCGCATTAAACGAACGAAAACACCAATCTTGGACGAACATGTTCTCTACTAAGATGTCCCTCGGCGCCGTCGCTGCGCTCGCCCTCGCGAGCGGTGCGAACGCCCTCGCCCTGGATCTCACCGTCGACACCTTCGATGGACAAGTGCTCAACTCTGGCAAGAGCGCGTTCATCAAGTTTTACGCCCCGTGGTGCGTTTAGGAATTTCACGAGGAACGATTTTCGCGCGTAGTTTTCACGGTTTCGGTTTCGCGTCGATGCGCGCGCGCGTCGACGGCGTGGTGCGGTGAACACTATAAGATGCGATTTGGACGCTGGATCGAATGCTGTCGAAGAATTGTCGCATCTTGATCTCGAAATGCGACGGGGTTTCGCGGCGATCGATGCGCGTGATTAACACGCGAGATGTGCGTACTGACGAAAAATGTGCGGTTTAATCGAATTTCTAGGTGCGGCCACTGCAAGGCGCTCGCGCCGGCGTGGAAGCAACTCGGCGAAGCGTTCACGGATAACGAAGACGTGATCATTGGTGACGTCGATTGCACCAAGGAGGAGAGCCTTTGCCAAAAGTTTGGCGTTCAAGGTTACCCGACCTTGAAGTACTTCACCGGTGCCACATCTGCGACTGGTGACGCGTACCAAGGCGGCCGTGACTTTGAGGCGCTCCAAGCGTTCGCGACGGAAAACCTCGGCCCGTCTTGCGGTGCCGACAACTTGGACCTCTGCGACGCGGAACAAACCAAGTTGATTAAGGAGAAGCAAGCGTTGTCCGCCGACGAGGTCACAGCGGAAATTGAGGGTTTCGAAGCCGAGATTAAGAAGGCTGGCGAAGATCTTGACGCGTTGTTGAAGGACCTCCAAGCGCAATACGAGGCGGGTAAGACTAAGAAGGAAGAAACCATCGCGGCCATCTCCCCGAAGGTTGCCCTCTTGCGCTCTGTCCAGCGCGCTGCCGCCGCCGGCACCGACAAGACTGAGTTGTAAACCTCGTATTGATATTACCATGTATATATCATATGTTGTTGATGTCATGAGAAATCTACTACGTACAATCTACCTAATTTTCTAGACATCTGTCGCTTGCTCGTTCTCGTCTCGCGACGACACGCTAGGGAACCATAAAGTCGTTCCAAGATACCCAATCCCCCGACTTGCGGTAGTACTCTTGAGGTGCCACCGGCATATTCCAGGGTTTGTGCCCTGCATTGCACCAGTTGATAAAGACGGAACGTTTCCCTTGCTCAAACTTCCACTTGTGTAATTCGGCCCGCGCCTCTTCGTACGACATACGCGAATGTCTTAGATTCATCTTGCCCGCTATTGCTAGGTCGCTCGAGTTGAAGCGCCGCATAGCGTGCCGCAAGTCGTTACGTCCGTGATCGAGCAGCTCCTTATCCGACGGGAGTAGCAAGACGGTTTTCTTAGACGCGTTGCTAAAAGGTGTCGTGATGTCATGCTCCAAAGCAAACTCGCGCAGAGCCTTTGCAGTCGACGCGCACGTCGGATACGCCTCGCGTCCACCTTTGCTCGGTTTAAGTTTCAGCTTCTTCGCAACCGCACTAAACCCTCCGTGGACTCGCATAAACTTGATCAAGTCGTCTCGATCGAGCTCCTCTAGCTGCGATTCGCACGGAAGCTGACCGGGACGCACACCCACTTTGATCAAGGACTCATCTTCGATGAGTTCGAGAATCTCATCCTTGAAAGTTTCAAACGAAAGCAAATGTCGATTTTCCATCCGGCGAGCGTGCTGCCAGTTTAGTTCTTTCGCGACAGCCTTGTAGCCGCCGTGCAACACGATTGCGTGGTGCAAATCCCAACGCCTCGCCTCGAGTAAGTGAGACATCGTCGGCATTACCGGTCTATCCAATCCCCCACCAGTGCCATCAACCGGTGGCGTGATTTGTAGAGCACCGCTTACATCGTTATACCAGTAAGACTCCTCTCCATCGACCTCTTCAAACCAAAAGGCATCGACAAGCTTCAAGAGCGCGTCTTCCAAGTTGTCAATGTTGTCCCAGTAGTACCACGGCGCCGCGTCGGGCTTCAAATCCAATTCTAGAGCAACTTCTCGCCAGTCCCCCAAAGATTCGACGCGTTTCACGAGTTCCCTTTGCCCTTGATTGATGAGGGACAGTCTCTGCGGCATGCCGTACGTGTCAGCCCCGAGCATTCTACTAAATGGTATCAAATCGTTTCGCAGCTCGCTAAGTTTAACTTCACGCAAGGCTAGATCGAGAAGACCCGCCGGTGGATCTAGGAAAAGCGCCTGCGCGCTCAAGATCCATCTTGGAAACATGTTCGGAACGAACGGCACGTAATGAAGCGGCCGTTCACCGAGCGTGGTCTCTTGTAATCCTTCGATGAGGAGCAAAAAAGCGTTGTCCGAATCCATCTCGCTCTCGTCAAATCCCGCCTGATCCTCCTTACCCATACTGAGAGATTCGGATAACCTGGTGAGAAACCCGCGTTCATCATCATTGAGCTCTTTCAAATCAGTCCCTACGAACAAATCCTCGACTTGATCGCTCTCGTACGAACGCTCTGGATCCTTGGTCGCGGCGTCTTCCGAATCGTCGCCTTCTTCTTCTTCTTCTTCCTCCTCCTCGCCTTCTTGGATCCCCATCGCCACGAAATCCGTCACGACACCTACCAACGAGTCTGGACTACCGTCTAAGTACACTTCCCACCCCACGAAGGACCGCGCATCACGAAGCGCGACGCCGTCCACCTCTTCGCTCGAGCGCCACGGCAACCGTTCGCGTCCGTACGCGTCTCTCTCAGCTTCCTCGCGCACTGTCGCATCCTCATCACAACCCGCCACTTCGCCGTCAGCGCCGTCCTCCCGGAGATCGCTTGCGTGCGTTCGACGTTCCGCCCTCGCCTCCCGCCCTCGACTGACGAAGGATCCTCCCGAGCGTCTCGAATCCACTAAAAAGCGCACCGTTGCGCCCGAAGCGTTCCTCGCGCGACCGCGACCGCTCGCCGCCGCGCTCGCCGCCGCCGACGCCCTCAACGCGTCGCACGTCGACATTGCCATCGCCATTCGTTGGTCGCCGCCGACGCCGCCGACGCGGCGTACCAACCGACCGACCGACGAAGACTGGCGAGACGACCCGAGTCGGCAGTGTTTAGCTCGCGAACGAAACCGAAATGTCCACGCGCGGGTCGCGTTTGGAGGCGCGGAACCAGCGCGATGCGTTCGCGTTCGAGGCGCGAGTGAAATCGTGGGAAAAGAGGTACGTCGAAGACGGCGGTGGTAGCGACGGCGACGTGTCGCAGGATCGCTTTGCAACCGACGACGCGACGCGTTAGTTCGTTTTGTTTACCTTTTGCGTCGTTCGACCGACTGACTGTGTTGACGCCGCGACGTTCGCGAACGCAGATGGGTCGAAGGAGAGACTCGAGAAGGGCACGAGAAGAATAAAACGCGGTTTCATCGTTGGGTCCCCGTGGTGGATGCGCGCGGGGAAGACGTGACGTCTGCGCCGAGAGGAGAGGAGGGATGTCCGTACTCGCTCGTGGAAGATGGGAAAGGAGACGAGTGACGGGTATGTTTCCGTATAGGGATGGATGTAACTATTTGTATGTTTGTACCGGTAAAGTTGTCTAGAATGAATCTTTCAGCGCTTTTTCTCTTTCGATTGCGGTCGTGTTTTGCCTCGGTTTGGAGACCTTCGATGTTTGCGTTTGGTATTCCAAACCCGCTTGTCTTCCTCGAGAGGCCGCGGAAGTACAGCTGCGATCGCGAAGCCAGTGAAGACGAGCGCGATTGCGGTCGGTATGTTTGTCATGAATTCTCCCTGGTTAACGTTGTCGCACGCGGGCGTATGAGAACTGAGACTAGGAGACTAGCTTTTGTTACACGAGTTGTAAAGTTTACAGATCTGCGACTCACATCGGTGGCAAATGTCTTCTGCACGTTGGACACTCTTGCTTGATGTCTATCCACTTGGTGAGACACTTGGTGTGGAAGAAGTGATTGCACGGTGTCACCATGCGTTCGTTAACTGCATGGACGTCGACCGAGTTCATGCAGATGACGCAGTCTGGGCCAGACGAGAGGTCGCCCATCTCGATGTCTCGCTCCTCCTCGGGCGGGGCGTCGCTTTGGCCCGTGAAGCCGCATTGCGTGAGAACCTCGTCTGAAACCTTGCGGTGATAATCGTAAATCTCTGGGAATATACCATCCGGTAAACCGTATCTAGGATTGATGTAATGCTGGGCTAACATCATCGCTGCCTGCGCGGTTGTCCACAAAATTAAGAGGCAAGCCTCGAAATAATTTGGCTTGATTCGCATAAAGTTGGTAGGGCAGGCTAGAACGTACATCGGCCCGATGAGTCGGGCGTATGAAGTCGTCACCACGTACCAAGGTTTATAAACGTGGCGATGATTGTGATACGCCGTGCGAATAATCTGTGGTATCCAGTAAGAGTTCATCAACAAGATGAAAATGATGGAATTGTCTGATAGCCAGTACATCATAAACATGCCGGCGATGAAGCCGGCGTAAAATCGAGAGTAGACTGCGCTCAAATCGACGCGTAGCTCTAACCAGCCTTGAATTTGCGGTCTCCTTGCTCGCCAAGCTGCCACGAGGATCCTCATTTCTAAAACGCTAAACAACACAAAGTAACAAAGTGCCACGGCGCTGAGTGGCATGAACAAATCATCCACAAGGATGCCAGCCGTCAAGTGCGATAAACAGTAATACGAATCAATTACGGCCCGCATCCCGACAGACAACAGGGACACACGCATCAGGGTCGATTGCGTCGAGCTGTGTTCGATTTGTTTGACGAGCACGTACGCTTGAGCCAGAGCGGCGCACATCATCATGTACGCGTACAGTCTGGTCTTCTTGTACCACGTTTCCAATGGCTGACTCGTCAAGTCAAAGTGCACGGTGATTCCACAGTTTTCACTCACAAGCTGTCCCACCAAAGCGACGGTTTTCGGCATGTCTGCGAATTCGAGAGGAGACATGTCCTCCAACTGCCGCTCGAGAATATCTCCGTGAAGGCCGTCCTCATCCGTCGGAATCTCATCGCTCGAGTGATTCCCTGGACTGACGTACGCGTGTAGCTTAAACTGACACCCCACCGGGTACTCGCCTGCGTCGTGGTCACCTATAAACCTTGCCCTCGCCGATTTACCCGCGCGCTTTACGGCATCGTCTCTACTATATGAATCCCTCGCCCTAAATCGGCTTTGATCACGCTCCAAATCCGTACCGGCGCGCTCGACCAAATCAAGCGCAATGGCCCTCAGACTCTGCCTATACGAACTGGCGGCGGCCCAGCTCGAGCTGGTATCCAACGTCTCGTTGGTTGCCGACTCGAACCGTTTTCTCAACTTTGACTCCCCCGTCAAGTACAACCCACCTGTCGCCTCCGTGTACACCCCTTCCATCGTCACGTGCGCGTCATCATTCGATATGTACGCCCCTTCCCTCAGCGTCACCTCTCCGATCACGCTCTGCACCCTCGCGTCATCGTCAAAACTCGTCCGCAACTGCAACGAGCACTCTCCGCGCGTCCAACCACCCTCTGTCAATCTATCTGCGCGCACTGACGCCGCGTCGAACCACCACGAACCCTTGAACGCACCCTGTACTATGCGAGGATAAACCTGTGTCCTATCCGCGTCGTCCGTGACGGCAACGACGACGCGCGTCATCGTCGTGAACAGTGCGAACATCAAAGTTGTCGTCATCTTCTGCAACTTTCTCAACGTCGTCTCGTTTCGTCGCCGACGCGCCCCATCACCGACGCCGACGACGCAATCACGACGCCGCGATGACGCTAACAATGGCGGCGGCGGCATCTTCCGCCGATCGATCCGTCAGCGATCCTCCGCGACGCCGACTGAGGACGGGTGCGCTGCCGACTTGTACCACACAACTCGACGCGCGCGAACTAACCGAACCGAACCGAACGAACGATGGGACGTGGGTACAAACCGGCGAGAGGCGGTCGCGGTGGCCGCGGTGGATCCAAGTCTGGGCTTACGCGCGAGGAACGCGAGGCGAAAGAGCGCGAGGTGCGTTGAAACGTAGTCGATGAATGATGTTTCATGTCGAAAGAGAACGCGTGAGGGCAAGACTACCGACTGACTGACGCCGACGGAACCGGTATATTCACGCGCAGTGGCGACGAAAAAAGTACGGTGAAACGGATTCTGACGAGGATAGCGACGAGGATGATTCGGATGACGACGACGAAGAGGAAGAAGAAGAGGAGGAGGAAGCACCCAGGCGAAGACCGGCGCCGGGAGAGCTTCCGCCTAACAGCAGCGACGAGGACGAGAGCTCGGATGACGACGCTGATTTGTTGGAGATGATGGCACCAAGAGAGAAGAAGCCAGCAGAACCGTCGGCGGATGAGATTTTGGCGCAGAAGAGTAAGAAGCAACTCGCGGCAGAGATGGAAAAGCTTCGTTTGGTGCGAGAGCGTCGCGCAGCGCAAGCCGCAGCGCGCATTGAAGCGGATGGTGGCGTCGATAGGTACGCCGTCGGTGCTGGGGGCTCGAACAAGAAGAAGAACGACGGCGACGACAGTGATTCGGACAGCGACGAGGACAGCGATGAAGAGAGCGATTGATATAAATTATAATTTCACAGGAAGTTTCTAATGTGCGCGCGCTTCTCTCTCAAGGGCATCCTTTCTAAGCATTGACTCGATAAAAAATTCACCCGCCTTGTACGAGCTTCTCACAAGCGGACCGGACGCAACGTAGCGGAAACCAATCTCCTCTTCGCCAAACTTTTTCCAGAAGTCAAACTTTTCGGGCGTCACAAACTCCTTGACTGGTAAGTGCACCGGAGTCGGCTGCAAGTATTGGCCGAGGGTGAAAATGTCCACGCCAGCCTCCTTGCACGCGCGCATGCACTCCTTGATTTCTTCGTCATCCTCACCGAGACCGAGCATGATTGAAGTCTTAGTCACTAATCCCTCTTTTGACTCCTTTGCGTGACGCAACACGGCGAGCGACTGTTCGTAATTCGCCCGCGGGTCGCGAACACGCTTTTGCAATCGCTCCACCGTCTCAACGTTGTGCGCAAAGACATCCAAACCCGAACGCGCGAGATGCGCGACCGCCTCCATGTCGCCCTGGAAGTCGGGCGTCAGCGCTTCGACTAGAATCGAACTCTTGAGCTCCTTGAGCGTTCGCACGGTTCGCGCGAAATGTTCGCTCCCGCCGTCTGGAATATCATCGCGATCGACGCTCGTCAACACGATGTACCCGACCCCCCACTCCGCGATGGCTCTCGCTGTATTCTCGGGTTCGTCATCATCTGGCGGCGGCGGCGTCTGCGACGTGTTCACGGCGCAAAATCGACAACCTCTCGTACACGTATCCCCCAACAACATCACCGTCGCCGTCCCCGTGTCCCCGTTCCAACACTCACCCACGTTCGGGCACATCGCCTCCTCACACACCGTGTTCAACTTCAACCCAGTCAGCGACGTGGAGAGATAATCGAACCGTTCACCGCTCGGCGCCCGCTGTCTCAACCACGGCGGCTTCTTCAGACCCGCCGGCAGTCCCTTTATCCGTTCCTCTGTCTCCGCCACAGTCGTCACCGTCGGTCCACACATCGCCGCCGCCGTCGCCACTGCCTTGGGATCCGGCGTACGCTCTACGACTACCCCGTTCGCCGCAGCCATAGCGACGAGCTCCCCGAACGCGTCTCCGCGCTCCAACCTCGCGCGCTCCTCTCGCTCAGCCTCAGTCTCTCGACCACCACCAACGTCATCCGCCGCCGACGCGTTCGACGCGAGTCGTCTCGCCATCGAACGGCGCGCCGCCCGCGCCGCCACCGATCGTCGACGAGCCCCGACGGGGCCGTTCGCGAGCGCTCGCGTCGTCGTCGCGGTGCACATCTCTCACCGCTCGTCGGCGTGTGACGCTCCCTCGATTCCTCTTTGGTATTTTTGGATCGGTTTGACAGTTCATGAACCGCCAATAACGAAAGGGGTCACGTTTTGTTGCCAAATGTCACTTAGGTTCAGACAAACAAAACAGTGCATCGTCACACGCGCGCGCGGAAGACGCGGGACGCGCGACGCCCCGAAACGACGTTCACGCGCGCGCGGGCGAAGCCCGCAATCACCGTCGTCGTCGTCGTTTCGGGGCGTCGCGCGTCCCGCGTCGGGTATAGGTGAAAAGGATCCGGTTTGATGCGTGCGTGCCGGCGGCTGCGTGAGCGAAACCACGAAGACGGGAAACGAACGAGACTTCGAGGTGCGTGTGTCGCGATGGTGACGCGCGCGAACGTGCGTCGCGATGAAACAAAACCTTGCAAACACGCCAGTTCTGCTGCTGAGCGAAATCGTTGACGAATGGTTTGTTCTGAACGCACGCTGACTCGACCGCATGTTTCGGGTTCTCTATTTTTTTCTGTGTCGTCCGGTGCTTGGATGTTTTTCTTCTCCTCGACGCTACTCCTCTCACAGTGTCAGAGTGTCAATATTCTTCCCGTGATTGAGCACCTTGGGTGAGCAGGTAAATCGATCGCGCTCGAACGGCGCGTCGGCGCCGACGTCGAGACGGCGTCGAGGATACCGCTCGAGTCACATTTAGTTTTGCGGTTCTGTTTTTGGTTTTGCGATGAAGACGAAAATATTAGATGACGAATCTGATCGCTTGCGCCGTCGCGGTCTTCGCGATTGCAAGCGCTGTTTCGACAGCACATGATCGATAAATGAGGCATTTGTCTGAGCAAACCAATCGGGCGCTGTCGCCTCTATTTTTATTTCGCGCGCGACGTGTACTGACGGCGATTTTTCATACCTCGTAGACGGTGCGATTGATATCGATGAATTGTAATTTTACAACGACTTTATGCGTTGGCTATGTAAGCCCCTTGAAGTTCCGTCAGAGCTTTGCCTAAATCACTGAGTTTGATGCTCGCCGGATCGGAGTGTCTAAATCTGCCGCGTTCGTCCTCTCCCCTTTGCTCGGGCAACCCGAGCGTCGCAGTCGCGTTGGCGTACTCATGAAGAAGCTTTGACACATCTCCGAGGCGTACGTCTTCGACATCACACGCCGCAATATGCGCGCGAAACGCCGATGGATTACCATCGAACACGTCCGGGGCGACGTTTATCGGCAATCGATCCCTGAGGGCGCTCACGAGTGCCCTTGGCGACGCCAGTGCCTCTGACGAAATGTCTGCGTACTCCATGTCGTCTACGACGAGCCACCACGCGTCGTTACACGCGTTCGAGCCGTTAAATCCGCCGAAGCACAGACACTTATTTTCACTCACTTGGGTCAAGGTGTGATACGCCCGCGAACTCGGCCCGTTGCCATCGCCCGCGAACTCGAGTCGTTGCCACTTAGCGTTTTCGCCATCCAAAAAGTGCGCATCGTCGAAATACACGCGTTCCTTCACTAGCCAACCATCGTCTCCGACGCCACCGCTCATGATGACGTACGGCCCAATCCCTCTTCCCATCGCGACGATCGACATGGCGTGTCCAGCGCGCGCACTTGGTGGGCTTCCTCTCAAGACGAGTTTCACCCAACGCCAACCGCCGTTTGGCTCTCTTTTCAAACACCACGTATCGTTGAACGCCGCCCCGTTCGCCCCTTGACCGCCGTAAATCAACAGATTGTCCCCATACCTCACCATCGCCGATCCACTGCGAGGCTCGGGCGCCGTCTTCCCTCCAGATGTTACCGCATCGATCGCTTCGAGTCTCGCCGGCGCGACGTCAATCGTAGTCCATGTCGCTTCCTTGCTCGACGTCCCTCGCAAAATCTCCACGTTTGACATCCACCCTTTCCCATCAAACCCACCGAACGCAACGATACACCCATCCCCGACGCTCATCATCGACGCGAAATCCCTCGGCGTCGTCTTTGCGTTTGAAAGTTCTCGCCACGTCCACGAGTCGGCGTCGAGCGTCCACGAATCGCCGAATTGCCTTCTCCCATCTCGTCCACACGACACGAGAATCTCCGCTTCCGACGTCGCGCACGCGCTGTGAAACGCCCGTCCACTCGGTCGCGCGCCAGTAATATCCGGTCGAAACCACGCGTCGTGCGCGACATCGAGCACGACGACGTCATCGAGCGCTCCTCGAGCGTTTCCACTTGACTTGTCCAAACCACCGAAAACGACGACGTATCTTCCGCGGGAGATGGACGTTGCGGTGTGTCCAAACCTCGCGCTCGGTGGCGCGTCACCGGCGTCGCCTCTGCACGCGACCCAACGCATCGCGCGTCGAACAAAAACGCGCGACGTCGAGTGAGGCTAAAGGACAGGACAGTTCGTTCTAACACAAATTTCGTTCATTGACAACAACTCAAACCCACCAGCCCACACCCACCCACTCTAATCGACGTATCCCGACCCTCTACATGCGCGACACAAAATCATCCCCGCCCCTTTGCACGCCGTGCACTCGTACGGGTTCCTACGCGTGAGTCCCAAGACGCCGTCGCTGTCGCGGTCACTCTTACTCACACGTATCGGCGTCGTCCTTCGTCCCGTCGCGTCGCAAAACGCGCACGGTTCGCCCCCGGACGCCGCACACGCCGCGCACGGTTTCGGTTCGCCTCTCGCACCGAGCGCGAGCGCGGTGGCACCGAGCGCGGCGACGGTTCCGGCGACGGACACGAGCTGCGTGAGTTCGTAAGGATCACCACCGGTGGCGTCCAACGGTGTCGCGTCGACGCGCGTTGAACGCCGATACGCGAACCCCAGCGCGCGGTCGACTACGCTTCTCGCGCGCGTCGATGGCGACGACGAGGTCGACGCGACGACGACACGTGCGGTGAGAGGCGGCATCGTGTTGTTAACGCTGCCCTCTCACTTGTGACGTCGTCAGTCGCGCACGCGGCACGCGAACTGACGATGACGTCGTCGATCCTCGCGCGACCGAATGGGTGCTGCAACGCGCGCGCGACGGTGAAACTCCAACGTCGAAGAGTCGTGACGTCCTCGTCGTCGTGGCGAAATCGTCGCATTTCGACGCGCGCGTTGTCGTCGAAGGATGATGATGATGTTGATGAAGAAGAGAGGAAAAAGCTTCGTCCGGCATCGCGTGCGACGATGGAGGCTTTACGCGCGCGGGCGAGGGTGGATGGACCACCGAAACGGGTTCCGGTGGCGATGGAACGGAGCTTTGGCGCGTCATCGTCGTCTGTGGCGGTATCGGAGGATGAGGAGAAGGGGGAGTTTTTGGATGCGTTTAGAAAAGGTTGGGACGTTCCGTGGGGTGGGGCGACCGTCGCGCTGGGACTCGCTGGGTGGTGCGTTTCTTTTGTCGGCGTCGCTGCGATCGTGTTTCCACTTCTTGCGGCGCAAGCTGGGGTGGATCCTGCGAAAATGTCTCTGACGGAGCAGACAGAGTATCTGTTGGCGGTGCAAGTCGCTGAGACAGTTACCAGCCTGGGATTGGTGTATACGCTCGTATCGCCGCACATGGAGACGATCAAAGAGGAAGGGAAGGATTGGTTCAAGATAGACTTCAGAGAGCCGTTCGAGTCGGAGCGCGGGTGGGCCAAGTACGGATTGATTGGGTACGGGGCGACGTTTGCCGCGCTCGCCGTCACCGGATTGGCCATGGACGCGGCGGAAAAGGCGCAAGGAGGTCAGATGGCTGTCGATGCCGCCTCTGATCAAGTGGGAACGATCGATGGTGTGTTGCCGTTGATTCAATCCGACGACATCGGCACGTTTTTGGCGCTGCTGTCGGTGACGAGCGTGTTGGCTCCGCTTCTCGAGGAGGTTGTGTTTCGCGGATTTCTCCTCGCGTCTCTCACAAAGTGGTTGCCGACGCCCGGCGCCGTACTCTTTAGCAGCGTCCTCTTCGCCGGCGCGCACTTGGCGCCTCGCGACTTTGTCGAGCTCGTCGTCCTCGGCATGGTGTTAGGTTTCTCTTATGCGCGCACGAGAAATTTACTAACGCCCATGCTCATTCACAGCATGTGGAACTCAGGCGTGCTGTTAGTCGTCGCGGCGGCGATTCAGGGGGGCTTTGCGAAAGAGTTGGGTATTCCGGGCGTGTAGATGATTGAATGTTTCTTTTAGCGTGAGTCGACAGTTGTCATTACACACTAGATTTTAGTATATATTCTCTTCGCGTCTTAAACAACAGACGAAGCAAGCGTCGCCGCTTTCGCGGCTACCAACGACTACCGTAGCTGCGCCGTTTCACTGAGCATGGTCCCAGTGGGGCTTAAGTTGCGGCTGCGGTGACTTGGTGTACGCCAAAACTATCAAAGTTTCAGAGGGTAATGCTTCATCGCATGGCTACAAAGCTTCTTTAGTAAAAGAGGCACTTAGTAGAGGCGGAACGGGGAGCCCATCGTGGTCTTGATGTACAAAGACTTGACGTTTTGCCAGTTCTTCTTCAACAAAGAAACCAAGAAGTTGACAGCCATTTGAATGTTCATGAACAATTCACGTTCCGTCATTTCGACGTGGCCAACGGCGACGGCCAAGCAAAGAACCTTCTTAAGCTGGAACTTGACTTGGGACTTGACGTCGTTGATCTTGTTCTCGAGCGGCTCGTTGTGGGTGGCGAGCGTCGGGAACTTACCGGCCTTGTTCAAACCCGGACCCAAGAGACGCGGAATTTGCTTAATGACGGACTCGGAGGCGAGGAAGTGTTGGTACTTCTTCGCAAGCTTCTTGATGAGCTTCTTGTTCTTGTTGAGCTTCTTGAGCGCTTCGACGTCCATGGAGTCAATGCCGTTGCCGGTGGCTTCTTCGCAGTGCTTGGCGTCGCCAAGGATGCACATCTTAAGCTTCGGGCGCGGGATGGACGGTAACTTCACGGTACCGTTGAAACGCTTATCCTTCTGCGGATCATAGTTCTTGAGACCAATTTGGAGTTCAACCGTCTCGACAAACTTGCGCGGCTTTTCCTGCGACTTCTTCAGGATGTCAGCCACGCCCTCCTTGAGGGTATCGGTGCTAAGCTTGCTGCGCGCGCGTAAAGGAAACGAGTAGACGGGTTATCGTCAGTCACGAGATTCAAATCAATATCAAACAATCCATGAATCCATCCTCCGCACCGCGCGCGTTTCCCTCGTCGCATCGCGCCGTCGCCAGTCTCGACGCATCGCCCTGAACGCACGCGCGCCGAAAACCCTAGCGCCCCGATCATTCCCGTTTCGCCGCGCACCCACGCGACGTCGACGGAGACGACAGCGATGCATCGAGTGCTTCGTAAACCCACGCATTCTATTTTTCGCGCTCGACGCGTTCGACGTACCTCATCTGTGTGTTCTTATTCGGCGACGCGTCGCAAAGAGACCGATGCACATGTCGCGAGCTCCACTTTGCTCTTCCAAAGTGAGACTTTTCAACAACGAGAATGAGAACTGAGACTCGCCCAGCACTACCAGCACTACCAGCACTACCAGCACTACCAGCACTACCAGCACGACGACGACGCGCGTCAGAAGCCGACGGGCGGAACGCACACATCGGGAGCAGGGCGATCATGGCCTCGATAATCCCGTCGACGTCGTCGTCGTCGTCGTCTTCGGGCGTAAGACGTGGGGTCAGCGGGGCCAGTCGTCGATGTTCGCGTGTTGGTAGAGCGTTGGTGCAGAGAACAGCGACGCCCGCGCGTCGTCGGGAGGTGAGAGATTGGATAACACGCAGAGAGGTTGCGGTGACGGCGGCGATCGCGGTCGTAGATGGCGGGGAGGACGTGCAGCGGAGCTCAAGCGATGCGGAGGCGTCGACGAGCGACGACGGAGACGACTCGCGCGGCGGCGGACTTCCGGTGCGTGTGATTGTGGAAGCGGCGATGCTCGCGGCGATGACGGGGCTATCGTTTCACTTATCGTCACTGTTTAGGTTTGACGCGTACTTTGGGGCGTTGTTCCCGTTGCCGGTGGTGATTGCGGCGGCGAGATGGGGTACCGCGGCGGCGGCGAGGACGATGTTTACAGCGACGCTGTTGCTGCTGTTGATTAGCGGACCGCTTAGAGCGGTAAATTATTTGTGTCTTCACGGCGCGTTGGCGTTCACGCTCGGCTCGCTGTGGTTGTCGGGAAAAGGATGGGCGATGACTGTGCCGGTGAGCGCGCTCACACGCACTGCGGGCATCATGTGTTCGCTCGCCGTGTCGTCGTTGCTCTACAGAGAAAACGTCATGAAACTGTTGGTGACGCAAATGTATTCGCTTCTAGATCAGTTTTGCGCTAACATCGGTGCGACGTTCGCGCCGACGATGGGATGGGTGTGGGCCACCGCGCTGTTTTTCATCCTCATCAACTCTTTCAGCTACACGCTCATTCTGCACATGGTGTACACCATCGTCCTCAATGCCGTGACGGGAAGAAATTTCGTCAACGCGCCGGCAAAAGTGTGCCGAGCGCTCGGCGTGTCTTCGTCAAACACCCCTTGAGGGGCGAACGTTGATCGATGATTAATACAAATTGCGTCTCGCGCATAGTCTTACCCGCGCTTTAGATATCAGCCGCGAATTGTCATGCGTACAGCATTCGTAGCGAGTACTATTGTTCCAACCAACTCGCGCGTCGAGTGGGAGTTTTCACTCTTCACTGCTTCACTGTCCGCCGCCACCGCCATCGCACCGGCGCCGCGCATGTCGCGCGTTGCTCTTTTCATCGCTTGGCTCCTCTCCCTCTTCCTCGTCATCATACACGCGTATTCGTCGTCGCTAGCGTCGTCGTCGGCGGTGTCCAAACCACCGAGTCTCTCGTGTTCGCTCTGTCGACGCATCTTGCGAGACATTTCACGCGACGTCGCTCGAACATCACCGCGTCGACTCGCCGAAACGGTGGTTGAGAAGGACGAGCCGACGGGGGACGAACGCGAAATCCCGTACGAGGTGCGTTTCGTTTGGTTTCACTCTCGAAAGTGCGTCGACTGACTGATTCGTTTCGCGTTTGCGTAACCAACTGCAGACGTCGCTCGCGTTCGCCAAAGTGCTCATATCCTCCGCGTGCGCCGAGACCAACCTCCTCGGGTACGCCAAACGGTATGATTGGCTCGGTGATGGATACGTCGTCACCGATGATGTCCCACGCGGGACTTTAGCGAGACGCATAGACCCCGACATGGGCCTCGTCTGTCTTCGACTGAAGCGTCCGGCGTCGATTAAAGCGCTTCGCGGCGCCCTCGTCGCCGCCGATTCCACCCGAAACCTCACTGACCGCGTCTGTGCCGACGTATTCACGTGTCCACCACCACCACCATCATCCACGCGATGGCACGGAGACTGGCATCGCGCCGTCGCGTCGCCTCGCTTTTGGCTTCGATGCGCCCCGCACGTGCTCGTCTTCGCCTTCGCCCCGGCGTTGCTTCTCCCATCCTTCTTCCCACCCCGGCTTCCCGTCACCCCATCGACGGAGAAAAAGAAGAGTCAATAATAGTCATCGTTGTAGTCACAGTAGCCACACAGCGCACGCAATCACCACACGAGTCATCAAACGAACGCGTCGCCGCGGCGCCGGCGCCCGCGCGGCCCCAATGGTGTCCAGTTTTGAGTTTTGAGACTCAACGCGTGCGTCCAAAAGCTCTCGAGCGTCGGCTTTAGACTCTTCAGTCGACGACGACGGACGTCGACGACGGAGAAGAGGGGGCATCATAGCATAAAACGAACCGTCATCGTCGTCGTCGTCGTCGTTCACGGGGAAGAGAGCGCGGCGCAGTGCTGATTCGTTCGTAAAAGTTGCTCTGGCTGCCTGGCGGCGGACCGAACCGAACCGAACCGAACCATCCAGTCCATGCGCGGACGAGACGACGCACCGCCGACGACGTCGACGGAGGCGACGCCGAACCGACGTCCACGCGTCGTTCGTGTCGCGACGTCGTGTGGCACGTCGGTCGTCGTGACGCTGGCGAACGGGGATGAGGCGACGTTGGATGAGTTGAAAGCGGCGACGCGTAAAGCGCACGAGCTCGCGTTTCCGGAATACGGCTCGGTGAGGATTGGTGAGACGCACGGATACGGGAAATTCGCCGGGGACGTGGGGTTGTGGTATCCGTTGAGTGACGACGCATCGTTCGCTGCGGGGGGGTTTGAGGATGTCATGGCGCAGGTGACGTGTGAGAGGTGGGCAGAGGATGGAGGGCAGATGGAGGCGTTTCGCGCGTTGGCGTCGCCGGCATCGTTGACGGCGAGAAATCGGGCGGCGTTGGCGACGTCTCCGTTGCTTTCGGTGTCGGCGGTGAGCGGCGGATCGGTTTTGGGGACGACACCTGGGAGTGCGGGGACGTTTGGCGGGTTCTTATCTGCCGGGACGCCGACGAACGATGCGGTAAAACGGTTGGATATGAGTCGCGTCGAACGTTCGACGCCGGCGGCGATTGAGACGCCTCGGGCGTTTAACACTCGAATAACGACGACGATCCCGGCGGCAAAGAAGTCGACGGCAGAGGACCCTCCGGTTGCTATCGATGACGACAGCACCCATGTAAAGGCTGGGAAGAAGCGCGAGAGACCGACGCCCGCGGTAGAGGAACCGCCGACGAAGAAGAAAAAAGCTGACGAACCGACTCCCGAAGCCGATCCGTGGGAAATGGTTGAGGAAGTTGAAGCCGTCGCTGCTCGATTAGAAGACGGTAAGACGACGCAAGAAGATGTCGCGTCTCTCCTCGCCAAGAATGGCGCGTTGACGTACAGCGTTTTCGTCAAGGCTTTGCAGAGTCACCGAGGGTGCGTCTCCGCTTTGGAAAAGCTCAAGATGGATTCCTTTGACGTCATGACGGAGACGACAAATTACGTCGTTCAGCAGATTGGATTGGTACAAGAGGAGACGAGTACGGCGTGGTTTGACGATTTGGTGAATAGAATCAGAAAGATGAAACCTGCGGTTGATGAGGATTTGGTAATGTTCTTAGCCGTCGCCACGCTCATCGCGCGCGTGTATAGATCTGGCTATCGTCAGCACAAGCGAATTCCTACATCGTTGGCGCACGGGTTCAAGGCGGTGCCGGCGCACTCTAGCCATCGGTTCGGCGCCGTCGAGCGAATGATTGCGCACGCGGTGCTAAAGGAGATTGGATACGAGGGCGAGGTGCCCGAGTGGGACGGGTCGGACGACGGCACGGCGGGGAGCGCCAAGGAGGATGACGGCAAGGTGGCGGATGACGACAAACAACCAGAGCTCGCGTCCAAGCCTCTGCCCGTAGAGGACGTGCATCCAAAAGGGAGCGATAGCGCGAAAGAAAAGGATGCGAAACCACCAGTCATCGTCGAGGCGGTAGCGGAAAAGAAGAATGAAGAAGAAAAAGATCGTTCGACGAGATCGAAATCGTCTTCGAGCTCTTCATCTTCGAGTTCTTCGTCGTCTTCATCTTCGAGTTCTTCTTCGTCAAGTTCTTCGTCGTCGTCAAGTTCTTCGTCGTCGTCGAGTTCTTCTTCGTCGTCTTCCAGTGCGAAGTCTAAACGAACACCCGAGGCTGGTTCTCGACAAGTAAACGCGAGGGATTCAAAAGAGGAGGAGAAAGAGTTGGATAAAATTGTCCGAGTTGGCGGATTGAACCGCATCTTGTCTAGCATCAACGTTGCCGCGTCTGGCAACGATTCATCCAAGCAGAGCACTCCGGCGAAAGACATGGCGCAGAGTAAGACACCCATCGTGACTCCAGCGGCAAAACAAGAGCGTAGGCCGAAGCGTGAAGTGCCCGTCAAAGAAAAAGCGGCAGAGGCTCCAAAAGTTGAGGGAAAGACTGTCGAAATTCGCAAAGGCAAATCCGTCGTCATCCCAGACGGTCCGTCGGTGCCAGTCATGTGCAAGCACCTCAAGGGTAATTTCTTCTTTCGAGACGGAGAAAAGAGCTTTAAAATAGTCGTCACCTCTCAAGATAAAAAGAACCGGGAAGGGCCTCCTTTGTTTGGCAAAGAGTTGCCACCGACTGTGTTTGAAAAATCGGCGGGATGCACGCAAAGAAATTGGAGAAACAGCGTCAAAGTGGGACGAACGGGCGTGAGCGTTAAGGACTTTTTGAAGGCTTTCAACGAGATGACGGGTGAAAAGAAGGTAGATGCGAACGAAAACTAGATCTAGCGCTTTCTAATATCAACAAAACAATATTATTGTCCGAAGCTATACTCAATATCTTCTGCTAACTGTCTCGCTTGGGAAACAATATCCCCGAGACTGAAAGTATCCGTCACTTCGTGGAGCAGTCTACGGCGTGCTCGCGCCTGCTCCAAGACGTGAAGGTTTGTCGTGCTACTCGACGGTGTGCTATTAGTGAATGGGGACCGAGGCGGAGGCGTCGCAGCCAAAGCTTTGAGCTCTGTTTCGCGTCTCTTCAGTCTGTCTTCAGCCCGGGCGACGACTCCTTCCGCGTTGGCAAGGAGTTGCCGCTCTCGTTGTTGCAATTTCCTCTCCGTCTCCTCCATGATCTTTTCAGCGCCGCTTAATAATTTTTCCGCTCTAGAAGCCCTGAGATCCACCTGGAGAGCCGCGTTGACGCTCTGCATCTCGATCTGCCCCAGGTGGCGAGACACTTCTTCTCGGATGGCGTCCTGGATAGCCAACCTCTCGGTTGACAAAGACTTGCGTAGCTCTTCATCGCGGCTCGCTGTCAGTCGCAGCGCAGATGTTTGCTCCGTCTTGACTCTATCCAACTCTTCTTTGAGTTGATACAAGTCCCATTCCATGGATACATCCGTTTCTGTGTCGAGGGCGAACCGCGGTGGCTCTGGCGTCGCTACTGAGAGCGCGCCAACGTCGACGAGTTGCTTCGACGCGGTTTCCTGGCTTGCCTTCACAGCGCTCAGCTCGGCTTGAATCTGTTGTATTTCGTTGCCTAAATACTCGTCGCCTTGATGAAGTTGCTCTTCAAGCCCGCCTCGTTCGAGCGCTATCGACTTGTTGAGTTCTTGTTCGAGCTCAATCCTCTCCGCCGCGAGCGACTGTTTGAGTGACTTTTCAAACTCTCTCCTTTCCTTCTCGAAAGTCTCCTTCATGCGATCGAGCGATTCCTTCAAGAGCGCGATTTCAGTCGCTTGCTCTGGAGCGGTCGCCTTGCTAGAATCGCTCGCTCGCGTCTCTTGAGCCTTCTTCAGTTGCTCGATCTCTCGCTTGAGCGTTACGATTTCGGCGAGTTCGCGTTCTGAAGCCTTCGGCTCGATAGTATCGCTCACGCGTGACTCTTGCGCTTGCTTCACGAGCTCCAACTCCTGTCTGAGCAATCTAATTTCATTAAACTGCTCTGGCGCCGCGGCCGCCGCCTTACTCAAGTCGATGATGCGCTGTCTTTCAACCTCAAAGGAACGTCGAAGCTCGCTTTCGCGCTCAATGGCCGCCTTGGACATGTTGGTCTGCTCATCTCTCATTCTGGTCACCTCCTCTCGTAAACGAACGAGCTCTAGACCGAACGCGTCGGTCTGTTCGCGCACATCGATGGCAGCAGCAGAAGTGCTCGGCGTTTCATCGATTGTCTGTCCCTGTTCGACGACGACTTGCTTTCGCGGCGACGACATGGACTCCTCTGCTCGTGCTGAGAGTGCGCGCTGTTCTTCAAATGTCGACTCGACGAACGCGTCGTTCTCCTCTTCTACATGCTCTGTTTTTGCCTCCAACGCCGATGACTCGCTCAACGGTGTAACTGCGTCCAAGACCTGCTCCAACTCGTCCGAGTCGCTAATAAACGAAAACACGCGCTGCGCTCGCTGCGGGTGAGGAGACGAGACGTCTTGCGCCGGAGTGAGCACGGCGATGTTCGAATCCCACATGTCAAGGCGCGAAATCTCGATAGGCTCTTCGTCTTCGTCGAACAATTGAGTGCCATCAACCGCTGGCTGCAGCGTCTCTGGCGACGTCGCAGACGTGTCGCTGCCTGGGCTCAACGAGGATCTCCACGCTCGCAACACTTGCGCACCCAACGTCACGTCGTCAACGCTCAATATGCGTGAACTATACCCCTCCGACTCTGATAACGCTTCGAGGTCATCTTCGATCCGGCGCACAAATCTTTTCGCTTCCGGGTCCGGTGACATGGCGACGTCCGAAGATTGGACGCTGCGCGCCGCGAGCGCCGAAGCCGAAGCGGGCAAATGCTCGTCGACGGTATCGCTGAAAGAATCTTCAGAGTAAGACCCAAAGTATCCTTCCGACTCAACCCTCGATACGTCGACAGGTGTGGGGATTTCAACCGTCTCAGGGGTCGGAATAGACGAATCTTCCGCTCGTACGACGGGCATGTCCGCCACGTTTGTCGTCAAAGATTGCGGCGAAAGCAATTCTATAAATTCATCCGGATCGATTCCTCTCGCAGCTTCGAACATACCCATTAAATCTCGCATGTACACTCGTTCCGGGGAAGCGACATCCTCCTCCATCTTCCCCATTGTCGATGGTGCGATTTCTTCTCGCGTCTTCGTCCGTTCGCGCTTCTCGCGTCTTCGTCGCAAAATTCGACCGAGGCGCGAAGTGACGAATGCCGCTCTCAATCGCCAGCCAAGTTCGCGAGCAGCGTACTTGTCAAAAGTCACTCGAACGATCGGTTCAATCTTCACTTTAATCCCAGATACTTCTCTGATGACGATCTTCGCGCCATAACGCGCCGTGGCGATGACGGTTCTACGATGGTCCTCGCGAGCGGCGAATCGAGCCGCTCTCCCGCTTCCCTCGACGAGCACGGATCCGCGCGACGCCGTCGCTTCGAGCGCTTTTCCAACCACCCGTGCCCCACGAGACGTAGTGACACACACGTGCGTCCACGTCCGCCGAGTCGTCTCTTTTGTATCTCTCACCAACTCCTGAACCGTCTTGGACGTCGTCTTCGTCTTCGTCCTCCTCCTCTGCCTCGTCTCTCCCGGTTGAAGCCCAACCTCGCCCGCGCCGTCGAAATGTCTTCGCATCACCTCCTCGTGCTCCATCTCAATCCTCCGTCGCGTCTCCCCGCCGTCTCTCCTCGGTACGATATCCATCACCGCACTCCCGATCTGCGCGTCCGCATCGCCGTCCTCGTCGTCGTCCAGACCGGCGCCCGAACCGAACCCGCCGCCGTGAAACAACCACCACGCGTCTGAACGCCGCCGCTCGCCGATCGATGCCCTCGTCGACGAATTCGGCGTCCCACGCATTTCGTCGTCATCGACGTACCCATCATTGCGCATCGCGGACGTTGACAAATTCGACGTCGACGTCCGCATTCGTCTCGCATTTCTGTGCGACATCGTCATCATCGTGGTCGAGTCTGCGTCAAGATGGTTGTCAACAACGCCGGCGTCATCGCCGCCATCCGTCGACATCATCCTTCCCCTCACCGTCGGTACTACCGGTCGACACGACGCGCATCCCATCGGATCGCCCCCCGTCCCGTTCCGTCCGTCCGCGTCACCCATCTCCCCCCTCCCTCGCCGTTCGCCCCTCTCTCTTCGTCTCTCTCCACGACCTCGGCCTCCTCTGACGGGGTCTCCACACGGCGCGCGCGTTTGAAAAATCACACCCGATTCGCGTCGAGTCTCTTGACGAGTCGTGACCCAAAAAATGAGAGTATTAAACTGATTTCTATGGGTCATCACTCGTCAAATCTCATGAAAACGCGTGAAATGTGGTCGACCGACCACCGGACGAGACTAATCCTTGAGTGATGACTCGTCGACGACGGGCGTCGCGACGGTTGGCGATGACGCAACAGCCTGGCGGTGCCGCGTCGGCACTTTTTGACGCGGTACGAACGAGCGGACGGGCGACGCGCGACCGATACGGCGAGCCCTCGGACGCGGCGAGGGAAATAAAAAATATTTACACCCCATCCGTGCGCGCGCGCGCGTCGGTCGAGGCGCGTCGTCGGTCGAGGCGCGGGTTCGAATTTCGTTTGAGATAAAGCGGGCGCGTCCGTCAAAACGCGTGAAAAGGCGAGGCGTGGTCGCGCGCGTCGACGGAGACCAGAAGAAGCGGATCGGGTGTCGAATCGACGGCGAATGGCAAGTTTTGTGACGACGACGACGCTTCGAAGCATTCGACCGCGACTGCAGTTTGCGGCGTTGACGCACGAGTTACCGGCGCTCGTCGAGGGGCTCAAGTCTATTGGCGTCGGGACGATAATTGACTTTGCCCGGGAACACCGGCCGGCGAAGGAGAGCGCGAGAGTGGCGGAGGTCATCGCGACGCGGATGCACGAGTTTCCGTCTGCGATGCACGCAGTGAAATTGAGCGCGCTTGGGATTGAAGAAAACCACGAGACGGCGACGGCGCACATGCGAAACATCGCCGCGAGAGCGGCGACGCTGGGCACGAGCGTGTGCGTGGACGCCGAGGAGAATGCGTTGCACGGAAATTACTCCAAGACTGCGTTTGATTTGATGCGAGATTACAACACCGGGGCGAGAGCGGCGAGTGGATACCCGACAGTGTTTAAGACGTATCAGATGTACCGCGCGGACGCCGTCGACGAACTCACGAGAGATATTGAGATTGCAAAGTCTACCGGTTTCGCACTGGGCGCCAAGCTCGTCCGAGGCGCCTATCTTCGAGTGGATCGCAACTCTGGCGCCTTGCTTCCGGACAAGGCGGCTGTCGACAAGTCTTTCGAAAAGGGCCTCGGGATTACTCTCGAAGACGCCAACGATCACGTCACTACTCTCGTCGCCACGCGCAACATTGCCAACATTGAGCAAGCGTTGGAGCACGAAAATGGCGACCGTTGCGTGTATGCGCAGCTGTTGGGTATGGACGACGAGACAACGAACCGGCTTTTGCAAGAGGCTCCAGGGTCAGTGCTGAAATACGTGCCATTCGGCAGCATTGTTGAATTGAGCCCTTACTTGTACCGCCGTTTGCTCGAACGCATGAGCTGGTCCTGACACGACGCGAGAGCGTGGTGAACTGTCAGTTCCAGGCTTGGAAGCTGACTCAGCAACTTAGAGCGGCAAGCTTTTGCACACGTGGGAATGTTGTACAGCGCGCGCACCCACCGCGTCTTGAATGAATTGAATGTCCTATTGAATGTTCTCTTGTTTCCTAGAAATTATTCAAAATGTAATCATCAACTGAAATGTATTTAAGCTATTTTGTCAAAAGTCCCCAGATGCGGAAGGTGACTGTTGGTCGCTTCGCAGCTACTCGGCGCTCTTGACAAACATGGCTCTAAAATCCGCGTTCGTCTTGGCTTGACCCGTGGTATCGTCAACGTCACTTCGAAGACTTCGTGGCATCAATCCGAGACCACCGCGACCGCCGGAACGACCTCCAACGTGGCTCATGCGCCCGCCAGAGCGACCAGCCGGACCTCGGCCTCGACCGCCGCCTCTGCCACCGCCTCTGCCGCCGCCTCTGCCTGATCCACCATCTGGAGGACGAGAACGCTGCACATCGATCGCTCTACCCTTGAGCTCTTGCCCGCTCTTCATGATGGCGGCGTTGAGCGCAGACTCTTCGGAGAAATCGACGTATGCGATGCCCCGCGATTTGCCCGACGCTCTGTCCTTGATTATTCTGGCGCTCACCGTGCCACCTCGACTGTCAAAGAATTCAGCGAGCTCAGCCTCGGTGACGTCCCAGGATATGTTTTTGACGAACGCAGTCTGCAAATCGCGATCGGGAAAGAGCGTCTTGACCCGTTCGTCGTGGTCCATTCCCGTCAAGTTCATGTCAGCCTTATCGCCGCCCTCTGGCACGTCGCGAGCCCGCTTGCGAGGAACGTCCGCGGTATCCATCACCGCACGAGGTGCGTTGACCCTTCGCCGCGCCGCTCGTTCTCTTCGGCTACCACCACGCTTGTTCATTTCGTTTTTCACGTCGAGGCGTTCGCAGACTTGCTCAAACTCATAATCTCTCGCACTGCTTGCGAGATGCGTCTTGCGAACAAAGATGTCAAAGCTCGCTCGATCGACCATCGCAAGGTAACGCATTTTCGAGCGCATGACGATGCCGTCGCCAAACTTGCGTCGGTTCGCGTCGTCGACAGTCTTCTTCGACAACGTGATGGGTTCCGTTCCACGATTTAAAGCCTTGTCATACACGCTCAGGATGGTGGCTTTCTTCGCGGCATGCTTAACGAGATACTCGGCATAGTAGATTTGAAACTCAGATGCATCCCTGAATGCGTCGATTTCGGCGAGATCTTCAATCAATTTCAGCTCGACAGCGTGATCTTCACTTGACGAGTGAGTCATCATCATTCTATGCTCCAGCTCCTTCAAAAGTTCGATCGTTTTGCCGACATATATGTACGGAAGGAAAGACGACTTCATCTGTTCAACCGCCGTGCGAACGAAACCGACCGCCATGTAGGCATCGTGTTGATCGCCTCTGAGTGCGTTATCGACGCAGGTCATGACAATTCCTCCGTATTCGTCAATATCTCGGCACTTGGCGTTCAACGCGCGGCCAACAAAGGCTGTCGAGTTGGAAAACGTGAGCACGAGGGACCACAGAGCGCCAGAGGACGGACACGCCCGCACCGCACGGCGCATAAACTGTTCCGACACCGATACGGTCGTGTCCGACCGACCTCCCTCTATGGATGCCAAGTACGCACCGTAATCTCTCCAAAGCTCGCCGACGTACGGCGCCTCTAAAATGGCGCGCTCGTACAGGTGGACAACTCTGTCTGGCATGCCGATGGAAATTTCAAAGTCTATGTAATTCTTGTACGCTCGAAGACGCTGACCAGGCGCCGTATTCTCATCTGCCAACTGCACCTCGAACGGTTCTCGAATTTTCTTCCCCTCTTTACCCGTAGCTAAAGCTTTTTCGTACGCGTTGGAGGTGTCTTCCACCTTTGCCTCTTCCATCCACTGCCTCGCCGTGTTTGCCGTTGCCTCGCTCGACGCGTGCGGCACCGCCAGCTGTCGAAAGAAGAGCTTTTTCACCGCCGTCACGTTAGGGGGCGCCTGCGCGAGCTCAAACGCCCGATACGCCGCCCAAATGAGATGTCCATCGATGTAATTCATCCCTGGTCCGCTCACCGCTTCCTCGTACATTGCCCGTCTCTCTGTTACGCCCGCTCCCAGTTCCATTGCATTTCTCGCCCGTCCGAGATGCAAGTGCACGCTCGCCCGTCCGCACTCCTCGATCGCCCGGCGAAACAGCCCATCTGCGCGTGTATACCTCTCCGTCTTCGGTTCGCTTTTGTTTTCAATCTCATCCCGTATCCACTCTTGCCAACGCGCCTCATCAAACGCAAATCTCTCGTTGTACTTTTCCCTCGCGTTTCTACACCTTTCCCTCAGTTTCGCGTTTCGCAGCGCATCGATGAGTTTCAACGCCGCGACGTAATCACTCCAATCGTTTTCTTCGCACGTTCGTTCCAATGCCATGATCTTTTCCATGTCCGCGTCGTCGGGCATCTCAAACTCAGAATTCGATTCTTCTGAATCGTCTTCATCCTCAGAGTCGTCGTCGTCGTCTTCGAACTCAGAGTCCTCGTCGGCGTCGTTCTCACCGTCCACATCCTCTCGTGGGACCGTCGTCTCGCCACCGTGCAACCCCGCGTCGTCCATCTCTTCGTCGTCCGCCATCGCCTTGACCTTTGCGGCGCCTTTTGACGTGCTCGGTATTTGTCGGCACGCGAACTTTCCAGTTCATGTCATCCACGAGGCTGCAAGTCGTCGCGTCGCCACCGCATCGATCGCGAAAATCGCACCGTTCGCGGAAACCAATCACTGCAGTGTGCGCGAACACCTCGCGCGCGTCGCGTCGGGAGACGAGCATCGGTGTCGCGCTCGCGTTTTTGGTGACGCTGAAACCAGGCAACGGTGACGCATCGACGACGACACCGACGACGTCGCGAATCACCCGTGTTGTCGTCGATTGCCCGCGTGGGACGACGCCGGAGACCGCGGCGCGTTCGTTCGCCGCGCTCGGTGGTTCGACGTTCGTCGTCGACGCGGAAGCGTCGTCGGAAACCGCGACGGTTCGAGACGCATCCACTGGTTTCGTCGTCGAGTTCGCGAACGCTAATCAAACGTCGACGTCGAATGGGATTGAATTCGTTGGTTTGGTCATCGGAAGCGATAATCCCGCGCGAGCGAAGAATGCGTCAGTGCGCTCGGGCGCGACGAGCGCGTCAAACGGGGAGCGTTGCGCCGGGGATGCGTACGCGGGGTGTCAAGTAACGTCGAGTGGTTTTTCGGCTCGATTCGCGCGAACCGGACGCGGGTGGACGGAGGGATCGATCGTTCGCGTCGTCCTTCGCGGGAACGACCCCGGTGATGTGGCCGAGCGGATCTTGAGATCACTCGGTCCGGATGGAGCTGTTGTGCCGCGGGGTGCGTTTCCGTCGCTCGGCGTCGTTGAACGCGCCGCCGAAGACATGAGTCCAACGCGCGCAGACTCGAGCGCTTTCGTCGGGTATCCTCGAACCAAGGCGTCGACGATGATCGAAATACAGGACCGTCGAAGCGGTGATATGCCTTCTAGCTTTACCGTGCGCGCGTTTCGGCTGGATCTTCCCGAGGGATGCGGCGTCGTGCGTCTGTAGCATGTCAATATCAATTTTTTACAACGATTACAACCTACCGGTACCTACTTTTCAAAGAACACATCCGTTCGTATGACGTACTTGTACGCCTCGCCGCTCACACTCTGCGTCACGGCGCTCCCTTCATGCACGGGCGAGTCCTCGGCGTCGCCGTGCGGGAAACACAACACCGACCCGATTTGCGGAACGACGCCTCTAGCGCTAATCACGCCCGGTTCACCCGGTGTCGCGCCGAAAAAGGTCGTCGACCCGCCGTTGAATCCCTCGGTGAGATAGATGAGAAACGTGAGACGCGAACGAATTTTCCCGTTTGATGTGTCGACGATGTATTCACCTTGGTCGCTCAACGCGTTTGCGGGCCAAGATCCATCGACGTGCCGACGATAAATCGTTCCAGGGCCGTAGCGGAAAAATCGCCAGCGCGGATTGACGCCCACAGCGCCCGCAGGCATGAGATCCGAAATGCGGCTCCATAGCGATTCAATCGTCTGTTGCCAGACGATGAATTCGCAGTATTGTAAACGCAGCGCTCCAGTGACGCCATCGACGTCGGCCGGGTCTGTTCTTAGCCCTATGGCGTGTCCGGCGGCGATTACGGCGGCGCACTCGCGCCGCGAGAGAACGTTTGTAATCAGGAACGCGCCGGCGACGTGAGGAACGTCGTACCGCTCCGGTTGGGTCAGCCCCGAAGGGGCGAATGGAATTACCCCCGGGTGTGCTGGGGCGTAGAGTTCGAGAGGAAGCCGGTCGACAGGCCGCCGTCTACCGTCGTTCGTACACACGAGCTTGAAACTCCCGGGCGGATATGACACGTCTGAAGCCAAAGTCGCTACGCCGCCATTCTCTTCATCATCACCATCACCACGTCTCCCTACCGAAAACGGCATTTGCGTCCGAATTACCGCCGTCGAACCAGGTTCCCACGACCCCCCGGCGATCCCTCTCAACGCGCTCTCCAACAACGCCAATCCCAAATCCCCATCTGTACCGCCCGGTGTCATCGCGCACGCCCGCACGAGCACATCCTTTCCCAAATACCGCTCCCCGCTCGTCGAATCCCTCCTCGACATGAGCTCCAACGCCTCCCTCAACATCCCACGCTTTGCGCACGCGAAAAACGCGCACCGCATCGCCACCGGATTCCCCCCCATTCCGCGCTCTTCCATCCTCTTCAACAACCTCAGCGCCGGTTTCGCCTTTGCGTGCTTTTGACACAGTTGCAACGTCCGCGCGCACGTCGTCGGTTGCACCTCCACGCCAGCCACCAGCGCCGCATCCAGCGCGACGCACGCGTCGACGCACGACTCCGCCATGAGTGCCCGCATGATTCGCCCCTCCGTCGGCGCCGCGACACCGCCCATCCGACCGTTATCTTCCGCCATGACATCGTCCGCAGCCATCGCTCGACGTTCACCCTCCGCGAGCGCCGCGACATCCGTCGGCGTCGTCGCCGTCGTCGACGCCAACGTCGCCGCCCCGCGACGCACCGCCGCGGACAAGATCGTCGCTTCCTTCGTCGTCCTTCGCCCCTTCGTCGTCGACGTTTTCCTCGCCGTCAGCGTCGACCCCGGCGCGCCGGTCGCCCCCGACTTGACGCGCGCCGCCTTCAACCGCTGCCGCTTCGTCGACTTGGACATGCGTGCGGACCGCGGTCGCGACGATTCAATCGATCGACGGAGCAGACGACGCGGACGAAGAAACGAGCGAGATCCGTCGTCGTCGTCGGTCCGATCGCGTCGCTCTGTCCCCCACCGTTCCGACGCGCGCGGTGTCTCTCGCGAAAGCGCGTCGCATCAAAAAAGCTGACGTCGTTCGCGGGTGTTTTTTTACTACGTACGCGGGTGTACACCCACCCGATCGAGGACGGGGTGTGTTTCTCTCTGTCTGTCTGTGTGTGTGATAATCGTGGGTCATGACTCGTCAACCATATCGGATTTGATATCCCACGGACGGGCTGGCGGCACACGCACGCGCACGCGCACGACGGTGGTGCGTGCGAGCGACGTTTTTCTTTTCGATCTCGACGCGCGACGACGACGATTATGATGACGATGACTGACGGTTGACGGTTCGCCACGCGCTCGTTCGTTCGTCCGCGCGATGCATGCGCGCGACGAACGCGGGCGCGAAATTGAACGATCGCGCGCAGAGAAGACCCGCGGACGACGGATTGAAAATAAGATGTTGACTGCGAGAACTGCGGTTTCCAACGCGACGGCGCTCCGATCGACGGCGACGACGAGAAAAACGACGCGACGCGCGAACGTGGCGACGTACGCGGCGGCCAAGCCCAAGGTGTTGAGCAAAGCGGAGGAGCTTCGACTTCTCGGGAAAGCCGTGACGGCGGCGGAATCCTTTGGGTTGATTTCTCTCGTCGAAAAGTCTGGCGTGTCGTTGAGCACGGTGGAAAAGCTCGGGTTGTTGTCCAAGGGTGAACAGATCATTTACGACCGCAAGTCCCCGGGTAACATTGCGGCGCTCGGATACGCGCTCGCGTTGGCGGGCGCGGCGACGGTGTACTTCTTGCCAGATGACTCCGCGGCTGCGGTGACGACGCAAGTCGTCGTCGCGGGTGCGGCGGCGGTTGGTTTTGCGCTCACGCAAACCGTCGCGTCGACGCTCTCGACTTTACAAAAGTAAGCGCTCGACGTCGCGGGACGCGAGAAAGTTTTGCGTCTTCTCCATTCTCGACGTCAGAGAGCTAGCTCTTTGCTGCTTGTTTGTAACACTCGCCGAAATCACGAGGTGCCATAAAATTACAAAATTCCTAGGTACCGGTACTATTTCGACGCGGACGCGGCGACGACTGGGCCGTTTTCGTTGTAGTACTCGCCCGCTCGCGGAACGTACTTGGCCGATCTGTCGTACGCCGGCTCGAAGAGCACTCGAACCGTGTTCGCCGTCGCCTCGCTCGAACGAAACGCGGTGAAGTGTAAGTGTGGTTCTGGGCTAAATCCCACCGATCCGCTCAAACAAATAACTTGTCCCCGCGTGACGCGGTCGCCGACTTGGACTCTCGAGCTCCTGTGCGCGACGTGCACGTACTCGACGTACAAATCGCCACCCTTGACCTCGTAGCGCTCTCGAGTGGCGACGGAGCTCTCGTCAGCGCCGCCCGCTGTAGATGACGCCGCACCGGCGGCGCGCGCCGAGGAGGAATCCTCTTCATCGAGCTTTAAGACTATCGAGTTCCACTTGAACAAGTTGCCCACGGCGATACCCGTGAGCGTGTTGGAATCGTTAACTTCCACCACCTCACCGTCGCCCACGGCGAGCACGGGCGTGCCGACGTCGCACCTAAAATCTACCGCGTGCAAGTTACCAGAGAAGAAATGCGTCAGCTCCCCACCCTCGCTCTGTGTGCACAAAAACCGCTCGCCGCGCAACGGAAACCCGACCGATCTAGCGTGCGTATCGTTTGGCTCTGGATGCATCGACCACGGCCGAACGTCGTTGTCGATGCGTACCGACCGCACATCCTCACCCTTCTTCAGCTTGAGCCGACACAGGTGCAAAAACGCGTTCGGTGGCACGAGCGCTATGAACGTCGTGACGTTCGAGCGACCCCCACCGTTATCGATCGTCACTCCTTGTTCCAGCTCTTGCCCGTTTCTCCCGACGCACTTGGTTTCGTAAACCGTCACGTACGCCACCTTGACGCACTCACCGTCCCCGACGTTCGTCACGCTCAGCCTCGCCGAGAAAGAGCGCGATCCTTGATCGAAATCGATCGCAACGTCCGGAAACACCGCGTCATCCGAGTATTCATCCGGATCCACCGCCTCGCACCCCAAGTGCCAGGACGTAGCCGTCGCGTCGAGAGCAATGTGACACCCTCGTCCCGCCTCTGTGACAAACGCCGGATCCACGCGAGTCGCCGACGCCGACGTCGTCGTCGCTTCATTCGTCGATCCCCCGCTCGGTCGCATCTTTCAATCACTGTTCGTCGCCTGTCGTCGTCACACGAACAAATAGCGACCGCGTGACTCGACACACGTCGTGACCTGAAGAAACTTGTGTGCACTTTTTTGACTTTGCTTCGAGCCCTTGGCCTATCGACGGTTCATGAACGGTTAATGCAGTCAAAAACATTTTCTTGTCGTTTGAGTCCTCTGGACGTTAAAGCTTGAAAGCATGGCGTTTACGTTCGGCGCGACGCCGACGCCGACACCCGGTGCGGCGGAACAGCAACAACCGCCGGTGACGCCGACGCCGACGCCGACGCTCGCGTTATCGACGACGCAACCGGCGGGGACCGGCGGGGATGCCGGGAAACTCCCTGCGCTTCCAGCGACTCGAGCGTTGTTTTACGCCCTCGACGAGTCGAACGAAAAACTCGACGACGCGACGGCACGGAAGCTCGAGGAGGCGATCGAACACGTCGCAGGCGTTGGAAGCGGGTATTTAAAACCGTCGGAGGCCGCGGCGAGGGCGTTGGGATCGGGATCGATCGAATACGGTGGGAAGACGCTCAAGGTGAGCGAGACCACAGCGCGCGTGGCGAGCGCGTGCGGAGCGAGGCTTCGGTTAGATGAACGGCAGGCGTACGTCGTGTTGAGGCGGTGGATGGAGGAGAGCGGGGCGAGTCGACCTACGGAGGCAACGGAGGAGGTGATTCGGGAGGTGATGCGGTTTTACTTTAGGGAACGGTTGGGGACGATCAAGTGCGCGCACGCGCTGTTGGTGAGGAACTCAGTGGGCGGGGAGTCTGGGAGCGACGGAGCGCACGACGCGGCGGTGACCAAGATGCTCGAGCGTGGGTTCGAGGAGAATGTGTGGAAGGCTATCGACGGGCACATGAGCGGAGCGACCGCGTGCGGACCCGAGGGAGCGAAGGCGGAGGATGCGAACGCGTGGGCGGGACAGGCGCTCGAGGAAATGGTGGCGCTATTGGAGGTTTTGTTTCTGCTGTATTACAACAGGTTGAAGTGCACGCCCGAGCGGTTTTCAAAGCTAGCGAAAACGTTCGAGACTGGGGCGCTTGGTCGGGTGCCCGCGGCGTGTCTGGAGCTTGGCTCGAGCGTTCCGCAGTACCAGGTGAATGCGTTTACAGACGACATTCGAGCGCTGTGCAACGTCACACTCATCGCCGCCATGGATTTAGAGAATCTCGTCGATCGGTTTTCGGGGAAAAGTCTTCAACATCACGCGTTTTTGGACGCAACGGTGATCAAATCTGTCACAGAGACGATGGAGAAGTGGCAATCGGACGATTCGCACGGACCAACTTTGCTTGCTTGGTCGACGTTTCTGACTCTACTACCGTCGGACGCTGAGTTTATGCCGGGTAGCTTTTCGATTGACACGATGAACAAGAAGGCGAATGAGTGCGGGCTCGCCTCTTTCTCGCGGCTACTTGACGCCGAGCAGTTGCGCGGTGAAGACCCAACCGTAACCCTTCACAAGAGCGTGTTGAAGAACATGTTTTCCACCATTTTAGCGGCGTACGACATGCTTCCGATTCATAGATTACCACAATACGAGTTGAACCAACTTTTAGAGATTCTTCAGAAGATACTCGCCAATCAACCTTTGCTGTGCGAGCAGTTCTGGGGAGGGGCCAGAGGAGATGGTCAAGAAGCGCCGCTCTTCGCGCTTATGGAGGGATGCAGAGAGCGCTTTCCCGTCGATTCAGTTCCTTTATTGCGCGCGCTGGCAGCGCTGTCCGAGGGACACCGCGCCGCTGAGTGCGCTTTAGCGTACATAGCACAGCTACCGACGGTTGCATTGCCGGTACCGCCGACTGATATACTGGAACAGTGCATTAAACCAGGCCCTGGTTCTGAGATGGATGCCGTTGCGGGGACAGTGCGTGGCACCGTGACGACGTCGCAACGACTGACGAGCCCGTACATCCCCGGCGGCTACATCGAGGCGGGCATGTCGGGATTGGCGATTGACTTGGGACCGCACACGACTCCCTTGATTATCTGGGGGGCTCAAGCGGACGGTTTGCACCTCTGCATCACGCGACTTTCGATGCTGTCCAGAACTGGTTTGAACGGCGCCTTGGGTGACGACGAATGGGCTGAGCTCGAAGCGGGTGCGTTGTTCCTTTCCAAGGTACTGACGCACGCGCCATCGTTCGCGAGACCAATGCTCTCGTGCGACGTTTCGCAGTCGGTCCCGAAGGGCGCTCCCGCCGATATCCTCACGAGTTTGTCGCTTGCTTTGCACGTTTCCAGCAAGTCTCTCACTTCAGAGCAAAGTATTCGACGTACGGCGATTATTCTGCAGGCACTGACGCCGCTCGCCGCGGCGGCTCCAATGAGAACGTTAAATGAAGTTCTCGAAGCGCCTCTACTTTCTGGAACGCCGGGTACTGGCGTGCCGGGCCTCATTCGAGCCATTCGCGACAATGAATCCCGCCTAGGAGAGTACCCGCTCACTCTCGCCGTCCTCGGCCTAGTTGAAACTTTGCTCGCCCACGGTGGACTCGGGGACAAGCTTGAGGCTTTAATTGACCATACGCTCCAAGAGATTGCGGTTCGGCACGTCCAATGGCGTTACAGATTTAAGGCTGAGAAGTGGAAAGTACAAGCCGCCGTTCAACGCGTGCTTCACGCCATTTTCACGCCTCGCGACACCAACTTTGCGATGCGACTCCGAGACAGGGTTCTTTCTTATTTAGTCAACGACAAGGCGATATGTTTCGGGATTCTCGCTCCTTTAGTGTATAATGCAGACGCGTTGCGCAAGCTTCACGAGGAAGGCGGGGCGCCTCGAGCGGAGGAGGTGATGGCTCTCGAACAAGCCATCGCGTCTGTGCTGAAATCGATACCGCTCATCGTGTTTCACGCGAGTGGTAACTTTGGAGGTGCGCTCGAAAAGATGTTGTTGATTGAGACGAACAATCATGGCGCTCCTTTGGCAAGTTCGATCGCTTCTTACGCTGGATACCCGTACGCTGCGGTTTGCTGTCCGCTGGCGCTTCCGGCACTCGTGCCCCTGTGCGCCATGGCAGCCGCTGTACCCATGGCGGCTACTTTAGATCAAAAGGACCGCGACGCCATCTTGGAAGCCATCAACCGCATGTTCAAGCACGCAGATGTCGAATTAGACGCCATCTCGGATGCGATGGATATGTTGGCGGCCGGAATCGCGAACCAACCAGAATGGGTTGACATGCTCCTCGTACCCGTCGAAGATATGGGCATTCTCACGCCGACGCCGACGACAGCTCCTGCGTTACCAGCGGTGCAGCAACCGCCCGCGTTACAGGCGCCAGGTACGCCCGGAGCCGCTTTGGTGCCCGCCGCCGCTCCCACTCCGGCGCCCGCCGTCGCACAACCGGCAAAGCCGACCGCCAAGAAGTTGGCTGGAGCCATCAGTCTGATTTGGGATCTTCTCCAAGACCCGAATAAGCTGCGCGCGCAGTCTCCAAGATGTTTAATGGGCATTTCGCGCACTTTGAACTGCCTATGGAGACGTCGCAGAATGCTCTCAAAATCGATCGAGACGCTGACGGAAAAGAATGACGAGTTGTGGAAGACACTCGAGGCGTGCGTCCCGACGACGACTACCGACAATCGAGTCTCGACCGCTCACGGTTTGAACACGATGGCTTCGATTCTTTCGCTTTTCGCCATTGAACTCGAAGAGTCAAACGCTAGCGACGCTTCAAGTGTGGCGTTCCGCGCGCAAGTCAAGGAGTGGTCGTCGTCCAAGGTAACTGCTTGGCTTGAGATGTGTCTCAAGTACGACGGCTGCTCGCTCGAGCGACGCAAGGCTCAGTACATGGCGCAAAGTTGTGTGCTTCAATGCGTGGCGGCTCTCGAAAGAGACGAATCCATCGCGAAACGATCGATTCTCATGTCTGACGCCACTTTCCAAACCATGTGTGCACAAGTACGAGATGCTTTGTTAGCGCACTCGGCAGCGAAGGAGCTGCGATCGTCTGGTACATCGAGCACAGCCATACTGGAAGCTGTCGCCGGCGAGGCGAGCAGAATCGGTTTGGGCAGCGAACTGAGCTTGGATCCGATTCATCGTCTCCTCGCAGCTGCGCGTGAGATGCATGTCGAGGCGGCACTGCTCGTATCAGCTCCGCTGGGAATCACGGGCATGGCGGAGTATGGAGACTCCTATTTGTACGACTCGGCGTGGATTCGCGTCGCCACTGGGTGCGTGGAATCTTCCGTCGACGGCCAATGGGGTGCTCCAGAAGGTGAGCTCGCGAGTCTCGGAAGAGAAATGAGCGGGAAATTGGCGGAAACGTGTCTCGCGTCGTCCGTCGCCGATGCGCAAGGATCGGCGGTGTGCGCGCTGCGCACGTTTATCAGCGCTGCAGCGGGTCGTGAGTTGCCCAAAATGCACGCCGGCGTCTATGAAGTGCACACGAATGAGCCCGCGCCCGCGCTCAGTGCGAGCGCAACGCCACCTCAGAGTGGTGAATCACTTTTGAGCAACCTTTCGAGAGACGCACGCAAGAAGATTGTTCTTCGAGTTACCGAACAGTTGGCGAAAATTGTCCAGCACGATTCAACGAGCGCCAACGGCTACGTCAGTCCGTTGGCGGTCGAGGTTGCTGAGCTATTATCCGTAGTGACTCAGCTTTGGAGCATTTCCGTCGAGAGCGCATCGCCACAAATGCCTGCGGAAAACGACTTTGATCTCGTCAGCCGAATCGTATCGACCATTGTCAACATTCTGGCATGTCGAGCGAGCTCCGCGGGCGTGCCTTTGCGAGAGGCCACCGTGTTGGTGCATCCCTTGCTCACGGCCCTTCTATTCGCCGTGCGCGCCTGGAGAGCGGGCGCACAATCGGCAAAGACTGTGCAGCCGAGTTATGAGCTTGGTCAAGCCGCTTTGCCGCTGATACCGTTAATCTGTCACAGTTCGGCATACACCGACGGTTCAGCAGGTACCACCAGATCCACGTCGAGCGTCTCGTTAATGCTTTTGCAGGATATTGCGCAGGACTTGCTACCGACGTCTGCGCTTCTTAAAGTTTTGAGCGCACACAGAATTCTGCCGCCACTCAGAAAGGCGACGGGTGACGACGATGTCGACAGCGTCACCATCGCCGCCTTGAACACCTGCTTGAGTTTGTCGCATAGCGATCCGGGCTCGGAAATTTTATTAGCCTCCGACACGATCCGCCAGCTCGCCATCCTTTGCGTGGAATCGCACCAAGATCCCGGGTTCAAGACGGCGAGCGTCGGACACGAAATCTATTGTTCGGCGTTGCACGTGACGGCGATGCTCGCGGGATCTTCCCTTGCAAGTCATTCTAACGTGGGCGAGGATTTGATTCGCTTTTGCGCCACGCTTGAGCAGCGCATGCTCGACGCCATGGCTCCGAAGCAGGTGACTCTCGCGGCGCTTCGCGAAGCAGAAGTCACTGCGCTCTTCTTCAGTCACCTCGCAAAGAGTTTTGGCGGAAGTTGGCAGGTGCAAGATCCCGAGGCACAACTGAGGTGCCGCAAAGCGTGCGCCCTCTTTTTGCGTTGGCTCGCGGCGCCGCAGCTCGTCTCTGGCATCAAATGCCCGCGACAAAACGCGGCTGACAACAAGCTGGCCAACGAAAAACCCAAGACACGTGCAAAACAAGCCTGGTTCCAAGCCACCGCGCGCGGAGACGCCGTTCGCGAAGCTTCATCGCCTCTCATCGGCGTCGTCGCCAAGGGGAGTCCCGTCGCCGACGCCGCGACGCGCAAAACCGGCAACGCCTACTCCGAAGCCATCGCCACGGCCATGTACGCCGCCGGTCGTCGCGCCGCCGAATTCCTCGCATCTTTCCCTCGCGCCGTTGATTCCGCCTTCCTCGGTTTCGACGTCACCGCCGCGCTCAGGGACCAATGCGACGCCGTCGCCTTGGACGATTTCGCCGGCGCCCCCGTCGGCGCCGCCGAAACCGCCCTCGCCGCGACTCTTCAAGGTTTTCGCGACGCCGCCGTGCGCGTCCAAACCCTCGAAGCCGCCGTCAAAGCACGCGTCGACACCGCAGCCACGGGCGCGTCGCCGCGTCCCCTGCGCACCGCCGCGTCGACGGATTCCCCGTTTCGTTGAGCGAGCGCGCGCTCCTTGTAACAACAATGACGACTGAACTGAACGACCGACTGAAAAAAATCCATAAACTCACCCACCGCCGTACTGTGGCCATCCCAACGCGATCGATTCGATTCGAGAAGACGCGTGGAAACGGAAAGCGCGAAAAGTGTGCACCGCGACGACGACGACGACGACGACGACGACGACGCGCGGGACCCGATCGGTTCCCCTCCGGACGTCCGACGATAACCCATGACCGCGCCCGTCCGTCCGTCCGTCCGTCCGTCCGTCCGTCGTTCCCTCCGCGCGCGAACGACGCACCCGACCGCGAAAAGAGTCGGCACCTCTCGAAACCGCGAAAGGGCGCGCCAAAGGTTCGTTTCGGTCGATCTCATCCGCGCGATCCGTGATCCGCGATCCGCGATCCGCGATGTGATTGAGTGATCCTACTAGGTAGAGATATTTTTATCGTTCCCGGTATATTGTGTACAGTTTACACATATAAACACGCAACGCGAGATTGCGTCTCTTTTTTGGTCATTTTTTTTTGATCGTCGTTTCGCCCCCCCCCCTCTCTCTCTACCCGGGTACTTTTTTATGCACCATCGTATTCATACGACGAGTCGTGAACGGTGAAATGATCCATACGCAGGCCCACCCAACGGACGGACGGACGGACGAAAGCGCGCGTTGCTGACGGTGGAAAACGCGTCCGACGAACGGCACACACGGTCGCGCGCGTCGATTGATTGGTCGACGATGCGACGACGTCGCGGGGACCTCCCGACGTCGAACGCGGGCGGCGGCGGTGGTGACGGCGGCGGCGGCGGCGATGACGACGACGACCCGACGGCGTCCGTCGTCGTGGTTCGAGAAGACGGCGGGAGGAACGACGCAGGGAAAACCGCGGCGACGCGCGGATTGGTACGTGTGCGCACGGTGCCGTTCGTTTTGACCCAAGGAAAATTTCGCGATTTTATCCGCGACGAACGCGCGCGAACGCGAAGGAACGACGAGGACGTCGCGCGGAAATGTGAGAGGAATGAGTGACTGACGAATGCGTGACGCGCGCGCGGTGAACGTAGGATGCGATATTCGCGGCGATACCGGAAAAGGAATTTGCGAAATCTCAAGCCGAGCTTGGAAAATCAACCGCTGACGCTGAAGATAAAGAGGGCACTACGACGAATGGGGACGACGATGGGGACGCCGGGTCGGGGGAGAAAACAAAAACGGATGGGCGAAAGAGTGTTAGATCGCGCGCGGGCGGCGATGGCGGGGGACAAGGCGACGGTGTCGCGGGTGGCGACGCGAATGGAGTCGCCGCGAGTCGCGGATCGGAGGGGAAAAGAACCGCAAAGGCAAGCGAGGCGAACACGAACGCGGCGAACGCGGCAAAAGGTGGAGCCAAGCCGCCATTGCCGAAACCCGATTACACGGTGAGTTGCCCGCGATGCAAGAGCGACGACACCAAGTTTTGTTACTATAACAATTACAACATCAAGCAGCCCCGGTTTTACTGCAAAGGCTGCTGCAGATACTGGACCGAGGGCGGTATGTTGCGAAACGTCCGCGTGGGCGCGGGAAAGAGGAAGAACAAAAAAGCGGCGGACCGATTGGCTGCGGCAGCTACGAATGGTGGTGGAAACGACGCGGCGGCGGGTTCCGAGGCGACCAAGTTGGGCGGTAAGCGCCCCCGAGCCGGCTCGGATGCCGGCGCCAAGAAGAGCAAATCGAGAACAAAACGAGACGGTAGTTCCGATGGAAGCGCGACCGAAGCGGAGCAGCGCGGACAGAATCGACGCGTGATTGATAACACGTGGAATGGTGCCAACGGCTCGAACACGGCGTCAGAGACGGCGTTGCGCGATAGATCACCAGAAGAACAGGGGAGCGCGGAAGGCGGCCCAGTCAACGGCAGCGGCCCAAATGTACACTATTCTCAGGGAATGGGTGCTGCCGGTTGGGGTATGGATCCCGCAGTCGCCCAGTATATTGGTTCCAACATGCTTCAGAGTGCTGGTGAAGGCTCTCAAGCCCGAGCCGCGGCTGCGGCTGCCGCTTCAGCTGCCATCATGTCAGCGGCGACGCGGTGGGGCATGCAATTCTGGAACAAGAGCGCGTTCCCACCTTTTGCGTCAAACACCGCCATGGCTGGTAACCCGAATTCGGTTCATCCGCAGAAAACCGCCGTGTCGGAAGCTGCGCTCAAATCGGATGGTTTGTCCCACCCGACTCCGCTGCACCCGATGGCGGCTGCCCAGGCGTCTTCGCAGCAGAACACGCACGGCGCGCAGCAAAACGCCGCGGTCGCGCAATACTCGTCGCTATTTCAAAATCCATGGGGACAATTCGTACAAGACAAAGGTTTTTCCAATCCTGCTGCGTTCCAAGCTATGCAGCAACAAATGTTTAACCAACAAATGGCGGCGCACTTAATGCAAATGCAGCAGTTTGGCGCAATGGGGGGGGCGTTCGGTTACGGTATACCCCATGTTGCATCGATTAATCAGGCCTCAGGTCCTGCGCCGCCACCGTCGTCAGCCGTCAACGTCAAGACGGAAGTCAAAGATGAACAGGCGAAAGAAACTACACACAAGAAACCTTGAGACAACTCCATACTCCTGTACACGTAAGTAAAATTTGTGCTCGCTCTACTTAGGCCATCGCATACACTTCCACGCTTAACGAATTCGTGTTAAGTAGATTGATTTTAATCGCAATAATCGCAATCACTGCTTTCTTATTTTATTCCCCCTATAAAATCTAAAAACTACTTGCCGCGTCTCCTCGTTGCTCCTCCCCGACGCGGATCTGCGCGGGGTTGGCTCAAGGTTTGAACCTTCATCTTCATCTTACTCGTGAACATGTCGAGCAGAAGCTTCCGACGAATGGTGACGAATATGTTGGCAGTCGATAACAAACCTTCATTCGCTGCGTTTTCGGTAAACTTGTTGAGAATGACCGCAATGATTAGGCTGAGTAAAAAGTACGCGCCTATGAGAATGAAACTCGTGAAGTAAATTGCGGGAACAAAGACGCGCGTGCAGTTTGCCGCAACTCCGTCTAAATTGTACTCGCACTTCATCGTATCGATCATGATGCGCTTCCACTCGTCGCGCGTTATCACACGCAACAGAACCATGAGCGATGACCCGAAGCTTCGAAAATTCTCCACGCGGCCAGTCCGCAACGATTCAACCGTCTCGTAATCGCCAAAAAGGCTCATGCCCAGCACTGCGTACACAAACATCAACATGAATATCAGAAATATGACATTGAATGCGCTTTCCACAGAGTTGAGGCACGTGTCAAACACAGCTCGCAGTCCTTTGGCTTGCTTGAACAACCGAAGAACTCTCCCCAAGCGTATCACTCGCAACACCGTCGTGCCCAAGAAATCTGCTCCGGCCAAATCTGGGATGCTCGCCATGACGATTATGAAGTCGAAGCGATTCCATGATTCCGCAAAGAAACGACGCGGAAACAACGCAATCATCTTAAGAGTGAGTTCCAACAAGAAGATCCACGCGAAGAATACATTGGCCGCCCTTTGCGTGTCAGAGTACCACATCGATTGTCCTTCATGATACGAAGCCATGAAGACGGCATTGAGCAAAATGCACGCTATGATGAAGGATTCAAATCGTGGGTGATACGCGGCTACGAACGCAGCCTTTCTAAGGAAAAATCGCGGTGCATTGGTGGCATCGTCATCTAGCATGCGCAGCTCAGCCTCGCGTCTTTTAATCCTCAACACTTCCGCCCATTCTTGTTGCTCGGGAGTGAGCATGTGCGTTTCGCCATTCAATTTGCTCGCTCTCTTGTAATGTTCACAGACGACGGCGACTATGGTGCTGAGCCAGATGAAAGAGAGGACGACGATGGAAATCAAGAAGTAAATTGATGTCCATCCGCTCTTGTTAATTGAAGGCTGTGCGTCGACTGCGTTTGAATCCATGCCCCGAAACGCAATGTCAAGCCAACCGTCTCTCGTCACGACGACAAACAAGCTCAACATCGCATTTGGCGTGCTGTCAAAGTTGAGCGGCGGATGGAGCCATTGTCGACTCAAGTGCGCACCGTCAGCGTTCACAAAAGTGCCCACGCAAGTCGCGCGGTCATCCACCGCGGGATCGTTGCAGAAATCGAATTTTCCGGCAAACAATTGTGAGCCAAAAATTGCAAAAATGAGAAACTGAAACAAGCCTGACAAGAACACCGTTCCAAGATCTGGCAAAGCGTGTAAGAGTGTCGCGACGATCAATCGCATACTTTCAAGTCTGCTCAAAAGTCGAAGTGGTCTGAGTGCTCTGAACAACCTGAAGCTCCTGACGAATTTGAGTGACGAAGCGCTCAGCGCTTCCGCGGCGAGTGATATCACCACAATGACAAAGTCTAGGCAGTTTGCGGGCGATCGAAGGTACGAACCGGGGTGCATGATCAAACCCATCGCTATGACTTTGACGATTGCCTCGGCCAAGAAAATCAGAGCAAGCGATACATCTGCCGCCTTGAGAACGGCAGCAAGAGTGCTCGTTGGATCGACAGTGGGAGCATCGATCGCGAGTTGAATGCAAGAAAGCGTGATGAAGAACAGCATGAGCATCTCGAATGACTTGCTTCGTGTGAGCATCAACATCAGGCGTCGAATAGTGTAGCCAGGCTTAATGAAACCTAACGAGTTGAAGTTCATGCAGACTTCACCAAGTGGCTTGCGATGGATCCACTTTTCCTCGTCTTCTGTCACCATGTTGTGGGATTTGTCGCTTATTTTCGTCTCATCCACGACAACGTCTCTCACGGGCAAACCATTGGCTTTTCTCAATTTGCTCGCGTGGGAGTCTTCAACCAGTCTCGGCAAGCTGTAGTCTACATCCAATAGACCTGGCATGACGATGTGTTCAATCGCTGGCATGAGAGTATTTGAGTTCCTGTTTGTCGTCCCAGTACGCTGCGATGTTGATCTCGACATGGTTTCAATGTATCCTTGCAGGGCTGAAGTCGACGCATCCGCTTGCGGTGGAGATGTACTCGAACCGTTGTCGTTGTTGAATGACTCAGTCACCGGACCGGGCCTCGGCGCATCCGTGAACGACTTCAGCCCTTCTGATATGGGTTTTCTCCGTTCTCCTATGGTCCTCTCTTTGAGTTTCGACCGCCAGACCGACGTCGCGGCTTCTACTTCTGGTTCAGAAACGCTAGGGACAGATTCGACACCACTATGGCGTGAATCCTCAAGAGTGCTCACGGCTTTCTTGCGTGATCGAAGCTCATGACTGAGTACGTTAGCTTCTGCAAGCACTTGTGCTCCGTCCCTCGTCATGCCCCCCCCTCTAAACTTACCATAGCTACCTATAGCGTGTCCTTCTGCACTTCTCTGAGCTATAATCGCCCGTTGTTCGTTTGGTTTCATACGAGCAACAGCGCTCTTGGCGGGAGCCTTGGACATTTGTGAAGCCCATTTGAGGGCTTCTTGGTTTTTACCATCTGCGCTCTGGTCGATCAAACTGCGTTTCAGTTGTAAAAGCGCCTCTTCTTGTAGAGCTGCACGATCATGTTGCGAATTCGCCCCAATCGGCATCGTGCCAAAAGCGTCGAAGTCACCCTTTGCCGTGAGAATGTGCATTTCTTCATCACTATCTGAACCTTCAGCTGCAGAGTCGATCCTCCATCGTCTATAAGCTGACTTGATCTGCCGTTCATCCATCGGCACAGCGACGCCTCTCGCTACGAAAGCCGATACTCGATTGCTCGTTTGCTCTCTGATTGACTTCGTGGTCTTCCCTTCTGGTAGACCATCATCCATCGCGTTTTCATCTAAAAGTTGCTTGCGAGCACTCGCCAGCTTATTGCTAATATCCTCAATCGTTTCTTCATCGGATCCACTATCATCGTCGCTTGCATCCTGATCGAAACCTATAACATCAAGCCAATTTTCAATGAGCTTGACCTCGCGCGCAAACACCCTCTGCTTTCTCGCTCTGATGCGCCGAACAACTCCCTTTGCGTCTGTATGCGACTCAATCTCTTTCTTTCCCATCAGTTTAAACTCTGTCGATATCATTGACTTCTTGCTCGATTTAGTCCCTGCTTTGGCCCCGAGGAGTGCTGAAATTTCCATGGTTCTTTTCCTCTCATTTTCTTTCGCCTGTCTTTCTTTCTCTTCTCGGGCCGCTCGCCGCGCTTCAGCTTCTTTAACTTCGATTGAGCGCGAAAATGTGTCCACAATCATCGCGAGAATCAGATTCAGGAGAATGAAGGAGCCGATGAACGACCACGAGATGAAGAAGAGTGCTGCGGAACCACCTCTGCTTCCTGACATGCCCACGAGCATGGTTTGGTACCACTCTGATCCCGTCAAAATCTCGAATATCGTCATGAAACTATCACCAAAAGTGTTGAAGTTCGGTCGCTCATCCCAATACTCTGGCTGTCCACCGAAGAGCTGCATTCCCAGAACGGTGAAGACAAAAACAAAGACTAGTAGAACGCCGCAAAAGTTGACAATGATGGCAAAACTCTGCGTCGTCGTGTCTATCAACCTACGCATGCTCCTGTGCTGCGTAATCAGACGCGTCGCTCTCAGTACGCGCAAAAGACGAAAAGCGCGCGCGACGGCAATACTACTATCGCGAAAACCGAGCTCTATGAGCCCGGCGGCGACGATTAACGCATCGAACCGATTGTATGGATCGTCGATGTATCCGAGTATACCCAAAGCGAGCACCTTGAGAACGAGCTCGAGCACAAAAACGCTCAAGAAGAAGTAGTTCAGGTCTATGAAAGCTTTCTCCGCCTTTTGACTCATTCCTCGGTACCGAACCGCGAGTATGAGAGTGTTGAAAATTATGCAAAACATGACGAGGCGCTCGACGTATCGATGCGTCACGATTCGCTTCAACCTCGGCTGATAAAAACTCTCACTTCTCATCCACTTGGCTGGTCGCTCCATCATTTTTGCCGCGCGCTCCTTGTAAGTCAGCTTCTTACTCCGCGTCGATGATTGTCGATTTCTCGCTTCGCGAGGAGTTGTTTCTGTAGTCTGTGGGGCGTTCGCTTCATTCAGTGCCATTTGCTCATCAAGTATAGCAGTCTGTTGATACTTTGAAGTGACGACGGCCAACATAAACGACGACACAAATATGGCGCCGACGACCATTGCGAAACCAAAGTAAAGCAACGCAGATATTCTGTCTCCGGTACCATCTATCACGCGATACATCAAATCTGTCCATCCGCGCAGAGTGAAGACGCGGTACAGAATGAACATGGCACCGATGATGTTGTTGAAAGTGCTATGGTTGTTGTCCAAGCCTTCCATGTTTGTCGCGATGCATATTTGCGACCCACCGCAGGCGCGACCAAAGGAAGAATTCGAGCACGGCAGCTCTATCTCGTCCATGACAAGTTGCCAGCTGTTCGCGTGCGCGCAACGATTGGAAAGCTTACCGGAAAACCGCTGTACTCCGAGCGTTCCTAGGACGATTAAGATGACCAGGAGGAACATCAAGACGTCCAGAACCATGCTCATGGAGGCGAGCGTCGTGGAGACGAATATGCGAAGACTCGGGAATCCGGATATCGTGCGAAGCGGTCGCAACGCCCTCAAGCTTCGTACCGCGGTGAAGCCACCCCCTCCTCCCCCGGTAGTCATCATGCCCAACGAAACCCAACCTCCGACGACGACGGCGAAATCCAACGCTCTCCACCCGTCCCGCAAGTACACGCCCGCATCTTTGGGACCAAAGACAAAGTTTCGTGCGACAACCAAGGTGAGAAACTCAATCGTAAACACGACGGTGAATATAATCTCCGCCGTCTCCAAGCTCGAGTTCCAACTCGATCCGCGTGCCTCCAACGGTCTATACAACGCCAACGTAAAACAGTTGGCAACAATCGTCGCCAACACCCCGCGCTCAAACCACACCCAATCACTGAACCGCCTAGCCCAAACCCTCGGCGGCGACGTTGGACCGAATGCGTACAGCGACTTTTCATTCTGATTCACCTCTCGCCACCATTTTTCCAACGCCGCGCGATTACGTACAAAGACATTCCCACGTTGCGCCTTGGCGTACGTCGCCGCCCTCTGCGATTCCACCGCCCTCGCCCGACGCGCCGCTTTATCCTCCGATTCGTTCACCATCCTTCACCGCCCCGGGATTTGATCGCGTCACGTTTACCCGCGTTTCGCCCGCGCGAACGACACCGAGGGAACTCCAACCGTCGTCGTCTCGCGCACTTCAACGGCCTTCCTCGCGCATCGAAGGCTGTCGTGTCCGCGCGCCGCCGCGCCCGTCGACCACCGGGTGACGCGGTGACTGACTTGCGATCGACTTTCGATCTTCGGCGACGTTCTCGCGAGGTTTAACGCGCGGCGTGACGCGCGCGCGACGGGCTTTGTCGACGACGAGACGTCTCGCGCGCCCCGCGGCTCGCAGAGCGCATGTCGCGGCACATCCGCTTGATAGGATTTGGGAGGTGTATTATATGTACAGGCGGCAGTCGCCGACGCATCATGCGCGCGTCGACAGTGCGCGCGACGCGCGCGCCCGTCTCGGTGTCGTCGCGCGAGCGTTGTCGAACCGCACGCGTCGCGACGAGCGCCGCCGGTGAGCGCACGGACGCGCTCGGGGGTCAAGATTTCATTTATTCGCAAAAGTCTGGGGTGGAGGAGACGCTCTTCAAAGGAAACACTCTCGGTATCGACGCCGACGTCGCGGATGGATCGCACCGCGAGACGGAGTTTAGAACCTTTGGGGATCTCGAGGATGGGTATCACGTGCCGAGGAGGTTCTTGGAGCGCGTGGCGGTGCACGTGAGTAAGAATGTGTTGAAGGATAAGGGCGCGCTCGGGGCGACGCCAACGCCGTTGATACTCGGGATTTGGGGTGAAAAGGGGTGCGGGAAGACGTTTAACGTCGAGCTGGCGTGTCGAAAGATGGGAATGTTGCCCATCGTGACGAGCGCAGGGGAGTTGGAGGATAGCACGGCGGGTGAACCGGGGGCGATGTTGCGACGGAGGTATCTACAGGCAGCAAGAGCGATGCGAGAGACAGGCAAGTTGTGCTGCTTAATCATCAGTGATTTGGACGCGGGGATCGGGCGTTTCAAGGATGATCTCGGGACAGTAAATAATCAGATTACGCACGGTACTTTGATGAACATTTGCGACGACCCGAATCTCGTGAGTGAGGGTACGGTGTGGCGGACGGATTTCAAGTCGACGAATGCGCGCGTGCCAGTCATCGTGACAGGGAATGATTTCGGTAAGCTGTACGCCCCCTTGACTCGAGACGGGCGAATGGATCTGTGGATGTGGGAACCAAATCGCGAAGAGATTGTTGAGATGTTGGAGGCTATGATGCAAGACGACGGTCTCAAGCGCGAATGCTGCGAAACGCTCGTCGATACGTTTCCGAATCAGCCGTTGGACTTTTTTGGCGCCGTTCGCGCGAGAGTGTACGACGACGCAGTGCGAGAGCTCGTCTCTCGCGTCGGTTTGGATGGGTTGAACGATGCGCTCGTTGGTGACGAACGCAGACGCGTCGCCCTGGATCAAGTAGATGTCACATTGGAGTCTCTGTTGCGTTGCGGCGCCGAGATTGTTCAGGAACAAGAAAACGTCAACTCGATTCAGCTCGCCAGAGAATACATGCGTTGGCAAGAGCCAGAGGAGCTCGCGAAGGCACGCCGCCAAGAGGGGGCGTTAAACCGTGAGTCGCAACCGCCCGTAGAAATTCCCGTGGATGACGAGACGAGAGAGCTCATAGAGGGCGCCAAGGCGTTGATGCGAGCACAAGCTGAAGAGAGGGCAAAACACGCCGAACCTCGACCAATCGTCCAAGAGGAGGAAGAGGAAGAACCGGCACTGCCGTGGAGAGTTGAAAATATCGGTGAAGCGCAGCGTCTCATCGAAAGCGGACACCGCACCTTGGACATTCGTCCGACGAAGGATTTCAACCGAGAAACGCTCAAAGGCGCGATTTCCTGCCCCGCGGCGATTCGTACGGGTGGCATCTCCGACGCCGTCGACAATCCCGCCATCGACGACATGCTCGACTTCATTGCCCAAGACAAGCGCTTCGACGACAAGACTGCGCCAATCGTCGTCTTCCACGCCGCTGAATCCTCCATCGCCTACCACGCGGACGCCTTGCTCGCGCTCGCCGAAATCTTTGACGACGTCGTCGAAGTCGAGGGCGGATTTCCATTCTATTTCAAACACTTCACCCCAGCCGGGAAACGTCGTCCGAGATACGTCGGTTACGGCTCGGAGAACGAGGAAACGTTCTGGACCGCTAGCAATTAGCTTCTTTGTACATACTAGTATCACCTCGAAAAGTGCAAGCGCGAGAGCGCGTGTACGCCACACTCGTCGACGCACGCACGCGAAGCGAAAATCATGCGTGTCGTCATTGCGTCCACAACGCACACGATGACGCATCCGTCGTCATCCGCGACGTCCGCGACGCGACGACACGTCGCGCGCGCGTCGACGGACCGTATTTTCGGACCGAATGTCCGGTTCAGCCGCCGCCGGCTACCCCGACCGACGATGACGTGTACGCCGACGCATCGCCGCGTCGCCGCGACCGCAGGCGGGTACGACAGCGCAAAAGACGCCGAGGATGATTTATTATTCTGGAACGAGGAGGATCTCGACGACGACGAACCGATAGCGATCGAAGACGACGGCGAGGACTGGGATGACGAAGAAGAAGGCGAGGATGACGACGACTGGTTCTTCGTGCCGTCTGGCGCCGACGTCCGAGCGGTGGACGAAGACTTGTTTAACATTGGTGACGACGACGACGATGACGGGAGTGGGTACGTGATGGATTACGTGCGGGTGCCGACGAAGAACGATCGAGCGGAAGGAAGGTCTGGGGTGGTGAATACGTCGTCGCGGTCGCCGAGGAAGAACCCGAACACGCCAACGGATGCGATGAATAAGAAACGAGAGAGGATTGTGGGTGAGAGCAGCGAAATCAGCGCCAAGAATACGGAAAAGGGGATGAGTGCGGGGGATATCGAGCGAATGGTGCGCATGGGGGTGCCGAGAGATTTGTTGTTTGCGATTGAGGAGGAGAAGAAGGAGGTGACGGCGTTCAATAAGAAGAAGGAACTCGAAGCGTCACGAAGGACGCATCGGCGGATGACGATTGTGGCGGGGAAACACGCGAGGCGGAAGCTCTTATCACCGAGCGGTTTGGATACGCGCCCGATGATGTCCATGGTGCGAGGAGCTACGTTTGATATGATTTTAAACTTTTTGGGATCGAGAAGCAACGTGCAGTTTCCGCCCGAGTCACGATGGCTCGACTTGTTTTGCGGTACAGGTGCCATCGGATTGGAAGCCATGTCGAGAGGCGTTGTCGAAGCACACTTTGTCGAAATGGACCCGTGGGTGATTAACAACTGCACCAACAAAAACATCAACTCGCTCGGCGTCTCCAAAAGCACGACAACGCACACGGCAAGCGTGCAAGCCTTTATGTCTCAACACCACAAGAACGCCCGAGGCGTCGGAGGCGCATTTGATTTCATCTCCTTTTGCCCGCCGTACGAAAAGGTATCATATCCCGAGCTCTTGCTCCAGCTCGACGAATCCGCCCTCGTCAAGGATTCCACCGTGCTCCTCGTCGAGTACGCCAAGGGTCAGGCGGACGATATTCTTCCATCCATCGGCAAGCGTCTTCGACGCGTTCGCGACAGACGTTATGGTCGCACCTTCATCGCCCTCTACGCCTGTGACGGCCGCGACATCAGCGACGCCGACGTCGAAGATGGCGAAGTGGAGACGGCGAAAAAGTTTTCCCGTCCCGTGCGCCGTTCCGATCGGACCATTCGCGGCGACGAGCGGGATTGACGTCGAGACAGCTGACACTGTATTACTATTTACTCATACATAACGTTCCGAAAAACAGTTAGTTTTTGAAAAAGCACGAACGTGCCGTCAACACACACGTGCGACGTCATCACGCGACGCGAACGAACGACACGGCGATGGCGATGCGTCGCGCGTGCGAACGCATCGTCGCGCGTGCGCTCGAACGCGTTTTTCGACGCGCGTCGGATGGACGACGCGATGCGGACGCAGAAGCGGAAGTCGTTGCCGATGACGCGTCATCTGTGAGTAACGTTTCGAGTCGCGCGACGCCGTTGGACGTGCGTCTGCGCGCAGGTGCGCTCGAAATAGTCGATGCAGAGGTAGATGCGGAGGTTTTAATGTCGTGGGCGCCTCGCGTCGTCGTCGATCGCGGGTTTGAGTTGATGAGCGGGAAGGTTGGATGCGTGCTCGGGAAGATTCCGTGGGAAGCCATCGGACGTGAGTCGTGTTCGCTGGAGGTGCGCGACGTCGAACTCGTCGTTCGGGTGGGCGAAGAGACGATTCGAGAGATGGATGAGGAGACAAAGGAGACGATGCCGTCGTCGAAAGGGTCGAGGGTCGTGCGGAGGGCGATGGATGTGTTGTTTCGCGGGTTGAAGGCGCGAGCGAGAGAAGTGTCAGTGGTGGTGCAAGACGCGGCAGGCGTAAGTAAATTTCTCGTTCGGCTCGAATCGGTGGAGTACACGCACGGTCGTGGGATTGTGTTTGATGGGTTGAGTGTTCGGAGGATATCCACCGGGGCGGGGTGTTCGATTTCGGAATCGATGGTGAGCGATATTGCCGGCCGGGCGAGAGTGCCCGGCTCGAGCGGAGAGGCTCTGGAGATTGAGTTGGACGAGATTAAATCGTCGGTGTCGGTGCAGGCGATGCAGAGTTTGATTGACGTGTTCGGTTCGCGCGGTTCGAGCGGTGGGACGCGTCCGAGAGCGGCGACGTCATCACGCATGCGACGATCTTTCATAGACGACGTGCTTCACGACGAAGCCGAACCGACCAATTTGGAAGCGAGCGTGTACGAGGAAGCGAATGAGGATATGTTTCAAAGCGCGCACGAAGATTCGGAAGAGGCATATTTCGACGCGGATGAAGTGGCTCGAGAGCTTTCAGAGTCAATGCACTTTGGAGAAGACGAACACGAACACGAAGACATGCTCGATTTGACTGAGTGTGGCTTCGTCATCAGGTGTCCAAAGCTCACGGTCGCGGCGCCGTTTGACTGTGTGACCTGTCAGTTGTCGGTAACTTCGGTCGAGATTCAATTCAGAGAGTCTATGCGCGTATCTTGGAGCGCCATGCGGGGTATTTATGCCTTTGACGATGTGAACGAAATGTGCATCCGGCTCGAACCTCCGTGTGACGGCGGTCGATGTTGGCTCGACCTGCACGAATTGCGCATGGATCTTCACCTCGGTCATTTTGGATTGCGCGTGAATGGCTTCGATTGCCTAGAACCGGTCGATACGAATGACGAAGTCAATGCGTCAATTTACTGGCTGGCAGATCTCACCACTCCACTCGACGGATCTCTTGCCGCTCGTTGCGTACGCGAAGTGGGAGGCCTCGCACAGGCATCGGCGAAAGAGAATGACGACAGTTTGCGCGAGCATCTCGCGAACGATGCCTCTCTCTTCGTTAAAGTGGTTGCGCGAGACATTCGTTTCAGGGTGAGCGCTGATGTTTTAGAAGCTCTCGCGGTGATTGTGCAATCTCTGTATGAGCTCCCGGATCATCACCCGTTGGCGTTGCGTCAGCCAGCGCCAGAGTCTGTTCTGAGTCCGATAGTGCTAGCGATGGAAGCTAGCAATGTCAACATTCACTTGTTGGAGCCGGCGGCGCATCTGGGTCAATCATCAGGAGGTGCTGTGCCAGTGGTGTGCGGATTGACAGATTTTCAGTGTTTCATCGCCACGAATGTTTCCGGCATGATTGGATCAGATTTCGTTTGGGCTCAATTCGCTCGGGGTACGGTGAGCGCTGATGGAGAAGAAACGGTGACGATTGATGCATCTGAAGGCTCAAAGTACTCTTCATTCGCGTTCGCTCGGACGGAAGGGGAGACGAGTTGCATGGATCTAGGTGTCGTTGGTGCTTGCGTATCCGTTGCACAGTGTGAACCTGTGATTGAACGAGTAAACACATTCGTTTCGGAAAAGGATCGCGACGACGCATCGGTTAGTGGCATTGATCTGCACTACACACTTAGATTTGTGGACTTGTCGCTCGTTGCAAAGTCTAATGGGTCGTTTGGTGTGATGCGCACCGATTTGTTGCGCATGTCCCCGAAACATTCGCAAGATGACGCCTGCGTTGCCACGGCGACCGAAATATTTTGTGTCGGTGTGGATTGTTACGTCGCGCACCCCACGTCGATATGTGGAGTCGGTGTGCGATCTCTGCCGGCGTATCCTTTCTCTAGCCAATGCCTGCGTGCAAATCGCTTTGCGCCGGTGATGAATTCCAAAGCGATTTCACTGAGTACGGTGTCGGCCAAGTCCTCGACCGCGATCGCATCCGTCCACATGCAAGCATGCGTCGCTACTTTGCAGAAGGACACGGTTCACGCACTTCGACGTCTATTGGCGAACGATATTGAGAGTTTCGATCGCCCGGTGACACCCCCGAGTGGTGATGAAAACGAATACGTATTCGTCAGCCCAGTCAAGAAAGCGCGGGATATTTTCCACACGCGGTACCGATCAGACGTTACGACGGAAGAAATCAGTGACGCGACGAACGACGAAACCATGTTTCCAGCGCATTCGCGACGAGGAAAATCTCGGACACGCGATAGATCATCATCGAACACACCCTTGCAGCGAAAAAGCGCGCGGGGCGACAGCCCCGTGGGTCCAAACGTGATTGAAAACTTCTTTTATCGCAACAACCGTCGAGCGAAAAAGAAGAGAGCCAAGCCGCTCTTTGCAGCCGGTAGTGTATCGTCTGTGCGTCACAGTTCTTCGAGAGTGCGAACGAGTTCTGGCGAAAACTCATTGAGCGCGAGTCGTTTCGTGGGTGAATTCCCTTTTGTGCTTCCGATTATGCCAGCTATACAAGACGAGATTCAAAGTTCTCTTAGCGCTGTTCATACGCGATACTTGCCGCTCCCGACAGACTCAGTCATTCCACAGAGCACGCTTCATATCAACAACACCGCCATGGAACTTCATCTACTGCCTGGTTTGTACTGGTCTGAATCTGAGTTGAGGTCGCCGCTGCATGCCGACTCCGTCGAGCACGACCCACTTGGGTCTTCAGCCGGTGTGAAGCTCGTCGCGCAGACCTCTTCTGTGCGCATCGATGTCTTTCCGACGGAAGATTGCGAGGCGGCGCAACGGGTGGCGTTGTCTATTCGAGATGTAACCTGTTCGGATGTCACCAAGGGCGCGACGTGGCCGAGCGTCATCAAATACGACTCACTCATGGCGGCTCGGGCAGAAGCGGTCGATATGCTCACTGTTGACTTGACTACAGTGCGTCCAAACACTTCAGAACCAAGTGAATTGGAGTACGTGTTGAAAGTATCCGCGCTGCCCGTGCACCTCAAGCTTGATCAACGGGTTTTGAAACTCGTTCTCGACGTCTTTGCGGATGAGACGGATACGTCGCGCTCTGTATCGGCTCCGCCAGAAGACACGGCGTATTTTCAAAAGATTGAAGTGGGCAAACTCTCGCTTCGTTTCGAGTATTGCGGTCGCCAAGTTGACATCGACGCTTTGCGAGCGGGCAACCTCCTCGAAGCTCTCAATCTCGTGCCGTGGGATGGCGTACGCCTGGACATACAGCCCATCCGCCTCACTGGCATTTTGGGAGTCGGCAGCATGATCGAACTGGCCATCAAGAGCTGGCTCGAAGACGTGACCCAGACGCAGGCGCACAAGTTTGTCGAAGGTGTCAAACCGATTCGTTCGGCAACCAAGCTCGGACGTGGCGCCATGGATTTGGTGTCGAAACCTCTTGAATTCCACCGAGGTAAGAAGCGCGGCGGCATCATGGCTGGATTAGCCGTGGGTGTGGCGTCCTTTGTCAAGGAGGTTTCGCTTGCCTCAATCGAGCTCGGCGCATTTGCGGCTGGGCAAACCTCATCATTGCTTGTCGCTGCAGAGGATATGATCAGCGACGCGCGCGATGGCGAGACCACTGGGGAGCCATCCGAACCGAACTCAATGCTCGAAGGTCTGACACTTGCGTCAAAGGACGTATGGAGTGGCGTCAATCGCGCGGCTCGTGCCGTCGTCATCAACCCACTCAAGGAGTTCGCAGCGGGCGAAACAACCCCATCTGAAGCTGCCTTAGTTGCCATGAAAAAAGTCCCGTACGCGACCGTCACCGGCGCCAAGGGGGTCACCAGAGCGCTCGATCACGCGCTCACTGGCGCCAAGAACACTTTCAAGTCAAAACAAACGCCATCATCGACGTCAGAAACACCATTGGCTTGATTCCGCGAGAATTCAGAGAACACAGAATTCTCTTTCATTCATCATTTGTTGTAACCTCACGCGCCTTCTTATGATTCTCAACGAACAAAGCGTCATTACAAATCCAGCGACGTCCGAGCTCATTCGCAACCATTCCAAACGCGACCCAAAATGCTGGCAACAACCCTCATACCTCACTCGTGCTTCACACGACGACGCACACGACCCATCCCGGTCGCGTCCGCGCCGACGTTCGTACAGCCCGACAATGCTTGCCTCAACCATCGCGAGCGTCCCATCGGTCGCGTCTGCGACCAAGCGCGCGTCGTTCAAGACGTCGTCCGTCCGAGCTTCGATCCGCGCGCGTCAGGGTACGACCAGTGCCACTCGGTCGACACACGCGGCGAACGTCGCGGTCCGTGGGACGTCGACGCGCGCTCACGCGCTCGCAAAACAACCCCCGAGCCCGGAGTTCGGTGGTGACGCCGTCTGGGACCCGCTCGGGTTGCGAAACGACGAGACGGGTGACACCGCTGGAGAGGGTTGGTTCAGAGCGGACGCGTTCGGTTTCGGCAACGCAAGCCGACGACCGACCGCACTCGCGATGTCCACGGGCCGAGGTGGTGGGTCTGGTGATGGTGGGAACATGGGTGACTTTTTCTCTGGGAAGCTTCCGGGCAAGATTGCCACTGTTTTTGCGCTGTTGGTGCTGTCGAGAGTTGGCACGTACATCCCGATCAGCGGCGTGGATAGAGCGGCGTTCGCAGAGTCGTTGCAAGGCAGCGGAGGGATGATGGCTTACGCCGATACGCTCACGGGTGGTAGTATTTCAAAGCTTGGAATCTTTTCGCTCGGTATCGTGCCGTACATTAACTCGAGCATCATCTTTCAGCTCTTGGGTAGCGTGTTTCCAGAGTTGAAAAAGCTGCAAAAGGAGGAGGGCGAGGCTGGTCGTAGAAAGTTTCAGCAATACCAAAGGTGAGTGATGGATGGGAGACGCGCGCGCTAGGAAGAAAGTGATGATCATGGCAATGATGTGACCTTTTAGGTCTCGTTCGATTGAGCTTTGGCGTGTTACGACATGTCAGCGGCCTGAAAAGAATAACGGAAACTGAGCTATGAAGTTTTGCGATGGACGCGTTCTCTTCCTGAAGAGATGAATTTCAAGACTAACGAACGACGCTTGTTCTCCCTACGTTCCAACAGATACGGTGCCCTCGCGTTTGCCATCGTTCAAGCCGTCGGTCAGTGCTTGTACGTCAGACCCTTTGTCGAGGACTTTACCCCAATGTGGTTGTTTGAACAAAGTTGCGCGCTCACTGCCGGTGCCATGATCCTCATGTACATCGGCGAACTCCTCAACGAGATCAAGCTTGGTAACGGAACCTCCCTCCTGATTTTCTCGAACATTGTCAGCGCTTTGCCATCGTCGATCGGTCAAACCGTCACTTTGGCGCAGCAAAAGGGTGATGCGGCGAGCGTGTTGCCAGTGTTTTTCGGCGCATTTGCGCTCACGACGCTGGGTATTGTTTACGTGCAAGAGGCTGAGCGTAAGATTCCGATGAACTACAGCACTCGATTCAACGCCGGTGGTCTCGCAAAGTCGTCTTACTTGCCATTCAAGGTTAACAGCGCTGGTGTGATGCCGATTATTTTCGCGTCATCTCTGCTTGCGTTGCCGGCAACGCTCACACGCTTCACCGACAACAGCGCCGTAGTTGGAGTTGCGCGTTTCTTGAGCCCTGGTGGTGGTGCGGGTTACGTCCCGGTGAACGTCGCACTCATTTGTTTCTTCAATTACTTTTACACATTCTTGCAGCTCGAGCCCAAGGATGTCGCTGAGCAGCTCAAGCGGCAGGGCGCGTCCATTCCCGGTGTTCGCCCCGGCGCCGCCACTCGGGACTACATCACCCGCGTACTCGAACGTTTGTCCCTGCTTGGCAGCGTCTTCCTTGGTTTGCTTGCGCTCACGCCGGGGGCCGTCGAGCAAGTGACTGGTTTGCAAACCTTCCGAGGTTTCGCGGGAACTTCCTTGTTGATTCTTGTTGGTGTCGCCACCGATTCGGCTCGCAAGGTTCGTTCGGAATTGGTCATGGAGTCTTACGACACGAAGCTCGATGAGTTCTATTCAAACTCGAAGAAGAAGTAGGTAGCGCAATTGTAGCAAAATAAAACGTGGAATTCTATTAAAATCTGATGTGTTATGCCTGCGGAAACAACGCGTATTATCCAACACGAACTAGAAAAATTAATATCGACCCCGTCCACCGAATCGGCCTCCACCACCTCGTCCACCGAATCGGCCACCGCCGCCGCGACCACCGCCACCGTAGTTACCACCACGCCCTCCGAATCTACCACCACCGGGTGATCCTCTACCTCCACCACCGTAGTTACCACCGCGCCCGCCGAACCTGCCGCCACCGCCACCACCAGTTGGCTGAGGACGTTGGCTAAGCTCTGGCAACTCTTCGCAAGCCGTTATCGTGATGCCAGTTTTACCGTTCGACGCCGGTTCGGAAAGTGCGCAGAACTTGTCCGCGAGTTCGGAAGGAACATCGAACACCGCAGCTGTGTTATCGAGGCTGAGAGTCAAACGGCGAAGTTGCAAATCATTCTCATTCATGCGCTGTCGAAGGAAGTTCCACACGTAGGTGGGCGTTCTGATTTGGACGTCGCCGGCGGTGAATAACAGAGTCGTCTGGCCAGAGTGAGACGTCAAAAGCGAACGCTGGCGAAGTTCGCCGTGGCCAGCGAGTTTGGCAATTGCCATGGCGAGCACTTCGACCGGATCTCTACCTTCTTCGCTATCGCTATCTTCACCCTCGAGCAAATCTCTCGCGACGTCCATGAAGAGTTTTGCGGCTCCCTTGTGAACCTTGCGAATTTGCTCACCGGCAATCTTACCGGCAGCCTTGGCCATTTCCGCCGGTTGCGGAGGACCGATGCGAATAAACTTAAAACCACCCTTGCGTTCGATGTTCGGGACGGCCCACTCGGATCTAGGAGTACACAAAGTGACAGAAACACCAGACGCGCCCGCGCGTCCCGTACGACCGGAACGGTGAATGTAAGTCTCGGCATCCTTTGGCGGTTCGCACTGAATAACGAGTTCAACGCCCGAAATATCTAAACCACGAGCGGCAACGTCTGTGGCGACGAGGACTTGAAACTTATCCTCACGGAATCCAGCGAGAACAACCTCACGCTGACCTTGATTGACGTCGCCGTGAAGCGCCTTTGCGCCCTTGGGAATTTCCTTCTGCAAGTTGTCGCACAACTCGCCGCAATCACGCTTCGTGTCGCAGAAAACAATGACGCGTCCGCCACCCGGCGCCTTGGAGCGAATAACGTCGCACACCAAATCGACGCGATCGGACCACTGGCACGGCAAGAGCATGTGTTGCACCTGACCGCTCGCCTTCTGCTTTTCGTCGCCGACCAAATCAACCGTCGCGTAGTTGCTCTTTAAGAATCGCTTGGCGATATCCTTCACCCACGGGGGCAAGGTTGCGGAGAATAGTAACGTTTGCACGTCACCAGAGCTCTTCAAGATCAACTCGACGTCGTCGACGAAGCCCATGTTGAGCATCTCATCCGCCTCGTCGAGCACTCGAAACTTCAAGTTGTCCATCACGAGCGTTTTGCGCTCCAGGTGATCCTTCATCCGGCCCGGCGTACCGATGACGATGTCGCAGCCACCTCTGAGACCCATTTCTTGCTCGCGGTACGGTGCACCACCGTACACGCACAACGATTTGAAGCCATACGAGTTGCCAATCCAATCGAAATCCGCAAACACTTGCTTGGCGAGCTCACGCGTCGGCGCCAACACGACACACATGGGTCGCCGTCCTTGCACGCGTCGACCGTTCGAAGGCATCGGAGAAATCTTAGCCATCTCTTCAATGATTGGAAGCACAAAAGCCAGAGTTTTACCGCAACCAGTGCGCGCTCGACCGACGACATCCTTACCACTCAACGCGATGTTGAGCGTCTCCGACTGAATGGGAAACAACGTATCGTACCCCTTCTTACGTAACGTCGTCTTCACCGGTTCGCTCAACGCGAAATTATCCAAATTCATCGGGTTCGGAGTCTCTGGACGTTCCGGTTCCGGCGTCATCCCATCGCTCATCCGCGCGTCTTCATCCTCGTCGCTCGACGACTTTTTGCTCTTCTTCTTTTCAGACTTTTCTTCACCCTACGCACATCAAAATCATCTCGTCAGTCATCGCGTTCTTTTCGTCGCGTTATCATCGTCGTCATCACGCACCGATTCTTTTTTCCGTTTCTTCGTCTCCGTCGTCGACGTCGCCTTGAGCGACTTTTCCTTCTTTTCCTTCTTCTCCTTCTTCTCTGAAGACTTTTCTTTAGTCTTTCCCATGCTGCTGTTGTCGCTCCGTTATCGTCGTCCTTCGGTTAACAATTCTGTGATTGACAAGGCTCTATTCTTTCGTCCCGTTCGTCGATTTGCGCGTCCGTCGTCTTCCGCGCGCGTCGTCGTCCGTCCGTGTGTGTCGTCGAAGTCGTGCTCGCTCGGCTGGCGGCGGCGGCGGTTGCTTGGCGTTGCACGTGTTTGTGTGTTTCGTTTCTGCAAAAGTGCAGCGGCGCGCTTTGCTTGGCGTCGGTCGCATCGCGCGCGCGTAGTTTAGGGTTACTACGCTAGTACGTTACAGAGTGGCGTCGATTAGCTAACGTTCAGATGACGCGTCAATGCGTTTCGGTATCGATCGGCGCGGTGTCGCATTGGACGAGGGTGTAGTCGTCGGCGAGCGACTTTGGCGCTACGTGAAACGTTGGAAACTCCAACACGGTTTTCCCTCTGAGCGCGTCAGCAACGGTGCATTGAAGGTTGACGGTGTGCCATAGCTTTGCGTTGGCGGGAGTGTCGAACTTTTCGGCGACGACGAGAAATCCAAGGCTTTCGTCGTTGAGATTTTCTGCGTCGACGGGAAGCTTGAATGGGTGCATGTTGGTCTTGTCGTCGATGGCGAGCGTCATCTCCTTGACGTGCGCAGCGTAGACGTCTCGAAGTAGAGCCGTTTCCGGTACTTTCTCGTCTATGCGCGCGATGCGCGCGTCGCCAACGTGGAAAATCCACTCGAGACGCCAGTGAAGCTCGTCGTGTTTCCTGTAATGGTACGTCGTGTTGGTTCGTCTTCTCGCCATGCCGTTCGCCATGAACCGCACTTCCACCCCGCGCTCGGCGCACTTCGCCTTCAGCGCATCCAAAGCCCTACGTGTGTGATTTCGAGCGCCCCTTCCCTGACCCCGTCCTCCCCGTCCTCTACCCCCACCATCCGTTCGACGTCCGGAAGCCGACGGCGGTTCGCCCGCAGCACCGCCGACGCCCGATTCCCCATCCTCCCCGAAAGTCGGTCTCCACCGCTTCGCCCGGTCTCCTTCCGCCCCAACTTCTTCCAAAAACCGATAATCCCTCACCACGTCCGCGTCTTGGAAATCCCGTATGTCTATGAACGCCGTCCGCGTTCGCTTTCCGTCGCAATCTCTGTCCACCTTGTGCTTTTTAACGCACGCCAACGAGCACGACTTGGTCTCGCATCGCGGACACGTGTATCGACTCTCCGCCTCTTCGCACACGTCGCAGACACCGAAACGAGACGACATTCGTATCTCGAGCGCTCGTCGGCGTCGACGTAGACGTCCTCGTCGACGCGGCGCGGCGCGGAATGAAAAACTCAGTTGTACTGTCACGCGCACCACCACAGACGCCGACGCGCGCGTCGCTCGGCTCGAACGGACGAATAGACGGCGAGAGTTCGGATCGAGACGGCGACTGGTCGCGTAAGAATCAGAGGAACTCACGAACGAACGAACGAACGAACGAACGAACGAACGAACGAACGAACGAACGAACGAACGAACGAAAACATGATGAATGAAGAGGGATCGCTCATCGCCGTCATTGGCGACGAGGACACGGTGACGGGGTTTTTGCTCGCCGGGGTCGGACACATTGACGAAAGACAACGTCAGAATTATTTCATCGTCGGGGAACGAACGACGGAGGATGAGTTGGCGGCGGCGTTCAAGGAGTTTACGTCGGCGAGGGAGGACGTGGCGGTGGTGCTCGTGACGCAAGTGGCGGCGGATAAGATTAGATACCTCGTGAACGCGCACTCGGCGGCGATTCCGAGTGTTTTAGAGATACCAGATAAAGAGAATCCGTACGATGCGTCGAAGGATGGGGTGCTGTCGAGGGTGAAGCACTTGCTCGGTGGGGAGAGTTGACAACGGGGCGCGTGTACGTATAGCTAGCTAGAACTTTGCGTCGTTGGCGTCCGGTTACTGCTGACGGCGATTGTTAATGAAACACATGTGAATTCGATTTGAATTTCAGCATTAATATTGCACCGCCGTGCGTTTTCTCGTGCTAGAACGATGAAGACGCGCGACTTCCTAAGTAGATGTCCAAAGGCGCTAGTTTTATCCCGAGCGAGCGAGCAATTCGCTTCGCGCGGAATTCCAATAGAGATGCGCGTTTACGCCTTGGCGACAACCTCCTTGCCAGAGATGCGCTCGTAGACTTCGCGCACCTTGAGACCAACGATGGTTTGGAAGAAACCGGTACCGTTGTTGGAGCCCGGGCCGTTTTGGTACTTGAGCATTTGTTGGGTAATTTCACCGTAGAACTTGGTGGACGTGTTGGAGAGGTGAGACTCGACGTAGATGAGCTCTTCGAGCTTGTCAAACTGACCATCCATTTCGAGGACGGTGACTTCCTTGCCGTAGAAGGTGTCCGGGCCGTAGAAGAACTTGATGCCCGGGTAAGAGCACGTCAACTTGCGGCCGCACGGGATCCAGGAGATGGTGGAGCCTTCGTCAAACAAGTACGGGGCGTCAAAGTTTTCGATGCCCTCCTTCATGATCATACGCACGCGCAAGATCTTACCTTCGTTGTCATCCGGAATGAGTTGGGTCGGGAGAACTTGGATGATGACGTCGGAGAATTCCTTTTGCGGGTCAACAAAGGCGTCGAAATCCGGCTTGCGGGCTTCGATGGACGCCTTGATGGACTCGAGAGAGTGACCGCGTTCCGCCATGTCGCGTTGAATCTTCCACGCGAACTTGACTTCGTCGGAAATGTCGAGGTAAATCTTGAAGTCAAACATGTCGCGGACGCGCTCGTCGGCGAACGGGTGAAGACCTTCGAGGATGAGCACCTCCGGGGATTCAATGCGTTCAGCCGGGTCGAAGACACCGGTGACGTGGTTGTAAATCGGCTTGTCGACAGCCTTGCCCTCCTTGAGCGCCTTGACTTGGTCGTACATCAAGTCTGCGTGGGAAAGGGAAAACCCGCGTCTGGTCAGTCCGTCTGTCTCGTTTGCTGGGTCTATCCATCCGCACGTCGGCGTGCGGTATCGAGCGCGCGCGCACGTCTCGACGATAGACGCCGCGAACGGCACCCATCCGTCTCGTCGTCATCACCGTCCACGCGGTTTCACCGCCGTCGCCCTGGGTGTTTCACTCAGAGGCGCGTCCCGGCAAACCCCTCGCGGATAACGCGCTTATCCGCGGATCGCGCGCGTCCCGAAGGATTCCTTAACCGTTCGGCCGAACGATGGTCACGGATCGAAACGACGCGACACGAAACGCGCGAGAAGAACGAGAACGCTGCTACTACACGTACCAAAGTTTTGCTCCTTGAGGTTGAGCGCGGTGAGACCAGACTCCTTGCGACCGGCGCGATCATTCAAGTGGTAGTCATCCAAGCACAACACGGTCGTCGTGTCGCTGATGAGCGTGTTCGAGTCTGGGTTGCCACCCTCGGGCGGGGTCGCCTTGCCACCGAAGAGGCTCGTCATGCGACGCATGAACGTCGACTTGCCGCATCCAGAATCAGCGGCGAGACCGATGATGACCGGTCCGTCGCGCGCGGCGGTCGTGACGACGCGCTGAGCGCGCGCGCGCGCCACCGGGGCGCGTCCTCGCGCGTCGCGCACCGGGACGGCGGTGCGCGCGCGGGCGGAGAATCCGAGCGTTTGAGTCGCAGACATGGCGTGCGGTGCGTGAATCGAAGAAGAGATTCGGATGCGCAGAGTTTTTGTTTTCGTCGTCGACGGGTGCGTCGGCGCGGAATGTCGTCGCGCGCGCGGCGTCGGGCGACGGATCGTCTCTCGACATCATCCTCGCGCGCGCGGATCCATCGGTCGATCATCGCTCGCCCGACGTTCGCAACGCTTATAATATTGTGCATGAAATGGGGGTATCAATATGGAATGGACCCTGGTTTTTACTGTTTACTCCAAGAGACAACCCAAGTCATCCTTCTTGAAACAAAATATTCGCTTCTAAATGTACTTCTTTACGAGTTGTGCTATGCTGAGGGTTTCCCACCGAAAGGGGGCTTTCAAGGGTGAAATTTTCACGGTTGGCGAACCGTCAATTTTGTAGACCCGGAATCGATGCGTGGGTCAGATTTCTTCCCCGCCGAGGCGAGCAACTGTTTTCGCTTGTTGAAATTTTTCAAAGTCCAAATCAGTGGAAGAAACATGTACTGTAATGTTACACTGCGTCGAACGACGAGCGATCGACAAACGTTGTTCACCTAAATATATTGTAAAGAGAGTGTCGCGCGACGAACGATAGATATCGAATATTTTGGAGAATCCAATCCAATCACGGCAGACGGTTAGCCCAGGCGAGAAGGGCGGCGTTGGACGCGGCCGGACAGTCGTCGTGCGGGCAGTGTCCGCCGATGACTGGGGTGTACAACGCGTCTGGCTTTATCTCTAAGATCCTGCTCGCCTTGGTCGGGGTCATCCAAGGGTCCTTTTCGCCCCAGAGAAGCATGAGCGGGCCGGTCCAGTCTTGGAGGAGGTCGCCGGCTTTGACTTTGGTGCGAGAGCCGGCGAGAGAGAGCTGGTAAAAGGTTTTGATGGCGCCCGGATCTTGCGCTGCGAGATCGATGGAACGCACGAGATCATCGTCGACTTCAAACTCGTACACTGAGCTGAGAATCTGACGGATTCTAAACTTGGTCGAGTAGAAGATGCCAGCGGCGACAAAGCGGCCAAACGCCTCTTGAAGCTGCGCGGCGAATGACTTCTCGGCTGATTTGTCGTCGATATCTTTGGCGTCACCCACGGCGCGCTGCGCGAGCGTCTTCTTTTCTGGACCAGCCGCGGCGTCGGGTTCAAAGTTTCCGGCGCTGTTCACGAGACAGAGTCCCTTGCAAGACTGCGGAGACGTGCTCGCTGCGTAGAGCGCCGCCAACGCACCGATAGAGTTACCGACGATGATAGTCTTATCCTTCTCTGTGGCGCCACCGATTTGCTGAGAGAAGTCAATAACCTGCTGTCCCCAGAGCTCCATGCAGTACTCCTCCTCAACCTTTGGCGACCAGCCGTACCCGAGCATGCAGAGCGCGTACACGCGATATCCCGCACGCGCCAACGCCGGAATCGTATACCTCCAGTGATAACTGTGCGCCCCGAATCCGTGCACAAGAGTGACGATCGGACCAGTATTATTTTCCCCAGCCGAAATGTAATTACACGCGTGGCCTCGCCAGTTCCACGTCTTCCAACCTTCCTCCCGAAGCTTGACTCGCTCGACGCCTTCCGAGTCCAACTCCAACTCCAACCCATCCAACGCGATCGTCTCCGCGCTTTGCATCACCGCCGCTGCGTCCGCGCGAACGGCTGAACGTAGTTCCTTCGCGCCCAACGCCCGTTCACATCGTCGTCGCGCGTCGCGCGTCCCCTCGGTTCGCCCGACGAAGTCGAGTGTATTTTTAGTACCAGCAACCACTAAGCGACCATACGCCGCGCGACTTCGCCGTCCACCGTTCCCACGCGTCCGCGACCCTGCGACCCCACGCGTCGGAGTCAGCGTCATCACACTCGTCGCCGCGCGCATCGTTTCTCTTCGCGTACCGGGCGTCGCTCTGTGCCGTCGCAGCGATGCATTTGGCCTGTGCTGACGTCAGTGTAAACACTGACGAGTCATAACTCAGAAACGGACCCCATCACTCAGAAGTTCCAATCCAACACCGCGAGTTCGATCGGCATACACCGACGCGCCTCGACGACGGACGCGCACCCGACCCGACCGCACCGATCCCGATCCCGATCGAACGAACGATCATGCGCGCGATGATGGTCTCATCTGTCTCCGCTCGACGACTCCACGCCGCGGCGCAAACGCCGTCATCATCCCGGGTGAAAACCTGCCGCGTCGGCACCGCGACACCCCTCGTGCAACGCCGTCGTCGTTCGTCGTCGATCGCGCGCGCGGGCGGGAAAGTGCAAAAGATGAACGCCGAAGAGCTCGAGATTGCGATGGCGGATCGCGAGACGCCCATGGTGATTGATTTCTACGCCACGTGGTGCGGACCCTGCGTGCTGATGTCGAGCGAGTTGGAAAAGGTGCAAGAGCAACTCGGCGACGCGGTTCGATGCGTGAAAGTGGACACGGATGAGGAGACGGAGCTCGCGACGCAATTGCAAATTCAAGGATTGCCGACGTTGGTGTTTGTGAGCGTGGATAAATCGAAACCGGCGCTTCGTACGGAGGGTATGTTGCCGGCGGAGACTGTGATATCCGTCATCGAAAACGAGCTCTAGTAGAATTTTTTTGTCAACTCTCGTTCGTTCGCCCGTTGATACGATCGATCGATCGCGATCACGCACGCTTTTGATGTTAGAAACTAAAATTATATGTCTATTAACATGTCGTCGCATCGCATTACCATCCGTACTTGCGCTTGGCGGCGGCTCTCGTCTGCGTCAACTTTTGGCCCGACTCTAAAATGCGCGATTCCTGTACCTTTGCTTCGTGAAGCAAAGACGTAATCTGGTGCTTCTGCCTCGCCGTTGAGCTCGTCTGGACGGAGAACACATCCTGTAAAATACCCTCGACGGGTACGATCGGCGCCGTGTTGCTCTTCGGACCGCTACGCACGGCTTCCGCGGAAATGCTCACGATTTCGACGTCGCGACCGTGTCGCTCTCGCTCCTCCTTGGCCGCCGCGCGCAACGCTCTATCCACGAAATCGCTAGAACCCGGGTCCAGCTCTTCCGCATCCGCTCGTGTGAGTCCATCATCCCCGACGGCGTAGGCATCGGCAGCGTACGCGTACGTTTCCTGGTTAACATATTGTCCTTCGTCGTCCACGGCGTACGCGTCCGCGGCGTGCGGACCCGCCAGAGCGTCCTCTTCATCCTCTTCATCGCCCGCCGCCGGCTCGAACCCCGCGCCCGATCCGATATCCGCGCGTGCATTGTTTCCTAAATCCAACATCGCTCCGCCTCCGCCGCCACCACCGAGCGCCCCTCCGCCCAACGCCGCTCGTTTCGGTTTCGGCAACGCCGACGCCAGACTCGTCGTTCCCTCGCGCGCCGCCGCCGAAGCCCCAGTTTTCGTGGCGCCGTTCCCGCCGAACCAATCGTCGTCGTCTGAATCCGTATCGAGCAGCGCCGCGTTCGCGAGCGCCGGCGCGGGTATGCGCACGACGCGTTTCGCAGCGGTGCCGCCGCTCGGTCGTGGAAGCTCTTTGAAGTTCACACCACCACCACCACCGGTCGTCGCAGTCTTCGCGGTTGTCGCTACCGGCGTCACCCGCGGCGGGTCTCGCGTCGCAGCGACGGGGATCGGCGCATCCTCTTCGTCGCTCGATGATCCGTACGCGTCGAGTCCGAGCATGACGCGTCGAGTTGTAAAGCGCGGGGCTCGGCTCGACGCGAAGTCAAAGGAGCGCGCGCGCGTTCGGCGATGTTAAAGAATATCAATTAAAAGCGCGCCGCTGGTCATTCATCCATGCGTGAAAGAGAGACAAATTTACTCGCAAACGACGCTCGAAACCATCCCGAACGAAGATCTCGAACACGATTTGACCTCTTTGAGCTCAATGTCGAAGACTTCCCACTGTTTCGAGCTGAAAAACGTCGCCGGACCGACGGGCGGACCAAGCTCTGGCGGAACGATGATCCTCCGCTTCCCCCCCGGACGCATCGTCTTCAACCCGAGCTCAAATCCTGGAATCATACCGTTGATTCCGATTCTCGACGTTGCCGGCGCGCCTCGGCGGTACGTGCTGTCAATGGTGCCGCCGTTTTCGTTGTACGCGACGTAATCAAACGTGCACTCTTGGTTATCCTTTGGCGACTCTCCGCTTCCCGGTAGGTAATCCTTCACGATGAGTCCGTTCGGTTGGACGATGTAATCGTTTCCATGAATCACTCGAACGTCGTAGCCTTCGCGGACGAACTCGGGGAAATCCGCCGGGGCGTTGTTGTAGGTTCGCACGCGCTGGTTGTTGAGCAACGCCTTTGTGTCCAACTCGGTCGAGCTTTGCGTCACCCTCGCCGGGGTAGGCGTCGGCGTCGGTGCCGCCGCCGTCGTCGTCGTCTCCGTCTCCACCACCGTCTCCATCGCCGGCGCCGTCGTCGTCGTCTCCTCCACCCCCGTCGTCGTCACGACGTCCTCGGTCTCTTCCTCCGCGGCGCGTCTCGCCGTCGACGCCGCTCTATCCAAAACTCGTCCCCCGTCGTTCCGCGCGAACGGATCGTCGTCGTCATCGAAAATCCCCCCGCGCGACGCCAACGCCGGTTCCACGTCGCGCGTCATCCCCGCCGTCGCCACACCGCAGAGCACCGCCGTCAAGACCGCCGCGCGACGCGTCGCGACCCGCGTCGAGGGCATCGTCGTCACTTCTTCTTCTTCGCCGACATCGACGCCGTCGTCCGTCTTGAACGGTTCTCCGCGCTCGTCGCTCACCGCGTCGAGTGGTCTCGCGCTTTTCGTCCCTCTCACCCGCGTCCAAGGTCTCGAGACGACGCGCGTCGAGAGCGTCGAGAGCGTCGAGAGCGCCATCGGCGTCGTCGTCGTCGGTGCGATGCGTCTCTGAGTGACGACGACAAAGTGCGACAAAGTGCGACGACGGGACGGAACGGGACGCGACGGGACGTTCGCGCGCTCGCCCGCGCGGACTCGATGTCGACGACGATGGACGTCGCCGTCGCCGCGCTTCCCTCGCGGGCGCTTCGCTCGCTCGGGAACGCCGAGACGGTCGCGCGCGTCGTTCGAGACGTGTTCGCTGCGTCGGATTTCAACGACGACGACGACGACGACGACGATACGCGCGACGGGACGCTCGAGGGCGGCGAGGACGAGGAAGA
>Ga0255780_10000098_pt1 | contig 79441 bp, 59 predicted proteins | sample 071ome_32_FD_179978 | JGI IMG/M metagenome (GOLD analysis project Ga0255780, IMG submission 179978) | Coastal salt marsh microbial communities from the Groves Creek Marsh, Skidaway Island, Georgia - 071405AT metaG (version 2) | ecosystem: Environmental > Aquatic > Marine > Intertidal zone >... | reverse complement strand
GCGCGCTCGCGAATTTCGCACAAAAAAGCGTCAGTTGATTCACTCATTCATTCGTTCGGTCGGTCGCGTACGCGCGCGTCGCGTCGCGTCGTCGTCCTCGTCGTCGTCGTCGTCGCGCGCACCCGAATCGCAATGTATGCCGCGACGTCCCGCCTCGCGCGCGTCGCCTCGCGCGCGTGTCGCGTCGTCGTTTCCATCGTCGAAAAGTGACGTCAAGTTTCCACGCGTCGTCATAAACGAACGCGACCGTCGACGGTCCATCGTCAAACCGTGACGAACGATGCGCGCGGTCGTCGCGTCGGCGTCGGCGCTCTCGCGCGTCGGGTCGTCCGAGTCTCTCCGTCGTCGTTCTCGTCGTCGTCGACCGTCGTCGTCGTCGTCTCGAAGAAGCGTCGAAACGCCGCCGCCGGTTCGCGCGGCATCGACGAACGACGGTGCCGGTACGAGCGGCGGCGTCGGCGTCGGCGGCGCGAAGGATGGGGCGAGGAAAGGGGCGCGGTATCTCGAGCAAGCGCGCGTCGCCGGGGGATCGACGTCTGGGAGGTACGAGGATGGGACGGATGGAGACTCGCGGCGGCGGAGGACGGCGTCGCTCGCGGGCGCGCGTAAGCCAGAAGTGCTCGCACCCGCGGGTGGATGGCCGCAGTTACGCGCCGCCATCGCCGCTGGGGCGGATTGTGTCTACCTCGGTCTCGATGCTCTGAACGCCCGGGCGCGGGCGAGCAATTTCACGCTCGAGGAACTGCCGGAAGTGATGGCGTACGCGAAAGCGAGAGGCGTCCGCGCGTACGTCACGATGAATGTCTTGGTGTTTGATGAAGAGTTAAAACTGGCGGAAAAGCTGATTCGAGGCGTCGCCGAGGCGGGCGTCGACGCGGTCATCGTGCAAGACGTCGGCGTGGCGCGGTTGATTAAGCGCGTGGCACCGAATTTACCGATTCATGGAAGCACGCAAATGTCGGTGACGAGCGCGGAGGGGGCTCGGTTCGCGCGCGAGTTGGGATGTAAACGCGTCGTCGTCGGTCGAGAACTGAGTTTGCGGGATATTCACGCGGTCAAGGCCGAGTGTCCAGATGTCGAGGTGGAGGCGTTCGTGCACGGGGCGCTGTGTGTGAGTTACAGCGGGCAGTGTTTTTCTTCAGAAGCGTGGGGCGGGCGAAGCGCCAATCGAGGGCAGTGCGCGCAGGCGTGTCGAATGCCGTACGGATTAGTCGTCGACGGAGAGCTGGCCGAGTTGGGGGACGTCAAGTACTTGCTATCACCGCAGGATTTGATGGCGGTCGATCTCGTACCGGAGCTCATCGAATCTGGGGTCGGGTGCTTTAAGATTGAAGGTCGGCTCAAAGGACCCGAGTACGTCGCCATCGCCACGCAAGCGTATCGAAAAGCGGTGGACGCGGCTTGGAAAGCGATGGAGACTGGACGTGAGGTTCAGCGAAGCGAACTTTTGAGCAAGGAACAACGACTAGAGCTCGCGCAAGTGTTTGCGCGAGGGCAAGACGCCGATTACGATGGGCTCACGCACGGATTTTTAGACGGACCGCGGCATCAAGGATTGGTGCGCGGGCGAGCGCCGAGACATCGCGGCGTGCTTTTGGGAGAGATTACGCGCGTCGTCAAACCCGATGGCGGTAAGCGCGCCAACGGAGCGGTGATGATTCGAATGAGCGATGGGGCGGGGATGAAACGAGGCGACGGCGTCGTGATCGACCGTGGGGTGCCAGAAGAGAAGGAAGAGGGCGGACGCGTGTACGAAATTTTCGACCGAGCTGGCGCGCTCGTCGGTGGAAAAGGTGAAGCCGTGTCCACGGGAGACTACACGGTGACTTTCGGTGCGAATCAAATCGATTTTAGTCGGGTCGAGGTTGGTCAGCTCGTTTGGCGGACGTCAGATCCGACGCTCGAGGCGAAACTCGCCAAGATGGTTCCCACCGAATCGACAGATGCTACGAGCCGCGACGGTCGCAGAGATCCGGCGACGGTGATTGTGAGTGGCGCGCTCGGTGAGCCGCTAACTGTGAAGATTATCGATGACGCCGGACGGGTTGGTCAAGGACAAACGGCGTCGATGCTGGAGAAGAGCCAGAGGAAGGCGTTGGATGAAAAGTCGTTGAAAAAGGCGATCGGCGAACTCGGCGGAACGCCGCTTGTCGTCGCAAAAGTTGACACGACGACGCTTCGAGGCATTGTCGAGGATGGTACCATCGTCGAATCCGGCGCCGGCTTGTACATCCCTCCCGGTGATATTAAATCGGCTCGTCGTGACGCGGTCGAGGCGTTGCTGAACGCGCGTCGTGAAGGAGGTCCGGATCGAGCGGCGGGTTTGGCCGAAGTCGACGTCGTCGACGAACTCGTCGGAAACGCTTGGTGGGGAGACATAATGAACCAAAAAGATAAACCAACGCGAAATACAGCGGTGGCGGCGGCGACGACGACGACCAAGGGATTGAAGCCTTCGATATCCGTGCTCTGCCGCACGAGAGCGCAAGCTGAGGCTGCCATTCAGGTGAACGGCGTTGAAGAAATCGCGCTCGACTTTTTGGAGGTGCACGGCTTGCAGAAAACCGTGCAGCTGGTGCAAGCGGCTGGTAAATTTGCCGTCGTCGCGACGCCGAGAGTTTTGAAGCCCGAGGAAGAGCAGCTGTGGCGGTACTATCTCAATCTTAACGCGGATGCTTTGCTCATTCGATCGGCGGGATTACTCCAGACGCTTTTGGAATTGAAAAAGGCAGACGCCGACGTCAAACTTCCGCCGCTTCGCGGTGACTTTTCCTTGAACGCAGCAAACGCGATTGGCGCTGATGTCTTTCTCAAATCTGGTTTGGAACGCTTGACACCGACGCACGATTTGAACGCCGAGCAACAGCGTGCGTTGGCTGTCGCGCTCGGTCCTGTCGGCGCCTCCAAGCTCGAGCTCATCGCGCACCAGCATTTGCCAATCTTCCACACCGAACACTGCGTCTTTTGCAGGTTCCTATCCGACGGCAATTCGTTCAAAGACTGTGGACACCCGTGCGAGAGCAAGCACATACACTTGCGCGATAATCACGGCGCAGACCACCTCGTCCTTGCCGACATGGGTTGTCGCAACACCGTCTTCAACGCCCAAGCGCAAACCGGTGTCTCCTACCTCAAAACCTGGGTATCCGCCGGCATCTCCCACTTCCGCGTAGAACTCGTCGACGAACCCGCATCCATCGTCCCAGACTTACTCCGTGCGTACCAATCTGTCCTCACTGGCCGGAAATCCCCGGGTGAAGTCGCCAGTTGGCTCTCTTCGCTTCCAGACGCCAACGGCAGAGCACACGGCGTCTCGCGCGGATCCCTCGAAGTTAAATCCGAAATCGCCCGAAGCGATCTTCGTCCCACCGCCGCGGCGAGCAGAGAGGCGTCGCGCAAACGCCGATCGGGTGCTGCCAAAACGAAAACGCGCGCGTCGTGAGCATTTGTAACATCACGCCATCCAAACTGAAGCAAATGTGTCACTTTTCTGACAAACCTCACCCTCTAGGCAACGTCACTCGCTCACTCGCACACCGACGATCGACGCCATGCTCCGCGCGACGACGCAAACCTTTGTGCGACGCATCGTCGCCCCGTCGCGTCGCGCGCACGCGGCGAACCCGACGACGACCGTCGTCGTTCGCGCGCGTTCGCGCGCGTTCGCCGCCGCCGGGAAAAGTGATGACGTGGGTGATGACCCCGAAGCGGCGAAACCGCTTGATGCGACGCTGATTGAGACGATGACGGAACTGGCGAGGAAGAGAAAAGCCGCCGGGGAAACGTCGTCGTCGAACGGTGGTGGCGGTGCGGCGGCGGGTGGGAAGACGACGACGGTGATGGCGAGCGCGGAGACGGATGAAAAGTGGAAAGCACTTGACGAACAAGTGAACGAGTATCCGTGCATGCGCAAGTTTCAAGCAATCGGCAAAGACGGGGATGGGTTCGTCGATTCCATCGTGGCGTTGATTTCGTCGGCGTTGGATGGTCGGTCGATTCATCCGGAGAATGTGAGCGCGAGACCGAGTTCGAAGGGAAAGTACGTGAGCGCGAACGTCATTTGTGAGATGCGGAACGGTGACGAGGTTGTCGCGGTGTATAAGGCGCTCAAGGCGGACCCGCGCGTGTTGTGGTACCTATAAGATCGCGCGCCGCATTCAGTAAGTAAGTACCGTAGTTTCTCATATTCAAATTTACACGTTGTTTCTAATTTTTCATCGCCACCTTTGTCGTGTACTCGCCAAGCGCCCAAAGGGTAAAAATGCTTCTGTAACAGCTATAAGAGATCATGCAGTTTGCGTTGAAGACGCCCATGATGCTCTGTTGCGGGAAATCACCGTTTTCGCATTGCTGAGAAAGAATGACTCGAGCAGCCTTGTGAAGCGGTTTCGGATCGCGGTCCGCTTGGCCAGAGGCTATAAGAGCGAGCATGGCCCATCCGGTGTTGACGAGGTGCGGCTTTGGCTTACCCTTGGCGTCCAAAAGCTCATGGTACACCTTCTTTTCGCAAGACAGGTAGCTCTCGCCCCAGCCCCCGCTTTCTTGTTGCTTGGAGAGCAAGAAATCTACAGCCTTGCGCAACGCCGGGCACGTCTCGTATGTTGATCCCGTCGCAATCAAACCTAGGACGCCGAACCAAGTACCGTAAGTGAAGCACACTGCCCACGAACCGTACCAACTACCGTCGGCACGTTGAATGCGCTTCAAAAACGCACGTCCTGTCTTCTTCGCTCTTGCGATGTCCTTCTTGCGAATTTCTGGATAGCGCTCGGAAAACTTGCAAAGTGCCTGCAAGCTCGCACTCGAACACTCTACGTAGGGGTAATCAATCATGATATCGCCGAAAGTCTCGGCTGGGTTCAGCCACTCGACCCATTTGTACGAGCGCGTGTTCTCGTACGTCGCCCATCCACCAGAACCCTTGTTCTGATACGACAGGATGACGTTGACGCACTCTGCCAGTCGGTCAACCGGAATCGATTTACCGACGAGCTTCTCGTCGAGGTTGGCGAGCGTCAGCGCAGCCTTCAAGCCTTCAGAGGAGCAATCCGAGATCGGCCAGCCGTGGTCACGTGTACTAAACGGCCAAGCACCCTTGGAGATGTGTCTGTACCACTTCTTCACGTCTGGACAGTCGTCTCTGACTTGGCTCTTGTCGATATAGTCGTGCGCGCGCTGAAGCACCTGGCCGTATTCGTCCGACAGGCCCGTCGCGACGATGGCTTGCACAGAGAACGCACAATCCCAGAGCTGACTACCGTTATAGCCCTGCATTTTCATGCCGTCTTCGGAAACCCAGAGGTAATCCGCGATGCGAGGGATGTGCTTCTTCACGGCGTCAGAATCGGGATCTTCAAACCAGCAACACAGCATGTTGAAAACCTTATTCACCGGCCCAATGTCGACGTAACGCGTGTTCTCATCTTCATAGTGAATTTGTTTCATCGCGTCGGCGCAGGCCCACTTTCTCAAACGGCTGTTTAAGAGCAGCGGCTCAACCTTCATCAAGCTCGACCAGAGCGCGTCTTGGATCCATGGGTGAGGATAGTACAAATCCTCCTTGGCGCATGCATTCCTCGCCTTGTTCCAGTCGATAACGTCGTACGCCTTCTCGACGTAGAGCTCCGTCTTGAGCTCCGCGGTGAGCGCTGTTGGCTTACCCGTCGCTCTGATACCGTACAGATAGCTCATGGGAAGGTACACCATGCGGCAGTGGCACCAGTAACGCCCTGGGTGCACGGGGAGCCAGTAGGGCAACAACCAGCACTCTGGCGGCACCGGGTTCAGACCGTGCCACTCGTACACACCCAACACGGCGAGCCAAAATTTCCCCCACGACGGCACCTCGGTCGCACCTCCTCGATCAAGAATCCACTGACGTGCCTTGGCGCACTCTGGCGAGTCAGCCGACTTGCCGAGCAAACGCATCGCCACGTAAGTCAAAACCGTCCCAAACATCGTACTGTGACCCTCAATGTGTAAGCCAACGCCACCGTCTTCATTGAGATGATTTTCGAGGTATCTCAACATCTCCACCCGTCTCGGTTCGCCGATGATCTCCTCCGTCATACCCATCACGTTCGCCGCGATGATCAATCCCGGCATCAAAAACATCGGTCCACCGTAATCACTCGCCCAGTGTCCATCGTCATCCTGAATCCCCTGATAGTAATCAATCCCAGCCCGCATCGCCGTGCGCACCGTCTCCGCATCGATCGCCCCGTCCCCTCTTCCGATCTCTCGCGCGCTCGGCGGTTGCGTTCCGCCGCCCAGTCCCCTCGCCTCTCTCTCCGCCTCGTACTGCGCCCGCATAAACTCATCCGCGCTGTGCTTTTCCGTCATTCGATTCTTCGCGAACGCCGCGCGAAGCGCGTCTTGCGCTTTGCGTCCCGCCGCGATCTCCTTCGCCGACAGTCCCGACGACTGCGCAGCTTTGGACGAGGCGTCGTCGACGTACGTCCACACCTGTCGTCCGACGTGATCATTGAGCGTCGGAAACTCCACATCGGGGCGTTGAAAATCATCCGTCGCCACGCGCAATCGCCACATCGCTCGTCGTCGTCCCTCTTCGCGTCCTCTTCGCGTCGTCGGCGTCGGCGTCCTCTGCCGTCGGCGGCGTCTTCGCTATCCGTTCCGCGCATCCATCCATTCACCGGCGCTCCACGTACTTGTAAATTTTACACACTAGATACACGCCGCCTCGTATACGGACGCGATACACGTACTGCCACGTAGAAAACCGGTGAAAACACCCGAAAATGTCTCCCACGTCAGGTGTTCCCACGGCACGGAATCCACGCACATCGCGTTGACTTGGATGTTATACGCAACCCGCCCGCCGGCGCGCTCCCAGCCTTTCGTTCGCGTCGCCCCGCGTCGACACAACCGGACGGACGATGATCGCCCGGACGACGACGACGCACGCGGCGACGCGGGGCGTGAAGCCCGCGGTGGTTCGCCGACGCGATGGCGGTGTCAAGGTGCGCGCGGTGTGGTGACGATCCTCGCGCGATGGCGATGAAAAGACGGCGGAACGGCGCGTGAACGCGTGGGAAACCAAACGTGTGGATAACGGACGACGGCGTGACTCGAATGGATGACGACGCGCGCGGAGCGATGCGATGACGATGGGATGTCAAACGCGCGGGAAGATGGATGAAGAATGGTTTTTTGGGTTTGTTTTACGCGCGATGCGCGGGATGACGGTGGGAGAAGAGACGACTGACGCGACGGTTTGACTCGTCGGACGGCGAATTCGTAATGTAGATCTCGAGAAGCGCGTCGCGGGCGAAAGCGGCGTCGAACGGTGAGAAAGGAGGGTTCGATTTGGAGTCGGTTTCCGCCGCGGTGGAGGCGTTGAGATTGGAGAATGAACGGTTGAAGGCGGAGTTGGATGGTGTGGAGTGGCAAGGGTCTGGTTCGGCAGAAAAGGCTTCCGCGGCTGCGGCGACTTCGGAACCGGAACGGACACCGGAACCTGAGCCGGTTGAAGTGCCAGAGGTGGCGGCGACGCCTGAGCCGGTGGTGGCAGCGCCGAAACGTGAGCCGGTGGTGGCCGCGACGCCGGTGGCTGAGAAGCCGGTCGGGCCGTTGAACGAAAAGAAGGATCGCTTTGAAGGTTTCAAGTTTCCCGCCATCGAAGGCGACGGCTTTGGAGTCATCGCGACTGATCCGGCGTTGGAAGGACACAAGGGCCACCTCGGTCATCGTTTCGAGAAGTTTAAAAACCTTCGCAAGGCGATCGATGAACACGAAGGTGGTATCGAGAAGTTCAGCCGCGGATACGAGAAGATGGGCTTTACCAGAGACGCAAAGGGCATCACCTATCGTGAGTGGGCGCCGAACGCCAGCGCGGCGTGCCTCTTTGGCGATTTCAACGACTGGAACCTCGGCGAGAAGGGCGCGTGGATGACCAAAGATGACTACGGTGTATTTACCGTCTTCATCCCGAACGAAGCTGACGGTTCTCCGGCGATTCCGCACGGTTCTCGCGTGAAGATTCACCTCGAAATTCCAAACGGCGAACCCGTCGATCGCATCCCGGCGTGGATCACGTACGCCGTGCAAGCGCCGGGTGAAATCCCGTACAACGGCGTGTACTATGACCCGCCGGTTGAAGACCAGTACGAGTTCAAATATGCTCGTCCGGACGCTCCGGAGGAGCTTCGTATTTACGAGGCGCACGTCGGCATGTCTTCCACTGAGCCGAAAATCAACTCGTACCGCGAGTTTGCGGATGACGTCCTTCCGCGCATCAAGGATCTCGGATACAATGCTGTGCAGTTGATGGCTATCCAAGAGCACGCGTACTACGCCTCTTTCGGCTACCACGTCACCAACTTTTTCGGCGTTTCGTCCAGATGTGGCACTCCAGATGATCTCAAGTACCTCGTGGACACGGCGCACTCGATGGGTCTCACCGTTCTCATGGACTTGGTGCACTCCCATGCGTCTTCTAACTCTCTGGACGGTCTGAACATGTTCGACGGTAGCAACGGCCAGTATTTCCACTCTGGTCCGGAAGGTTACCACTGGATGTGGGACTCTCGCTGCTTCAACTATGGCGAGTGGGAAGTGTTGCGATTCCTCCTCTCCAACTTGCGCTACTGGATTGAAGAGTACAAGTTTGACGGCTTCCGCTTTGATGGCGTCACCTCCATGATGTACAAGCACCACGGTCTGCAAGTTGCGTTCACGGGCAACTACGACGAATACTTTGGCATGGCTACGGATGTTGACGCCATGGTGTATTTGATGCTTGCCAACGACATGCTCCACACCCTCTATGACGGTCACATGACAACCATCGCCGAAGACGTGAGCGGCATGCCGACGCTCTGCCGACCGGTGCAAGAAGGGGGCGTTGGTTTCGATTACCGCCTTCAGATGGCGATCGCGGACAAGTGGATCGAGGTGTTGAGCGAGTGGGGCCCGGATGAGTACTGGGATATGGGTAACCTCGTGTTCACGATGGAGAACAGACGCTACGGCGAAAAGTGCATTTCTTACGCTGAATCGCACGACCAAGCCCTCGTTGGCGATAAGACGACCGCTTTCTGGCTCATGGATGCTGAAATGTACACGAACATGTCCACCCTCGTGCCGGACAGCCCAGTGATTTCACGCGGTATCGCCCTTCACAAGATGATTCGTCAGTTCACCATGGGTCTTGGCGGGGAAGGCTACCTCAACTTTATGGGGAACGAGTTCGGTCACCCGGAGTGGATCGACTTCCCGCGCGATGACCGCGTCGAGGCATCCACCGGTGAGTTCATCCCGGGCAACGGGAACTCGTACCACCTGTGCAGAAGACGATTCGATTTGGCCGACATGGACCACTTGCGATACAAGTACCTGAACGCGTTTGACGCCGCGATGAACCGCGTCGCTGGTGCGTTCAAGTACCTCGCGTCCAGCCATCAGTACACGTCTTGCAAGGACAACAACGACAAGGTTGTTGTCTTTGAACGCGGTGATCTCGTGTTTGCTTTCAACTGGAACGCGACGCAGTCTTTCAATGACTACCGCATCGGTTGCCGCGATTTGACCAACTACAAGCTCGTGTTGAGCTCAGACAACCCCGAGTTTGGCGGCTACTCCAACTTGTGGACCTACTCCGCGCCCGACTACGTCGCCGAAGACTACGCCTTCAACGGAAGACCGGCATCTTTCTTGGCATACCTTCCGTCTCGCACGGTGAGCGTCTACGCTCCGGCTGAGTTGGCCAACAAGTTGCTCGGCTTCTCCGCGCCAACTACCGCGACGACTGATCAAGAATAAGCACAGTACGAATGAACGAACGATGAAACGATGAAGATGATTGATGAACGATAAGGCTCGTCACTGTGTTGTACCATATAGCACACGCATGCATAATGTTTTTAATTCAATGGCACATTCTATAAAACTGGCTACTCGGCTAAAAATGCTCGACGGACGGGTCACGCGTTCTTCTGCTGCTCTTCCTCTGCCTTTGCCTTGGCTCGAGCCTCCCACGACGTCTTAGAAACCTTTCGAATGATACCCATGAAATACGCACCCTTGTTCTTCGCTTGGTGACCCTTAACGCAAACCTTTTTAATCTCGTTGACTGCCTTTTGGCACACCTCTGTCGGCAACAAGCCGAGAAACGAAAGCACTTTATCGTCCAAATCGCTCTCGGCGAGAGTGCCCTCGCTATTCTCCGCAGCCTCCGCCACCATAGCCTTGACGACATCCGGTTCAACCAACGTCTTTAACATCTTCTTTTCACTCCCTCCCTCCGTATCCTCTTCGCGTTTTCGCTTCTCAGCCTTTGGCGCCGTGTAGTCCTTCCTCGAGCATCGCTCCACCGTCACCGGTCTGCCGCGGAACAACGTCTGATGAAGCTTCAACGCCTTTTTCGCAGCCTTATTCGTACTAAAATCCACGAACGCGTACCCTTTAAACTTTTTCGCCTGCCCGGGAACCCCCTCGCCGTCCCCACCCGCCATTCGAATCTCCTTAATATCGAACCCGCACCCGTGTCGCGTCAGGTTCGCCTTGAGCCAAGGCATGATGTCAGACTTTTTCGTATCGAAAGGCATCTGTCCGAAGAACAACGTGTGAATCTCCGTGCTCGGACGCGGTTGTTTCCCGTCCGTTTCGTCATCCTTGGTCGCCTCCTTCTTCTCCTTCTTCTCCTTCTTCTCCTTCTTTTCCTTCTTTTCCTTCTTCTCCTTGCGCGGCGGCTGCTCGTCCTCGCTCGACATCTTCAACGGACGTGCGGTCGATCGATGCGAAGACGGGTCCTCGCGACGAGACGAACGTTTCCGTTTCGCACCGCCGTCGGTGGTTCACGTCGGGCTCCGAGTCGCGGTGCGGCGCGGAATGCCGCCGCCGACGACGACGATGTTCACGCTGGCGACCGACTGGTGCGAATTAACACGCTCGCTCTTCGCGAACGCGTGGGGCTAAAACCCACCCCCGACGAAACGAACGAATCGCGATTGAATACACACTACAAAAAAAGCTACTTGACGCGCGCGCGCGCGACCGACCGAAAGACCGAAAGACCTCTCACGAAGGACAGACGGACGAAGACGCCCCGCCCGAGCGGGTTCCCGTCGTCCGTCGAGTCGCCCCGCCTCTCTCTCTCTCTCTCTCAAACGTAATCCCACATCACTCACGCCCTCGACGCCTTCCCCCCGTCGACCCCGACCCCACCCCCGACCAATTCCTCCAACATCGCTCTCACCTTGCCGTGATACCTCTGTCCGTACGGCCGGTTCCAACGCACGCGTTCCACCTCCGCCGCCTTGGCCCTCTCCGCCAACGTCTTCCCCACGTACGCCGCCGCGCGTTTATCGCTTCGGCTCACCCGTCGCGTCGCCGCCGCGTCCACCACCGCTCTCGCCGCCCCACCCCCGCCGCCGCTCACTCCGCGCGGGCGTCCGATCGTCCCCGACGCCTCGTCGAACCCGCGTTCGATCGTGCTCGCGGACGCCACGACGTGTCCATCGCTCGCCCGGACGATTTGCGCGTACACGTACCGGTTACTGAAGTGCACGCGCAGCGCGTGCGGGGACGCCAGCGCCGTCGACGCCGCCAGCGCCGCCCGCGTCGTCGCCTCCCGGACCGACATATCGCCCCGTCGCCGTCGCCGGGGTCCTTCGTTCGAACGATCGATCGATCCTCCAGAGCGCGCGCGTCCTCTGACGCTTCTCGTCTCGGTCGTCTCTTCGCCCGTTCGCGTGGGACGCCACCAAACAAAACAAAAAACAAAAACGGAAAACAAACGCGCGTTGTCGCGTCCACGCCCCGGGGTCTTTCTTATCCACTCCGAGCGCGGCGTCCGTCGGCGGGGCGAGTAAAGCGAGTAAAGCGAGTAAAGCGCGTAAAGCGTGTTACGTGTGTGAGTGTTGCTTGTTAGTATTTATTGCGACGGGAATATCATACTTTTTTACTTAATGTAGGTACTAATAATACCATGAAAGGGTAGATCTACTACATTTACCACACCCGCGAGCATAAAGGAGGATGGATGACGCGACGCCGCGACGCGACGGAACGCGACGCGACGCGACGCGACGCGACGCGAGGAGAGACCGATCGAGGAGAGACAGACCGCGGGAAATTTTTTCGAACGCGTCGCTCGCGAGCGTTCGACTCGCGACGGAACGGACGGACGGACGCGTCGTCGTCGTCGTCGTCGAGACGATTTTCGAACAGACTCGGAAACGCGGCGCCGCCGTTCGTCCGAGCGAATCGGCATCGGATCGCCGATCGTCGTCGATCGAGACGCGTTCCGACGCGTTGTCGCCGGCGACGCGACGCGCGAGGGAGATAAAGACCGCGACGAACGGCAACGGAGATTTTTCGCGCGTTCGGGTTCGCGACCTCCGACGGCGGGGCGACGGCGCGGCGGGTTCGTGAGCCCGAACGCGCGGCGGCGACGACGGACGGCGGTCGGTCGGTCGCGTGCGGCGGCGGCGTTTTATGATTACATCTGGTGGCGTGAGCGTTATGCCGATGAACGCGACGGCGGTGAACGCGCCGGCGAACGCGACGACGCCGGCGACGAACGGGGCGGTGAGACGCGATGGGGCCCCACCAGGGGCGGCGATGCGAGGGTACGCGTTCGTTTCGAGCGTGAACAAGTCGGCAAAGGAGATGATGGTGAGCGCGGAACCGGAAGACGTGGCGAAATTGGAACGCGCGTTTGACGCGGATCCCGTGTTGAAGGCGGCGGAGCGAGAAATTTTGAGCACTTCAGAGGCGCAGGCGAGAGCGCAGGCGGAACGCGCGGAACTTTTGATGCGCGGGAGAGAGTACGACGCGATGCTCGGGAAGTTGGGGCATCAGTTTGGGTCGTATGGGGATTTAGCGTCGACGGCGGCGCCGACGTTTACGCGTTTGTCTGGAAGCGACGACGACGACAAGGCTTCGACGCAGAGCGTGGCGTACCTGAGCTCGTTCGATGTTGGTTCGACGCGTTCGTACTCGCCGTTTGATTCCGTGTTTGACGATTCGGCGGAGAACTTGCTCTGCGAGTTTGGCGCGCCGATGATGGACGCCGGCATCGGAATGATGGATGACGAAGGCAACGAGGTGTTCGTCGAGCACACCGCTCCGCCGATCTCGTCTTGGATGAGCAACGGTAACTTGTGCGCCCTCGACGCGCCGGACGGTCACCAACCCGAGTGGGCCTCTGGTGGTGGAGCTTCTTACAGAGTTCCCGAGGTTGTCGAGTTTGGCGTTCCGGGGCACACCGAGGTGGAATCCATCGCGTCGCTCCGAGCGCAGTACCGGGCTCTCTTTGGCAAGGACACCAACTCCAACAACAGACAGTGGATCATGCGCAGACTCGAAGCGTTCCGCAACGGCGACGAATTTACACCGCCGACGAGCCGGTTCGGTTCTCCGATCTCTGAAGAGGACACCATGGCGCACGTGGGGGCGTCTCGCTTCAAGCCGAGCGTGTCGTCTCCAAAGCGCGCCGTCGGCAAGCGCCAATTGAAGAACGGTCGTGAAGAAGACTACGCGGAAGAGCACGAGTCTCCTACGCGTCGTAGTGTGGCGGCCAAGGGTGCGGCGGCCAAGGGCAAACCGCTTGCCAAGGGTAAGCGGGCTGCCGAGGCTGTCTTGCCAAAGAGCGCGGGAAAAAAGGCGAAGAGCGTCAGCGACGCCGAGTCGATGGATGGCGATGTCGGCAAGAAGCTGAACGCTCGTAGCGCTGCGAGTAAGGTTGCTGCCGGTCGAGGTAAGTCCGGCGAGAACGGTACCGGTAGACGTAGCAAGCATCACAACCCGTGGGCTCTCGAGGAGGCTGAGGCGCTTGTTCGCGGCGTCGCGCAGTGCGGTGGAGGCAAGTGGGCCGACATTAAAAAGCTTGGTTTCCCAGCCATCGAGCACCGCACGGCTGTCGACTTGAAGGACAAATGGCGCAACCTTTTGCGCATAGCCATGTTGCCTCAACAATCTGTCAAGACTGTGGGAGACAAGAAGAGAGAGATTCCACAAGAGTTGCTCGCCAAGGTGCGAGAGCTCGCGGCCAAGCAAGCAAAGGCGAAAGCCGCGGCTGAGGCGCGTCGAGCGGCGGGCAACTAGAGTCAAACACTACCCAGGGAGGGTATAATTTTATTATCCGGATAATTATTTTTTCTCGAAAAGTATTTTTTTCCGATGCATCACTACGTAAGTGATACAAATAGCGGGCGAGCATCGTCGGCTCGTGGAGGTTTTTTTAACGCCTCGCGCGAGCACGTACAGATTGTAACATAAAATAATTCGTTTTCACGATTCCCAGACTCCAATTCAAACAAACGCTGTTATGTTATATTAAAAGGGATTAAAATTACTTCGCAAAGGACTCCTTGAGACGACGAGCGGCTTCAAGGATGTTTTCGCGGCTGCCGAAGGCGGAGCAGCGCACGTAGCCGTTACCAGCGGGGCCGAAACCGGCACCCGGGGTGGTGACAATGTCCGTCTTCTCGAGGATTTCGGTGAAGACCTCCCAAGAGTCGCGACCTTCGAAAGACACCCACACGTACGGGGCGTCAGTACCGCCGTACGTCTTGTAGCCCATCTCTTCCCAGGTCGACTTCAAGATGGAGGCGTTCTCCTTGTAGAAGCTGACCAAGTCGCCCATCGCGTCCAAGCCCTCCGGGGTGAGGCAGGCGAGACCGGCGCCTTGGGCGACAGTGGAAGCACCGTTGAAAGACGTACCCATCATGCGGTTCCAGTCGGCGCGAACCGGGTGGCCGTCGGCAAACTTGAGCGCTTCTGGGAACACCGTCCAGCCGAGACGCAAACCGGTGAAACCGGCGTACTTGGAGAAGGAGCACGTCTCGATGGCGCACTTTTCAGCACCCGGAATCTCGTAAATGGTCTTCGGGCAGTCCGGATTACCGACGAACGCAGAGTAAGCGGCATCATAGATGATGATGGAGCCAGTCTCCAACGCTTGGTTGACGAGTTGCGTGAGCTGCGCGCGCGTGGCGGCGGCGCCCGTCGGGTTGTTCGGGGAGCAGAAAAAGATGAGTTCGGCATCCTTCGCCAAGGAGACATCCGGGAAGAAGTCGTTCTCGGCACCGCACGGCATGTAGGTGATGTTTTGGTACTGACGAGTGTCATCGTTGAAGCCCGTGGAGTGACCCATGATGACGGAGGAATCGACGTACGCCGGGTACGATGGATCCTGCACCGCAATCTTGCGACCGCTACCAAACATTTGCAACATGCGGGATATGTCACACTTGGAACCATCGGAGACGAAAATGTCTTCAAACGTAATCGGGGTACCCGGGTACAACTTCTCCGCGATCGCCTTACGCAACGGCTGTTGACCAGCCTCCGGGCCGTAACCGCCCTTGGCCGAGTAGCCCTCCTTGGTACCCAACGCCGCCGCCGCCGCCACCATACCATCCGTGATCGGCTTCGGGATCGGCTCCGTCGTGTCACCGATACCCAAAGAAATAATCTTTGCGTCCGGGTTCTTCTCCAAGTGCGCGTTACGAATGCGCGCGATTTCCGGGAACAAATACCCCGCCTTGAGCTGCGCCATGCGCGGGTTTCTCTGCACGTTGGACGCCGTGGCGATCACCGAACGTCTACCGTGCGATCGCGTCGTCGTCACCGATCTGCGCGGTACAAGAAACACACACAAACGAAAATCCGTCAGTCTCTCCGTTTCGTCCTCGTCGTTCTCAAAGTCCACGCCCACGCCAGTCGAGAGTAATCAATCTTCCATCACCCCTTCCTACAGGGTTACCATCCAGCCACCCGTCCACATCCATCCAGCCGTGCGCGCGCGCCGCTTCATCGCGTCACATCGCGGTAGACGATCGATCGTCGTCGCACCTCGCCATCGCCCGCGTTTCCGCGCGCTGCGCCGCGAAGGATTGCATCTTTACGAGTCTTCACGCGTCGTCGTTAAAGTGACGACTCGAGCGACGTCGCGCCGACGCGTGGTCCGACCTTTGACTTAAAGTATGGAGATTTGATAGGAATTCCATATGTCCGAATGTGTGACAGTGGCATAATGTGTGATGTGTGATACATAGGTTTATACTTTGTTTAGTACGCGTTGGTAAATCGATCACGCCGGTAAACGATCGCGCGCGTGACGACGCGACGACACAGCGCGCGGACGACGGTTCGACGTCGAGCGCGCGATCGCGCGGAACGACCGCGAATGTCGTCGCTCGCGTACGTCGGGGCGATCGATCAAGGAACGACGTCGACGCGGTTCATCGTGTACGAGCGCGCGAAGGATGCCGATGACGGTGCGGCAGCGGCGAAGCTCAGAGTGGTCGGTTCGCACCAGCTCGAACACGCGCAGCGGTACCCGAAACCGGGATGGTGCGAACACGACGCGATGGAGATTTTCGCGCGCGTGTGTGAGTGCGCCGAAGGGGCGCTGAGAGAGGCTGGGGTGACGGCGGGAGAGTTGACGTGCGTCGGGATTACGAATCAGAGGGAGACCACGGTGGCGTGGCGAAGAAGCGACGGAACGCCGTTGGCGAACGCGGTGGTGTGGTTGGACACGAGGACGCGAGAGGTGTGTGATGATGTGACGCGTGAGGTGTGCGGAGGGGATAAACGGGCGCTCGCACCGGTGTGTGGGTTGCCGGTGAGCACGTATTTCAGCGGAATGAAGATGCGGTGGTTGTTGGAAAACGAGCCAAAGGTTCTAGAGGCGGCGGATGCGGGGGATTTGTGCTTTGGGACGATTGAGAGTTGGCTTGTATTTAAACTCACGGGTGGTAAGGTGCACGCGACGGATGTGACGAACGCTTCGCGGACAATGTTGATGCGTTTGGATGATTTGACGTGGGACGCGCCGACGTGCCGAGCACTGGGCATTCCGACGAACGCTTTGCCAGAGATTAAGTCGTGCGCCGAAGAATACGGGGTCGTCGACGGCAGTATTTCGGCGTTGGCAGGCGTGAAGATCACCGGGTGCATTGGTGATCAGCAATCCGCCACGCTCGGACAACTGTGTGGCGAAGGGGAGGCGAAGAATACGTACGGCACAGGATGCTTCATGGTTTTGAACACGGGAACGACTATCGTTCCTTCGACGAACGGGCTCCTCACAACGTTGGCTTGGCAGCTCGGGGGACGAGATAAACCGGCGAAATACGCTTTGGAAGGCTCGGTCGCAATCGGTGGCGCAGTCGTGCACTGGTTACGCGATAATCTTGGGTTGATTACAAAGGCAAGCGAAATAGAAGATTTGGCGAGCACCGTGGACGACGCCGCAGGTGTATCATTCGTTCCCGCGTTTAATGGTTTGTTCGCGCCGAGATGGCGAGAGGACGCTCGCGGCGTCATCGTGGGTTTGACTCAGTACGTGAACAAAGGCCACATTGCGCGCGCCGCCCTCGAAGCCATAGCGTTTCAATCGCGAGACGTCTTGGAAGCGATGCGTCAGGATATCGCCCAGTCCACGTCTCATTCTCTCAATGTACTCAAAGTGGATGGTGGAGCGAGCGCAAACAATCTTTTGATGCAAATTCAAGCCGAATGTCTCGGTATGGACGTGGTGCGCCCAGCAGATATTGAGACGACTGCGAGGGGAGCGGCGTACGCCGCCGCAATCGGAGCCGGATTGATGACTGAAGATGAGTTGTTTGCGAACGCGAGCTCAAGCGCGTCCAATGCGGTCGCTAGCGAGAAACGTTTCACGCCGTGCACATCCGCAGAAGAACGAGCGTCCAACTATGCTCGTTGGAACGATGCGATCGAGCGCACGCTCAACATCGCAAAGTAATGTTTAAGCGAGAGTGGCGGTACGCCACGCTTCAGCGGTCTCGACTCGTAAAATAGAATTGTATCGATATCATCATCACGTGTCAAACACCAATATGCCGCTATTGCCACGGCCACGCCCACCGCGCCCACGCCCGCTGCCTTCACTCGTCCGACCTCCTCTGCCTCCTCTACCGCTCGTCGCCGTACCGCGATAGCCCACGCCGTGCGTCTTCCCGGCTGGGACAGCAGATAGATTCTTCGGCGGTGGACCCCTTTTATAATCTGGATCATCGGCATCCGTCTTTGGTTGCGAAACCTTGGCAGCCTTGGCGGGTGCTTTCGTCGTCTTCAGGCCATCACTCTTTGGCTTGGGAGCGTCCTTCTTTGTCGCCCTCGATTGCACCTTGAGCTTCTCCACGCCCTCCGTCACAGTCTTAATAGAACCGCGCGCACCGCTAGACATCGGCGCCGGGCCCCGACGGTAGTCAGGATCGTCCAAATCTTCGAGAGAGCCACGTATTTGTGGCACATCGTCTTCATCGCCATCGCTGAGTTCCGCATCGAGTCCGGCGTCTCCTCGCACGCCCCTCTTCGTCCGCTCGCGCGCGTACTCACGTTTTCTCGCCGCATCCACGAGCTTGGCGTGCTTCGCCTCCTCCACGTCCAACGCCGCCTTGAGGAAAGAGTACGACCCGGGATTTTTCGTCTTCATTCCGGAAGCGACGGCGACTCGCATTTCTTCTCTCAGTTCGGCAAGTGCTTTGGACGGGGTCACCGCTCCGAGCGCCTTCGTCCGTCGCTTCGGATTCGAAGTTCCGTTCTCGCGCTCGCGCTGTTTCGTCTCTTTGCGTGTAAGTTTCCGCGCCTCATCCACTCGCGTCTTCGTGATCGTTCCGCGCATGTTGGCTGCCCACTCGGACGCCGCGCGGTCCCTCGCTCGAGGGTCGTTCGCCAGACGTCGCTCTCTCTCCTCCCTCTTACGCGCTTCGAACGTCGCCGCGTCAACAATCGTCCCCGTTTTCGCATCGAGCGGTCGATACGTCACCTCGCCGTTCGCTTCGCGCGTCCTGACGAGGTCGGCGCCGCCGATGCGGACGACATCTTGCGACTTGTTGGGATTACCACCACCCGAAGCTTGCGGCTTCGGGCCCGGTTTACGCTGCGGTGGCATCGCGTGCGCGTCCAACAACACGCGCGGTGATCACCGCGAAAATGTCGACGCGTCGACGGCGCGCGATGATGTCGCCGTGAACGCCGCGACGAGCGCGCTATGGCGTCTTAGCTGCGACGTCGCCCGAGGCGGTATCGCGAAGCGAGACAGAGGTAAGCGCGACGGGTGACGGCGCTCGCGTGAAAAGGCGACGACGAATCGAAATGGCTAAACGTTTCGATGAAAGAATATACTACAGAATGATACATACCGGCTACCGCTGGGAAGGTTTCCAGATGTTTACCTACTCCTCGACGCTCAGACCGTGAAGCCGAGGAATTTCGCGACGAGCGCATCTGGACACGAAATCGGTCGCATCGTCGCCGCGTCGAGGCAGGTGCACGTGATATCCGCCGATCCCACGCACATGATCCCATCGGGGGCGTACAACGCTTGATGAAAGACGACTTGAATGTTTCGTCGCTTGAATTCCACCGTCGACTTTACGCTGCACGTTGGAATGCCGTCGTCCAAACTCTCGCGAGGCAAGATGCGCTCGGGAAACTCTGCCTCGAGTCGCGAAACCACGACGACAACACCGTGCTTCTCCTTGAGTTCGCTCAGAGCGTCTGATCCTCCGATGGCATCCGTCCTACCGCGCTCAAAATATCGCAAAACGTCGACGTGCGAAGAGCCCTCAGCGCCTCGCGACTGTTCATCCCGATACAACCGCACCATCGTCTCTGACGTCTCGACATCGCCGTGTGGATCATCAACCGTGGTAGTCACCCCAACCCGAGCATCATGCCGCGCGTTTAACAACGCGTACGTAACCTCAGCGCTCAAATACGTGTCGCCTTGCGCATCCACCAGCGTTTGCTCAAACGTCACTCGCCCCGCCCCTTCGCGCCTCAACCACCTCGTCTGCACCCGCACGTCGTCACCCAATCTCGCCGCGCGCGCATACTTACACTTTCGCACCGCAACCATCCTCGCATCGACGCCGACGCCACTCTCCACGAGCGCCTCTTCGGCCGCGTCCGCGGCGAACCTAAAGTAATTCGCGTAAAACATCACCTGGTACGCATCCGTGTGTTCAATGTACACCCTCCGAACGCTCGACGTCGATTCGATGGTCTCGATACCGGCGTCGGCGACCGCATCGACCGCGTGGCTCTTCGCCGTCGCGCGTCGCCGTCGGTTTTTTTCGTGCATCAACAGCCTCCTCTTCTGAGCAACACGCAGCTCACGCGCGTTGACGTTCGCCGTCGACGCGCGAGATGAAACCGCCGCCACCCGCGCCGCCATCATCGACGCGTCCATCATTCACCGCGCGGGCGCCGGCGTCGATGACGCGTCGACGACTCCCGTCCGTCCGTCCGTCCGTCCGTCCGTCTTTGAGGTGCGAAACCTCGGAACCGTTGACGCCAGAGAGAGACTCGAGGCGACGCCGAGCGACCGCGGGGCGATGATCGAGCTCCGCGCGTCGGTGGCGAAGCGCGACCACCAAACCGGATTGCGGTTATCGTGCGTGGCGCTCGCGAGACCTGATGAAGGCGCGAGCGCGGGCGCGACTCGAACGACGGGTGCTGACGGATCGGTTGGCGCCCCGGTGAACGACGCCGGCGTCGGTGCGGAGAACGACGGATGCACGCCGACGACGACGGCGACGACGGATGATAATGAACGGTTCTTGTCGACGCTCGTCGAACGCGGGAGCGAACTCGTCGTGGTTGGGTTTTGGGAATCGCGAGACGCGTTCGATCCGCTCCCGGCGTTGCACCTGTTGTCGAGCGCAAGCGGAGGGACGCCGGTGTTCAAGGCAGTCCCGAGCGAGGCGTGCGAAGCGAAAGAGAGGGAAGAGATTGAATCGTTACACTTTGAAATGTGCGCGGAGAATAAGAGCGCGGTGGTCCAGGTTGTGGGTCAGGATGGACGGGCGAGCGAGTTGCACTTGGTGGCGGTGCCGAGCGAGGAGGGTGACGACGAAGAACAGGCAGGAGGAGAGGGAACGGCGGGGCGGCGGACGCGATTCGTGGCGTTTAAGACGGAACAGATGGCACCGGTGTATGCGGCACCGCTTCTCGTGCACAATAGGCTCGTCGTAGTGTTTGACTTGGACGAGACGTTGGTGCAAGCGACGACGCTCCACCTGTTGGATCGACGCATCGAGCAGGCGAGGGCAAAGCTCGTGAGCCTCATGAAGTTTGACTTTAGCAATCCGAGACTGTCGGAGGTGATGAAGGATGAGATGAAAAAGGATCGGGCCTCGACGGAACAGAGCCTGAGGCGGTTACAGATTGATCGGAATATGTTGTTTCAATACGTCACCGAAGCCGCCATTACGGTGAACGGACGACGCTCGGTGACCATTCCCGAGATTGAACAGCTTCCAGACGGCCAACAGCGCCTGAGAAACGTCATCAGAGTCCCGAGCCCACATATCAAAGGATCGATGTGCGTGTTCACGATGATCAACCCCGCGGATCCGTCCACAGCGGTTCTCATGCACGTGCGACCGGGGTGGGAGGAGTTGAAGAATTACTTGGCGGGAAGCGACCGCAACAGATCGAAGCGAGCCGAAGTCTTTGTGTGTACCATGGCGCTCAAGGACTACGCGAGGGAGGTGTGTAGAATTCTCGATCCGTTTAACATCGTGTTTGATCCGATGCAACTCGATGGTAGGCTGAAGAATGTCAAGGCGGAGGAACTCAAGTCGATCTCAAAGACGTGCGGCTTGCACTTTCCGCGAGAGCTCACCGTTATCGTGGACGACCGCACCGCGGTCTGGGAAGCGGAAGCGCAACCGCACATTTTGGCGGTCACGCCTTTCATGCCTTATGGTGACGTTGGGGCACCGATGGGTCAGAATGAATCGGGAGGTTCGGGTGGCACTCTCGGTACGGTGCAGAGCATGCTCGAGACGTTGCGCCTGCGCTGGCACATGGATTACGAAAAGTTTGCGGTGAAAGCTCGCGCGCACGTCCATCAGACTGCCGATCACGGCGTCGTGCGACCGTCAAAAGAGGCTACGACCGACGGAGCGTCCACTCGCGAAAATGCCGACGACGAAACTGACGCGAACAAGGAGGAAGACGTGTTGAAGCGCGCGCACAATCGCAAAAAGTCTGAGCGCTTATTCTACCCTCCAGATGCGGGTGAGCTGTTGAAACCGTTGATGGATCTCGAAGCCAAGGAAGCGGCGGTAGGGATCGCGTCCGCGGGAGGCGCGGCGCGAGCCGCAGGGGGGTCGGGTAGTCGCTTGGCAGCCGCGCTGGGCGCTCTCGATAGACATCAAACGGTGAAGATGCAAAACGCCAAACTCAAGGCGCAAGCCGAAGCGAAGGAGGATAGCGACGCAGAAGAGGAAGGTCACGAAGAGAAGGAACACCAACCAAAGTTCCGTCACATCGATATGTCTACGATAGAGGAAGAGACGGCTGCACAAGAAGCTCGAGCTGCCAAGTTGGCAAGACAAGAGGCGGAACACGCCGAGGCTGAGCGAGTGCTCTCGATGAAAACGCCGGCGTCGAAAAAGGTTGCGAAAACGAGTCCGACGAAACAAAGCCCCAAAACGTTATCTGGTAAGAAGCGCTCGCGAGATTATTCTTCAGAGACGGATTCGGATGAAGATGAACCGGAATCTGAGTCAGAGCCTGAACCAGAATCCGATTTGGAAGCCGAAGAAGAAGAAGAACTGGACGATTACGGAGATGACGCAGAGGATGACAACGATGACGAAGACGAAGACGAAGAGAATGCATTTGAAGAGGAAGCAGAAGAGGAGGAAGAGGCGCCGCCGCCAAAGACGACAGCAAAGGTGAACGCAAAGCCAATGCCAAAGGCGAACGCAAAGGCAAAGGCGAAACCGACACCTCCCAAGCCGAAACCGAAACCGAAAGCCAAGGTGAAGACTACGCCGACGAAGACAGTGGAAAAGAAGAAACCCACGGCGGCGAAAAAGAAGGAAAAAGTTTTCCGTGAGGGAACTCGCGCGTCGAGGCGTTTATCTCAGTCTCACTGAGGTACATCTAGGTATTGTTACGATATCTGTAGCTCTAAGTAAACTCTAGGTTGTGTAATTGTGGTACTGGTACCCAAGCATGATAAATGATAGTAAATTTTTAAAACCCGCCAGAGTCGCGAGACGGGCGTCGCCCCCCTCGACCGCCTCGGCCACCGCGACCTCCACGACCCCCACGACCGCCGTTACCCTCGCCGTCATGTTCGCCGTCGGAGCTCGCCTTGGACACGCTCGCAGCGGCGGCGAGCTCTGGGTTCTCCTCGAGGAGAACTTCCTTGCGACTCAAGCGCGTTTGTCCGCGACTGTTCACCTCGACGAGTTTAACGTCGATGGTTTGTCCCTCCGATACCACGTCAGAAGCGTTCGGCACGCGAGCGACATCGAGCTCACTGATGTGACAGAGACCCTCCACGCCGGGCATGTACTCAACGAAAGCACCGAATTCAACAACCTTCTTCACGACGCAGTCACGATAAATTTTGCCAATTTCTGGTTCGGCGATCATTTGCCTAATAATCTCAATAGCCGCCGGAACATCGCTCCCACCGCCACCCGTCACGGTGACGGTTTCGTTCTCCTTGTCAACATCGATGGCGCTGACACCAGTTTGCTCCATGATGGATCGAATGGTCTCACCACCCTTGCCGATAACCTTGCCAAAGTATTTTTCCGCAACCGGAATGGTTTGCATTTGCGGCGCATACTTGCTCATCGCACCGGCGGGTGGCGGTTCGCACTTTTCCATTTGACCAAGCACATGAACGATGCCCTTTTGAGCTTCTTCGAGCGCTGAACGCATGACATCAATCGTGATGCCTTCAACCTTGATATCCATCTGGAAGGCGGTGATACCATCCTTGTCGCCCGCAACCTTGAAGTCCATGTCGCCGAGTGCGTCCTCAGAACCGAGAATGTCCGTCAAAATGATCGGATCGAGCTTCTCGCCACCACCGGCGGCTTCGGAACCGAGAATTAGACCCATCGCAACGCCAGCGACTTTCCTGTTAGGTGGAATGAGTAAAAGTGGGTCAGAATTCGAAAACGTAAAACGACGTTGGAAAAAATGTCCACGCGGCGACGAAGCGTACGGCAGGGCGGGTGACGAATCGGCCCGCTATACTTTTCCATCGCTAGCGCAGCGGCACGGCACGACGCAAAACGCGAAGCATTGTGCGTTTTAATGTCGCCAAGTTATGACTCGATCTCTCTCCATACACCGCGTGAGCGGAGCGACGAAGAGTGTTCTTAAGGACCTGGCTTTTTGAGGAGAGGTTGACAAGAAAAAAATTGGCGCGCTTGCGAGAGAATTACAGAAACGGATACACACCTTTTGATTGGAACGCCGGCGTCCAACAGCGCGAGCGTGCCCGCGCACACAGTCGCCATGGAAGACGAACCGTTGCTTTCTGTGATGGTGCTTTCGAGGCGGCACACAAACGGAAATTCATCCTCGCGAGGGATGATGGGCGCGAGCGCTCGCTCCGCCAAGTTACCGTGTCCGACTTCGCGACGGGAAGCGCCGCCGGTACGTCCAGTCTCTCCAACAGAGGAAGGCGGAAAGAAGTAGTGAAGCATGAAGCGCTTGTCTTCACCGGCTTCGACGTCGTCTTGACGTTGTGCGTCTTGCTTACCACCAAGAGTCGCGACGCCGATGGCTTGCGTTTCCCCGCGAGTGAAGAGCGAGCTGCCGTGCGTGCGCGGGAGAATGCCAGCTTCGCAGGCGATCGGACGAATCATGCTCGTCGTGCGACCATCTTGTCTGCGACCCTTGTTACGAATGGTGTCGCGAAGAGCGCGCGACTCAATCTTACCGCAAGCATTGATGACGGCGTTCGCCTGCAAAATGTATGTAAAACAAAATACGGGGTTGAGTCAGTCAGTGTCAAACGAGCTCATCAGAGGCTGCTGAGAAATTTAGAATGCGTGCAAAGGGCGGGTCCAGAAGTACTCGGGTGCGACGCCAAGGTGGGCTGGTCGCCCGTTCGAAGCATTCACGTTAATGTATGCGCTCGCAGTTGAGCCGCAACCAACAATTTCTCGAGAGAAGCGGTTGCGGCGAATCGGTAGAGCGCAAAGAATCATGAAAAGAAAGCAAAGTCGAGCTCGTGAGAATACCAACGAGAGAACGAGAAGAGCGCACGCACCTCGAACTGCTCCTTCAACGCTTCGACCGCACGCTCGCGAGCGGCGCCAATCGTAGCGCCTCTCTCTTGCTTGATTGGAATGACGATAGCGGCGGCGAGTTCTTCGCCGACGAGAGCTTCGACGGCTTCGTCAACACCTTCCGGCGGTACGATGAGCTTATCCATCATTTTCGGCGGAGCGACTTCCGCGGCCCAGGCTTCGATTTCCTTGCACGCCTTGGACACGGCTTGGTGTCCCTTTTCGATGGCGCGAAGCATTTCATCCGTCGTGAGAAAATCACAAAATCCTTCAATCATGAGAACGGCGTCGTCCGTGCCCGCCAACACCAAATCGAGTCGAGACTCCTTCATCTGCTCCGACGTTGGGTTCACGATAGGTTCGTTTGACCCGGGCATCAAGCCCACGCGCACGCCGCACACCGGTTTCTTCAAAGGAATGTTGCTCACCGCGAGCGCCGCTGAAGCCGCCGTAATGGCGAGCGCGTCCGTCGATCTCTCGGCGTCAAAGCTCATCAACCACTGCAACACCTGCGTTTCGTATCCCCAGCCCTTATACATCATCGGGCGAATCGGTCTATCCACCAGTCTCGCCTTGAGCGTCTCGTTTTCCCTCAATCCGCCGTCTCTCTTCTTGTATCCGCCCGCCGTCTTGCCCGCCGCCGAAAACCGTTCCTGGTAGTTGACCGTCAACGGCACAAACGACCCATCACCCGTTCGATCCCTCGACGCGCACGCCGTCGTGTACACGATCGTCTCCCCTTCTCTCGCCATCACCGCTCCGTTCGCCTGCAAACCAATCGCTCCAGTCTCGAGCGTCACCGTGGACTCACCGATTTGCAGCTCGAGCGTCTTTTTCATTCGCGTCGCGCTTCCCCCCGCGTACGCCTCGTCTAGTTCGTGTTCCGTGCCTCGCACGCGAGTCATCTCACCTCGTCGTCGCCCGCATCCCGGTCGAACGACACCGTTCCCGGCGGTCGAGCGTCGTCCATGGGTACCCATCACCGTCAAGGCTGCAGACTTGGTCGCCATCGTGGTCAACCTTCCTCTCGTTCGCGAAGTTGGCTGTTGTGGCGCGCGAAGCATCGCACCCGCGGTCGTCGTCGTCGCACCCGCGGTCATCGTCATCGCCGTGGAGACGAACGGAACCGACGCGTCGACGCGCGGCGCGCACTGCGGCGTAAGAGCGCGTTTTGAAAGTTCGAAAACGAAACCGCTAAAATACACACACATCGACTTATACGATGCCTCAATATGAATCTCGCGTCATTAAGTCATACGTTCGTACTGAACATGGTCTATTTCAAAGTACAAAATGCATCGAATGTCCGAGTAGTTTTCAAACGAAATCCATGTGAAAACCTGCGTGGCGGCGCGAGTCCCTCTCCATCTGACGAGTCGCGAACCATGAAACATGAACGGATGGTGCAAAGACGCAACCAAGTGGTTGATGAAGACGCGTCGCGCGCTCGCGCAGCGCGTCAGAGCGACGACCGCGAGCTTCCGAGCGCCGGCGTCCGACTTCTCTCCTTCACTCTCTCTCTTCGGTTACCGTCGAAACGAAGAGGTACGTCTTCGCGTCGCGGGTCTTTCGGCCGACTTTTGATTTTCCTCGACTCGCGCGCGCGATTTCTCGTGGATCCCGATGCGTCCGAACGCTCCCGACCCGGGTCGGGCGGGAACCGCGCCGTCGTTGGCGTCGCTTCGCGTCGCGGATATCCGCGAGGGGCGTTTGTGATGAAACGCGTTCCCTCCGGTCGCGTTACGCGGACGGGATTCGCGGTTCGGTTGGACGACGCGAGCGCCACCAGGGTCTCGCGGGCGTTGGATGGATCCCGATCCGCGCGCGCGGTATCCATCCAGCGCGTCCTGGCGACGCGAAGACCCGTGGGTTCGCGGTCGTCTGACGACGATGGATGCGTCGCGGCTAGTCTGCGCGTCGTAGATGCGATCAGAAGCGTGGGTTCGGTGACGGAGGTTTGGGTTTCAGTTTAGACGAACTGTACGCGGTTGACTGACTCGGCGGGTTTTTTGGCGTTCGCGCTCATAGACGAAGAAGGAGGTTGTTTAACGCATCTTCTTTTACTAAACTCGCGACGAGAGGGAGTTTAAGCTTGTTTGGGACGATATGTCTGCGCCGGGTAAGGGCGTGCCGCAACCGCGAGCGAGCGGTGAGGGATCCTCCGGCGGGAAGGGTGGCGACGAGAAGAAGGTTTACGCGTCGGCGGGCGGCGGAGGAGCACCGCAACAGTTCATGTTTGGCTCCGTGAGCGCGGGAAAGGTGGGTGGATCTCCGGGAATGCCGGCGATGCCGCCAGGGTCTCGTCCCATGGCGGGCGGGGCGCCGATGATGGGCATGATGCCGCCGGGCGGCAAGCCGGGCATGCCGGGCATGATGCCGGGAGGGCAAATGTTTGTGCCCACTGGCGCGCCATTTCACCCGGGAATGATGATGGGTATGCCGCCGATGGGTATTCCGGCGTACGCTAAGCCACCGGGCAAGCCGCCATCGACGCCGCCGTCGACGCCGCCGATCAAGGTGGCGAGCAAGGCTATCAAGATTGTCAATCCAAAGACAAAGCAAGAAGTCAAGGTTGAAAAGCCGGCGACGTCTCCAGCTCCGGCTGCCGCCACCGGCGCGGCTCCAGCTAGTCCGGCGCCCGCGACACCGGCTGCCGCCACTCCAGCTCCAGCTCCGACTGCGCCGGCGCCAGCGCCAGCGGCGGCTGCGCCGCCGCCGGTGAACTTCGCCGCCATGGCGGCCAAGCCAGCCGCGCCGCCCAAGCCAGCCCCGGCGCCGGTGGCGCCCAAGCCGGTCGAAAAGCCAGCTCCGAAGCCAGTCGAGCCCCCAGCCCCGAAGAAGGTTGATCCGCCGGCGCCCAAGCCGGCAGCACCGACCGCTGCGGACATTTTGCGCAAGGCTGCCGAGGCTCCAAAGCCGCAACCGCCGAAGCAAGAGGAAGCGCCCAAGGCACCGGAAGCCCCGAAGAACAAGCCCATCGAGGCTCTCGTCGAGGGTATTACCGGCATCTCTTTGAACAAGTCAGATTCGCAGTCGAGCATCGCGTCTGACGCGTCCGAAGCCGGATCGGAGACTTCTCAGTCCCAACCGTCGACGCGCGCGCGCTCCGCTCCGCCACCAATCACCGAGTTTGAAGTAGCTCCGAAGCCAGCTGATGGCAAGTACACCCTTGAGGAAATGAAGGCTATGAGAGACTCTCCGTTGGCACAAACGAAACCGCTCGACTGGGTTGTGCCAGATGATATTGATTACTGGCCCGTGCCTGGATTCATTTGTCCGCCGGGCGTACAATCCTTTGGCGGTGGACGCGGCGGAGGACGTCGCGGAGGTAACCGCGGAGGCGGAGGAAAGGGTGACGACAAGTGGGCTCATAGACAATTACCTGCCGGTGAAGGTGGACGGAAGGGTGACCGTCGTGGAGGTTACAACCAGTCGCAATACCGCATTCCGGCGGGCGACTTGCCCAAGTTGCACAAGACCGATAACAAGTACGTCATCGGTACTGTGGACGACGAAGAAGAGAAGAGACAGCGTTCTTTCAAGGCTATTCTCAACAAGCTCACGCCCGACAACTTCGAGAAGCTTCTTGAAAAGCTTCTTGACGTCGGTATTACTGAGGCTGCCACTCTCGTTGGCCTCATCGGTCAGCTGTTTGAGAAGGCTCTCCAAGAGCCGACATTTTCTTCCTTGTACGCCGAGTTGTGCCGCGTTCTTTCCGATCGATTATTGAGTGACGGTGTAGAATTCATAGATCCAACGGCTCAAGAGGGCCAACAAGCCATCACATTCAAGCGCGTATTGCTGAACAAGTGCCAAGAAGAGTTTGAGAAGGGTGACAAGGCTATGGAGAAGGCGGAGGCGGGTGAAGACGACGAAGATGACAAGGAGGAAAAAGAGAAGAAGGAAGGCGAGGAGAAGAAGGAAGGCGAGGAGAAGAAGGAACTCGAAGAAGGTGAAATTGACGAGCCGCCAAAGCCGAAAACTGAAGAGGAACTCGCGTTGGAAGAGCGTCGTAAGCAGGCGAAGAGGGACGAAAGACTTCTTCAAGCGAGACGTCGTATGTTGGGTAACATTCGCTTCATCGGTGAGTTGTTCAAGAAGCAAATGCTCACCGAGCGCATCATGCATACGTGCATCATGAAGCTCCTCGGTGATAAGCCTGACAAGATTCCGAACGAAGAGGATATTGAGGCGTTGTGTAAGCTCATGACGACTGTCGGCGGCCAGCTCGATCACCAGAAGGCCAAGGCGTACATGGATGCATACTTCCGCCGCATGGATTCTCTCAGCAAGACGAACGAACTCTCTTCTCGCCACCGATTCATGCTACAAGATGTCATCGACATGCGTTCCAAGGGATGGCGTGAGCGCCGCAAGCAAGAAGGACCGAAGAAGATTGAAGATGTGCACCGAGATGCGCAACGCGCCGCCATGGAGCAAACTCGTCGCGCCGGCGTTCGTCCGGAACGCAACGCTTCCTTCGGTAACCTCTCTCGCTCTGATAGCCGACGCGGTGGTGACTTTGAGCGTCCGCCGAGCCGTGGAGCTCGTGGCGGAGACGATCGAGGCTCGTTCTCTCGATCTGATTCTCGAGGTGCCTTTGGAGATAGACGAGGCGGTGGTAGAGAGAGCGAGCGCGATCTCCGATCCAGCATTCCGCAACCTCGTGGAGCACCGAATGTGACGGAGAAAGCTGTCCCAGCACCAGTCGCGCCCAAGGCTGCCGCCGCGCCCGCGGAGGCGAAAAAGTCGGGCATGGATGACGAAGCGTTCATCGCGGAGCGCAAGAAGATTACTGAATACTTCTACGACGACAAGGATGCCGCCGAGGCTATCAACGCCATCAAGACTTGGGGCGACGCGCGAATGGTTGGTTTCATCCAGTACTTTTTGACGACGAGCTTTGAGCGCCGCGACATGGACTGGAAGGCTGCATACGGCCTCATCCGATCCCTCGCCAGCGCCGACGGTCCAATGTCTGGCGCGCAGCTCGTCCAAGGTTTCGCACCGCTCTTCAACAACATTGAGGACATCATGTGCGACTTGCCCAAGGCGGGCGAGCACATCGCCTCTTCCATCGCTGGCTCGGTGATTGACGGCACCGTCACCCTCGCCGACGTCGCCGCCGCCCTTCGCAACGCCACGCCCGACGGTGAGGAGCCCGGCTACGCCCTCGCCGAGGGCTTCGCCCTCACCATTTTCGCCCACACCCTCGCCGCCGCTCAAGCGCTCGCCGGGGACGACGCCGAAAAGGTCCCGTCCCTCTACAAGGCTTCCGGCGTCACCCTCGCCTCCCTCCGGGGTGAAGTCGACGCCGAGGACGACGCCGTCGTCCCCAAGCTCATCGAAAAGCTCGGTATTCGCGGTTTGGACGCCTAGACAGAAACGACGATTCATCAATATTAAAACATCAGATAGCACTATACAATCGAGATCGCAGCGCCCCTTACCCCGATCGAACACGTACGTATAAAACACAAAACAACCCCTAATCATGATGCAACCACGCGTTGTTGTTACCTTTAACGACGCGCACATCACGCTTTTCACGCTTTTTCAACGCTTTTTCGGTGTCCCAAACGTAGCATAAACGACGCTCATCTAGAGATTTATCCTCGACACTACGAGATCTCCACACACCCGCGCGTGCCCATCTCTCGCTGTCCACGCTGGACGGGCGGGCGACACGTCCTCAGACGAACGCGTGCGCTCGCGCGTCGTCGTTCGCGTCCGTCCGGACGAACGAACGAACGGACGGACGATCGATCGATCGTCTCTCTGTATTTGCCGTCGCGCGCCGTGCAGTCTCCCGCCGCCTCGTCGCACGCGCGCGGGGACCCGAGGACGGACGCGCGCTCCAATTTCCGCGTCGGATAGCGCTCTCGCGGAGCGCGATCGCGCGGTCGAGGTCGTTCGCGGGCGTCCTCGCGATCGCGCGACGCGCGCGGGGACGCGATCGCGCGAGAGGCGCGAGGAGAAGAAAAAACTCATCCTCTTTTCGCGCGGACGGGGCGCCCCGCGCGCGGGGTTCGTCGAGTCGCCCGCGCGCGGTGCGTCGCGGCACGGGAACCACTCGTCGCCCACAACAGGGTGGAAAGCGCGTCGGTCGAACACCCGGGTGTGGGTGACGTCATCTTGTGGATTTGGACGCGCGTAAATGTCGGAGCGAAGCGTCAACGCGGAGGAACGGATGGCGAGCGCTGAGAAGGCGAAGATGAAGGGGAAGAGCGCGCGTGGTAAGACACCCGAGGCGACGATGGCGTCGACGTCGATGGTGTCGTCGTCCAACCCGAGAAAGAGCGATGGGTCGAGGTCGTCGAGCGACGTCAACGGAAGACACGTGTCGCCGACGAGCGCGCTGGAGACGTCCAAGTTTGGATCGTACAACAGCGCGTCGAGCACGGGGGCGTCTGAGGATGCGGACGCGGATTCGTTGGATGTTATGCGTGATCGTGAAGGGAACGCGCTGCCGAGGAGTGCGTCGAGGCAGCAGATTGATAAGCTGTTGAGCGAATCTCTAGCGATGTTTCACAGAGACGGTCCGTTGGTGAATCCGCTGGAGCGGACAATGTCGTCGTCAAACATGGCGTCGCGGTTACGATTCGTGTGTGAGGCGAAAGGCTTTGAATACGGGTTATTCTGGGGGTTTGACGAAGAGAAGAAATCGCTGTCGTGTGACGCGCACGTGTGCACAAAGGGGGCGGATTCGGTGAGTCTCTTTGTCAACACGTCGCACACCATGTTTGCGCGGTTTAGCATGGGATTCGGCATGCCAGGGCGCATAGGATACACTGGAAACTATGAGTGGCACGAAGATATTCGTCAGTTGCCCGCTTGGAGCTTTCAGCGCAAACGCCAGGCTGAGCAAGCCGGATTACGCACCGTCATCGGCGTGCCGCTCGAGAAGGGTGTCGTCGAGTTTGGCACGACGTCCATCGTCGACCACAGCGTCACGATGGTGCAGTACATTCAAAAACTCTGCTCGTCGCAAAACTGACTCCAATATTTGTGCTCTGTGTCAGTTAAAGGCTGTCTCTATAAATATTATTTTCCGTTGCGAGAGAACCAGCAGCTCTCGCATCAGATGTACAATACCGATTTCAAGATCTTGGCGAAAGTCAAGACGTCCATTTTTTATTTTTCAAATACCTGGCTGTCGAGAAGAACTGCGACTCGCCCGGGCAGAAACAATGCCAAATGTAGATCAAATGTAACGTTGCGTCTATGATAATTTGATAATTATTAAACATCACCGTACTAGTCTTTCAGAGTTCATCCTTGACGCCAGAACCGGCGTTGACAGAAAGAGAAATTCTATCCGCGAGCGTCTTGAGAATCTTCTTCTCACGAAAACGAAGCTCGATCGCGAGCGCGCTTCGACGGACTTCGTGCATCTTCGCTTCGAGCTGGACGCGCTCGAGAAGCGCCAAACTGCCGTCGCGAATGCTCTTTGAAAACTCATCGCGCGATTCACGCATCACTCTCAGCGCGTACTCGTCTTGATCGATTGTCGTCGGATACCGCGTCAATCGCTCGTTGATGATATTGAGCGCACCAATGCGGGAAACGTTTCTGGGCACGCCGCTTTCGTCAATGTCCACGCGTCTTCCTGCGGCAAGTTCGGCGTACGCGGCGAATAAATCCAAGCTCGCTTGCGTCGGCGATCGAGGTACGCACACGCGCCAGGGAACGTCAAATCCAGCCTTGAGAATGGTGTCCGAGTATCGCTTCTCCGGTTCAAGAATCATGAGAACACAGTTGCGCATATCATCCTCGTCCACATCTGGTAAATAGCCAAAGTGCTGCAACGATTCGCCGTTGTTCCACGAGCCAAAGCGTTCGCAAATATCTTCGTTTGGACGGTAATCGCGCTTGGCGTACACCACCACCTCATCCGCGTGCTTGTCGTACACGGCGAATCCGGCATCCTCCGCTTCTCTGTCGACGCCCATCTCTTCGGAATTTTCGCCAGAATCGATACCGTCGTCGTCGCTGCCGCTATCGCCTCCACCACCGCCGCCACCACACTCGTGGATCATGTCTAACACGGGTACCAACGCCAGTCCCTCCTTGCCGCTCACGCGAACGGCTCTCGAGTGCACCACGGCCCAGGCCCAACGGAGCGCGTACAGCGACTTGGAGCTCGACTGCGTGAAAACATCCGTGTACACATCAAACACCCGTCGCCGCAACCCACCCCACATCTTGTTGATGAGCTTGAACTCTTCCACGATGTCCTTTTCGTACGTATCGCTCCCGCGAAGCTCCTTGGCGCTCGTCTCTGACCAAAACGTCGGCGTATCAAACTCCTCCGGCATCGCCCGAAAGTAATCCATGAAAACACTCTCATCCCGTCGTTCAAACCTCTCGTAAATCAAGCACAACACCAACGCCGTCTTCTCATCCTTGCCGTGTTCGCTCCTCAACGCCGCCAAAGCCGCGCCCAACGGGTGCTCCCTCGCGTCGTACGCCGACGGATGAATCGTTTCATTCCACCGCACTCGCACGTACGCCTCCATCTTCTCCACGGGCGTCGATCCGACGCGCAATCCAAGCCTTCCACCACCACCGACGGCGAACCCATCGTCGCCATCCTCCGTCGCGTCTCCCACGTCCACGCCTTCGCTCGCGTCCAAACCGCCTCGCGCCTTCGCGTCATCCATCCATTTCCTCGCAAACTTTACCCGGTCTATCCGCGTCACCGGCGATCCCTCCGCGGCGTCACCGAGAGTCATCACCATCACCGCGACGAGCGTCACGGCGACGACCATCCATCGTCGTCGTCGTCGCGGCAACGGCGGCATCATGACGACCGAAGAAACCAACGCAAGATGAAAAATCAAAATCGAAAAGTCTCGACGAATTCACAAAACACCACACTCCGTCCGTCCGTCCGTTCCGCGCGCGCGCGCCGAAGACGAACACGACGAAGAGACGAAACGAAACGAAACCGCCCCCTCGACGGTCTCTCGACGACACCCAGACCCGGCCGCTCGCACGTCTCTCTGTGACGCATCATCGCCCGGGAGGACCCCGCGGGGCGGGGCGCGATGGATCGGTCATTTCCCGTGTTTGAAAATGTCTCACTGATGAAACAGTACTACTTCCCCGTGTTTGAAAACAAAAGAAAGTCTCGTGCGTCTCGGGCCCGACGGAACGGTTCGCGCGACGACAGACGCGCGACGGACGGCCCGGACGGCTCGGATCGCTCGGACGGCTCGGCGTCGACGACGAAGGGACGCGAATCGGTGCGCGCGCGCGACTTTGGATCGGACGACGACGACGACGACGACGCCGTCGGTGGACCGGTCGGTTGATTCATTCCTGACGGAGGGTTTGGCACCGACCCGAACGCACCGATCCATCCAACCGTCGAAGCGGCGCGTTTAGGTGGCGTCGAGCGGAGTGATTGGGCGAAAGACGACGACGAGACGCGCGGCGGACTTCGTGGGCGGTCGTTCGTCGAAGGTTGTCGTTGAGACTGCGCGATCGGGTCGGAGTGATGGCGGCGGCGGCGAGTCGCGTCGCGAGACTGGCGCCGACTCGAGCGGTGGCGGCGACTCGGACGCGACGAGCGACGCGGGCGATCGCGCGGTCTTCCGCGGCGCCGAAGAAAGGTGGTGGTGTCGAAGGACGCGGTGAGGCTGGGTCTTCTGTGGTGACGACGGATGGAGGCGCGACGGGGGAGGACGCGGTCGTCGCGAGCGGAGAGGTTGAAGAAGCCGCGGGCGAAGAAGGAGCGCAGGGCGTCGTCGAGGATGCGAGCGGCGGTGAGACGTCGGCGACCGCGCCCGTGGGTACCGATGCGGTGACGACGACGATTCCAGCGACGAGCGCGCCGGTGAGCGCGGCGGCTTTGGCGCCGGACGCGACGGCGACCCCGGGGTCGAAGCAGACGACGAGCGGAGCGCCAAAGAAGAAGCGTTCTTCGAGCGGTAAAAAGAAGAGACGCGCGACGCAGGGACAGAGATCGTCCGGAAGAGACGCGGGGCGCCCCGAACCTGGGATTGACATGACGCTCGTCGCGGCTGGTGGCGCTGCGGCTGCCATCGTGGGTTACTTTGTGTGGACAAAGATGAAGGGTGGCGGCGGATCGGGCGCGCCGGCGGCAGCTCCAGCCGCCGCGGGCGGCGTCGATCAAGGTGTCGGTGGTGATGACATGCCATCCGGGTTACCCTTTGGTGGAGGTGAGATACCAGTGACGACGAGCGAGGATGGTCTCGACGGTCCGGTGAACGTGGGCGGCGACGCGGCGAGAGGCGCGAAGAAGGAGAAGCAGAAAAAGGTGATCACTCGCGAGGCGAGACGCATGCTTCGTGACGTCATGGACGAGCTCCGTCGCGTCTCAACGGTGGATGCGAGCGGTAAAAACCTCGGCGACGAAGGGGCGTGTTTTATTTCCGAAGCGTTTGCGTACAACAACGTCGCGACGTGCGTCGACATGAGCGCCAACGGCATCGGTCTGGAGGGCATCACCGCTCTCTGCGAGGCGTTCAAGTGTAACGATACGCTGACGATGCTTTCGCTCGCGAGCAACTCACTCGGCGACGAGGGCGCCAAGGTGCTCGCGGAATATCTCAAGACGAACGATAAGATTACGACACTCAATCTCAACGCGTGCGCCATCGGCGACGAAGGCGCCAAGGCAATCGCCGAAGCGCTCAAGACGAACACCACCATTACGTCGCTCGAAATGAACAACAATATGATTGATTATGAAGGTTCTGCGGCGCTCGCCCAAGGCATGGCGCAAAACACTAGCGTCGAGCTCTTGGCTCTCAGTGGTAACTACATCGGCGCATTGGGCGCGTCGGCGCTGGGCGCTGCGTTTAAAGAGAACACGGGTCTGCGTTCGTTGCAGATGAACGGTAACGATATCGGCAACGAAGGTTGCATCAAGCTCTGCGAAGGCCTCGCGGCGCGCAAGGAGAAAATAAGCAACCTTGATCTCGGTAACAACTCGATCGGCCCGGATGCTGGCCCGGCGCTCAGAGATTACCTCAAGGATGACGACGCGCTGACACATCTCAACTTGTACATGAACGAGCTCGCCAACGACGGTTGCGCGGCAGTGGCGGAAGCGCTCAAGGATAACAAGAAGATTGAAGTACTCGATATCGGCGGCAATAATATCGGTGGCTTTGGCGCGGAAAAGCTCGCCGAGGCGCTAAGAGATAACGAGGCGCTCGTCACGCTCGAGCTCGGCTACAACCCGATTGGCGTCCCGGGTGGCAAGGCGCTCGCGGAGACGGTGAAGTTCCACGGTAAACTCAACACGATGCGTATGGGGTGGTGTAAGATTGGCAAGGAGGGCGGGTACGCCTTTGCTGAGGCCATCAAATATTCATCATCTCTCGCCGTTTTGGATTTACGAGGCAACGATTTGGGCGACGACGGCGTCGCCGCGCTCGCCGCCTCCTTGGCTGTCGTCAACGAAGTTCTCACCAACCTCGATCTTGGGTACAACGAAATCAAGGATAAGGGCGCGTTCGCTCTCGCCCAAGCCATCAAGAACAACGCCGAGGGTTCTTTGCAGTCGCTCAGCATGAACAACAATTATTTGACAAAGTTTGGCGAAGTCGCGCTCACCGAGGCTGTCGAGCTCGTCGAGGAGATGAACGCCGACCGCGATCTGTACGTTCAGTTCTAAGCAAACCAAACCAACGATGAAGAAATATTTAGACGCGAGTTGAAATGCGCAACAAACCAAACCAAAAAAAACAGTTGAAAACACATCTTGTTCCCGCTCGCCACCACACCTCGCGACACGCGCGCGACATGTCCACCACCGTCGTCTTTGTGCGTCACGGACAATCCGTATTCAACGCCGAACACCGCATCCAGGGCCAACTCGATCTCGAAACGCCATTGGATGCCGACGGCGTCGCACAGGTTGCTCGAGCCGCACCAGTCGTGGCGAGAATCCACGGTGACGCCGTCGCGGTGTACTCGAGCGATCTCACCCGCGCGCGCGACACGGCGCGAGGAATCGCCGACGCACTCGGCGTCGACGTCTCACTCGACGCACGATTGCGCGAGAGACACCTGGGCGACCTGCAAGGGCTGCCGCGGGCGGATTTGCGCGCTCTCGCGCCGGAAGCGTTCGTCGCTTGGAAGAGCGGCGGGAAGATCCCCGGCGGCGGTGAGAGCGCGGCGGAGTGCGACGCGAGATTGGTAGAGTTTTTTAAATTTATAGCGAGCGCGCACGGCGACGGAGAAAAGGTCATCGCGGTGACGCATGGCGGCGTGCTCGGTCGGTTGTTCGCTCGAGGAGCCAACGCGAGCGACAAGCGGTTGTGTTCGATGCGTCGAGGCGTGACGAATTTGGGCGAGTGCGTCGTCCACGTTCGCCAAGGCGGCATCGAGTGGGAGTGTGATTACGCCGGGTGGGCGTCGGGGCGTTTTTTGGAAGATGCCGACGCATTGACGGCGGACGACGCGTGACTGGAGGAGCCACAAGTTGTCGCGCGCCGAGGATCGCGGCGGTCGATTGAGCGCACGAACGCACGCGAACGACAAATACAGAAAGTGGTGTCCGTTGCGATGAGTACGGCGACCATCGCGCGCGGCGCGGCGGTTCGCGAGAACGGCGCGGCGGTTCGGCTTTCCCGTGGGGGCATAGGCTCTTCTTATCCGTCGAGGGTGCATCCATCGCGCTCCTCCGTCGTCGTTCGCGCCGAGACGAGCGCTGAGACCCTCATCGGTCGCGCAAAGACGCTCACGGACGATCTTAAGGCGATGAAGACGAGCATGCCGACGATTCGACGTGTCGTCGCTGGGTCGAGGAATGATCTCAAGGCTTTGCAGCTTTACCAAGACGCTCTCGAGGGCAAGGTTCCGGACGATTACGACACGGTTATCAAGCTCGAAAGCGTCCTCGATGACTTGGCGTCCTATGTGCAGGATAAAGCCGAGGAGGAGCAGTTCTGGGCGGGCAGAGAGGGCAAGGTGACGTCGAGTATGGTGGATAACGCCAACCTCAGCGAGGATGAAAAACGCGAACTCAGCGGTATGGTTGCCAACACGTTCATGTGGGGCGTCCAGGGCGCCGTTTGGAACGCGCTCATCTTGTTGATTGGTTTCGTTTCGCTCGTCACGTTCGTCCTCCCGAACCAGTGAGCGCGCGGAAACGAAACGACGTGCGCACGGCTCGTAGCAGTAAGTATAACCTTTCATTATTAGACGTTGTAGCTGAAAAACTCAAATTTCTAGTCAAAGTCGACTCGCGTCGCGACTTCTTCTTAAATAACCGTGTTTACAAACCGTTTTACAATTCGCTTGAGTGGTAAATCTACGTCGCACCCGTCGTCCGGGCGCATTCTAATATAGGAGAATCAATGGCCTAGTTCATCGGAGTCAAACCGCCGGAGAGCTCGGCGAGCGCGCGAGCAGCAGCTCTTTTCACTTCGGGAGACTGATCGTTGGATGACGCTTCTTCGATCGTAGATTTGACTTTTGCTTTTAATTCTGAAACTCCAGCCAAGGCAGCGAGAGCGTCGATGGCGTCCATTCGGAGTGCTGACGAAGAAGTGTCCTTCACTGCAGACGTGGTCGCATCGAGCAACGAGAGTGTGTCAAAAGTGGGCGCCTCGCCACGGGCGCGCATGAGACCGACGATGCATTGGAGTCCTCGGCGACGACGATCCTTTGTGAGATCGGTGTCCAAACTCGCGAGACAGAGCGATACGCATCTCGGTGCGAGGTTGCGTACGCATTCTTGCTCGCGCGTTCTATTGAGCACTGTTGCGAGAACTGTCATCGCCGCCGTCGCCGCGAGTCCAGACGCTTTGATGCGCTTTTCGACTTCATACTTGGCGTTTTCCATGCGCTCCAAAGAGCCTGCGGCGCCAACACCCGAGTCAATGTCGTCTACTGAGACTGACTTTGTCTGCAGCACCGCCTCGACGAGGGCGACAACTTTTTCGACGAGGGCGACATTGAGATTGACTTCGGCCGCGAACACCGCGACGAGGACTGCATCCAGTGAATCCAAAGCTGCTTTTCTGTAATCAGTCTTTTGCCTTTTGCTCTCATCCATGAGCGCGTCGATAATCTTGTCGGCATCGACTTGCTTTGGGCAGGCGCTGGCCGCAGCGGAAACGGCTTCGAGCAGCGCTGTCTTGCCATCCCACAGACGTCCCGGTAACTCAGCCAAAAGCTTTGTCGTAATGTCAACCACTTTCGCGCCGAGAACATCTGGAGATCGCTTTGCCACAGTGGTGAAAACTTCCGCAGCCTGTCTTTTGCGTTGCCACTGCTTTGCGGACAAGTACTCGTACGCCAATTCAAGTATTTCGTCAAAGTATAGACGCAACGTGGCCGAAACGCCTCCAGAGTTTTCTTCCCAAACCTCGCTCCATTTGCCCTTGCCTGCGTCCTCCGTATCGTGGGCGCCGACAAAAGCGAGCGGAAGCACGAGCGTTTTCTGAGGACTCAACGCGTCTGGCGCGTTTCGCGATAATTCGAGCGCAAGTTGCGCGCCGATGGAGCGCTCTTGCTCGACTTCACTCTTGGACAACCGTACAATTTCCAACGAGAGCTCGTTTACTCGAGGTTCCTCGGCGTACTTTGCAATCGCTGCAATGGCGGAAATATAACTCGCGCGCACGGCGGCAGACGCGTCCGTAGTAGCAGACGAGAGAAGCATGGAGAACAACTTGCCAGCATGCGGCCGAATCAAGCGGCCGCGGCGCATGCACATTCGCTGCAGGAAACGACCAGCGCCAGCGCGCGTGTTGAGACCAACACCCGTTCGAAGAACCGACTTCATGGTAGACACGAGTTCAGTCATGACGCTCTCGTCAATGTGCGCCATGAGCAAGTCGAGAGTCTCTCCCATCGGGCTCGACTTTGCCGCGCGCAAGCGCATACCTTCAAGACGATCGCTCGCCTCTTTCCCGAACGACGCGGCGTGTTGTTCAATATAATTGAGGCGGACGTCTTCCATACCAGAAAGTGATTCGAGCAATGCCTTGACGATGTCCGCAATGTGAGGTCGAATGGCGGCTCCGTCTGCAAACTTTACGAGTTTCATTGTGACATCCATGCTGAGCGCTTGCACCTCCTTCACCGTCGACATCAATCCCTTTTCGAGCATGATGGGTAAAACTATCTTGATAGTTCCACTGACATCGCTCGGCCCACTGTGATGCGCGTCACACAGGCGAAGAGTTAAGGATCTCGTCGACTTGCAGAGAATTTGACCGGCGTTGCGCACCGTCTCCTTGATGTCGTCGATGCTACGTAAGCACACATCCCAAACCTTTTCGAGATACGGCTCGACTTCGGCAAAGGATCGCCCAGACAAAATATCGCCGAGAGCGCTGACGCTAGATTGTCTCGATCGCCACAAGCGGCTGCCAAACTCTTGGAGGAGCTCGTCCATGATGGTGACAAAGTGCTTGTCCACCGTCGCTTTTGGAGAGTCGACGAGCGCAATCCATATGCCCTTCACCGCTTCTTGCATTTTCGGGTTCGGATCGTGCATCATACGATACAGTTTTGGAACTAACTTTTCGAGGTGAGGATTCACCGCTTCACCGGCGCGTTTTGCGATAGATGCGAAACCGAACGCCGCACCACGCGAAGAGTTTAGCGCGCGTTGGTGGTTTGCCAAATCCATAAACTTGTAAATTAGATCAGGCTGTCCGATGTCGTTGACGACGCTGCACAACTCTTGGTACGTCGTGAGCGAATCTTTATCGCCATCCGCACGTAGAGCTTTGTCGTCGATCGCAATGGTGCCTTCCTCAAAGACTTCAGCGTTGCCATCAAGTTTGATGTTGCGCTTTTTCGGCGCCGTGCCGTTGAGAGTTCCCATCAACGCCGATAAAAGCTCCTTTCGCTGGGACTCATCACCCATCTCGTAGAGTACGCTCATGCCGCGACTAGCTAACTCTTGCGTTAAGTCATTTTGATCCCCTAAGAGTGAACCGAATGCCTCTTGAATGTCTTGAAGCATAGATGTTAATCGCGGGTGATTCTGCGTGTGCGTGACGAGTGAAAGTAACCACACGCACGCGGCACAGCGGCGCTCCGGCCGGGTGCTATAAATGTACTGATTGAAGATGGCGTCCAAAGCAGCTTGGTGCACGTGCTTACGTTCGTCATCATCTTTGTCGTACGATTCAATACGAGACGCGGGTTCCATATCCGTATCCATCGAATCCGTTTCGTCACCTGACGCTGCTTTCCTCAGTTGCTCGTTGAGCGACACGAACGAAGTCGTGAGAATCTTGTTTGGATCCACGTTCGATCGACCCCACGCGAACGTGAGTGCCTCGCCAATGGTAAACTGGGCGTCGTCGTTCTTCAAATCGGCGAGAGAGAGCATACGTGGCAATAAAACCGACGTGGTACTCTCGCGTACGTCGGTGAGCATGACGTGCCCCGCGGCGCGCGCCGCAAGCTTTGCGACGTTCGGGTCTGTATTTTGCATCACCGTGCTAAGAGCGGCCAGTGCATCGCCGATGATTTCAGAAGGCAAAAGATTCCTGAGAGAAGCGTGACCGATGGCTTCGGCAGCGATACCCGCGAGATTGGCCTCGGCGCTTTGACCCTTGCCAACGTTGTTCGCCATTCCAATGTAGAGTTTGATCGCCCTGGTTACGTCTGCTTTCGATATGACTCCAGAGCCAATCAGGTAACCACTCGCACATACCGCTCCTTCTTGATGTTCAAGCCTCGTCCCGCGCTCAACCTTTTCACACATGCCGAGAAACTCGTCCAGGAACGGCACTCGCGCATCCTCGCTCAAAAAGGATACGAGCACGCCGCAAAGCTTGGCAGCCCTGCGGCGAGTGTTCACGTCGGTGTGCGTCACAAAGTGGCGCAAACGAATCATGACTGCATCCGCCACCTGTTTGTTCGAGAGAAGCTTTGGATCGCGGTCCAAGAGGTCGATGAGACTACTCAGTGCGGCGCTCGTGAGCGAAGGCCCAGATGCCTTGACGAGACATCTGTTCAGGAAGTGCATGTACAGTTCCACGATGTCAGGTTCGACTGTGCGAGCCTTTTTATAATCGCTCTTCAGACACGCGTTGATCAGTTCGAGCGCGGCGCGCATCGAATCTTCTGGTAAAGGGAGCGTCGCATGCAAGGGAGAATCAGAACGCAGCGCTGGAATTTTCTCACCCATGTAACGCATCAGGCAACGCGTCGGTGGGTATTGCTGCAGCACGTGCGGGACGTCTCCTCGACAAAATGCGACATACTCCATGTATCGGTAGTGGTCAGAGCTCAGATCTTCGAACATTTCCTCTTCGGTTGCCCAAGTCTTAGTGGATACTTCTCTGTCGCAACCATCCCACTTTTCAATGGTGAGCTTCGCTTGCGATGACGACTCTTGGGATGTCGAAGGGTGCAAGCCCCTTCTTCCGAGCACTTGCATTTCGTGCTTTGGGTCACCCGATGTCAAGATACTCGCAAATCTCGACGGTACATGAGAGAATGGAAACATTTCCACCGCCCATTGCGCGCCGACAAGACGCTTCGTTTTATTATTCACATCGCCAAGAGCAGAGAGTATGAGTTCCTCCATCCTCGTTTGCACGTACGTCGAAGGAGACTCGCGATATGCTTTGACAATAACTCTTGCCGACTCGTGCACGTACGATTTGACACCATCTGGCTCCTTGTCCAACGCTTCGAATATGCGCTCTGCAAGCAACACGTCGCTATTTACGCTCAATCTATCGCGCTCTGCGAGATGCGAAAGCGCTTGGTAGCAGAATCCACGGAGGGACTCTTGAGCGAAAGTGACGGTTTGATCCCCTTCGCTCGACCCATCAGCTCGCGAGTCTAATATTTCAATCATTCCACTCATCAAAGACGGCGCGAAAAGCGTCAGCTCCTGTCTGGTGGCGTGCGTCAACATCCACACCGTAAACTGCATACCGCTCGCCTTGAGGCGAGTAGTCGATCCTTCTCCGTACAAGCACATCTTCACAGTTTCGATATTCTTAGGAAACGCATCAGCAGCGGCGATTGATCTGGACAAGAGCGTCATCACTTTCAGTTTCACCGCTGGTGAAGCCGGCAAGATGCGAGACTGAATCGGAACATCTTCAGACGAGCCAAGGAAGAGCGTAAAGAGCTCATCTGTCGTCTTCGCATCGTCGAGGTTTACGATCGGCTTATTCGTCTCCCAAGTGCATCGTCGCTTGAGCAACTCTTCACCTCTCTTTGCCACTTCGTGATCGCTATCACATGAGGCTATGAGACAATGGATGAGCATCTCTGAACCGCTCACAAGAAAACGGTTACGAGTGCCCGCGTCGACTGACTCAGCAGACTCAGACTCGCCCGCTTCGTTAGACACAACCTCTTCCACACTCGCTCCCGCGATGAACTCTAACACTTTGAGCTTGCGCCGAGCGAGCACCGCGGGCTCAGGTTTCGGTTTACCCTTACCCAGGATTCGTTCCACGGCGTTTGGACTCAGCATCGGCGGCGCAGCGAGCGTAGGCACGGTAGGCGCCTCTGCTCGCAATTCTCCCTGCCGATTCGCCGCCTCCATGAGCGCCGCCGATGCCGCACCTTCGACCCCGATCGACGCCCCTGCGAGCGCTCTCAACCGCATCTCCAACGGGTTCGCCACCGTTTTCGCCGTCGCGCCCGTCGCGTTTGGCGAATACGCCAAAAAATCTCTCGCCCGTCTCAAAAACACCCCTCTATCCGCATCGTTCTCCAAAAACCCACACTGCGCTCTCGAATCCCCGACGCGCATCGTCCCCAACGCCTCGAAAGCCAATCGACACAACACATCCGCGTGTTCGCTCGATCGTTTCGCTACGCCACTCAACAAGCGTCTCGCTTGAATCTCACGCGTCGTCTCGTCCGACCTCTCAAACGCCTTTTCCACGTACACCAGCGCGAAGTTCCGCACCATGGCGTGAGTTGCCGACGCATACACATCCACGATAGCTTCCAGCGGTAACTTCAACTCTTTCCTCGCGTTCACCCGCGCGTTGACGTGTTTCAAAAGCGTGAGATACTTGGGCACGTTGCTCGCGTGCGGCGTCGATAATCCTTCAATCACCCGCGGTAAAAGCGCCGCGAGCGTCCGTTCGAGCGCATCCTCGGTGGTTAAACCGAGGTTTACGAGCGCGCGGTCGATCGAGGATGCCTCCGTCGGCGCGTCGATGACCGTCGGCGGCATGGTGCGGCCGATGGGGAATCCAAATCCAGGAAAAACGGTCGCGTCGCGCAGTGTCGCGATGCGGAGCGATGCGATTCCAATCTCGTGTCCACGTCGCCCGTCGCCGCGTCGACGTCGACCTCGCGCGTGTAAATCGCGTTTTACGTGTGAGGAAATTATCCGCATCTCCGCGCGTCGGTTTCGCGCGCGTCGGTTACACGCGCGAGGCGTGCGATGCGCGAATCGCGCGACGACTCGAACCGTCGTCCGAGACTCCCGAGAGTCTCTGCGCGTCTTCAGAGCGCGCCGCCGAGAGCCAGAGACGCGCGCGCGAGCGAGACGGTGGAGACGTTCAAAAGAAATGGGTGTGAAATTTTCATCCACGCGGGGTCGGCGACGCGGGTCGTTGATGCGAACGTCGACGTACGGAAGCGGGAACGAGGACGATGATGATGGCGTCGATGCGCCTAAAGTCGGTTACGAAGTGCGTAGCGATGCCGATAGACGCGCGGGATCGATGGCGGACGTGCTGACGAATCGCGGTGGCGACGACGACGAAGACGAAGACGAAGACGAGCGCGCACCGGAGAGATGCGTCGATGAAGAATCGCGCGCGTGCGGGGAGACGATGGCGGGGATGGATGGACGGGAAGGCGCCGTGCGATGGACGATTCGACGCGACGAGTTGACTGCTCGTCGAGTCGCGTCTTCGAGAATCTTTGTCGCTCGCGTCGATAAACGCGGGGGCGCGCGCGCGACGTGGAGGATGAATACTGTCGCGAGGAAGGGTGCGGTGTCGGTGTTTCTCGAACGGTGTGAGATGGATGGGAACGTCGAGGCGTTGATGTGCGCGTTTTCGATGAGCTTGGTCATCTCGAGCGACACGCGATTCGAGACGTACTTTGGGGCGAAGAGGTTCGCGAACGCGGGCGATACCTGGGGCGTCTTGGATATGTTTGCGTGCGATGATAACGTGTTTGTGGATGAGTTTACTTTTGAGTTGACGTTTCACGAGATCTCGCCGACGTATAGCGAGGTCGATTGCAAGCCGACGCTTCCTTCGATGATTCAGTACGTTTCGGACGCTCCGTGCATGTTTGTTCTCGATGACTTTCTGACGCCGAGTGAATGTCGGCACCTAATAAATCTCGCGGAAAGAGAGGGGTTAAAGCGTTCGCGAGTGACGGATGGGAAGCTTTCTGAAGGGAGGACGAGCTCGTCGACTTTTCTCACCGGCGCTTCGGCTTCTGACGCCGTCGTGCGTCGCGTGGAGCGTCGGATCATGTCCGTACTACGCTCGCCAATTATCTCCGAGAAGCGGTCCATCAACTTGAACGTGCATGAGCCGCTTCAAGTTGTACGATACGACGCGGGTCAGTATTACACGGCTCACTTTGACAATCGCGCCTCGAACTTGTCCAGAAGCGTGACGGCGATGGTGTACCTGCTCCAACCAGAATCTGGCGGCGCAACGTGCTTTCCCAAGGCTCTGCATCGAGCGTCGATCGATCCGGGCGGCGGCGACTCGCAACGGCTCGGTGTGCGAGTACACCCGAAACTTGGACGGGCAGTCATCTTCTGGAACGTGCGCGATGGTAAGGAGGACTCGCGTTCGATTCACTCCGGAGAAAGAGTTTTCTCCGGTGAAAAATACATCGCCACGCAATGGTTGACTTACGCCGCTTCTGAATGATGTTGTTGTAACAAAAAGAAACGAATCGCTCGCCCGAAGGCTGCAATCAATCATTATTTTTCATTTATTCTGATGTTGTTTTGACATTCGAGTCTTCTAAAATATTTCGTCTACAGATACAAAAGTCGGCGGCTAGGTGAAGGGAAAAAATAACCGAATGAATTTCTTCACGAGAAGTTCGTACTCGGTCCTATCACTTCTTCGCCTTCTTCGACGCCTTTTCATCGCCCTCCGCCTTGCGTTTCTCCTTCTTCTCCTTCTTTTCCTTCTTTTCCTTCTTCTCCTTCTTGGTGGCATCCTTGTCCGGGTTGTAAGAGCGCGGAGCGGTGAGGAGCGCCGGAGCGTCAGCGTTGCGATCCTTGTCATGCTTCTTAATATCGCCAGACATCTTCTTCACCCCGCTCGCTTCGCCCAAAGTCTTGCCTTCGAGCTGTCTGAGGCGAGCTTCCACCTTTTCGCGCGCATCAACGCCAATCGTCGCTTCAGAAGACTCGCCGAGGGCGTCGACGCGAATGGAGAGGGCACACTTGGCAGCCAAGACGCGAGAAATCTTCCCCTTAAACTTGGGCGCTGCTTGGCCAATGAGCGAGGCGTGGTAGATCAAACCGTACTTGGGTGTTTCGTGCTTGGTCTTCAACGCTCGGAAGAGCGCCTTTTCGGCGCCCAAAATTTGGACGGTGGACGCCGGGTGCTTGGCGAGGTTCATCAAGGAACCGGCGTGAGAAATGAGACGCGCGCCGACAAGTTCGCCGACGAGCACCGTCAAGTTGGGCGCGATCGCGTTCATACGAGCCTTGAGGTAGTCGTACAACTGCGCGCGGTACTCACTGAGAGAGATGACTTGATCGGCGAGCTGCTTGATGTTGCTCAAATCCTCTTCAGAAATCTCGGTACCCATGGAGATGATGGCGGCATCCTTGACTTCTTGCTCGACATCTTCATCGAGAATGCCGGAGAAATCAATCCCCGCAGCGTTAGCGCGGTCTCCCATGAGCTTGGCAGACTTGGCGTACTGCATGTTATCCGCGATAATCTTCGTGAGCTCGGGGAAGTGCCAGCCGTACCACTCCCGCACGCGCATCGAGTACGTGTTGAGTTCCTTGTCGAGCTCGTCGAGCAAACCGATGGCTTGAATCACCATCGTGTCCACCTTATCCGGGGAAAACTTGAGCTTATACCTCGACAAAGAGTGCGACAGACCGAGCGCCATCGGCGCAATGTCTGCATCCGTCAACCCACCGATGAGTTCGTTGAGTTGGTAACGCACGCCTCGCATGAGCTCCATAACCCCGCCGTCGGCGACGCAATTGATACCCAGCTTTTCCTTGATGGCGGCGCCGAGCTTGGAATCCGCCACCGCGAGCGTTTCTCCCTCGGCGTGTTTGGACAAGAACTTCTTAAGGCTCTTACCAACCTTGGAATCGACCAGAGTCGCCGCCGCGGCGAGCGCCTCGGTCGTATTTTCAAACTTGCTAAAAGCCTTCATGGAGACGAGCTTCTTCGCGCCCTCCACCGTGCTGAAAGCCTCTTGAAGCTTCTGCGAGCGTTCCGAAAAGCGAGCGAATCCGTCGTCAGTCACAAAAACGAGAACACCCCGCGATGCGCTCCCACATCCCACAACGATCGGTCGAACCCACACCCCCGCCGCCGTCGTCACCGAACCCGGTCGAACCGCGAGCTCGTCGCGCGCTTTTCCACTCTTCCCTCGCGCGTCCGTTCCCAATTCATCGATCCCGGCGTCCCCGCGACCCCGACCCCGGGGCGCGCCGCACCGCGTCCGCGCCATCGATACGATCATCACCACCGACGCGAAACCGTCGCGCGCGCGCCCCGGGTCCTTCCCGCCCGCGCGCGACCCCGCGGGTCGACCGATCGATCAATTAAAACCACAATTCGCGCCGCCGGCCGCCGAAACCGCCCGCGAACGATCGATCGCGACGTACCTCGACGTCATCGAGCTTCTTCTCGTCCTTAACCTTGAACAGCGAGAACCCCGCCGGGGTTTCGAAGAGCAGGAGCATGCCGTGTCGCGGTCGCCCGAGCGTCGGCGTCTGCCGCGCGCGTCGCGGGACGGCCGTCATTCGGGACGGCCGTCGCTCGGTCGGGCGTCGCGGGATGTTACTACGTTCAGGATTTTACAACACGGGTCGTATTGTTGTATGCACTACGTGTGTGGTGTAGTGCTACACGGGCTTAATCGTTACGGTGTATGATGATTTCATTTCATGTACTTGCGTTTTGGTACACCTCGTGGTTTGTATTTGTGTGTATAGTGTTTAGACATACGTATGTGGTGGGTTAGGGTTGTGAAAATAAATACTTCCATCACACGTACTCGTAAAGCGTCGCGTCTCGAGGCGCCCGGGCGAACGAGACGAGCGCGCGACGACGACGACGCGCACACGACGACGCTCGATAGTGAATAACACCGATACGATGGTTTCGGCGACGACGATCGCGGACGGAGCGAGGGAGACGTTTCTGTCGCTTCGCGCGAACGCGGAAGCGTACTGGGAAGGATTGCCGAGACAGCTTCGGTTTTTCCTCATGTGGGTCATGTTTCGAATCATCGGCTCGACGATTCGTGGAATGTTTGCGAAACCGGCGCCGCCGGTGGAGAAGAAGAATGTGATTGAGTGCGCGACGGTGGAGGAGTTTGAGGCGGAGCTGGCGCGGGCGAAAAAGGAAAAAAAACCGGTGGTGGTTGATTTTACGGCGACGTGGTGCGGACCGTGCCGACGGGTGGCGCCGACGTTTGCGAACATGTCTGAGGAATACGACGCGGTTTTTCTCAAGGTGGACGTGGATAAGAACTCAGAGGTGAGTGGGGCGCACGGCGTGGTGGCGATGCCGACGTTTGCGTTTTATACCGCGACTGGGGATCGGTGTTCCGAGTCGATTCGAGGGGCGAATATTCCTAAAGTTGAGGAAATGTTGGCGAAACTCGGATGCGTTCGCTCGGATAAAAAGAGCGCCTAGATGCGACGGTTGTCATTTGAACAAAAGTTAAGAAACTACTACAATATTCGTGTGCGTGTTCATCAATCTAATGCACCGCTGAGTGTGACGGAATCGGAATCCACGTCGATGTCGTCAGCTGTTTTCCAAATCCAACGTGTCATCTTCAACTTGGGCACTTTCGCCGCAATGTGTTTCATAAAAGCGAGGACGTTCGGGTTGTACCCGCCGTTGCAGCATCCGTAAGGACAATCATTGAGCGGCAACAACCCCAATTCTCGCCACTTTATGTTTTTCATGTATTGGATGAGCCGTTTGCGTTGGACTTGAGTCCAATTCTTTTCAAGCACGGAGAATAGTCTAATCGCAGTTGCCTTTGATATTTTAAGAAAGTGACGCTGAGAGATGGTGTACAGATACGCCACTGCGATTCCGTTGTTACATCGCTCGCCGTATGGAGCATTCACGTCAGAAAGGCGACTGTACGGAGTAAACTTGCGCGAGATTTGAGAACGTAACAGAAATTCTGTTTCGGGACATTCCTCCATGAGACTCGCGAGAAGCATGAGCACAAAAATCGATGACCAGTCGAGCACGCAATCGCTGACTAGATGAATGAAATCTTTCTGTGAAAGATGACTCTCTCTGTAGATGATTGCGAGTAGTTTTGAGAGCGCCGTGATGTTATCATTGAACACCTGCGATGGCCCGTCGTTCAGTACATAAGGGCTATACTCTTCTAATATCTCACCACGAATGGCGCGAAACAGCTCTTCAGCTTTCTTCGTTGTAAACGGAACACGGTAAAAAGATTCTGAATCATATATTTTCAGTACAAGGAGCTTTTCGTCGCCAGGCGACAACTTTTTGCCACACTTTCCCTCGAACTTTTCGCCCGGTCTGAGAATCCTTTGCTGAACAGATGCAGCAGAGCGCATGATATCTGCATTATGTGATGTGCAGAATCCTTGGAGTTGGACCGGAACACTGCTTTCAGCGCGATCAAGTCGAAAGTTGTACCAGATTAAATTTAGCTCGAACAGAGGAATCAGCGCCGCTGCGTCAATTTGTTTGAGCGCCGTCAAGAAGCCAGCAAATCCATCATTAAAGTTTCTATAATCCATCATGGAAAAGAAACTGGCGTATGGACCCTCTTCGGGTAGTAAGTGTGACAAACTTACCGTTCCTAGAACCATGTGTACGATTGAAAATATTCTGATTTTCCTCGGGATGAAAGCACCTGATGTACTGAGGATTCCGTCGGGATCCTGCACTCCGGCGGCACCGAGTTTGCCTCGTCGAAGCACAAAGATGTCAGCTCGGAGAAATTCACCGACAACTTTACCCCGCGCACGCGATGAGAACGTGCCTAGGGCTACGCGCATCATCGAAACTAGTTTATGCGTTTGCTCAGTCACATTTGTGCACATAGACTTCAATGAATCCCAAAATGCCGTGAACAACATCGACATGACACATACAACGTCGCGCATTCCGTGCACGTCAACCATCTCAAACTTGTGACGGATCAACCCGTTGGCGTACAGACCAACATCGGATGGATCGGCGGTCGCTTTGCCGGGCTGTTGATAGAAATTAAACTTACTGTTCGACAGGTATTTGCGGCAGCAGTCAGCCTGGTAGGCGAGAACTCCTGCGCAGCAGTCTCGGGACGTTTCCATGAGTTTTCGCCGGTCGTCAAGGCTTAGCATCGACGCGATGATGGACCAGACTGGGCGAGGGAGTCTCATCAAGTATGTCTCCTCCTCCAACGTCGTCATCAGAGGTTTCACTCGTGGGGTCGCGTGCGTCGAGGAATGCGACAGCGCCAACGTCCCACATGAAATCGAGAGTTGGCGTTGACGTCGGCGTCGCCGATTGATGGCGGATGAGTATTACACAGACTAGACCGACGCGATGTATCGGGAGTGGTTCATCTAGGAAATGTATCGCAAATACGTGGAGAAGCCCGTCCAAGGCAAATCGCGATTTTCTGACATGTATGTAGACATTACGCCGCGATGGACGCTTCTGAGTTTGCCTTGGCGCGAGCGACAAAGACTTCTTGAGCTGCGGCGACGTTTTCGGTCTTACCGCCCCACGCCTTGAGGCAACTCGCTTGGAGAGCGCGTCCGTAAGAGAACGAGAGCGTCCACGGACGTCGAGCGATGCCGCCAGTGTTCATCAAGCGAAGACGTTCGGTGGCTTGCTCTTCCGTTTGACCACCAGACAAGAACAAAATTCCCGGCACAGACGGCGGGACCGTGTCTCGGAGAGCCAAGACGGTCATATCTGCGATTTGTTGGTCCGTAGTATCTTGTCCACAGCTCGATCCCGGAGTCACCATGTTCGGTTTGAGGATCATGCCGTCCATGGCGACGCCGTGCAACCGAAGCGCCGAAAAGACGGCGTCGAGGACGCGCTTCGTCGTCTCGAAGCAAACTTCGATGGAGTGCGAGCCATCCATGAGAATCTCGGGCTCGACGATCGGCACCAAACCGTTCGCTTGGCAAATCGACGCGTATCTCGCCAACCCGTTTGCGTTCTCTCTCACCGCGAGTTCGCTCGGAAAACCGCGCGCCGGGTTAATATTCATAACCGCGCGCCACTTGGCGAATCGAGCTCCGAGCTCGTAATACTCCTTACATCTCGCCCCCAATCCGTCCAATCCGCCCGTCGTCGTCTCGTCTTCGCTGCCCGGCAGCGCGACGACGCCTGCGTCCACCTTGATTCCCGGAACCACGCCTCTCTTCGTCAACTCCTCGACAAAGCTCACCCCATCGCTCTTACCCGTCGATCGAATCGTTTCATCAAACATAATGACACCGCTGACGTACTCCTCCCATCCCGACGCCGTGAAGAGCAGCGTGCGCAGCGCGACGCGGTGTTCGAGCGTGTTTTCGAGACCAATCGAAGCGAGTCTCTTTCCAATCGTCCCCGTCGACTCGTCCGCCGCGAGGACACCCTTTCCGGGCGTGGACAATCGCAGCGCGGTCGCTCTGAGTTCTTCACCGTACGTCGACATCGTCGCGATAGGTTGCGTCGGCGTCTTCGGCGTCCACCCGTCGTCGTCTGCCGGCGTCGTGACGTGGATTTTCTTATCCTCAGCGAAACATATTTGTATGCATAAACAGTAACCCATATTGATCCACCCGACGAGCGATGGCGAACGTCGCGTCGCGACCGCCGCGTCACATCGCGACGACGCGCTCGCACCGGCGAACCATGTCGCCGAAGACGCAGGTCGCCGCCTGGATCGCCGCGGCGTCCAACCTGCGCGACGACGCGCGCGCGTTCAATCGAGAACTGTCGAAATGGGTGCGCGGCTCGGGGAGACACTTAAATTCAGGCGGTAAAAACTCGGCGCCGACGCGCGCGCCGAACGGTGCGATCGATCTCAGGATGGCGTTCGTCTACGCCGTGGCGATGTTTGTCTTCAACTGGGCGCTGCGCGTGCTCTTGGTGGAGCCGGTGGCGAAGAGGCTGTTGGGTTTCGCCGACGGGAAGGCGATGACGCGGGGGCGCCGGGCAAAGGTGGAAAAGTTTGCGCAGAGCGCGCTGGAGATGGTGACGTACGGGGCGTTCAGCGTGTTCGGTATGGCTATCGTACCGCAGCAGACGTGGTTTTGGCCGTCGGCGTCGTGGTGGATCGGGTTTCCGAAGAAAACCTTGGCTGTGGACGGCGCGCTGCGGTGTTATTACTTGGCGTACGGAGCGCGTTACGCCGCGGGAGCGCTCAACGTTTTACTCGAGCACAAGCGCAAAGACTTTTGGTCGATGCAGATTCATCACTTTGCAACAATTGGTGTGATTTGGGTCTCTTACGCCTACGGTTGGACGCGCGTCGGAGCCATCATCATGCTCGTGCTCGACCCGGCGGACGTTCCGTTGCACGCCGCCAAGTGCGCCAAGTACATCGGAGACGCTCGAGGTAAAAAGAAGTTTCAACTCGCCGCCGACGTGCTCTTTGGCATTTTTCTCGTCACATTCTTCGTGATGCGTTTGGTCATGTACCCTTACGTCGTGTGGAGCTCACACTTTGAGGCGAGAAACTACTTCCCGCCGAGCGTCGGGTACTGGACGTGCGTCGTCCTGCTGTATATTATTCTCGCGTTACAAGTGTACTGGTTCAAGCTGATCCTCAACGTAGTTCATCGAGTTTTAGTCACCGGGTCGGCAGAGGACGTCAGAAGCGACGACGAGGACGAGGACGAGGACGACGAAACGAGCGCGGCTCGGGCGAAGAAGAATGCCTGACGCTTCGCTTTGTTTTGTTTCTTTGCAATAATCAAATCAATTCTTTCCGTGTTTACACCCCACTCTGCGTCGCCTGCACCGCGCCACTGTCGAGAGAAACATGCCCCGAACCGCGTCGACGTCGCGACTGACGATCCGACCGGTGTCGTCGACGCGATTTCGCTCGAGGCGCCGCGGCGTCGGCGTCGTCGCGAACGCTCGAGCCAGGGACGCCGCGCGAAAGCAATGGATGGATAAATCTATCGCCGTCGTCGGCGCCGGTCCGTCCGGTCTCGCCACCGCGCTCGCGCTTCGGAAGCGTGGGATCGATAACGTTCAAGTGTTTGATAGAGTGTCGGAGATTAAACCGAACATCGGGGGTGGGTTTAACCTGAATGGCGGCGCGCGGGTGCTGTGCGAGCTCGGGTTGGAGGACGCGTACGCAGAGTTGGCGAACGATTTGCTCGGTGTCAAGTCTCGGAGAGTGGATGGAGGTCAGACTTTGTTTGAAGTCAAGGTGCACGATGAAATTCGGCGAGACGAAGGGGCGAGAGAGGCGTTGGTGAGTGAAAAGGGAAAGGTTCTCGCCGGAACGGTACAGAGAGCCGATTTGCAGCGAGCGATGGCGGCGGCGCTTCCGGATGAATGTTTGGCGCTCGGTCGAGGGGTGAAGACGGTGTCGTCGAGCTCTGGAGCGGCGCAAATCGAGTTTGAAGACGGGACGAGCGAGTCGTTCGATTTAGTCATCGGAGCTGACGGAATCGATAGTCGAGTCCGACCGGCGGTCGACGGGAAGCGATCTACGCCAAAGTATAGTGGCATCAGAATCGTGTTTGGATGTACGCCGGCGGGTTCGGAAGCGCGACCGGCGAGCGATGTTAACACCGCGCACCAGTGGTTTGCCGATGGGGCGTACATGCTCGTCTTCTCGGGTGGAGGCGACGCACCCGGGGCGAAGCAACACAACATCGCGCTTTGCATTCAAGACGAAGCCAAGCGAGACGAAAACACGGCGTGGCGCGCGAAATCTGCGGCAAAGGAGGAAGCTATCGCGCTCATGCGTGAGAAGGGTATTCCAGATGGCGCAATCAACGTCGCCGAGGCGTGCGATAGATTTTTCGACGTCGGCGTGCACTATCACGACGTACTGGACACGTGGAGCGACTCGGAAGGAACGGTGGCGCTCGTGGGTGACGCGTGTCACGCGATGCCGCCATTCCTAGGACAAGGTGCAAACCAAGCGATGCAAGACGCGCTCTGCATCGCGACGCAGCTTTCCGAAGTCGGCACAAAGTACGACACGGTCAAGGCTGCGCTCAACGCGTACGAGGCTATTCGGAAGCCCCCGACGGCGGCGATTATGCAAAGCTCGCGGTTCATCGGGGCGTTGGAGACTGGCGCTGGACCAGTCAGTTTGTTTAGAGATTTAGCGTTTTTCATAGCGGGCACGCTCGGTATTACCGCAAAAGTATTCTTGAGCGGCGCGATGCCGAGATTTGGCGACGAAGAGGCGGCGAACTGAGTTGTAAAAATAAAGAATTAAACTGTCTTTACATGAAGCGAAAACGCCTTACTATACATTTGCTTTGCGAAACTGAGTGGTGGCTAATACGGCGAATTCGGACTCTTTTTCGTCTTCATAGGAATGATAATGTTTGAAGTCGACGGTGGTTTCATATCCTTGATGTCGTCAAGCTGAATCTGAGTGGTTACCTTCTCCACGCCGCGGATCAGCTTCATCTCCACCGTCTCCCCGACTTGGAGCTTGTCCAGCGTGCGATACAAATCACTCGAGTCTTGGATGGGCTCTCCAGCGAGTTCAATGATGATATCTCCGAGAATTAAGCGTCCAGATTCGTCTCGCGAAGTTGAACGTACGCCCGCTCGGTAAGCCGGCCCTCCCTCGCGAGCGTCGAGAACGAGGACGCCGCCTAAACCGAGCTGGTCCAAAGCTCCGTCTGGCGCGAACGAGATGCCGAGGATTGGACGGGTCACTCGGCCTGTGCGAATGATTTGATCCACGATACCGCTCACCATGTCGCTTGGAAGCGCGAATCCGACGCCGCTCGACGTCCCAGACGCGCTATAAATGGCGGTGTTTATACCGATCAACTGTCCGCTTGAGTTGAGCAAAGGGCCTCCGCTGTTCCCGGGATTGATTGCGGCATCCGTCTGAATGATCCCATCGATCGGCCTACCCGTGTTCCCGCTCTGAATCTCGCGCCCAAGGCCGCTGATGATACCAGTCGTGAGCGTGTGATCCAAGCCGAACGGGTTGCCGATGGCGTACACGCGCTGTCCGACCATGGCTTCTCCGCTCGTACCGATGACGAGCGGCTTCATCACCCGCAACGCCTCTGGATCCGTCACCTGCAACACGGCAATGTCCTTATCGTCGTCAAACCCCACAATGGCTGCGTCGAAGACTTTCTGCTTCGCGACGCCGCCCTCTTTCGGCAGGAAAGACACCTTGAGCTGATTCGCCTTGTCGATGACGTGGTAGTTGGTGACAATGTGCCCCTTTGCGTCCCACACGATGCCGCTCCCTGCCCCTTGCGGGGCCTCCGTAAGGTTCAAAGTGAACGCATCGCGCCGCACCGCAACATTCGTAATGTACACCACGCTCGACTTGGCGTCGTTAAACAGATTCACCGTCTCCCTCTCCCCGTCGGTGAGTCTCTGTTTGACTTGCACCGTCCTGTACGTAGCGTCTCGCGTCTCGCTCTTCGCCGGCATCGGCAGGTTCACCGGGCCATCGCCTCGCGGAAACACACCGGGTTCAACGAACGCGCGTCTTTCGTCCCCGAATGGAATCTCCCCATCCTCCTCGTCGCCGTCCGCGCCATCGATGGGTGCCCTCGGGTCAAAGTAATACCGCCCGCCATCCGCGCGCGCATCCGCCACGAAATGAGATTCCAACTCACGCCTCGGGCCGACCGCCGCCTCGCCGCCATCGAACGCCCGCGCATCCATCGCGATTTGCATCGTCAACGCTACCGCCGTCGCTGCGCACCCCGCTCGACGCGCGAGATCGCGCGCTGCGTCGGTAAAGTCGGCACTCTGGGCACCTCGCACGCGTGACGTAACGTCTTCCCTTTCGCCGTCGCGCGCGCGCATCGTCGTCGCGACGCGCGCGGCGCTGCGTCGGCGTAGGAGACGACGCGATCGATCCTTTGCGTCGCATCGCGTCGGTAAAACCGCCGCCTCGGTCGCGACGACGGTTGCGAACATTGTTTTGTAACGAAGCGACGAAGTGTGAGGTGGGCGCTGAATCCTCACAACCCTGCGCGTCATGGACGCCCGCGACGACGACGCCCGCCCGTCGGGCGTCTCGGCGACGCACGCGCGACACATAGAGATCCTGTGTCGGTACTACGCGCGCGAAGGACCGGCGTTCGAGCGACGGGCGTGCGAGGAACGAGCGTACGAGGATGGCTTTGAGTTTTTGCCGAGGGTGGACTCGGACGACGGAACGCTTCGCTTCGTCGACGATCGGGGCGGTGGGACGACGGAAGGGGTTCTGGCGGCAAGGGAGATGTACGCAACGGAACGGAGACGGGCGTTGGAGGCGCACGCGGCGTTTGCGGGAACGATGTTTGTGGATGATTTACAGACGCTGTCGAATTGCGAGGGAGCGGACGCGGATCGAGTCAAAGACGCGTCGGCGAACGCGCGAATCGAGGACGCGGCTGGCGACGATCGGGGTGGGGGGAGCTTGACTGCGGATGAGATGGCTGCGGCGGTGTCTCGGGCGCAAGAGATTGCGCAGAGACTCTTTGCGAGCGCGGAGACGACGTCGAGCCAGCCGCCGACGGAGGACGCGGAACGAGCCGCAACGCCGAAAGCCATCGAAACGCAGGACGCGGGCGCGCGCCAGACGATTGTGGTTGACTTTGGCGCCGATGGAGCGGTGACCATGTCTCGACGCGGGGAGGAAAACTCGACGCCGGGGGCGGGTACGCAGGGTGACGACGACGACGACGACGACTTTGACTTTGATACGCTCTTGTCCGGTTTCGTGAGAGAAGAGATTGAAGAAGCTATAAACGTGGGGGTTAACGCGAACGCCGAGGCCGGAACCACGGTGAACGATAACGCCGCGGAAACCCCTGCGGTGGAAGCCGCTGTGGAACCTCCCGCGTCGACGGAGGCGGAGGAGATCGCCATCGCAGAAAATCCGCCAACGAAACCGACTGAAACGCCGGTCAACAAGGCGGAGGAAACGGTCGATCTTTCGCTCCTCTTCCCGAGCTCGAAGCGTAAACCTGTGGGTAACTTGGGCGGATTTGAAGAAATTATGAAGCCGAAGAAGAAGAAGAAACCGAAGAAGCCCAAGTATGCGCCGACGCCGAAACTCACGGATGATCTCGTCGGTCTCCCAGTTCGGAGCGAGGACCAAGATGATGACGACGAGCTCGAAGAGACGGACGTGGACGACTCTCCGCAAGTGACCGAAGCTGTTGACGAAGTATTCTTCCTTCCGGGACGCCCTGTGAAAACGAGGGTTCCAGTTGAAGAGGATGAAGACGTGACGCAACGAGTCGCAGAGGAGACAAATAAAGAGACTGAGGTTGAGGTTCTCGCGACGACAGACGTCGAGGATGAAGGTGAGGACGATGTGGTGACGGTAGTTGAAGCAACCGAGGTTCTCGCGACGACAGATGTCGAAGACGAAGGCGAGGAAGAGGTATTCCAACTTCCGGGGCGTCCGGTTATGAAAGTGTCGGAGCCCGTCACCCCAGTCAAAGAAGTTGTCGCGTTCATGCTTCCGGGCAAACCTGTGCGAAAGCAGGAAGAACAAACAAAAGAGCCCACACCAAAGCAAGAGAAGAAAAAGGTGGGAAGACCTCCAAAGAAGGAGAAGACGCCGGAGGCCACGACGACCGAGCCAGCTTCGACCGCATTCGCGTTGCCTGGGAGACCGGTCAACATCGCACCCATGTTTCCGGGTAAGCCGATCGAAAAGAACGCGCGCCCGAAGCAGACTAAGAGTGCACGAGCGCCGATTGCAATCCCGCCGCCCGTCGAAGACAAGGAGCGAGAGTCATCAGAGGAGAGAACCTCGACGCCCGTGCCCGCCGCGGAACCAGAAGTGAAACCTGTAGCGTCAACATCACCAAAACTCGTCGATTCGCCTGCCGATTGTGCGAACGACGGCTTGCCGGGCTTGCCGGCATCCAAGACGAAGGGTCAGAAGAAGCTTCCTCCCAAGATTGTCGCCGACACGGTGCTCGCGCAGCGCGTCATGGCGTTTATCAAGTCTACGCTGCAGACGCAAGAATTGACGAGACCGCAGTACAAGATGATTTTGCGCAAGAGCATGCATAAAGTCATCACGACCGTTCCCGACAAGTTCAGTCAAAACACCGAAGAAGGCGCTTCTTCGTTCCTGACGGATTCGAGAAAGCGCAAAATCAACACGCTGCTCGACGCGTACATTGTGCGAGTGAGGACGCGCACGCGGGGGCCGAAAGGATCCACGCCGAATGTATGATTAAGTACAAGATTGTTTATGGGACGCATGATCGGTGTGTCTTATCGTGTTTCATCGCAGAAACACCACTTAGCCAGAAAAGAAAGAAATCCCTAGCATCAATAGCACATTGCAATTCAACGTCATGATTCATTTTGGCACAACTTTGCGTCGCGAAGCGTTCCGAACACTCTTTGATATCTCTTTATTCAATTTTGTAGCTAATAAGAAAGAAATACTGTTGCATAGACGCTCTACTCACTTACTCGATATTCACCAACCCCGTGATTCGGCGGAACTCGTCAGTGTACGCCGAGTCGCCGCTCGCCGCCGACGGCGCGGAAACCGCCGCCGACGCCTTCTTCTTCTCCCCCTCCGCTCGCTTGACTCGGCTGTACAAGAAGACACCGAACAATGCGAGAGCGGTACCCGCCATGTTGAGGCTGGACACCGGATTCTTGAAATACAGTAACGTCACGACAATGACGGTGACGCGCTTCATGCAGTTACCGACAGAGTGTGTCACTGGCGAGACGCGAGAAAGAATCATGTACGAAATTTGCTGGTACATTTGAAAGCAAAATCCGGCAATCAAGAGGCGCTTCGCGAGCTCTTGGAAGCTCACACCGACTGCAGCCATGGCGCTCGGGGTGAAACGAACGCCTTCGATGCCGACGGCGATCGGAAGGCACACCAAACAGCTGAGCATGGTGATGACGCTGAAGAGGTTGATGTTGTCGATGGCCCCTTTGATGGAAGACAATCCCATCATCTTCTTGCTCAACACATTTCTCGATTGAAAGGTAATGTTAGAGCCCATGGCGGAGAGGAAACCCGCCCAGTTGAAGCTCACTTCGGTGATGGAGGCGAGCGCGACGCCCCCGACGACGGGAACGAGCGCTCCCATGACGGCCAACGATGGAATGTCCCCCAAGAACAACGCCGAGAGTAACACCGAAAAGAAGGGCTCCATCGCCTTGATGGTGTGCGTGAACGACACCGCCACCTTGCCCAGAGACACATTCGTCAACAAGTTACCGACGGTATGAATCACAGCCAACGGAACAATCGGCTTGAGCATCTCCTTATTCAGCGTCGGCGGTTTCTTCGCCCCGCTCGCCCACATAGCCGCGATCAGCGCGCTCCCGACCCCGAGTTCAATCAGCGTCACCGTCACCGGGTACGGGAAGCTCTTCAAAATTTGTTTGTTATAAATGTTAAACACAATGTTGAACCCGTACCAGCACATGAAGAGCGCGAGAAGCAACCCAGCGTTCAACGCGTCCTTGCCCCGCGCCTTCCAAACCTCGCCCTTATCCGCGGTCGCGTTCGCCCGCGGCGCCGTCCCGCGTCGTCGTCCCCGCGTCTCGCGTCGTCCCGCCCCGGCGATCATCGCGCGATGCATCACCCTCGTCATCTTCACCGCGTCGCCGTCGCCTCGCGTCGCCTCCGCGACAACCGCGGCTCTCGCGACGCGTCTTTCGATGCCACAGCCAGCCGCCGCCGCCGGTCGACATTCACCGATCTTTTGCGCCGCTCTTCCCATCGTGCGCGTCGTCGTCGCGCGTCGCGCCATCGTCGCCGCGTTCGGCGTCATCGCGGTGGACATCGTCGCGTCGTCGTTCGATCGGTCGGTCGGCGTCCGTCCCTCGTCGACGTCTGTCGCGACGCGGCCGTCGCGCGAGGGTAATCTAATCGACGCATCTTTAAAAAACCACCCAGGTGTATGTTTAAACAGTATGTAGGGTTTTGGAAAGAAGCCCTGCATCGCTCTGTCGGTGCTCTCTGACCAGGGCGAACACCGCTCGGGGAACTTTTCGATTGGCGTGCGATTCCACCGCGGGCGTCGGGCTTTGGTTTCGGTTCCCCCGCGCGGGTCGGTTCGTTGGATCGGGACTCGTCGCGGCGCTGGCGTCGTTCGTTCGGTCGTTCGTTCGTTCGGTCGGTCCGCCGGAGCTCTGGCGGAGGAACGGCGCTCCGCGCGACTGGCGCGTCCGTCCATCCGTCCATCCGTCGCTAAATAGAAATCTAAATGTTACATGCGCGCGCGCGCGCGCTCAGATGAAGGGAATCATGGCTCGACACCGCGCCGGGTATCGCCGAGGAAAGGTTTCGCGGTACCACCTCGCCGTCGCCGCGGCGCGCGGATACAGATTGGCAAAGGTCCAAAACGCAAACGCGCGCGCGGCTCGAACGTGTGGACACAAAGCGGCGAACGCGGTCCACTCGATGAGCTCACCGAGGTAGTGCGGACATGCGACGAGGTAGAAAAGACCGCCTCTGGGCATGACGTAACGCCCAGAGCGCTCAGACTCGGGGGCGGACGCCGCCGTAGCTCGCAAACGCCGAAGCTTCGCGTCGTGATAGACGTTGATGAAGACACCGAGAACGAAAGCGACGACGGCGTATCGAAGATGGAGCTCATTCGCTGGCGCTTGACCTCTGTACGCGAGCTCGGAGCCGACGAGAATACCGTTCACGACGTTGAACGCCACCGCGGACGAGACGGTTATCCACGCCGTGGGTCCAAGCGAACGGGTGAGTGGGTACACCACCGCTCGGTGCGCGTAGTGCGCAAACCACACCGCGACGAGCGCGCGGACGTACGCCGGGTCGCTCGATCCGCCTTTTGCAAACTCGGGGAAGATTTCCGACCCGCGGGTGACGCCCAACCAGAGGAAGATTGGGCTGGGAATCTCTTGTAAAAACCAACCCAACCCGCCGCGCATCTTTGGACCCCAACCGGCGGCGAAAAACTTGCCGTACGGGGCGTTGGTGGTGAAGAGGAAAGGGAAAGTCACCGCCGCGATGGCGACCCAGGCGGTGAGGACCTGGTCGTGGGATACCATCGTACCAGAGGCGCGGCCCGAACGGGCGGTGCGCGCGGATGCGCCGACGCCGCGGTTTGAAGACGGGTCCGGGGCGCCGCGACCCATTTGATAGCGAAGCAACAAACCCGGCAGACTCAGCGCTTCTTGACGACGCTCAAGAGCTCTGCGCGGGTGTAAAAGGCTCTGAAATCCTTCTTGCGGTTCACCTTGGCGTACTTGACGTCGCGATAAATCAAATAGAACAACGGGAAGACGGTGAATAGCGTCGTCAACGCGAGGAGGTTGTAATCCTCGCGCGCCAACGCGTCGCAACACGTCTCCTGAATCGGATTCCAGTACACCCTCGGGGCGTTGAGATCGATGGAGAGCTCGTGGAGGACGCTAGTGCGTCTGAGCGCGCCGATGCTCATCTCGTACTTGCGCTCGAAGGATTGCTGAAAGTCCAAGTGTAAAAAGTGTAGCTCCGTCTGACCGGCGTCGAGCGCCTCGACGGGGGCGCGCAGACACTCGCTCAGACCCTTCAAACCGTACCACTCCGTCTTTGCGTCGTAACTCTCGTCGTAAGCGACGCTGCAGTTTCTGTGTCCGCCCCAATTGTTATCGCACACGTACCACAGCGGCACCGGATCCCGCGTCGCCCAACCGTCGCGAGTCACCGGCACGGCGCAGTACGTCCCACTCGCCTCCGCCCCAGCCTTATACATGTACTTTTCATCCGGCGGCGGAAGCGTCGCGTGGTACTCCCCCATCAAATCAAACCTAAAGTGCTCCTTCCGAATGTCTACGAGCGAAATCGCATCCGCGTCCTTGGCGTCGACGCGCAACCCGCCCACCGTCGCTCGCTCCACAACCACCGGGTCCGTTCGACTCCACGGACTCAGCGCGCTCGTCGCCGTCAGCGTCGCCGGAAGCAGACTCAACGCCAAACCAATCGTCGCGTGTTCTGCGTACCTCGTCGGCCGCTTCGCGATCGCTCGAACCGCGCCCAACAAACACGCCGCTCCGCACGTCGTCGCTCCAAAGTACACCCCACCCACGCACGCGCACCCGATCGCCGGGGCGTACACGAGCATCCAACCCATCGCGAACCCGATCGCCTTGAACGTCGCCCGCTCCCACCGCCCCAGCATCGCCGTCGCCGTCTCGAATCGTCGCGAAAAGAGCGTCCACGCGCCCGCGGCTCGTTTCAACGCCCGTCTCCAGCGTCGCGAAAACGTCGTGGGCGTCTTCGTCGCCGGCGTCTTCGCCATCCCGCGCCGGGCAGTGGACGCGGCGAACAACGCGGCGAGCCACCCACCGGCGCGCTTCGACGAGGAACGACGACGACGCGGCGTCGGCGACGGCATCGTTGTTAGTGCGCGCGCGCGCAGTTGTAACGACTTTTTTTGGTTTGACAAAATTCAAAACGTCAGTCGCCGACGACGGGACGATCGGACGACGGAGATGCCGCGCGCGCGACGCGTCGTGTCCGTCGCGATGAGCGGGGCGGTGCAGAACGCCGTCGTGCCGCTCTTCGCGGCGGTACAGCTCGCGCTTTTTGGACTGATTCGAACGCAGACTTCAGCGCAGGCGGCGTTCGGACTCGTCGCGTTGACGACGAACGTGGCGACGACGTCGTTGAATTTCCTCGCGGATGGCGTCGCGGCAAAGGTTGGGAGGTATCTCGGACGCGGGGAGCGAGAAGAAGCCGGGGCGGCGGGACGGTTGGCGTTGACGTGCGCGTTGCTCGCGGGCGGGGCGAGCGCGGCTTCGTTGACCGCGGCGTTGAGAGATGGACGAATGCTCCAAGCGTTCGGGTTGGATGCGCACACGGAGAGTTTGTCAAAGACGTACTTTTGGTATAGAACGGCGGCGGTACCGTTCGCGTGCGTGTTTTCGTGTGCGATGGGGATTTTGAGTGGGATTGGACGGGTGAACGCGGCGACGGGGTGTCAAATCGGTAGAGCGGCGAGCGAGACTTTGGCGGTGGTTTTCGCGTTGGTCATCGGAGGCGACGACGCGTCGCGGGTCATGCGCGTCGCGGGGGTGGGGTATTTTGTCGCGGTCGTCGCGCAGGCGGTGGTCGGGACGACGTTGACGCTGCGAATGCATACGAGGGACGGGGACGAAGAGAACCACGCGTACTCGGCGCCACTCGACGTCTTTGGCGCAAAATCCTTGGCGATGCGAGAGGCGTTCGATTTCGTTCGCGATGGGTTGTCCATGTGGTCGCGATCGGTGTTGTTACAAGCGTCGTTTCTCATCGCCATGGGCGTCGCCGCGAGGTCGTTTGATGCCGCCGGATTGGCGGCGCACCACATCGTCACGAGTTTATGGATGATTTGTTCTCATTTCACTGACGGGTACGCGACGGCGGCAGTCGTCATCGGAAGCCGACTATTCGGCGCCGGGCGCAAACGTGAGCTCATTAATCTCTCGCGAGCACTCGTCGGCGTGGGTGTCGTCACCGGTGCGTTGTTCAGCGCGATTCTCATCGCCGGCGAATCTGGAATTCCGAATTTGTACACGCGAGACGAAGCGACAAAGAGTGCGCTGCTGTCTTCAGGCGTCTGGCGAGTTCTCGTCATCGCGCAACCGGTGAACGCGGCGTGTTTCGTGTACGACGGTTTCATCTACGCGACGCATTCGTTCGAGTACATCAGAGAAGTGATGGCGAGCGGTGTGGGATTGGTGTTTCTCCCGGCGCTCTTCTTTGCCAATCGGCCGACGGCATCGCTGCGCGGCATTTGGACGGCAAAGCTAGCGTTGAACGTCTGGCGCGTCTTCTGGCTCGCCGCGCGCGTGCACGTGTGGTTACCCACGCAAGAACTCGAACGCGTATTAGAACCGGATTCTTCGTCAGAAGAGGATGACGACAACTACGACGAGGATCACGATGATCGAAGTGCGCCGTACGAGCCTTTGATTTCGTCGCCAGGCGAGACGACGGCGGACTCGCCCGCGATTCCGTCTGGATCGACCCCAGGGGGTGTACGATACGAATCGTCGCTCAAACCGTCTAAGATTAAGAACAATCCGGGGTTATCACCGATTCGCACGCCCGAGCTCGCGTTGGCGAGATCGAGTAACCTGCGCGCGAGCGCGGATCAGTTTCAACCGCGATGAGGCGGCGGTATCACTAAGTAGCATTGATGTAAATTCACAAATCTATCTCTCTCACGATTCCCAGTCGAAATCACTCCCGCTGTCGTCCTCGGCAGCCTCAGCCACGGCTTTGGCCTCGCGTCTCGCCCGCTTCTTCGCCGCGCGCGCCTCGTTTGGATTGTATTGCCCTTCGGCTCCGTACAGTGCGCGTTGTCGCGACGACGCCGCCTTCGACTTCGACTTCGCCTCGGCGTGTCGCAACGCGCGTTGCGTGCGTCCAGCCTCGCTATCGTCGCGAGCCATCGCCATCGGGGCGTGTGTGCCGTCTCCGTCGTCTCCGTCGGCGCCATCGTCATCCTCATCCATGCCGTCGTCGTCGTCGCTCAAATCGTGCGCTTCGATGAAACCGTTACCCATCGTCTGAACGGGCATGAAATCGTCACCCTCTTCCTCCTCGGGGAGTCCCGCGATGACGGTCGATTGCTCGTCAGCAAACACCTTGTCTGCGTCGAACTCTTCGCTCCAGTTTCCTACGATTTCCGCCGATGCGTGCTCCTTGTTCGCCGTGCGTTCGGGAGGCGACGTAAAGTACGGAATGCGGCCATTGTTCCAATCCGTCAAGACGACGCGCGCCGCCGCCTTCAAGTCTGGAATGCCACCTTTCTTGAGCTTACCCTGCACCCGCGCGACTTGACGAAGGAAATCGTCTACATCTCCAAACCTTCCCGTCTTGTACATGAGCATCAACTGTTCAGCCGGGCAGCGACGTGTGATTTCGTGCACAGGCGCGATGGGATCCTCAATACGCTCCACCTTGACGCAGTTGCGAAGGGCCGCCGCGCCCGCAGACTCACCGAGGGAACTGGCGAACACCACACCCGGGGAATCGATGAGCTTGACGTGTTTATCGAGGTTAATCTCCTTCAACACCTTGGTCATGCCCGGGGTGTTACCGACGGCGGCAGCAGTTCTGCTGCGCTTGAGCGAGTTGATGAGACTCGACTTGCCGACATTTGGAAAACCGACGATACCCACCGTGATGGCTGTCTTCATATTCTTGTTGCGAGCGTAGTTCTTCAACATTTGCAACAAGTTTTCCGCGCCGAGAGAATCGGTGCCGCCGAGAGCGTTTCCGGATGACTTGAAATTGGCGTTTCTCGCGCCGAGCTTGGTCGCTCCGGTGGACGTGGCGCACTTGAAAGCCACCGTCGGGAGTTCCTCTCGAAAGTACTTCAGCCAAGCCATGACGTTTTCTTTAGGCACCAAATCAATCTTGTTCAACAACAAAACGACGCGTTTATCCGGATTCATTCTTCGCACGAAACGCTCAACCTCGGGCGAGCGACACGACAGCGGATCTCTCGCGTCCAACACTTGAATGATGACGTCTGAAATCTCCACAACCTTGACAAACTCCTTGTAATACGCCCGCCGACTCGCATCTTGATCGACAATCTCTCTCGCCTCGAGTTCATCCGCGAGTTTCGCCGCCTTTTTCTCTTCGTAATTCGCCTCCTTCCTCGCCGCGTACGCTCTCAAAGCCTCGAGCGTCGGCGCCGTCTCGCCCGCGTCCATCATCTCCTTGGCCAACCTCTTATTCTCCGCTCGTCTCACTTTTTTCGCCTCGGCCAACTCTTCCGCCTTCTTATCCATCTTTTCGTGTTCGTACTCAATCTCCTTCATCAATTCATCCTTGTACGGCCACGCCGTGGGCACCCCCGGGTCTTTCGGTCCCTTCTTTTTGATCCCCAGGCGCTTGAGACGGTTTTCCTCCTTGCGCTTCTTCTTGTGGTGCTCCTTCACCTTGCGTATAACCTTGTACTTTTGTTTCAGCGTCGTCCGCTTCGACTTGGATTTCGTCGATTTCTTCGGCATGATGACGCTTCTTCTCCTTTGTCTTCGTCGCCTTCTTCTTCACCGTCTCCGTTTCTTTCGGTGTGTTTCGTCGTCACCGTTCGTGCGTCGTCCTCCAGCGGCAGCAGCGGCGAGTGGTCTCTGGAGCCGAGTACCGATCCTTTGTCGTCGCTCTTCCTTTATCCTCGCGAGAAACCCGCCGCGGTTATCTGCGGGGAAACAAACGTACGAACGAACGTTGCGTGTCCGTCGTCGTCCGTCCAGCCTGCGTCGGGGTCGGGCGTCGTCGACGTGTGTCGTCGCGGTCGAAGAATGCGCTCTTTTTCGGCGGCGGCGGCGCAATGGTGCTTCGCGTGTTTGTAGTTTTGTTGACCGGTCGCAACTGTTTGTATGTGTATACAGTATGATTTGAACCGGCGACGTCGACAAAACGCCACCGAACGACGTCCACCGCAGACGACGACGCGCGGGCGTGGGCGCGAGGGCGTGCACGGGGACGCGAGGACGGCGCGTGTTTTTTCGCGCGTGAGTGTGTTGGTGTGCGCGCGCTCGGCGTGCTTCGTGGCGACGGTGGGAGAACCGTTTTGAAGCGGTGGCATCTTGTTCCACTTTAGTCAACATGGCGCCGTTGGCGGGCGCGCCGCGCGGGAAGTACTCCCGAAACGCCTTGTTCGCCCTGGCGTTCATTGCGAGCTCTCTCGTCGCCGGGACCGTGTACGGGTGGCCGCCGTTGCGAAGGCTGCTGCTCGCCGAGGATGGGTCGCTGGGCGAAAAGCGCTTGGCGAGGCACTTTACGGCGGGATCGTGGAGCGTGCAAGGCGGACGATTCGTCGCTGGGATGTCGAGAGATCACCTCGGGACGAGGTTTACATGTTGTGCGTGCTTGGCGTTCGTGACTCTAGGAGCGGTGGCGCTCGCGGCGGCGGGGGCGACGGAGGATGCGTTGTTGACGTGCGGAATGTTTGGCGTCGGATTGGGATCGGGGGTGCAGTTATGCGTGCAACCGGTGGCGGCGTTGTTCCCAGAGCGCGCGAGCACCGTCATGAGCGCGCTGAGCGGGGCGTTTCAGATTTCGGGGTTGGTGTTCTTAGCGCTCACGGCTGGGGATGATCGGGAGATTGGTTTTTACGTCTTTGCGGGGTGTGCGGCGACGCTCTTCGTGGCGTGCTTCGTCATGCTGCCAAACGGACAGAGTTTCTTTGAAACCGTCGCCGACGACGAAGCGGTGGTTGTCGCGACGACGACGCGAAGCGGGGACGTGGAAGACGAAGAAAACGAGGTGGAGGAGGTAAAACCACCGAGCGCCCAGCCCGTGAGAGACGCGCACGCGAGGCTGGAAGGATTGGCCAACGGGAAAACGCGAGGAGAACAAATGAAATCGGCAGAGTATTTCGGCCTCGTCGCCTGGTTCACCCTCGTCGTCTGTCCGCTGCAGTTTTACATTGCCGCAATCGGCTACCAACTCGAGCTTAAAGGGGACGACGATGGACACTACGCGAGTATTTTTTCCGCGGCGTACGGATCGGTGGCGATTTTCGCCGCGTACGGAGGCCGCGTTGCCGATAAAGTCGGATGCGGCGTCTGTCAAGGCTTCGCGACGCTCTCGACAGCCATCTCCTTTCTCATTTTGACGCTCCCGAAGAGCGCTGGGTTGGGCGTGCAAGTTTTTGGGATGTTGCTCTATTCATTCGGCCGGTTGTTCATCTTTGCCATGTATTTCAGCAACATCGGACGAAGGTTTGGTTTCGAGCATTACGGCACGCTCTGTGGGCTCGGGTTGCTCATCTCAGCCATTTGGAGTTTAATTCAGTACCCACTGCTCGCGTGGGCGGTGGATAGCGCACCCATCGGCGCAAACATGGTTTGTTTCGCCATGATGACCGTGACTTTGCCCTACACGGCGTGGCTCGCCCGTAGAGAGCTCGCCGAGCGACGGGCGGCGAAAACGTAACGAGTACTTACAGAGAACCGCGTAAAAGTAGTTTTTATGATAGTAGTAGAGACAGCTCGAGACAGACATCGGTCCATCGAGTGAGCGCACGCGCATTAGTAGCAGATTGTTTTGTTTTAACCAAGTACCGTAGCAGATAACGAATTCGAACTGAAAACTCGCTTACAAAAACCGATGTAGTACGTCGCGTCAAAGCGCCTGAAGTCTCTGTGGCGCAGCCTGCGGCGCGATGACGGGAATGCGTCTCCCGTGCGCCCCTTGCACGTCTGCAATAATGTACTGGAAATCCCAGTCTCCCGTTTCCGCGTTCAAACCAGCCTCGGCAGTGACCATCGCGCTTCCTCTCGGTCCTCTCACGTGAAACTGCACCAACAACCGCTCGCGACCTCTCGCGTCCAACACCACCCGGTGCGGAATGTTCCTCCTCGCCCCGCGGCTTCGACTCTCGCTCCCGTATCCCGTCATTGGTGTCCCAACCGCCACAGTCACCCGCGGATCCTCGTTCAGCTTTTCCATCGCCGCGTTAAAGACGCGTTGTTCGCGCGGCGTCGTCAACAATTCGTTCGCCGCAAACCACGCCGCGCCCGCGGCGATACCGAGTCCAATCAGTCCGACGACCCCGTACGACGCCCCCTCGACCGCGCTCACCGGTTTCTCGGGAATCCACTTATCCGTCACTTCGTCGTAACGTCCCGATCGAGACGCATCCGTCGCTTGAACCTCGTCGCCCGAGCGGTTTTGATTCTGATTCTTCTTTGACGCCGAGGAAGACGAAGACGCGCGACACCGACGCGTCATCATCATCGACATCGGTAAACCCGAAGACGACGAAGCAGATGAGGTCGAACACGGCGTCGTCGCACCCGACATAAATCCTCGACGCACCGCGGTCGTCGGCGCCGATACCGACGCCAACGCCGACGACTTCGTCAGCACCATAATCTCTCTGATCATCATCAACCCTCGTCTCATGACGCACGACGCGTGACGCACCGCCGCGACGCGTTCAAACCCTTCGACTAATTATCCCCCAATCGCCCCTTCGTCGATACACGAAGAGTCGCGTCGATTATCGCGTCGTCCACGCGTTGCGCAATGACGCCGCGACCGCAGTGAGTAATCATGCGTTTTCCACACACCGCGACGTTCGTCGACCCGCGGACGACGGCGACGCGCGAAACGCGCTCGAGATGTTTTTGAAAACTGCGGCAAAAAAACTCGCAGAGGAATCCGCGGCGAGAACCGCCGTCGATGCCGATCGCGCGCGCGAGCACCGGCGGCATCAGCGCGCAGTGGAAACGAACCGAATCGAACGCGAAAAGGAGCGCCAACGCGAGCGCGCGGAAGAGCGACGACGGAAACTCGCCGAGGCGAACGAAGCGGCGGCGCGACGGGGGACACACGGGGCGGAGTACGTCGGGCGGTTGCGCGTCGAGCGAAGCGAGGCGGCAAAGACGCGGGGGATTCGGGCGAGATGGGAAGACAAGGCGCAGTTGCCGAGGAGTTGCGCGAACGCGGTGGGCGCCGACGCGTGCGGACGGGCGCACTTTTACGTCGAGAGAACGGGCGAAGACGGATCGAGCGTGGGGACGCACGTGGGGGTTTTGGATTACGGGAGCGTGGAGGAAGGGAAGATCGGGTTACCGGTCGGGGTGATGACGGCGTTGGGCGACGCGCGCGACGGCGACGAGGTGTCGGTTCGGTACGTGGCGTTGCCGACGGGATCAAAGATGACTTTAAAGCCGAAAACGAATGATTTCGCGAAAGATTTCGCAAACGATGACGTTCGAGAGGTGTTGGAGCGAGTGATGATGGGTCGGAGTTGCGTCACGGTGGGGGATAAGGTGTTTGTAGAGCGAGACGAGGCGGCGGGCGAAGACGCGAGCGGCGTCGAGCGCAAACGATACGAGCTTTTGGTGACGGCAGTGCGACCGGATGACGAGGAAACGCGGGCGATTTCGCTGTTAGAGACGGACGTGGAGGTTGAACTCGAACCGAGCGAGGAGTACGAACGCGTCGTGGCGGAGCTTGAAACGAGACAACGCAGGAGAAAGGAGGAATTTGAGCGCGCAAAGGAGGCGCTCGCGGAGCGCGAGCGAGAAAAGCTCGCCGCGAAAGAGGCGTTTGAAGAGCGCAAACGCGCGCTCAAGGCGTCGATTAAACCCGAACCCGACGAACCCAGAGGTGCTCCTGGGATTGTGACCCTCAGATTTAGCCTTCCGAACGGCACGCTTTCGACGAGACGATTTAGAAGCGGCGACGCCCTTGCTTACGTCTTTGACTACGCGCGCAGTTTGGACGACGACGTCCTCGCCCGAGACGCGGGCGACGTCATTCTCGCCGCGCGCCAAGTCCCGGGCGGTAGCGCGGTCGATGCGATCGAGATTAAGGAGAGCGACGCGATGAAGGGGGCGGTGATTGACGAAACGCTCGACGCGAGGACGTTTTTCATTCGATGAGTAAATGTACTACACGAATGAAACGCTGTTGTAATCTCTACTGTTGTTACTGTTGTACACACAATGTTTAGGGGTCCGCCATTCACCAAAACCCCCACTTTTCCTCCTTTGGATACACGATGAGCGGTTTGAGCGCGTGGCACCCCTTGGACACGCGTAAATGCCGCTGCATGCACTGCGCCCGTCGCGTCTCAAATCCGCGTCCGTGGTTCATGTACACGAACCGCTCGTGATACCCCAAATTATGCGGCCCGTTCACGCAACACGTCGGATCCGCCCCATCGCACCGGTAGTAAATGATCGGCGTATTCGTCACTATGGCTTTCGTCTCGTTAAACGCCAAGGCGAGCAAAATTGTCGTAGAAAAACACAACGAAGACGTCAACGTCAACCCCACGCCGACGACGAGCGACAACAACCCGCTCTTCGCCGGACCAGACGCGACGAGCGCGCTCTCCACCGGAACCGCAGCGGCCGATATAAAATCACCCGCGTGTACCGTAAATTCGTAACTCGCGTACGCCGCGACCGCCGTCGCCAACGCGGAGGCGAATATCGGACCGGCTTTGCGTTGAAACGGCTCGCGTCCGCCGATCTCCTTCGCCAGCGTCTCGCACTCGGCGCGCTTTTGCTCTTTTCGTTCCGCCTCTGTTTTCGCCAGCGCTTCCGCCTCGGCGCGTTTGCGCGATTCCACCGCGTTCGCGATCGCCCTGCGCGTCACCGCAGCCTTGGCGCGCTGCGCTTCGAGCGCGGCTTCGCGCGCCAACGCTTCCGCGGTCGACGACGACGACGACTTTACACCCTCATCGGACGACGACGACGACGACGACGACGACTTTACGCCGTCATCGGACGACGACGCGACGCGGTGGTAACGAAGACGACGTGCCCGGTCGTTCACGAACCGATCCCGTCGCGACGACGGCGGCGGCGCGACGGTCCGACGCGCGACCGCGACGACGCGCATGTTTATGACGACGACGACGACGATGCCTTTTTCAAAACGTCGCAACTGTCGATCCACAAACCGCACTTCGCGTCGACGCCCGCCCGCCCGCCGATGGCGGCGTCGAGCGGCGGCGCCGGACTCGGCGTCGTCGCCCGCATCGACGCGCACGCGAGCGGTACGGCGGAGGACCGACGGCGGGCGCAGAGCGCGCTCGAACGAGCGGTGAGACGCGCGTCGGCGAGCATGCGAAAGCGAGGCTGGGTCGTCGAGCGCTTGACAGAGCTCGCGCCGAAGATCGGGGCGGTGAAACTGTGGGGGGATAACTCGGGCGCCGGGAAACGGGTGCGATTGTGCGTGCGTCAGAAGATTGCTCGCGGACGCGGGTCGAGCGGACGCGGGTCGAGCGGACGCGCGAATCGCGCGAACGCGAATCGCGCGTCGTCATCTTTTCGTTGGATCGACGAGGACCAAGTGTTCGCGGTGTTTCTCCACGAGCTGGCGCACATCGAGCGAGGACCGCACGACGCCAAGTTTTATAAAATTTTAAACGAGCTCAAGGCGGAGGCGGAGCTTCGCATGGCGGATGATTTTTACGTGTGCGGTCGGTGCGTGGGCGGAGCCGCGACCGCGGCGAGCCCTCGAACCGCCGCCGCGCGCGCCGCGATGAAGCGGCGCCGAGACGACGCCGCCCGATCGACGACGACGAGAGGACGACGATCTTCAACGGCGACGACGGTGGGAGACACCGACGTCATTGAGATACTAGATTAGAAGATTAGATTAAATTAGATTACCGGTAATAAACCAGACGAAACGAAACGAGTAGTCACTCGTATTCATCGCCGCACCGCCGGTTCCCCACCTACACAGAGCGCGGTACCCCGGCGCGCGTTCGATCCAGCGCTCAATCGGCAGAAGCGGAGACGCACACGCGTACGCGCACGCGTCGTCGTCGTCGTCGCATCGCATCGCATCGCATCGCATATCACATCGCATCACACCCGTAAACCGAATCCTTTTACAATCATCACGATTGGCGCGAAATTTTCCCTCGATCAACACCCGTGTTACTCCTCCGAGTGCGTAAAGTACGACGAGAGAAAAGGCCCACCAGGGTGACGTGGCCGAGTGGTTAAGGCGATCGCCTGCTAAGTGATTGTGCTCTGCACGCGCGAGTTCGAACCTCGTCGTCACCGATGAATGTTTTTTTCGTCCACGCGTCGTCGTCGTCGTCGTCGTCGTCGTCGTCGTCGTCTCTTCGCGTCCGTGTGCGTCGTCCGTGTGTCGTCCGAGGCGCTGATTCGTTTTCGAAAAGATGAGGGTGTACGTACGTGACGAGTCGTGACTCAATGTTTGACCCCTAGGCGTTTCGATTCCTTCGAACGATCGATCGAACGAACCGTCATGGAGCGCGTCTAGACTGTCGCTCGGACGCCACTTCGACGAGATGTCGACGACGGATGCGGGTCGGCGGTTTTACGCGCGACGGGTCGACGCGCGCGGTGATCCGACGACGACGTCGACGTCCGACGCGTCGTTGGATGATGACGGTTTTGAAAACGTGGATGACGACTGGGATGATGATTACGACCGCGACGACGACCTAAACGTCGCGCGAGGGATGACGACGACGATTAAGATGATTGAGGAACTGCGAACGGAGCGCGCGCGCACGGGTGAAATGGACGCGAGGCGTCGCGCGAGATTGGCCGAGGCGGAGACGCGACGAAACAGGCGAGCCGAGGAGACGGCGCGCGATGCGATTCGGGCGGACGCGACTCGGCTGAGAGCGAACGCGGCGAGAGCGGAACGCCGAATGGAGGAAGCGACGGAGGCGGAGCGACAGCTGAGAGCGCAGAATGGAGATTTGCGGCGGAAACTCGAGCGGTGTGCGAACGAAAACAAGCGATTGGTGATGGAACTGGGGCGGTTGAAGGAAAAGTTGGCGACGAGACGCCGAACGCCGACAACCTTCGGCGCCGGCGCGAACGTCACTGCGACGTCCTCGGCGCCGGACGCGCACGTGAGCACGGAGTATCACGAAGCCGTGATGCGCGGTTTCGATCAAAAAGTCGCCGCACTCATCGATGAGATCGAGTCTCTTCGTCGCGTCGAGCCGCGGCCGACGACGCCCGCTCCGAACGAACAACGACGCCCACTCCGAACGAACGACGCCGACGATCATCGAGACGATCATCGAGACGATCATCAAGGCGATGAAAACGCGCGTCCACCGTCGCCGTTTTCCCCGAACCTCGCCCCGTTGGACGCTTTGCTCGATAAGTTATCCGCGCGGTAGTATAGACGGATGGATAGATTTGTACAAACGTACCATAGTTGACGAGTCATGAACCGTCAAATTGACCCCTAACGACCCCTCCCACCCGCCATTTGAAAAGTGGCGCCGCCGCGACGACCGACGAAGCGACACACTCGAACTCGCGCGCGCGCCGGATAGACGGACGCACAGATGCACGCGACGACGAAGATGGCCACGGCGACGAAAACTCTCGGTCGACAGTTCGGTGCGTGCGCCCCGGCGAGGCGAACGACGACGCGAACGACGAAGTGGATAAAGATTACCGCCGCCGACGTCACGCATCACATGCGTGATGATTGGAGGATGGATCTCGACGAAGGCTGGTGACGACGCGATGACTGACGAACGAACCATTTAACGATAACAGGGAGAGGACGTGAACGAACGTTGACGACGAAGCGGGCGGTCGGTGGACGAAACCAGCGCGCGGTCGTGACGCCGCGGGCGTCCGCGGGACTCGCGTCCTGGGCGTTGGCGGCGCCGACCATGTACGCCATGGTGAGCGTGAACGAGTACATCACGCACAGGTACTACCAGCACGCGGAGTTTAACAAGAATGAAACTCTGAAAAAAGTGTGGTGCTTTTTCACGCGTCAGACGGAGGCGCCAAAGGTTGGTGGTGGTGGACACATCGAACACCACGCCGAGACGTTGGACGACATGAGCCTCAAGGTGGACGACGGGTGGATGCAATCCGAACCGGCGAAAGTTTTGGCCGGTAACACGTACAGAGGCACGGCGTTTGAGTGGGATATCACGGGATTGATGACGCTGCAAATGATGATCACGTGTGTGCCGGTGCTCGCGATCATGGGTTTCGGTCCGAGCGCGATGGCGTCTCTCATCCTCGGATCGACCTTCTTGCACGCCCTCGTGTGGAACTCGCTTCACCCCGCCATGCACGGCCTCAACGAGGTCCCGCTCGCCGACGGTGTTCCGTCCCTTTGGTTCTCTCGCTTCCGCGATTCCAAGTACTACGAGTACTTGTACGAGAACCACCAAGGCCACCACGTGCTCTCGGGCAAGTGCAACTACAACGTCTGCTGCCCGCTCGTCGACCACGTCTTGGGCACGTACGTCGAACCGGAAGACTGGAAGGCCAAGGCTCGCATGCCCATCGGTTCTGAACACCGCGAATTCTACCCGGCGGGTGAATACGCCCGCAACCTCGCCGAAAAGGCGGCTGCCAAGGCGATTCGCGACGCGTCGGATTCGCAACAAGCCGAAGTCGTCGCCGCGTAAAAGAAACGCAAACATCTTTCGCGCGCGCGCGCGTTGGCTACATTTATTTCTGTTTATTTGTCTTCAGTCAATCGTCATTCGTTCATTCATCAGTAGATTACACAAAGTACCAATCCAAGTTGTTATCAAATACCAAGTATAGACGCGATTTCGATTTCTTCGCGCGCGCGAAAGATGGCTGTGGCGGGGCAGAGGGGAAAGATTACGATGACGATGTCTCACCAACCGTCACACCGACGCGCGCGCGACGACGCCCGGGGCCGTCGCGCGAACGCGGAATCATGGGATGTTGGCTCTCGAAATCCATCGCCTGGGCGTCGTCCCCGGCGTCGTCGTCGACGTCCGCGACGATGACGACGCCGTCGCCGTTTCGCCGGTTCAGAGCGGGTTTCGAAACGACACCCGGTTTGGTGACGAAACCGAAGACGCTATCGATGACGCCGAAAACGGAAGCGACGAAGGAAACGAGTACGACCGAAGACGGCGCGTCTCGTTGGTCGCCGTTGCGTCGGCGGGCGAAAACGAAACCGAGACCGCTGCCCGTCGGGGAGGAGTTGACGTACAAGTGTAGGAAGAATGAACGCGAAACGCGGGCGACGGAGAGTTACGCGCGAACGGTGACGATTCGCGGGTGCGAAGATTGCGTCTTGGTGTTTCCGTGCGTCACCGGGGACGTCACCGTGATGGATTGTAAGCGAACGACGGTGGTGATCGGGCCGTCGATGGGTAAGGTGCGGGTGATGGATTGTTTGCAAACGGAAATCGCGTGCGCGGCGACGTGCGATTTCGACATGTCGGATTGTTACGATTGCCGCGCGTTTATCAACGCTCCGAGAGGACAATCGACGGTCGCGGCGCGATCGTGCGGGCCGAAGACAAAGTTTGCTGTGTGTGACGTCGCGTACGATGATTTGGAGAATCAGCTCGCGGCGACGGATTATTTGGGCGGGCGTTGGCGTTCGGCTGATGGCGCCGACGTAGAGTTGTGGACTGGCGTCGACGACGAGGCGTTCACTTCGACTTTCGACGCGACGCTGTCGTGTTACGACACCGTCGGGGACGCGGTGAACACAAACTCAGAAAACGAGGGCGAGGTTGCCGTTCGGTTGTATCCTAGCGCAGTGTGATGATTAAAACGTGAAACTATCGCGCCAGTGTCGAACCGTCAATTCGCCGAGGCGCCCCACGATTCGCGCACTTTGAACGCCTTTTCCATTCGATTGAACCGTCTCGCCTCTTTGAACCAAGGCGAGACGAACAGGCTCAGCTCTGGCGCGTCTGACGCCATCTCGATGTCGTCTCCGAGTACGACGTCGTGCTTCACGTGCGCTCCGTCGATGTACACGGTGCCGACGCGAGAATTCCATTGTAATCGCATCCTCTCTCCTCGCGTGTAATACCCGTGCCCACTGCTCGGTGGCGGCGCGTGATCGTAATGAATCGGTTCGCGGTCCATGTACTGCATCGCTGTTGAATCGTGCGGCATGATCTCTCCCCCCGCCGAGTACATCGCCGCCGTCGATCCGCTCGCCGTGCACGTCCGCACGCCAGAGCTCCGAACGTGAAAGAACCTCTGCGAATTTGGGTCGTTTCCACCCAGCTTCAAGCTGTACCTACTCACCGCCGCGGGCGATGGATGACAAATCAGCACGTCATTCAGCGCTGGCTGAAGCGTCTTTCCATTCACCGTCGTGCGTATTCTTGCCAACCGCGTCGGTTCCAACCGTCCGAAGAGCGCGTCGTCCAACACGCGCTCGGCGTCAAACCTATTCGCCACACACAAATGCCCCGTCGATCTGCGCTCGTCCACGCACAGATTCGTCATGTACATCCTCGTGAGCTCATCCTTTGTCGCCGGATCGGTATTGATTCCCAAAACCGGTGTATCCGGCGTCAACACGTGGTGCGCCGCTATGAGCGTCGTTCCGTCGCCTCCCAACGCCATGACTAAATCCGCCCCTTCCACCGCATCCACGCTCAACGCATGTCGCTCCACGCACCGGTACTTCACCCCTCGTTCCCTCAGTGCCGCTTTTATCGCCTTCACGCTCGCTCTGTGCGTCTCGTGCCGCGCCCGAACGCGTTCATACCTCGGGCTTCCGTACAACTCACCCGAACCGAGGAGCGAGGTGTACTCCGTCAACGGCGTCGTCTTCACCACCAACAGCGCCTCTTTAAACCTCAGCGACGACGACGACGTGGACGCCAACGATGCGAGTCCTCGTCGACACGCGGTGCGCGTCGCCATGAATGCGCGTCCGTTCCGTTCGTCCGTCGGTGTGTGTCGTCTGGTTGTTACGAAACGAAATCAAATCCTTTGACGACACTTCGAGACGCGTCGTCCCGCACGACTCGCGCGCGACGGACGCACCGAATCGTTCGGTTCAATCTCTCATCCCTCCCCTTGGTTTCCACGGTTCCTTCGCCGCGTGAGCGATGCGCGCGACGACGGTTTCGTCTTCGATCGATGCCCGACGCGTCGGCACCGTCTCAACGATGAAGACGACGCGCGCGGCGCGCGCGCGACGACCCTCCGCGTGGGGTATTGAAGGCGAAGAAAAGGTGCGCGACGGACGTCGTCGTCGTCGTCGGGACGTCGCGATGCGCGCGGGTGGGGCGCCGGTGGGTGGGAAGACGTACAGATTGGTCATGCTGAGACACTCGGCGTCGTCGTGGGCGGACGCCAACTCGAGAGACGCGGAGCGTCCGCTCACGGCGGAGGGGCGGGATTTGGCAAAGAAAACGGCGGAGAACGTGAGATCTGCGGGGTGGTTGCCTGATTTTACGATATGTAGTAACAGCGCGCGGTCGAAGGAGACGCTGGAGATGATGAGAGAGGTGGATGGGAGTTTTGGGGCGGAGGCGTCGACGCTCTATCTCGGGTCGTTGTATCACTTTGCGTCTTTGGATGGGCAGTTGAGACAACACTTGAGCGAGTGCGTGGTGCAGGAGGTGACTCGATCGACGATGGCGACGAATGAGAGCTCGAGCGAAAAGATTTTGAGTGCGGATGACGAATGCGGCGTCGGGATGTTGTCGGCGGACGTGCGTACCATCATGTGCGTCGGACACAACAAGGGAATGGAGGAAGCCGCGGGGGAGTTTTGCGGACGCGACGTCAGGTTGCAAGTGGCCACCGCGGCTCTGTTAGAGAAGACGTACGAGGGTGACGACGGTTGGGTCGGTGTCATGGGGGGAAATGAAGGTAAAGGGAGCTGGAGACTCGTCGCGGTGGCGAGTCCAGAGGGCATTCTCGACTTGTAAGTCTATGAAATCGATCGTCGCAATACAGGATAAATCAAATCATCTAGGTATAGCACATCTACAGTTTTGCGTATCTTCTAATCCGTCACCCGCGACGCGCAGAATCAATCAAAGTCTGGGAACGCCTCTTGCGCGGCGCCGAACGCCGTAGCGCGAGCGCCCGCGAGCTCGTCGCTGACATCCGTCAACCGACCCATGGCGCCCATACGATACGCCCTATCAGCGATCGGTTGAATCTCCTCGACGTCGTGTGAAACAACGATGACGGCACGCTCTCTCTTGAGCTCATCGAGCAGCGCCGTCACCTCTGCGCGCGTCTGCCAATCTAAACCCGCCAGCGGTTCGTCCAGGCAGAGCACCGCCGGGTTACGCACGAGCTGAATCGCCAGCGCCAATCGCCTCTTATACCCACCGCTAAGCGTGCGCACCTCCGTCTCCAAAGGAATGTGCTCCATCCCCACCGAGTGCAACGCATCGTTCATCCTGTACGCCAACTCTCGTCTCTTCGTGAATGCGTTTTGCGACTGCGGCCATCCAAACGTCAGCTCTTGCAACAACGTCTTCCCCAGGAAGTGTCGCTCTGGAAACTGAAACACGATCCCCACCTTGCTCAACCGCTCCGCCGACGGAGTCCCGACGTGAGAATTACCACCACCCACCCCGTCGACACCGGTACCGCCGTCGCCTCCACCGAGCGTCACGCTCCCAGACGTCGGCTCGCTTAGTCCCGCGAGCAACGTCAAGAGCGTGCTCTTCCCCGTTCCCGACCGCCCGACGACGAGCGTCAACCCTTTCCTCGGCAGCGCGAGATCCACACCCTCTAAAACCGTCTTCCCCGCCCCCGCCGGGGCGTACCCGAGTCCGCGTATCGAGACGTACGACGACGAAGGCGTCGTCGAACCGTCCTCTGCGAACGCCACCACACGTCGTCTTCCTC